>Ga0209751_10004370_pt1 | contig 13555 bp, 11 predicted proteins | sample RifCSP13_1_FD_184019 | JGI IMG/M metagenome (GOLD analysis project Ga0209751, IMG submission 184019) | Soil microbial communities from Rifle, Colorado - Rifle CSP2_sed 13_1 (SPAdes) (version 2) | ecosystem: Environmental > Terrestrial > Deep subsurface > Rock core/Sediment | place: Rifle... | reverse complement strand
CCGCACAACCAGGCAGCGATCGCCCTGTACCGGCGGTTCGGCTTCGAGCAGGAGGGTCGGCTCGTCCGCCACGCGAAGAAGTCCTACGGTTACGAGGACGAGATACTGATGGCCGTGTGGATCGGCGCGGCGGTACTCGAGGGTCTGGAGGGCGGCGAGCGCGGGAGCGCGAGCGATACCCCCCCTGCCGAAGGAGCTGAGAGGGATTGAGCGAGCGGGTGCTGCGGGTGGGCATGCTCGGCTGCGGAACGGTTGGGGCCGCGGTGATCCGCCTGCTGCACGGTCACCGGGACGACATCGCTCGCCGCGCTGGCTGTCGCCTCGAGGTGACCCGCGTCGCGGTGCGCGATCCGGTGCGCGACCGCGATGTGCCGTTGCCGGCTGACGCTTTCGTCACCGACCCGATGGCCGTCGTCGAGGATCCCGACGTCGACATCGTGTGTGAGCTGATCGGCGGGTCCGAGCCGGCGGGTTCGTTGATCCTCGCCGCGTTCGACCGCGAGAAGCCGGTCGTGACGGCCAACAAGGAGCTGCTCGCCACCCGCGGGCGCGAGCTGTTCGACGCCTCGGACGCCAAGGGCCTGGACCTGTACTTCGAGGCCGCGGTCGGCGGCGGCATCCCACTGATCCGGCCGCTGAAGGAGTCGCTCTCGGGCGAGCGCATCCGCCGGGTGCTGGGCATCGTCAACGGGACCACGAACTTCATCCTCACGAAGATGTCGGAGGAGGACCGGGCCTTCGACGACGTGCTGGCCGAGGCACAGCGTCTGGGCTACGCGGAGGCTGATCCCGCTGCCGACGTCGAGGGGCACGACGCCGCGGCCAAGTGCGCCATCTTGGCATCGATCGCGTTCAACGCTCGAGTGACCGCGGCCGACGTGTTCCGCGAGGGCATCACGCGGGTGAGCACAGAGGACATCGAGTTCGCGCGGCGGCTCGGCTACGTCGTGAAGCTCCTCGCGATCGCGGAGATGGGGGACGACGAGAGGATCGCCGCCCGTGTGCATCCGGCGATGATCCCTGCGGCGCACCCTCTCGCGAGCGTTCGCGATGCCTTCAATGCCGTCTTCGTCGAGGGCGAAGCGGTGGGCGAGCTGATGTTCTACGGCCGCGGCGCCGGCGGTGCCCCGACCGCGACGGCCGTGGTCGGAGACCTCGTGAGCGTCGCGCGGAACCTGCTCGCCGACGCGCGCGGCGTCGGGTGCACCTGCTTCCACGAGCGCACGATCCGTCCGATGGCCGAGATGACCGGCCAGTACTACATCCTGCTCCGCGTCGAGGACCGCCCGGGCGTGCTCGCCGAGATCGCGAGCGTCTTCGGGCAGAGCGACGTCTCGATCAGGAGCGTGTGGCAGGAGGGGACGGGCCGCGACGCCCAACTCGTGTTCATCACGCACCGGGCTCTCGAGGGCGCGTTCCAGGAGGCCGTCGCCACGCTGCGCGACCTCCCCGCGGTCGAGGAGGTCCGCAGCATCCTGCGCGTCGAGGCCGAGGAGTAGGCGTGGCGCATCCATGGCGCGGCATCATCGAGGAGTACCGGGACCGGCTCCCGGTCACCGACACGACGCCGGTCGTCACGCTGTGCGAGGGCGGCACGCCGCTCGTGCGCTCGGAGCCGCTATCTGCCGAGACCGGCTGCGATGTCTGGCTGAAGTACGAGGGCGCGAACCCCACGGCCTCCTTCAAGGATCGCGGGATGACGCTCGCGATAAGCAAGGCCGTCGAGGAGGGCTCGAAGGCCGTGGTGTGCGCCTCCACGGGCAACACCAGCGCGAGCGCAGCCGCCTACGCCGGCAAGGCCGGGCTCACCTGCGCGGTGCTGGTCCCCAAGGGGAAGGTCGCGCTCGGCAAGATGGCGGGCACGCTCGTCCACGGCGCGCGCGTCCTCGAGGTCGAGGGGAACTTCGACGCCTCGCTCGAGCTCGCGCGGGACCTCGCGGAGCATTACCCCGTGACGCTCGTGAACTCGGTGAACCCGTACCGGCTCCAGGGGCAGAAGACGCTCGCGTTCGAGGTCGTGGACGCCCTCGGCCGCGCGCCCGACCTGCACTGCGTGCCGGTCGGCAATGCCGGCAACATCTCGAGCCATTGGATGGGCTACTCGGAGTACCTGTCCGACGGGACGATCGCAGAGCCCCCGCGCCTGTTCGGGTTCCAGGCGGCCGGCGCGGCGCCGCTCGTCAAGGGCGAGCCGGTGAAGGACCCGCAGACGATCGCGAGCGCGATCCGTATCGGCAACCCGGCTTCGTGGGACCTGGCGATGGCGGCGGCCACCGAGTCCGAGGGCGGCATACTCGCCGTCACCGACCGAGAGATCCTGGCCGCGTACCGGCGCGTCGCGCACGAGGGCTTGTTCGCCGAGCCGGCGTCCGCCGCCAGCGTAGCCGGGCTCCTGCACCTGTCCGCCGAGGGCCGGCTGCCGGCGGGCGCACTCGTAGTCTGCGTCCTGACCGGCCACGGGCTGAAGGACCCCGAGTGGGCGATCACCGGGGCGGCACACCCGCCGAGCGTCTCCGCGGATCCCCACGCCGTCGCCACCGAACTCGGGCTGTAGGCGTGGGTCTGACCGCCCGCGTGCCCGCCACCTGTGCGAACCTCGGCCCCGGGTTCGACTGCTTCGGGCTGGCCCTTGAACTCGTGAACGAGGTCACGCTCGACACCGACGCCGAGCCCGGCGTCACCTGGGAAGGGGAGGGCGCGGTCGAGCTGCCCACCGACGGCTCCGACCTCGTGACGCGTTCGATCGCCGAGACCGCCCGCCGCCACGGCGTCGAGCCACCCGGAGGTGCGCTCCACGGCGTGAACCGGATCCCGCTGGAGCGGGGCCTCGGCTCCTCGGCGGCGGCGGCGGTCGCCGGCGTCTCGCTCGCCGACGCGGCGCTCGGCCTCGGGATGGGACAGACCGATGTCCTAGAGGTGGCCGCCGCGATCGAAGGTCATCCGGACAATGCGGCCGCGGCCGTGTTCGGCGGGTTCACGATGGTGGTCGACGCTAGGGTCGTTGCGCGGTTCGACCCCGACCCCCAGCTCCGCCCGGTGCTCCTGGTCCCGGACCATCTTCGGCTGTCCACCGACGAGGCGCGCCGGGTGCTCCCGGCGATAGTCCCACGGCCCGACGCCGTCGCGAACGCGGGCCACGCCGCCCTCACCGCGGTAGCGCTCCTGCACGAGCCCGGGCTGCTGTTCTCGGCGATGCGGGACCGTCTGCACGAGGAGGTTCGGCTCGGCCTGGTCCCGGAGGCCCTTGCGGTCTTCAAGGCGGTCCGGGCAGAGGGTTTGCCTGTGTGTGTGTCGGGATCGGGTCCCACCCTGCTAGCCTTCGAAGACGACGAGCACGTCGTCGCCGACCCAGGCGAGGGCTGGCGCGTGCTCCGGGTAGCCGTGCGCGCCTCCGGCGTCGAGATCGTCTTGGGCTGAGGCTCCGGTCGACCCCGCCTGTGACCGATGTCATTGAATGAGCCAGATGCCGAACCTAGACTCGCCCCCGTCCTTCGTATGAGTGCCAACGTCCAACCGCGCCCGGCTTCCGAACGACCCGAGCAGGGAGCCGCGCCCGTCCTCGTCACCGACCTCGCGAGCAAGACGCTCGCCGTGAAAGAGGGCGACACCTTCCTCTACACGGATCGCGAGGGCAACCTCGACCACGGCGGCGACTACGGGCTCGGGCTCTACTCGCGCGACACGCGGTTCCTCTCGTCCTTCCGGATGACGATCAACGGGCGCGACCCGGTCCTGCTCTCGTCGACCTCGGAGCGCGGGTACATGTCGCACGTGGACCTAACGAACCCCGACCTGTTCGAGGGGGACGTGCTCGCGGTCCCGCAGCAGACCCTGAACATCCGCCGGGTCCGAGCGATCGACGGTCGACTGTTCGAGCGGGTGCGGGTGAAGAACTACAACTCCTTCGCCGTCTCGGTCGACGTCGCGTTCGTGTTCGGGGCCGACTTCGCCGACATCTTCGAGGTGCGGGGGATGGCGCGGGAGCGCCCGCAGGAGGCGCGTCCTCCGCTGGTGCGTGAGAGGACGGTCGAGTTCGTCTATGACGGACGGGACGACCTGCGGCGGGTGACGCGGGTCGCGTTCGACACCGATCCCGATGCTGTGGACGTCGAGGGCACGCAAGCCACGGCGACGTTCCGCCTGCACCTCGGCCCGTTCCAGACGAAGCTCCTCGCACTCACGGTGGAGCCCCGGGTGGGGCAGGAGGAGCCGGTGTCCCCGCCGAACTTCGAGCACGCCGTGCACGACCTCCGGCGCTCGTACGAGGAGTGGGAGCGTGGTTCGACGCAGATCGTCACCGACAACGAGCTGTTCAACCAGCTCCTAGACAGGAGCCTGCGCGACCTGCGCGCGCTCTATACGCACGTGGGAGAGCACGGGGTCCTGGCGGCCGGGATCCCGTGGTACGTGGCGATCTTCGGGCGCGACTCACTGATCGCGTCGCACCAGGTGCTCACCGTCAACCCCCGGCCCGCGCGGGAGGCACTCGAGCTGCTCGCGGAACGCCAGGGCACCCAGGTGGACGACTGGCGCGACGAGCAGCCGGGCAAGATCCTGCACGAGATCCGCGACGGCGAGCTGGCGCGGGCCGGGGTGGTGCCACACACGCCGTACTACGGCTCGGTGGACTCCACGCCGTGGTTCCTCATCGTCTACGCGCAACATCTGCGCTGGACGGGCGACGTGGACTTCGCGCGGCGTCTGCTCCCGGCCGCCGAGGCGGCCCTGGGGTGGATCGACAACTACGGTGACATCGACGGCGACGGGTTCGTGGAGTACCGGTGCAGGTCGCCGCGCGGGATGCGCAACCAGGGGTGGAAGGACTCGCACGACTCGATCGTCCACGCGGACGGACGCCTGGCCGAGCCCCCCGTCGCCTTGTCCGAGGTCCAGGCCTACGTCTACCTCGCCAAACAGCGGATGGCGGACGTCTACCGGGCCCTGGATCGCCCTGAGGACGCCCGGCGACTCGAAGAGGAGGCCGAACTCCTGAAGGTCCGTTTCAACGACGCGTTCTGGATGGCGGACGAGAACTTCTTCGCGGCCGCGCTGGACGCGGACAAGAGGCAGGTCCGCACCGTGATGTCGAACCCCGGCCACGGTCTGTACTGCGGCATCATCGACGAGGACAAGGCACTTCCGCTCGCCAAACGCCTGCTCGCGCCCGACATGTTCTCGGGATGGGGCGTGCGCACGATGAGCAAGGCAGCGGCCGCCTACAACCCGATGAGCTACCACAACGGCTCGGTCTGGCCGCACGACAACGCGCTGATCGCGGCCGGGCTGAAGCGTTACGGCTTCGCGCGCTCGACGAACCGCGTCGCAACGGCGCTGTTCGACGCCGCGATCTCCGCTGACTACTTCCGCCTCCCCGAGCTGTTCTGCGGGTTCACGCGACGGACGCCCAACCGACCGGTGAGCTACCCGATCGCGTGTTCGCCGCAGGCCTGGGCCGCGGGCTCGCCGTTCCTGATGCTCCAGGCGATGCTCGGCATCTCCGCGCGCGCTCACGAGAACATGCTGACCGTGAACCTGCCGCATATGCCGACGTGGCTCAACACGGTGGAGGTTCGGAACCTCGCGATCGGGGACAGCCGGCTCAGCCTCGTCTTCCGGCGCGAGGGTGAGATCACTTCCTTCTCCCTGATCGAGCGCGAGGGCGACGTGCGCGTGGTGATGGAGGAGTAGCGGCGCTGTCGTCCGGCATCAACGCGGCCCGAGCTCGCTAGGCCTGGACGAGGACCGGCGTTCCGATCCGGAGCAGGCGCTTCAGTCGGTCAAGGACGCGCTCGTAGACCCTCAGGCAGCCAGCGCTCGCGGATCGCCCGATCGACGACGGGTCGTTCGTGCCGTGGATCGCGAGCTGGTTGCCGCCGCCCCATCCCGGCGGGAGGTTGGGCTGGATCCCCGAGAGCCCGAACGCGTAGGTCCCGAGAACACCTCCGCCCGGGAACGCGACACGGTCCGAGACCATGTACCGACCGGTCGGCGTGGGAGACGCCGGTGCGCCGGTCGCCGCGCGAGCCGATAAGACCACGCGCTCGCCCCGGTACACCCAGAGGCGGTGGCGCGATAGGTCGGCGCGGATGCTCACCGACGTGGTCGAGGTCCGCAGGCCGCGCAGCCGCAACCATCCGGTTGTATCCCGACCCGCGTAGGGGATCGGCACGCGACCGAACCGCCCGTCCTCGCTCACCTCGAGGACCCACGCGACCGTCGGCTCGCGGTAGTAGGGGGAGGCTGCGGGCATCGTCCCGACCCTCCTGCCGCCCGGGCGGGAAAGGAGCGGCATCGAGCGCTCGATCCGCGCGAGCAGGTGTCCGGAGGGCTCCTGCTCGGTCCCCAGGTCGCGGGCCGGCGTGATCCTCGCGGCGGCCGAGACAGGGGGCCGGTCGCGCTCGGCGGTGTGCGGCGCGCGGCGGGTGCTCGGCTCGGCCGCGTCGGCCTGACTGCTCACGAAGGTCACCGCGCCGATCTCCAGCACCAGCGGGAGGACCGCCAGCGCGACCGTCATGCTTCCCAGCTTGCGTGGACCGTCCACGCTAGGCCGTATCGGCCGTGGTGGGGCCCTCGTTCAGGCCTCGGGGGAGGTTGCCGACCCTCGACCTCGGCCGTCGCTTCCTCGCCGCTCCGCCGTTCGGCCGATAGCGGGGTCGTTCAGGACAGGCAGGGGCCGGTGTCGACCTCGAGGGTGGCGCCGATCGCGCCGGCTAGCGCCTCCTCCAGTTCCCAGGCGGCGATCGCGTAGCCGACGTCCTCGTCGCCGCTCGAGGCCGCGAACGCGACGCCCCCCACCCGGCCGTCGGTAAGGACGAAGGGGCCGCCCGAGTTCCCAGGACGGATCCGGGTCTGCAGCTCGAGGAGCGAACGCTCGACCTCGCCGCGCCCGTAGATGTCCCGGCCGACCGCCTCGATCGTGCGGCGCACGGCCGCCAGATGGGCGTCCAGTGGACCCCCGCCCGGGTAGCCGAGCACAGCGCCCGCGGCCCCCCGCTCGATCGGCTCGGTGACCAGGGGGAGGGCCGGCCCGGGGGTCTCCTCGACGAGCAGGAGTGCGAGGTCGAGCTCGGGATCGAACAGCACGGGGATCGCGGGCTGGCTGCCGGCGCCTGGTACCTGCATCAGGGGCTCCGACACGCCGGCTACGACGTGCGCGTTCGTCACGACATAGCCCTCGGCGATGACGAACGCAGAGCCCTCCTGGATCGTCTCGCACGCCCGACCGATGATCCTCACCGTGCTCGACGCGCCGGCCTCGACCGCGGCCCGAGCCTCGATCTGGGAGGGAGGTTGCACCGGGTCGGCGGGAACGGGCGGGATCCCGGTGAAGACGTCGGGGAACCCCAGGGAGTTGAAGTACCGCCGCACCTGCCCTACTAGCGACGGCGGCGCCGGGAGCATCGCCTCCAGCGTCCGAACGGTCGCCGAGCCACGGATCTGCTCGGCGACCGTCGGGAAGGGGCCGGTCACGAGGTTCAGGGCTAGGAACCAGATCGCGACGAGCGAAGCGACGACCGTCACCACCGAGCCGCCCGCGGCGTCGATCGACCTCCATCGGGACTCGGCCGCCCGTCGGCGCACCCGGGTTCCCAGCAGCCAGCCGATCGCGTTCCCGACGACGCCCAGGCAGAGCAGGACGGCGGCCACGATGCCGGCCTGGAGTGCGGGCCCGTCCACGAGCCCGGCGAGCGCCGGAGCGATCAGCGCGCCGACCAGGAGCCCGAGCAGGAGTCCCCCGAACCCGAACGCCTGCAGCGTGAGCCCTCGACGGTAGCCCGAGAACCCGGCGAGGACCAGGAGCACCACAAGGAGGACGTCGAGGAGGTTCACGACGGCGTATCGTCCCACGCGCGGCGGCAAGGGCCGGGCGCCCTCGGGGCTAGACTGGAGCGACCGTGGTCACGATCGCCCACATCTCCGACCCGCACGTCGGCTCCCCCTACTTCATCCCGAACCTGATGAACCGGGTCATCGTGGAGCTGAACGAGCTGGCGCCGGACGTGGTCATCTGCAGCGGCGACCTGACGAACGAGGGCTACCGGCAGGAGTTCAAGAACTGGGTCGCGTACGCCGAGCGGATCCAGGCGCCGATGTACACGGTCCCCGGCAACCACGATGCGCGCAACGTCGGCTACCTGCACTTCGAGGAGCTGATCGGCCCCCGACGTTGGGACGTGGAAGTCAAGGGTGTACGCATAGTTGGCGTGGATTCGAGCGAGCCCGACATCAACGAGGGCCAGGTCGGGCGCGAGCGCTACGAGTGGCTCCACGAGCGGTTCGAGGTCGAGGCGGACCTGAAGGTATTCGTCCTGCATCACCACCTGCTTCCGATCCCAGGCACCGGGCGCGAGCGCAGCACCGTGATGGACGCCGGCGACCTGCTCGAGGAGCTGATCACGGCCGGGGTCAACGTGGTGCTCTCGGGCCACAAGCACGTGCCCTACGTCTGGCGCCTCGAGGACCTGTGGATCGCGAACGCCGGGACCGTGGCCTCGCTCCGGCTGCGCGGTCACACGAAACCCTGCTACAACGTGCTCGAGTTCACGGACGACGAGGTGAAGATCACCCGCCGGTACCCCTTCGGCGGCAGCAGCGTGATCGCCCATTTCAGCCTTTCAACGGGCGAGCAGTTCTACCGGGAGCTCGAGCCTCCCGTGCAGCAGCGGCGCGAACCCGCGGCCCGGCAGGGGGAGTAGTTCCGCACCACCGATCCCGAGGAGCTGCGTGAGGGTCATCGTCCTCGTCGATGGCGAGCATTACCCACCCGTCACGAGGTGGGGTATCGATCTCGCACGTGAGCGCGGCCTCGAGCCCGTGGCGGCGTTGATGCTCGGCGGGACCGAGAAGCTGCGGCCCGGCGAAGATCCGGATCTCGGCGTTCCCCTGCGCCGGGCGGGCGGCTCGGCTCGAGATGCCCTCGCCACCGCACTCGACGAGCTCGATGTGCTCGGCGTGCTCGATCTGTCCGACGAGCCCGTCGTCGGCTACCGCGAGCGCCTCGAGCTCGCCTCGGTCGCGCTCGCACGTGGTCTCGCGTACCTCGGACCGGACGTCCGTCTGGATCCGCCGGTCGATGGCCCGATGCTCGAGGTGCCCACCGTCGCCGTGTTCGGGGTGGGCAAGCGGACCGGGAAGACGGCGATCGCGGGGGAGGTCGCACGGATCGCTGCTCGTGCGGACCTGGACCCGGTCGTCGTGGCGATGGGCCGCGGCGGGCCGCCGCAACCCCAGGTCGCGCCCGCCGGGTCGGTGGGGATCGAGCGGTTGCTCGAGCTCGTGCGCGGGGGCGAGCACGCCGCGTCGGACTACCTGGAGCACGCGGTCACGACCGGCGTCACCACCGTGGGGGCGCGCCGCGTGGGTGGCGGGCTCGGCGGTCGCCCGTACGCCACGAACGTCCGGGAGGCCGCTGAGGTGGCCGCCGGTCTGGGTGGCCTGGTGGTGATGGACGGTAGCGGCGCCGCCTTGCCTTCGGTGCCTTGGGACGCGGGTGTACTTGTGGTTCCGGCCGGACTGCCGCCCGAGTACCTGGGCGGCTACCTGGGCCCGTTGCGCTTGTTGCTATCGGACCTGGTCGTTGTTACGATGGGTCGCAGCCCAGCCGGGCTCGAGAACCTCCCTATCCTGCGGTCCCACGTCGAACGGTTACGCGGTGATGCCCGGCTCATCGTGACGGACTTCGAGCCGATGCCGCTCGGCGATGTGCGGGGCAGGGACGTGTTCTTCACCACGACGGCTTCGCGGGCGACGGCCGAGCAGCAGTCCAAGGCTCTCGAGTCGGTCCACGGATGCCGGGTGGTCGGGTGGAGCGCCCGACTGGCCGACAGGGCCGGTCTGGCGCAGGACCTGGACGGTGCGGAGGCCTACGAGGTGCTCCTTACGGAGCTGAAGGCGGCGGCGGTCGACGTGGCATGCGACCGCGCTCTCGCCAAAGGAGCCGAGGTGCTCTTCGTGGATAACCGCGCCGTGGTGGTGGAGGGGGAAGCCGATCTCTCCTCCGCCCTTATGGAGACGATCGGCCTCGCCGGAGAGCGACGCACCCGCAGATGACCAACGACCCCAAGAGCACCCAGATCCTGATCTCCGATCGGGACACGGGGTTGCCCTACTCGAAAGGCCTCATGGCCTCACAGGTGATGGTGACCGGTCTGTCGCCGGTCCGCGCCTACCAGGTGGCCGAGGCCGTCGAGGAGCGCCTGCGCGAGCTCGGTGTCCCGTCCATCTCCAGCGCTCAGCTCGGCGAGCTGGCGCTCGAGGTGCTCGAGGAGATCGCCGGCGAGCGGTACGCCCGCAACTTCATGCGCTGGCGCGAGGTGGAGGCGCTCGACGTCCCCCTCGTCGTCCTGATCGGCGGGGCCACCGGCGTTGGCAAGTCGACCATCGCCACCCAGCTCGCCACCCGCCTGGGCATCGTTCGGGTGGTCGCCACCGACGCGATCCGCGAGGTGATGCGCGCGCTGTTCTCGCTCGAGCTGATGCCCACGCTGCACTCGTCGTCGTTCGAGGCGGGCTCGGTGCTGCGCGAGCCTCCGTCGCGCGACGCGGTCGTCGTCGGGTTCCGCGAGCAGACCGCCGCGGTCGCCGTCGGCGTCCAGGCGCTCGTCGAGCGGGCAGCGATGGAGGGCACCCACCTGATAATCGAGGGCGCCCACGTCGTGCCGGGGTTCCTGGAGCTAGATGCCTGGCGCTCGCGGATCCTAGCGGTGCCGGTGATAGTGACGGTCGAGGACGAGGACGTGCATCGGAGCCATTTCGCGGTCCGCTCATCCGACCACACGGGGCGACCTTCCCAGCGGTACCTCGATCGCTTCGAGGACATCCGGAGGGTGCAGCGCTACATCAAGAGCCAGGCGCTCTCCCACGGAACACCCGTGATCGCCAACCACGGGTTCGACCGGGCGCTGGCCGGTGTGATCGACCTCGTGATGGAACGTGCCACCGAGCGCGCCGCGCAGCATCGCGTGCCCACGCACGCGGCCGAAGGAGCAGGAGCGTGAAGCTGTTCCTTGACACGGCCAACATCGACGAGATCCGTGAGATCAACCGCTGGGGGGTCCTGGGCGGCGTCACGACGAACCCGTCGCTCATCGCCAGGGAGGCCGACGATCCCGAGCGGGTCTGGAAGGAGATCCTCGAGGAGGTCGACGGGCCCATCAGTCTGGAGACGACCGAACTCGAGGCCGAGGCGATGTACGAGCAGGGTGTGGGGCTCTCTCAGATGGCGCCGAACGCCATCGTGAAGGTGCCCATGACGCCCGACGGCCTGGCTGCCGGCAAGCGGTTGGTCGCCGCCGGGATCCGGATCAACGTCACGCTCGTGTTCTCGCCCGCACAGGCGATCCTGGCGGCCGAGATCGGCGCGTACATCGTTTCGCCGTTCCTGGGGCGCCTGGACGACGTCGCCTCCGACGGCATGGACGCCCTGCGCAGGATCTGCGACATCTACGAGGTCCAGGGGTACGAAACCAACGTGCTCGCTGCGTCGCTGCGACACCCGATGCACATCGTGGAGTCCGCCCTCGCCGGCGCCGACATCGCGACGATGCCTTACAGCGTGTTCATGCAGCTCGTGAAGCACCCGCTCACAGACATCGGATTGGACAAGTTCCTCCAGGACTGGAAGGTCCTCCAGGAGGGACTGGAGAAAGGAGACTGAGTGGCCACCACCGACAAGAACGCCCTCGAGGGGAAGGTCGCCGCGGAGCTGCATCAGATGGCGACCGACCTAGGGATCGAGGGACACAAGGGTCTGAAGAAGGCCGAGCTCGTCGACAAGATCCTCGCGCACGACAACGGCGCCCAGGGTGGCGCGCCGGCCACGGGCGAGGCGCCGGCCCGCTCCGAACCTCGAAGCGAAGACGCCGGGCAGGCGCGCGGCGGTGGAACCCCCACGCGCTCCGACGAGCGCGACGAGGCACCCAACGGCGCGGTCCGCACCGACGAGCGTCCGCCGCGCGAGGACCGGACCCAGCGCCAGGAGCGCTTCGACCGCGACCGGCGGGACGGACGCCAGGGCGACGGACGCCAGGGCGGGGGTCAGTACCAGAACCGCGATCGCGACGGTGGCGGCGGCAGGCGTCGGCCCTCGCGCGAGGAGCGGCGTCGCCAGCGCGACGAGCGCCGGGTCCGCGAGGTCGAGGTGCGCGAGGAGGAGCTCGCGACCGCGCCCACAGCAAGCGGACTCCTCGACATCCTGCCCGAGGGCTACGGGTTCCTGCGCACCTCCGGCTACCTGCCGGGGCAGCAGGACATCTACGTGTCGCTCTCGCAGGCCCGGCGTTTCATGCTCCGTAAGGGCGATACCGTGACCGGCAAGGTGCGCCAGCCTAAGGACAACGAGAAGTACTTCGCCCTCCTGCAGATCGACGACGTGAACGGCCTCGACCCCGAGGCCGCTAAGCAGCGCGCCGTCTTCGAGAAGCTCACGCCGCTGTTCCCCGACAAACGGTTCCGCCTGGAGACGGCTCCCGGCGACGTGACCGGCCGGATCATCGACATGGTTGCCCCGATCGGCAAGGGCCAGCGGGGGATGGTCGTCTCCCCGCCGAAGGCGGGCAAGACCACGGTGCTGAAGACGATCGCGAACGGGATCATCCAGTCCAGCCCGGACACGCACGTGATGATCCTGCTCGTGGACGAACGTCCCGAGGAGGTGACCGACTGGCAGCGCACGGTCAAGCCGGCCGAGGTCGTCTACTCCACGTTCGACAAGCCGCCGGACCAGCACATCCAGGTCACCGAGCTGGTGCTCGAGCGCGCCAAGCGCCTGGCCGAGATGGGCCAGGACGTCGCGATCATCCTGGACTCGATCACCCGCCTCGCCCGCGCGTACAACCTCGCGGCGCCGGCCTCCGGCAAGATCCTGTCGGGCGGGATCGACTCGACGGCCCTGTACCCGCCGCGCCGGTTCTTCGGCGCCGCGCGCAACATCGAGGAGGGCGGCAGCGTGACGATCATCGCGAGCGCCCTGGTCGAGACCGGCTCGCGGATGGACGAGGGGATCTTCGAGGAGTTCAAGGGCACGGGCAACATGGAGCTCCGCCTGGACCGTCAGCTCGCCGAGAAGCGGTTGTTCCCCGCGATCAACGTCGAGGCGAGCGGGACCCGCAAGGAGGAGCTGCTCATGCCGACCGAGGAGCTCGCGCTCGTCTGGCGCCTGCGCCGGGTCCTACACGCGCTCGAGCCGGGCGCGGCGCTCGAGCTGCTCACCGACAAGATCCGCGCGACGAAGTCCAACGAGCAGTTCCTGAAGGAGATCGCCAAGGCGCCGGCCTCGTAAGCTGGTCCCTCGGCACGGACAAGGAGCACGACCGCCATGAAGCAGGACATCCATCCGGAGTACGTGGTCGCAACCGTCCATTGCTCGTGCGGCAACACGTTCCAGACCCGGAGCACGCGTTCGGAGCTGCGCGTGGAGATCTGCTCGAACTGCCACCCCTTCTACACGGGCAAGCAGAAGCTCGTGGACACGGGTGGCCGGGTCGAGCGGTTCCAGCGCCGCTACGCCAAGCAGCAACAGGAGCAGGCGGAGGCGGCCAAGGTTCGACAGACTCGG
>Ga0209751_10004368_pt1 | contig 13555 bp, 8 predicted proteins | sample RifCSP13_1_FD_184019 | JGI IMG/M metagenome (GOLD analysis project Ga0209751, IMG submission 184019) | Soil microbial communities from Rifle, Colorado - Rifle CSP2_sed 13_1 (SPAdes) (version 2) | ecosystem: Environmental > Terrestrial > Deep subsurface > Rock core/Sediment | place: Rifle... | reverse complement strand
GCCTTCGGCGGCGAGCCCGCGGCCGACCTGGGCGACCACCTGCCGAAGGCCGACTGGGAGCGCCTCGTGCACGAGTTCCTGCTCAGCTAGGAGATACCCCATGGCCCTGCTAGCCCATCCGAAAGCGCGCGCCCTCCTCTTCGACGTCACCCGCTGCATCGGCTGCCACGCGTGCTCCCAGGCGTGCAAGGAGTCGCACGGCTTCCCGGGTAACGGCGAGGAGACCGAGCTCGACGCCACGACCTACACCGTGGTGCTCGACAAGGGCGACGACCGCCACCTGCGCCGCATGTGCATGCACTGCGTGGACCCGAGCTGCGCGAGCGCATGCCCGGTCGGTGCCTTCACCAAGACCGAGCTCGGCCCGGTCGTCTACGACGCCTCGAAGTGCATCGGCTGTCGCTACTGCATGGTGGCGTGCCCGTTCAACGTGCCGCGCTACGAGTGGTCGAATCCGGTGCCGGTCGTCCGCAAGTGCGACGGCTGCATCGACCGGCAGCGCGAAGGCAAGATCCCCGCGTGCGCCGAGGCCTGCCCGGTCGAGGCCACCGTGGCCGGCACCCGCGAGGAGCTGCTGGCCGCGGCGAAGCGCCGCATCGCCGAGAATCCCGACGCCTACTACCCCGAGATCTACGGCGAGCACGAGGTGGGCGGGACCAACGTCTTCATCCTGTCCCCCGTCCCGTTCGAGCAGCTGGGAATGAAGATCGGCCTCGGCACCGAGCCGCTGCCGAACCTCACCTGGGAGGCGCTATCAAAGATCCCCGGGATCGTCGGAGTCGGGTGCGTCGGCCTCTCGGCCATCTACTGGATCACCCATCGTCGGCAGCAAGTCGCGGCCGCCGAGCGGGACGGAAAGGAGTGACCGACATGCGACCTGACGAACGCTTCCGCCCGGGCTTCTGGACCTGGCTCTTCGGCGTCATCCTTGCCGCGGCCTCGGTCGTGACGGTGCTCCGCTACTGGAAGGGGCTCGGTTTCGTCACGAACCTCTCCGACCGGTTCCCGTGGGGGCTCTGGGTCGGCTTCGACGTGCTGTGCGGTGTCGCCCTCGCCGCGGGTGCCTTCTCGATCACGACCGCGGTCTACGTGTTCAACCTGAAGCGCTTCCAGCCGATCGTGCGGCCCACGATCCTCACCGCCTTCCTCGGCTATATCCTGGTCGCGGTCGGGCTCATGTACGACCTCGGCCAGCCCTGGGACATCTGGCACCCGATGGTGATGTGGAACCCGCGCTCGGCGATGTTCGAGGTGTCCTGGTGCGTGATGCTGTACCTGACGGTGCTCGCGCTCGAGTTCTCGGGGATCGTGTTCGAGAAGCTCGGCTGGAAGCGAGCGATCGTGATCCAGCACGCGGCCGTGGTGCCGCTCGTGATCGCCGGTGCGATCATCTCGACCTTGCACCAGTCGTCGCTCGGCACCTTCTACCTGATCACGCCCGGCAAGCTGCACGCGCTCTGGTACACTCCGCTCCTGCCGCTGCTGTTCTTCCTCTCGGCGTTCGCCGGCGGGATCGCGATGATCATCGTCGAGTCGCGCCTCACGTCGCGGGCGCTCGGCCGCGGGCTCGAGATGCCGCTGCTGATGTCGCTCGGCAAGGCGCTGGTGGTGGCGCTCGGCGTCTACGGCGGCGTGCGGCTCGCCGACATGCTCCGGCGCGGCGTCCTGGGCGAGATCGTCTCGGGCAGCCGCGAGGCCGCCTTCTTCCTGCTCGAGATGGCGATCGGGGTCGTCATCCCGATGCTGCTGCTCTCGCTGCGCGCCGTCCGCCGCAACTCGGGGCGGCTCTACCACGCCGCCGTGCTGGCCGTGGTCGGCGTCGTGGTCAACCGCCTGAACGTCAGCATCACCGGCCTCGAGGGAGCGCAGGGCGGCCACTACGTGCCGAGCGTAGCGGAAGGGATCATCACCCTGATGCTGGTCGGCATCGGCATGGCCGTCTTCGCCGTGGCCGTGCGCTTCCTGCCGATCCTGCCACTCGTCGAGCAGCCGGAGCTCGCGACCGCCCCGGCTCCCGCGGGCAGCCTGACGGCTCTTCCTGCAAGGAGCTAGTCCGACGCCTGACGAAGCTGCGACGACCGAAGCGAGGCGCCCCCTGCGGCCGTGGCGGCGCCTCGCGGTCCGCATGGGCCTCGGGCTCGGGCTCGGGGCCGCCGCGATCCTGTGGCTCGCCGACCAGTGGAGCCTCGAGGGACAGCGCGCGCAGCTCGAGAGCCTGGTCGGCATGTCCGCGGACCGCATCGCCGAGACGATCCACCGCGCCGCCCACGACGGCATGCTGCGCAACGACGTGGACGGCGTGCGCCGGATCATCGAGAACGTCGGCGCGCAGGAAGGCATCGACCGCGTCCGCATCTACAACAAGGAAGGCCGCGTCCGGGTGTCCTCGGTGCCGGCCGAGGAGGGCACGCTCGTCGACAAGCACTCCGAGGAGTGCATCGCGTGCCACGCGGGCCCGCAGCCCCGGGCCGGCCTCGAGCGCGCCCTGCGCATCCGGATGCTGCCGGGAGCGGCCGGCGGACGCATCCTGGGCATCATCAGCCCGATCTACAACGAGAAAGCCTGCGTCGCGTGCCACGTGCACCCCGCCTCGCAGCGCGTGCTCGGTGTCCTCGACGTGCGGCTCTCGATGGCGCAGGCCGACGCAGCGCTGCGCGCCTCGGAGCGCCAGATGCAGTACGGCCTGTTCGCGACCGGCCTCGCCGTGCTGCTGCTCAGCTTCGTGATGCTGTGGGCCTTCGTGCTGCGGCCGGTGCGGCGGCTGCGCAGGGCGATGGCGCGCGCGGGCGAGGGTGACCTCACGGCGCGCGTCCCGGTGCGCTCGAGCGACGAGATGGGGGCACTCGCCCGCTCCTGGAACGAGACGACCGACGACCTGCAACGCGCGCGCGAGGAGCTGCACGGCCTGAACCGCACGCTCGAGCAGCGGGTCGAGGAGAAGACGCGCCAGCTCGAGGAGACGCACCGCCGCATGCTGGTGGTCGAGAAGATGGCCTCGCTCGGCAAGCTGGCCGCCGTCGTGGCGCACGAGATCAACAATCCGCTCGCGGGCATCCGCACCTACGCGCGCGTGCTGCGGCGGCAGTTCGCCGGGGGCACGCAAGCACCGCCCACGCCCGAGCAGGCCCAAGAGACCGACCGCATCCTCGAGATGGTCGACGCCGAGGCCGGCCGCTGCGGCGACATCGTTCGCAACCTGCTCGCGTTCAGCCGCGACACCGCCGCGCGCTTCGCGCTCACCGAGCTCGGCCCGGTCGTCGAGCGCTGCCGCCTGCTGCTCCACCACCAGGCCGAGATGCTGGGGGTCACGCTCGAGACCCGGGTCCCCGCCGAGCTGCCCAAGGTCGTCTGCGACCCCGCCCAGGTCCAGCAGATGCTGCTCGCGCTCGCGATGAACGCGCTCGAGGCGACTCCCGAGAACGGCCGTGTCACGATCGAGGCACGGCCGGCCGAGGACGGCGCCATGCTGATCGTCTCCGACACGGGTGCCGGGATCCCGCGCGAGCACCAGGACCGCGTCTTCGAGCCGTTCTTCACGACCAAGGAGGCCGGCAAGGGCGTCGGGCTCGGGCTCGCGGTCGTCTACGGTATCGTGACGCGCCACCACGGGGAGATCGCGGTCGAGTCCGAGCCGGGGCGCGGCACCACGTTCACGATCCGCCTGCCGCGGCAACAGCCGGAGGAGCCAGCATGAGGATCCTGATCGTCGACGACGAGACGATCGTCCGCGACTCGCTCGGGGCCTGGTTCCGCCAGGACGGGCACCAGGTGGACGAGGCCGCGGGCGCCAAGGACGCGCTGCGGCTGGTCGCGACGGGCCGCTACGACGTCGCGTTCCTCGACATCAAGATGCCCGGGATGGACGGCCTCGAGCTGCAGGTCCGCCTCGCCGAGGCCGACCCGGACCTGACGGTCGTGCTGATGACGGCGTACGCCTCCGTCGACACGGCGGTCAAGGCGATGAAGGCGGGGGCCTACGACTACATCGTGAAGCCCTTCGACCCGGACGACCTCTCGCTGCTGGTGAAGCGCGCGGCCGAGCACCGCTCGCTGCGCGCCGAGAACCTGCGCCTGCGCCAGAGCCTCGAGAGCGCCGCCGCCCCGCCGCCGCTTCTCGGCAGCTCGCAAGCCATGCGCCACGTCCTCGAGCTGGTGACGAGCGTCGCCCAGTCGGACTCGACCGTCCTCGTCACCGGCGAGTCCGGCACCGGCAAAGAGGTGGTGGCGCGCGCGATCCACGCGGCCTCGCCGCGGCGCCTCAACCCGATGGTGGTCGTCAACTGCGGCGCCCTGCCGGAGGGCATCCTCGAGAGCGAGCTGTTCGGCCACGAGGCGGGCTCCTTCACGGGCGCGCGCGCTCGCCACAAGGGCAAGTTCGAAGCTGCCGAGGGCGGCACGGTGTTCCTCGACGAGGTCGGCGATGTGAGCCCGAAGGTGCAGGTCGAGCTGCTGCGCGTGCTCGAGGACAAGGTCGTGACGCGCCTCGGGGGCACTGCGCCGGTCGCGGTCGACTTCCGGACCATCTGCGCCACCAACCGCGACCTCCAGGCCGCGGTGCGCGAGGGGAGCTTCCGCGAGGACCTCTACTGGCGGCTCAACGTGGTCCAGATCCACATCCCGCCGCTGCGCGAGCGGCCGGAGGACGTGCCGGTGCTGGCCGAGCAGTTCCTCGCCCGCTTCGCGCAGTCGATGAGCCGGCGGCCGATGCACTTCTCGCCCGAGGCGAAGGACGCGCTCGCGGCCTACCCCTGGCCCGGCAACGTGCGCGAGCTGCAGAACGCGATCGAGCGCGCCGTCGTCGTCGGGCGCAACGAAGTGGTGCGGACCTCGGACCTGCCGCTGCGCGTGACGCAGGCACCGGCTGCCGGCAACGCTCCCGGGTCGCTCGCCGAGGCCGAGCGAGCCCACGTGCTCGCGGTGCTGGAAGCGAACGGCTGGAACATCACCCGCGCGGCGCGCGTCCTCGACGTGGACCGCGTCACGCTCTACAACAAGATCCGCAAGTACGAGCTGAAGCGCCCGGAGAACGAGGGCTGAGGCCGCCCGTGGCGACCGCGGGATCCCGCCTCGCCGAGGCGATCGACCTGGTGCCGGTCGGAGAGCTCGCGAAGGGCACGCTCGAAGCGCTCGCGGCGCGCCTCAGCCTGAAGCTCGAGCTCGCCTGTCACGTCGGGTCGGGCCGCGGGCTTCCACTCGCGCCCATCCCCGGTCGCGAGCAGCTCGACGCGAACGCGCTGCTCGAGGCGCTCGAAGCACGCGCCACGGACTCGCGGCTACTCGTGGGCGTGGCCGCCGAAGACATCTCCGTCCCGGTCTTCACCTTCGTGTTCGGTCTCGCGCGCCATGGCGGGCGGGCCTGCGTCGTGTCGCTCGTGCGCGCCGACCCGTCCTTCTACGGCTTGCCCGCGAACCCGGTCCTGCGCGACGAGCGCGTGGTGGCGGAGATCCGCCACGAGCTCGGGCACCTCGCGAGCCTCGAGCACTGCTCCGACCGCGGCTGCCTGATGAGCTTCGCCGGCAGCATCGAGCGCGCCGACGCCCGCGGCACGCAATTCTGCGGGTCGTGCCGGGACAGACTACCGGTTTGGCTCAGGGGCGAGACAGAAATGCCGCCATTCACGGGGGGGTTCGGTGGGGCGAAGCCCCCCTGATCCAAGGAAAGCGGACAACAAGCCTGGCCGTTCTGTCCCTCTATCCAGCGCTCTTGAGGAGCCACGCGCCGACAAGGCCGACTGCTGGCGGCTCTCGAATCACCGCTGCGGGAGCAGGGCGCAAGAGGCCGCTGCCCGTGGCTCTTCAATGACCGCTCTCGGAGGGGCGCGAAACGAGGCCTCCTTACCGGGGGGGTGCGCCCCCCCCAGACCCCCCGGAATAGCGATCTGCTTATACTGAAGACGATGCGTGTCGTGGTGGCGATGTCCGGCGGCGTCGACTCCTCCGTCGCGGCGGCGCTCCTCAAGGACGAGGGGCACGAGGTGATCGGCGTGTCGATGCAGCTCCACGACCAGACGCAAGGCAAGGGCGCTTCGTTCGGGCGCTGCTGCGCGCTCGACGACCTGCACGACGCCAAGGCCGTCGCCGCGCGGCTCGGGATCCCGCACTACGTGGTGAACCTCGAGCGGAGCTTCCACGACGGGGTGATCGCGCCGTTCGTGAGCGACTACCTCGCGGGCCGAACGCCGCTGCCGTGCGCGCGCTGCAACAGCGAGGTCAAGTTCGCGAGCCTGGTCGAGAAGACGCGATCCCTCGGCGCGGCCCACGTCGCGACCGGTCACTACGCGCGGAAGGATGGGCTGGGCGAGGCGGGGCGGCTGCGCCTGCTCAAGGGCCGCGACTCGGGCAAAGACCAGTCGTACTTCCTGTTCGGCCTCACGCCGGAGCAGCTCGAGGCGGCGCTCTTCCCCGTGGGCCACCTCGAGAAGGCCGAGGTGCGACGCATCGCTCGCGAGCGGGGCCTGGCCGTGGCCGACAAGGCCGAGAGCCAGGAGATCTGCTTCGTGCCCGATGGCGACTATGCGTCGTTCGTCGAGCGACAAGCTGAGCGGGCCGATCGCTCGGGGACGATCGTGGACATTGCGGGCCGCCAGCTCGGACGCCACGAGGGCATCCATCGCTACACGGTCGGCCAGCGCCGGGGCCTCGGTCTCGCAACGGCTCGCCCCCGCTACGTGCTCGCCGTCCGCCCCGCCACCGCCACGCTCGTCGTCGGAGACGAGGATGGCCTGCTGTCGGACCGGCTGCGGGTCCGCGACGTCAACTGGCTCTCCGCGCCCGAACCTTCGAGCGAGATCCGGGCGCGGGTGCGCATCCGCTATCGCCACGCCGAGGCCGATGCGACGATCCGCGCCGACGCCGGAGGACGTGCCGAGGTACGCTTCGACTCGGCCCAGCGGGCCGTCACCCCCGGTCAAGCCGCGGTTTTCTACGAGGGCCACGTATGCCTGGGCGGCGGCTGGATCGAGTAACGCCTTGCTCAAGTAATCCGGACCCTAACTAACTAAACTAACTAACTAACTAACACAAGCTTGAGTGACCTGCGCCCCTCCAGCGTCAGGTTCTCGCGGCTGAACAGCAGCATGTATTTTGCCCCTTGATGAAGCGCCGATCCTTGCCGGACAGGCCGCGCATACTCGCTCTCTAACTCTAACCAGAGTCCTGCGCCGGCCCGAGTGGCAGCGAAAATCCCCGGGTTTCCGGAGACGACACGGTCCTCTCGCTCCAACCAAATGGATTCAAAATACAGGTGTTTCCAAAGTCTTGCAGGAATGCTCGTTCTCCCTTCGTATAAGGCCAATCGGAACAGCCGTTTACGTTCAGAAATGACGTGGCATCTTGTTTGCTCTGAACTCAACACGTTGTAGGACTTCGTCACCAAGACACTTAAGGAGAGCCAATGAGATTGCATCGGTGGGCTCTGGGCATCCTGTTTGCAGGATTGGCCATGAGCCAGAACGTCAGCGCGCAAGAGCGCTTCAGTACCATCACGGGAACCGTGGTGGACACGACCGGCGCGCCCGTCCCCGGCGCTACGGTCACCCTCACAAACCTGGATACCCAGCGCATCATCACGCGCACGACCGACTCGGGCGGCAACTACGCGGCCCGAGAGATCGAGCCGGGACGCTACTCGATCAAGTACGAGCTCACGGGCTTTTCGACTGTCGAGGTGGCGGACGTCAACCTGCTGCTCGGAAAGTCCCTGAAGATTCCCGCCACGCTCGCGGTGGGCGCGGTCACCGAGACCATCCAGGTCATCGGCGAAAGCCCGCTGATCGACGTCGGCAGCACGCTCCGCGGGAACAACATCCCCGCCGAGGAATTCGAGAAGATCCCCAAGGGTCGTAGCTTCGAGTCGCTGGCGGCCGCCTCCCCTTCCGTGAACACGGGCCAACTGGAGGGCGGGATCCAGGTCAACGGCTCCTCGGCCGGTGAGAACAACTTCACGGTGGACGGCGTCTCGGTGAACAGCCTGATCCACGGGCACCAGCGCGAGGAAGCGGTCTTCGAGCACTTGCAGGAGGTCCAGGTCAAGACCTCCGGCCTGTCGGCCGAGTACGGCGGCGCGCTCGGTGGTGTCATCAGCGCGGTCACCAAGTCGGGCGGCAACCAGTTCAAGGGCTCGGCCGTGTACTACTACAGCAGTGACGCCCTGTCGTCCACGAGCGGGCTCGACCAGAGGCTGCAACTGGATCCGGTCACGCAGAACAGCGCCACCACCCTGCAGGACAGCGCGCAGACCTTCGACCGTCACGAGGTGGGGCTCTCCCTGGGCGGCCCGATCATCAAGGACAAGCTCTACTTCTTCGGCTCGACGACTCAGACGTTCGAAGACCGCAGCCGGGACTATGGGCTGAGCACCGGCACCACGACCGGACAGCGGGACCTGCGGGTCCAGAGCAACTTCGGCAAGCTCACCTGGGACGCGACCAGCCGGCTTCGGATCAACGTCTCCGGGCTCCACACGCCCACGAAGGCCGAGGGAACGCTTCAGGGGTTCGACGGAGCGCTCGCCAATGGCAGCAACCAGACGATCGGGGGCGTCGAGGCCAACAACCTCCGCGGCTTCGAGACCCCGCAGTGGTCGGCGGCTGGCACCGTGGACTACGCGATCACCAACACGACCCTGCTGTCGCTCCGCAGCGGCTATTTCCACGACAGCTACGAGGCCACGGGCGTCAACACGAGCCAGACCTACGAGTACGCCGCGTCTTCGGTGGGGCTCGCCGGAGTGTCCGCCCAGTACCAGCAGCCGGCCGGCTACTCGAACCTACCGCGCACGAGCGTGGCCGATCACGACCTGACCACGCGCAAGTACATCAACCTGGAGCTGACGACGGTCTTGCAGGCGGGCGGCACCCACGGCCTCAAGTTCGGCGGGGGCTGGTCGCGCTCCACGAACGACGTGCAGCTCGCGTATCCGAACGGGGGCTTCGTCACCCTCTTCTGGGACCAGAGCTTCACCAGCCAGGCCACCGGCCAGACCAGCCGGGGCGCCTACGGCTACTACACGATCGACGACCAGGGGACGATCGGCCAGACCGGCTCCGACATCAACCACGTGTTCGTGCAGGACTCCTGGAGGGTGACGCCGCGGCTGACCCTCAACCTGGGTCTTCGCGCCGAGCACGAGCAGATCCCCACCTTCCGGCCCGACATCCAGGAGTACGCGTTCGAGTTCGGCTGGGGTGAGAAGCTGGCCCCCCGCCTCGGCATCGCCTACGACGTCAAGGGCGACGGGAAGATCAAGGTCTCCGCGTCCTACGGGCGGTACTTCGACTGGACCAAGTACGAGCTCGCCCGCGGCTCGTTCGGCGGCGACACCTGGACGACCCGTTACCGCTCGCTGGACAATCCCGATCCGAGCGTGCTGAGCCGCAGCGCGCTCACGGGCACCAACCTGTGGACGAACGTGCCGGATTCCTACCAGGACCACCGGATCCCGAGCTTCGGCGACGACTCGATCGACCCCGACATCAAGCCCATGAGCCAGGACGTCTGGAACGCGGGGGTCGAGTACCAGCTCGCGGTCAACACGGTCCTGGGCGTGAACTACGTCCACACCGACCTCAACCGGACGATCGAGGACGTCGGCACCCTGGTGAACGGCAGCGAGGTGTACCTGTACTGCAACCCGGCTGGCGGCCTGTGCAAGACAGCGTTCACCACCGACGCAGCGACGCCGCCTTTCGAGATGCCCGGGGCGATCCGGAAGTACGATGCCTTGGAGATTTCGCTCAACCGCCGCTTCAGCAAGAACTGGTTCATGGGCGGGAGCTACGTCCTGAGCCGCCTCTATGGAAACTACGCGGGTACGGTCAGCACCGACGAGGTGGCAGTCGGCGGACGCGTGAGCGTCGTCTCACAGCAGCAGGCCGGCCAGACCACCCGCCCGGGCAGCAACGTCACCCGCTCGTGGGACCTGGACGAGCTGATGTTCGACTCGAAAGGCAACTTCCAGGAGGGCAACCTGGCGACCGACCGGCCCCACGTCTTCAAGCTGTATGGCTCGTACAACTTCAGCTTCGGCACCAACGTGGGCGTCAACTTCTACGCCGGTAGCGGCACGCCGATCAGCAAGGTCGTCTACACTCGATTCGGCGTCGGACCGTTTGTCGAGGGGCGCGGGTCGGAGGGCCGCACGGATTTCCTGAGCAACACGGACCTGTTCCTGAGCCACGACATCAAGATCGGCGGCAAGGGCCGGCTCCTCCGGTTTGAGGCCAATCTGCTGAACGTCTTCAACCAGAAGCAGGAGCGGCACGTCTTCGACGCCGTGAACCGGGTGGGCGCCAACGGCCGTTCGGTCAACAGCTCCCGGATCAACACCGCGGGCGTGAACCTGTTTGAAGGTTACGACTACAACAGTCTCCTGACTCAGTCGCCCGACGCGGCCAAGCCGGCCAGCCAGAACGCCAGCGGCTACGCTGATCCTCGCTACCTGATGGCGGATCAGTGGAACCCCGGCTTCCGCGCCCGCTTCTCGGTCAGGTTGCTCTTCTAGAAGCGCAGGAAGTCCGTCGTACGAAAGGGGGGCCGCTCGGCCCCCCTTTTTTCGTTCTGTACCAGACCGTGTGGGTCGTTGCCTGATGCTGCGGGTTCTGGGAGACTGGCCCCCTCGAGTCGGCCTCGGCGGCAGATCCGCTGCGTTGCTGGTCGAAGTCGAGACCCAGCGCCAGTGACTTGCCGCGACCGCTCTATCCCCCAGGCCACTCGCCCGGACGGACGCTCGGGCCGGCTACAGGCTCCCCTGCCGTTGCACTCACACGGAAACCGCAGCTAGCCTAGCGGGACCGCGAGCGACCGCTGCCGACGCCGCACTGGCTGTCCTTCGCCCACGGCAGCGCCCACTTCCGCGCGGGTGACCTGGCGAAGGCCGACCCAGGTTCCGCAAGGGCTGATGGAGGACGTCAAGAGCGGCGCGGCGGTGCGCCCCGAAGCTGGCCGGCCCTCAGCCGGCCGGCTCGCGCAGCCGCTCCAGCGCCCTGCGCGCCGCATCCTGCTGCGCGGCCTTCTTCGACGGCCCCTCGGCCGTCGTGACGCTGCCGTCGTCGAGGCGGCATTCGACGCGGAACTGCCGCTCGTGGCTCGGCCCCGTCTCGCTCAGCACGCTGTAGACCGGCAGCGGCTGCCCCCGCCCCTGCAGCAGCTCCTGCAGCAGGCTCTTCGGGTCCTCGCTCGCGCTGTCCGGCTGATCGAGGTCGCGTGCGAACTCGGCCCGCAGGAAGCGCCGGGCGGCCTCGAAGCCGCCGTCCAGGTAGAGGGCCGCGATCACCGCTTCGTACGCGTCCGCCCACAGCGCCGTCTTCGCGCGGCCGCCCGTCTTCTCTTCCCCGCGGCCGAGCCGCAGCAGCTGCGGCAGCCCGAGCGCGTCGGCCCGGCGCGCGAGGCTCGCCGCCTTCACGAGCGCTGCCCGCCTGCGGCTCTTCCGGCCTTCGCTGCCGTCGGGATCGTCTCGGTGCAGCAGGTCCGTGACCGCGAGACCGAGCACCGCGTCGCCCAGGAACTCGAGGGGCTCGTTGTCGCGACCGCCGCGTTCCTGCGACTCGTTCGCCTGGCTCGCGTGGGTCAGCGCGCGATCGAGCAGGGCGAGGTCCGCGAAGCGGTGACCGAGCCGGTCCGCCAGGCCGACCAGCTGCGCTTCGCGCTCGGCCGTCACGCGGCCCGCTCCTCGGGCACCACCTTCAGCACGACGAGCGTCATGTCGTCGTGCGGCAGCGCGTCGCCGACGAAACGCCGCACTTCCTCGAGGATCCGCTCGCGCAGCTCCTCGCTGCCGAGGCTCCCGCTCTCTTCCAGGATCCGGCGCAGCCGTCCCTCGCCGAAAAGCTCGGCCGCGGGGTTCATGGCTTCCGACAGGCCGTCCGTGAAGAACAGGAAGAAGTCGCCCGGGTCGAGGGCCACCTCGTTCTCCTCCAGGATCGCCTCGAAGCGCTCGCCGGGGTCGAGGCCGAGCCCGAGCCCCGCCGGTGCGAGGATCACCGTGCGGCCGGTCCGCGCCTGCATGTGGATCATCGGGTTGTGGCCCGCGCGCGCGTAGCGCATGCGGCGTGCCGCCGTGTCGATCACGGCGTAGGTCATCGTGACGAAGGAGCGCGCGTCCATGTTCGCGCTCAGGATGCGGTTGGCCTCGGACAGGAGCTGCTTGGGCGACTCGTAGATGCGCGACAGCGACAGCACCAGGCCCTTGAGCTCGGCCATGTAGAGCGCGGCCGAGGTGCCCTTGCCGGAGACGTCGGCGACCAGCACGCCCATCCGCGTCGGGCCGAGCGGCAGCAGGTCGTAGTAGTCCCCGCCCACCTCGGCGGCGGGCAGACACAGGGCGGCGATCCGGATGCCGGGAACGCTCACGAGCCCCTCGCCGGGCAAGAGGCTCATCTGGATCTGGCGCGCGATGCGCAGCTCCTCCTCGAGGCGCTCCTTCTCGGCTTGCTCGCGCATCAGCTGCTGGATGCCGCGCGACATCAGGTTGAACGAGGCGGCGAGGTCGCCGAGCTGATCACGCGAGTGCAGCTTGATCACGTGCGAGAAGTCCCCTTCGCGCAGCTTCTGCGTGCCGACGGACAGCGCGTGCACGCCGCGCGTGATCGAGCGCGCCAGCATCAGGCCGAGCGCGAGCGCCACGGCGTACATCACCACGAAGACGCTGCCCACGATCCCGAGCGCGTAGAGCAGCAGGTCGGGCACGTTCCGGCCGCTCGCGTCTTTCGGGAGCTGGATCGGAGCCAGGCGCCGCACCAGCGGCAGCGGGTCGTACTGGATCGGCCACGGCGTGCCCGCGAGGGCACCCGTCTCGCCGGTCTCCCACGCGGTCCGGTCCGGCAGCGCCACGAACAACAGCCCGGACGGGTTCCTGGGCGTCAGCTTGCGGCCCCCGGCCTCGAACTCGATCGCCTTCTGGGTCCGGTGCTCGATGCGCAGACCGCCCCGGGGCGTCTGCTTGTCGTCGCGCACCTCGACCCTCATCTCGCTCGCTCCGAGCACGTGGATCGTGGTCCGCCGCTCGATCTCGGCCAGGAAGGCGGAGTCGACGGGCAGCTCGACGAGCAGCGCGGCGCCCTTCTCCTTCCACACCGCGCGCAGCACCTCGGCCGGCAGCTCCTGGTCGGGCTCGCGCGCGACGAGGCCCTTGAAGGACGCGCCCGAGAGCCAGCCCGGCAGCGAGCGGGGCGCCCTGCCCGAGCTCGCGACGACGCGTCCCTCGCGCAGCAGGGTGAAGCCGAGGCCGGGGTGCAGCTCCCGGGCCGCCTCGAGCCGCGCCGGCAGCGCCCGGGCCGCCTCGGCGTCGCCCACGGGCAGCCCGGAGAGCGCGGTGCGGGCCGTCGTCAGCAGCACGTCGCCGGCGCGCTCGACCTCGGCGGTCACGACGCGCGAGGCCGTGAGGCCGAGGAGCAGGACGCCGGCGACGGCCATGAACAGCGTCAGCAGCACGACCGGCACCAGCGCGATGAACAGGTACGAGACGATCAGCTTGGTGCGTATGCGCCAGAGCAGGCGGTCGGCGAGCCAGCGCAGCGTGCGCCAGGCGAGCCAGGCCAGGAACAGCCACAGCACGAGG
>Ga0209751_10004367_pt1 | contig 13556 bp, 11 predicted proteins | sample RifCSP13_1_FD_184019 | JGI IMG/M metagenome (GOLD analysis project Ga0209751, IMG submission 184019) | Soil microbial communities from Rifle, Colorado - Rifle CSP2_sed 13_1 (SPAdes) (version 2) | ecosystem: Environmental > Terrestrial > Deep subsurface > Rock core/Sediment | place: Rifle... | reverse complement strand
CTCAGCGGAAGGACCGAGGGACGATCTGATTTGGCCGACCACGTCTTCTCGCACCGCGTAGTGGTCGGGCCCGATCGAAGGGCCAATTCCGGCGAGCAGTTCCTCCGGTTTCGTCCCGAAGGATTGCACCATCGCCCGGATTGCGGCCGATAGGGTTCTGCGGACGGTGCCCAGCCAGCCTGCGTGGACCAGCCCAACTGCCCGGCGGGCCGGATCGAAGAGCAGGACAGGCACGCAATCGGCGAAACGCATGAAGAGTGTGACGCCCTGCCGGCGGGTGAGGATCGCGTCGGCCTGGACGATCGGCTGGCTCGCCCGTGGCTCCTCGGCAAGCACGATGTCGGCCGAATGGACCTGCCAGACGTCGAACGCCGAGCTCAGCCGGAGGCCCAGGGCATCGAAGGCCCGGCGGCGGTTCTCCGCCACCCTTTTGGGCGCGTCGCCAACGGTGCCGCCGAGGTTGAGGGATTTCCACGGTGCGGGGCTGACGCCGCCCCGACGGCCGACCACTCCGTGGCGCAGGCCGTAGGCGTCGAGTGAATCAAAAGTGAAGTAGCGAACGCCCCCCGAGTCATGAAAGGGCATGGCGTGAGTCTACCATGGCCAAGCCGTCATTCCGAGCCGGCGACGCGCAGCCGAACCGTGGCTATCACGAGGAATCACCAGGACTTCTCACTCATACGGCAGCTTGTAGGAAACGACACGCCCCGCGTCGACTCGTGACATCCCCCGAGAGGGAAGGCTTCGGTGATCCCCGAGGACCGCGGCCTCCTTGCCGGTAATGCCCTCGGCTGTCGATGTAGGGGCGGCTCGCCGAAGGTACCGGGCGATCTTCCCGGTGCGAGCCGCCCCTACGCGGCATCGACGGAGTCTGCCCCACACCGATGGGGTTTGCCCAAAGAAATCGGCCCAACCGATCACCCAGTAACCGATCACCCTCTTCCCCGTGCGAACGCGCGGGTTCAGCGATGAAGCTGAGGATGAGATGAGGGTCGGATCCGAGATCTCCCCAGGCGAGCGAAGGGCGCGCCGCTTCCCTCCGTTCGCCTTCTGGGGAGTCACGCGGTGGGACGAGGAGGAGAAGCCTGCGCGGCCTGGAGGCGAGGCACAATGGCGGCGATCGTCTCGGACATCGACTCTTGCAGGTAGGGATACGCGAAGGCGACGTTCATGATCCCGAAAAGCCCGCCCGTGATGGTGCGCAGCAGCGGCGTGCTCTCGCGTCCGAGTGCGCCGACGATTGGAAAACCTTGTAGAAGCTGTGTGCCGCCATCGATCGCGATCGGCAGAATGCCGAGGACGAGCCAGGCGATCGTCGAGATCGGCTTCATGCGCCGGCCGAAGAGGGCGAAGGCGAAGCCGGCAAGGAACATCCCGCCATAGATGGCAACATCGCGCTGGCAGAAAGCGACCTTGTAGCCAAGCTCCTCATTCCCAACGAATTGCCGCGCGCCGAAGTAGTCGTTTTCGTCGAGGCCCGTCGCCTGGCCATAGGGGACGAGAGCGGTGCCCGCGCTCTGGCGCGGGTAGGCCGTCTGCTCGCCGAAGAGGAACCAGGAGCGGAAGGCCATCTGGTGACAGAAGGGACGGTAGGCCACGTAGATCCACGTGGCTGGCGTCGTAGCGCCGACCTCCATCAGCACCGGCGCCGCGAAGGGAAGGGCGACGAAGATGAAAACGAGCACGTTGAGAAACGCGGCCCAGTGCCGGGCGAAGAAGAGCAGGCCGCGATCAAGGCGGCTGGCGCGGGCGCCCGCCGGTGCGCCTCTCTTGCCCATCCGGCGAGCTCGTTCCTCGGCCGCGCGCAAGGAAACTCGGAGATCGACCACCGTGAAAGGCGCACGAAGCGTATACGGCCCCACTTGCACAACCGGGACGGCCTCACCGTAGAGAGCGAGCAGCGAGGGATCGGATTCGATATCGACTTCGATCCGCTCGTGCGGGATCTCCCCTTGCAGAGAATCGAGCGCGGCCCTGGCCTCATCGCACAGCGGGCAATCCGACTTCGAGTATAGTGTGACGCGCATCATGATTCGCCGATCCCCAACAAGCCGAGATATCGCTCGAGCTGGCTCTCGCTCATGATTCCCACCTGCTGTGCCCGGATGATCCCCTCCCGATCGACGAAGAAGGTTGTCGGATAGCCCCGGACGCGGTAGAGCTGCTGCACCTCGGCTCCCGGGTCGAGCAGGAGCGGAAATGTGAGGCCGAACTCGTCGCGGAAGTCGGCCACCAGGCTCGCCGGCTCGTCGGCGTCGATCCCCAGGATCACCAGCCCCGCATCGGCATACTTCTCCAGGGCGGCGTCCAGCAGAGGCATTTCGGCGCGGCACGGCACGCACCACGTGGCCCAGAAATTGAGGGCCACCACCTGGCCGCGCAGGTCGCTGAGCCGGACGCTCTCGCCGTCGAGAGTGGCCAACTCGAAATCCGGCGCCGGGGCCCCGACCACCGGCGCGGCCGCGGCCTGCCCCGTCGCCAGGATTCGGGTGAGGTCGGCCGAGGAGGCCGCGCTGGCCGGGACGGAGGGAGGCCTGCTGTCCTCGCCGGTGGGGAAGCCGAAAAAGGCCGCCGCCCCCACGGCGAGGCCGACGAGGATGCCCCCCGCGAGGTAGAGGCCGAGGGACCACCGGCTCGCTCGCTGACCGTTCATGCCTCAGATGCCAAAGTTGAAGAACGTGCCCAGAGGCGAGAGCGTGTTGGCGATGCGGGAGAGGGCGCCCGTGAGGAGCAGGACACCGATCACCACCATCAGGGCGCCCGAGGCGAGCGAGAGGCCGCGGATCCATCGCTGGTGACGACGCATCAGCTCGGTCACCTGGCCGATCCCGAGCGCGGCCAGGAGGAAGGGGATGGCCAGCCCGGCCGAGTAGGCGCCGAGCAGGACAATGCCGCGGGAGAGCTGGCCAGTGTCAAGCGCCATGGTGAGCACGACGCCCAGCGTCGGCCCGACGCAGGGCGACCAGCCGGCGGAGAAGAATACTCCCATCAAGGCCGAGCCCATATAGCCGAGGCTAGGGTCGGGCCGGGTCTGGCGGCGCGTGTCCATATCGAGGAATGGGATACGGAAGATCCCCATGGTGTGCAAGCCGAAGACGATCACCACGACCCCGCCGATCTGAGTCAGGAGGGGCCTCAGGTCGAAGAGCGCCGCTCCGATCGCCGAGGCCACGGCGCCCAGGGCGACGAAGACGACGCTGAAGCCTCCGACGAACGCCAGGCCGTGACTGAAGGTTCCCCAGCGGTTTTCCACCACTTGCCCGCCGGCCGTCACCGACCTCCCGCCGAGGTAGCTCACGTAGGCCGGGACGAGGGCCAGGACGCAAGGCGAGAGGAAGGAGGCCAGCCCTGCCAGGGCCGCCAGCCAAATCGTGATGTTCTCACCGCCCATGAACGCCCTCACTCCCTGACGATGACGCGCGTGCCCGTGTAGCCTTGGATGGTCACGTCACCCGGCCGGTAGGGCACCGGCGGGTTGGACCAACGAAAAAGCCACTTCCCATCCTCCGGCCGCACGTTGATACAGCCCCGCGAGCGCGGGGTGCCGAAGTCGTTGTGCCAATAGGTCGAGTGGATCGCCGCTCCGGAGCCGCTGAAGAGAATCGTCCAGCCAACACCGGGAAGATCGTAGCCGCTCACCCGGTCGCCGCCCGACATGTGGCGCGAGACCATCTTGCGCCACGTCCAGTTGTTGCCGACCGGAGTGTTCCAGCGAAGCCGGCCCTCCTCGTCGATGGCGTAGCCCGAGGAGATCCTGGCGTAGTAGACCTCTACGCCCGCCTCGACGGCCGAGAGATCCTGTCGCTCGAGATCGACGTAGATGTCCTTCTCTTCCACTCCCGGGGAGATCACCTCGACCTCCTCAGCCAGGATCACCCGGAAGGACTCGCCGGGCGCATACATCCGGATTCCGTTCTCGTCGTGAACCCGGTACCATAGCCCGCCGTCGCTCCCGACGACACGCTCATCGACATTGAGGACCATCGAGTAGTAGAGTCGATAGCGAATAGGCGAGGTGGGATCCGGCTGGGTCCGCCCATCGACGTAGGGGACTGAGATCTCCGTCCACATCCCGCCGGCGGGCACCTCGATCACCTCGGCGTTCGGCGCATTGCGCACCGGCTGAACGTGCGACGACCAGATGAACCCCTCGGGAGTCTCCACCCAGAGGTGGTTGTGCGGCTGGATTCCCAGGCCGACGACCTGACGCTCTGCAACAACGACCTCGTCGAAGGACCGTCGGCCAACGACTCTGCTCTCGGCCGTCGGGCGGGCGAAGATCTCCGTCTCGCTTTCCGTAACGCGACCGAGGCGGTCGCCCTCGGGAAAGGGCAAGGCCGGGTCCGCCGCCCCATACGGGCGCGGGACCACAAAGGCGGCGCCTGCGAGGGCGCCGACTTGGATGAATTCCCTTCGGCTCAGGCGAGCTCGAGCCACCAAGGTTCTCCTTCGGGCGTCATGGTCCTAGGATACCCGAGCGCCCCTCATCCGACAAGACCGCGGGGTTAGAAGTAGATGAGAGGGTAGACGAGGGACCACGGACGATGGACGACCGATCACCGATCACCGATCACCGCCCATCGTCCGCGGTCCATGGTCTGTGGTCCGTCTTATCCCAGCTTGAAACCGCGGAGTCGCAAGCTGTTGGTCACGACGAAGACGGAACTGAAGGCCATCGCGCCGGCGGCCAGGATGGGGCTGAGGAAGCCGAGCGCGGCGGCGGGGATGAGGACGATATTGTAGATGAAGGCCCAGAACAGGTTCTGGCGGATCGTGCGCAGGGTCCCGCGCGAGAGAGCGATCGCCCGGGGCACGCCTCGCAGGTCGCCGCTCATCAAGGTGACCGGCGCGGCGGCAATGGCGACATCGGTGCCGGTGCCGATGGCGATCCCCACGTCCGCTTGGGCAAGCGCCGGGGCGTCGTTGATCCCATCGCCGACCATCGCCACGACGTGGCCTTCCGACTGCAAGGCTTTCACCTCGGCCGCCTTGTCGCCGGGAAGCACCTCGGCCCGAACGCGTCCGCGGCCGGCGGCCTCGTCGATCCCGACGGCCCGGGCGACGGCGCTCGCGGTGGCGGGATTGTCGCCGGTGATCATGACGACCTGGAGGCCCATCCGCTGCAAGGAAGCGATCGCTTCTCGGGAGCCCTCTTTGACCGTGTCGGCGATCCCGATCAGGCCGGCGGGCCGGCCATCGACGGCGACGAGGACGGCCGTCTTGGCATCCGCCTGGAGAGCCGCCATGCCAGGGGCCAGGCCATCCAGCGAATAGCCCCGCTCCTGCATCAAGCGGGGGGTTCCGATCAGCAGAGCGTGTCCGGCCACCTCGGCCTCCACGCCGCGCCCCGCGATGGCGGCGAACCGCTCGGGGTCCTTCAAGGCCAGCCCGCGGGCGCCGGCCGCGGCGACGATGGCCTCGCCCAGAGGATGCTCCGACCCGCGCTCGGCGCTGGCGGCGAGCATGAGCAGCTCGTCCTCCCTTCCCTCCCAGCCCCTTACGATCAGGTCGGTCACTTCGGGTTGGCCACGGGTGATCGTCCCGGTCTTGTCGAGGACGACCGTGCCCACGCGGCCGGCGCGTTCGAGGGCCTCACTTGACTTGAAGAGGATTCCGAAACCGGCACCCTTGCCCGTGCCCACCATCACGGCGGTCGGCGTGGCGAGCCCCATGGCGCAGGGGCAGGCGATCACAAGCACCGCCACCATGTGGATCAGCGCCCGGGCGAACGGCGAGAGATCGCCGGCCGGCGGCGGCGCCAGGAAGAACCAGGCGAGGAAGGTGAGCAGAGCCACACCGATCACGGCCGGAACGAAGATGGCCGAGACGCGATCGGCCAGCCGCTGGATCGGCGCCTTGCTGCCCTGCGCATCCTGGACCAGCCGGACGATCTGGGCGAGCGCCGTCTCCTTCCCCACGCGCAGGGCTTCAAACTTGATCATGCCCAGCTTGTTGAGAGTCGCCCCCACAACCTCGTCGCCCGGCTTCTTGTCCACCGGCATCGACTCGCCGGTGAGCATCGATTGATCCACCGACGATCGGCCTTCCACGACGACGCCGTCGACGGGGATCTTCTCCCCGGGGCGCGTGATGACCAGGTCACCGACGCGCACCTCGTCGACCGGGATCTCCATCTCACGCCCGTCGCGTACCACTCGGGCCTGCCGGGGCCGTAGGGCGATCAGTTTCTTGAGCGCCTCGCTGGTCCGGCCCTTGGCGCGAGCCTCCAGGTATTTGCCCAGGACAATGAAGGTGATGATGACTGCGGCGGTCTCGAAGTAGAGGTGCCCTTCCAGGAGCCCGAAGAGGGCCGGGAGCGAGTAGAAGTAGGCCGCGGAAGTGCCCTTGGCGCGAGCCTCCAGGTATTTTCCCAGGACAATGAAGGTGATGATGACTGCGGCGGTCTCGAAGTAGAGGTGCCCTTCCAGGAGCCCGAAGAGGGCCGGGAGCGAGTAGAAGTAGGCCGCGGAAGTGCCCATGGCGATGAGCACATCCATGTTGGCCGAGCGGTTACGCAGGGCCTTGAAGGCACCCGTGTAGTACTGCCAGCCGACGTAGAATTGCACAGGGGTGGCAAGCGCGAACATCAGCCAGTTGTACCAGGGGGCATGGGCAACGGCGTGGGGCACGAGGCCCAAGTCCCGTCCCATCGCCAGGACGAACAGGGGAATCGTGAAAGCGAGGCCGGTGAGGAGCAGACGCCGCTGGTGGGCAATCTCCTGCTCGCGAGCCATCTGCTCGACGTCTTCGAGATCGCCCTCTGCCTCGACGGGCTCGAAGCCGGCGGCCTTGATAGCCCGACGGATCTCCGCCTGGCTGAGGACTGTGGGGACGTAGCGCACCTGGGCGCGCCCGGCGGCGAAGTTGACGCTCGCCAGCGTGACGCCCTCGAGCGCGCCGAGGGCCCGCTCGAGCCGCCGGGCGTCGTTTTGATCAGCCATTCGGCGGATGACGATGCCGGCCTCACCCACGGCGACATCGTACCCGGCCCGCTGGATGCGCTGAATGATCGCCTGCTGATCGACCCGCATCGGGTCGTACTCAACGCTGGCGCGCTCGGAGGCCAGGTTGACCGCCGCCGCCTGCACGCCTTCGAGCTTGCGCAGGTTGCGCTCGATCGTCGCCACGCAGTTGGCGCAGGTCATCCCCGTCACGGGGAGGGTGACCTGGCGGGTTGCTTGTGTCATTCGGGCCTCGGGCCTGGGCGACGCGCTACGCCGCTACGGGGTAGTTGATTTCCTGCAAGAGTGACTTGATCTTCGCTTCGTCGGCCGGAGGGGCAAACTCAACGGTCACTTTCTTGGCGTCGAGCGCAGCCTCCACTCGGCTCACGCCGGGGAGATCCGCAAGCTCGGTCTGGATCGTAAGGACGCAGTGGCCGCAGTGGATGGCCGGGACGTTGTAGATAACGGTGTTCATGCAAGTGACTCCTTGGTCGATTGGTGGGTCAGGCCCTGGCAGCGGCGGCGTAGACCTGGGCGACTTCGCTCAAGACACGCCCCCTCTCGGCCGGATCGTCGCCCTGGACGGCGGTGATGAGGCAGGAGTGCAGGTGGTCGTTGAGGATTCCCAGGGTGATCTTCTTCAGAGCTGCCTCGATGGCCTGGAGCTGTCGGATGACGTCGATGCAATAGGCCCCGTCTTCGATCATTCGCTCGACACCCCGGACGTGCCCCTCGATGCTTTTCAGCCTTTTGAGCCGCTCGGCGGTTTCCATGGCTCCCTGCCTCATTCCGTCCCCCCCCAGGGGGGAGGGGTAGGGACAATTCTAAGCCCGGCCGGGCTGCCTGTCAAGCTCACGTCTTTCCCGCTTTTCGACACCGACCGCCTCCGTCCCCGCAGGTTCTGCGAGCGTAGTCGCGGCGGCCTCCGTCGCCAGCCGACCTGGACCGGCGCATCGGCCTCGAAGACCAAGGTGTTCTCCCACGGCCAGCCCCACGGTGATCGGTAGGCCGGCCAGGGAACGGTTCGGTCAGCCCTTATGGGCATGCCGCAGGCCGATCTCTTGGAGCGCATGGTGATCGGTTGCTCGGCGATCGGTTGCTCAAGTCCGACAGCCCGATCACCGATCACTGATCACCGATCACTGCCCTCCATCACATGCGACGCGCCCTTCCCTTTCCCGCCTTCTCGCCGGCTGGCTCACCGATCACTGATCACCGATCACTCCCCCACCCCAAGATCCCGCTTGCCCAGGCGCGCGTTCTATGCTACGGTCGGCGCGGGCCAGCCGTCCTCCTCCGCCCGCGAAGGGAGATGCCACGATGCAAGTCCCCACCGTCATCGTCATCTTGGGAGCGCTTCTGTTTCTTCTGGGGATCCTCGGCGGAGGGATCAGCCTCAAGGAGATCTCCCTCCCGCCGGTGTCGACAAGGCTCCGGGCTGTGCTCATCCCCTTGAGCATCGTCATGATGGCCTTTGGAGTATGGTTATCTCTCGGCGGCACGATCTCCCTGCCCAGTCAGGATTCACCCCAGCCGCAGGCTCAAACCCCCCAGGAATCGGGTGTTCTCTCCGCTTCGACGCCCCTGGCGCCTGCGGCCCAGCCCGCCCCTTCGCCGACAGCATCCGTGGACGCTGTGTCCGTCCCGTACTACGAGCAGGTGGGGGCCCTGATCTACGAAGAGGATCTGGAGGATGGGATTGCGAACGGCTGGGATGGTGAGATGGAGATCATCCAGTTGGCAGACGGAAACCATGTTTGGCGCGCAGAAAACGAGCAGCCGAGATACATCCTGCCAGGTGGTGTCCTCGATTACGCGGTTGAAGCCAGGATCATGCAGCAAGAAGGACCTAGTGGGGCGGCCGGTGTTGGTGTGAGAGTGGTCCCCGGCGAGGCATGCGCGTACTACTTCAGCTACATTGATTTCGCTGGCGGCTGGCTGAACATGGTGGAGAACATGCCAGCCTGCGACGAGAACCGAGGTCCCGACGGCTTGCTGGGCACATACCCGATCCCTTTCGCCCAGGATGTCTGGTACACACTGGCGCTCGAGGCGAACGGATCGACGATGAGCGTCTACCTCGACGGCGAACTCATGGGATCGGATCAAGACGACAGCTATCAATCGAACGTCGTCCTTTTGTGGTCCTGCTGCGATTATTCGGGGCCCCACACTTTCTACTTCGACGACGTTCGCATCTGGTCACTGCAGTAGTCCGCCCCGGGGGCCGAGGGCCACGGGCGGGCTCGCATCCTCTCTCGCCGGGCTTTCCGATGCTGAGGGAAGCGCGGTTGCAGGCGCCGGGGAGTGATCTGAAGTGCCAACACGACTACTATCTCGCGGATCCAGGATTGGCCTGTTCGCAGCGTTGCTGGCCTCGGTCCTCCTTCTAGGCACTGCCGACTTCCTCACCGGCTCCGAGCTCGCGTTCTCTGTCTTCTACCTCTTTCCCATCGGGCTCGCCGCATGGTATGTCAGCCGGAAGGCCGGCGCCGTGATCTCGGTTGTGAGCGCCTTCGCCTGGTATCTGGCGGACACCCTGGCGAGGACCGAGCCCTATTCCCGTAGTTTCATTCCCGCATGGAACGCCGGCACAAGACTGATGACCTTCTTCGCAGTGACCGCCCTCCTGGCAACCCTACGAGAGGCCATTGAGCGCGAGTCCATGCAGGCGCGGATCGATCACCTGACGGGCGCGGCCAACACGAGGGCCTTCTACGAAGCCGCCGAGATCGAGATCTCAAGGCTGCGGCGATACGCACGGCCGTTCAGCATCGTCTTCCTTGATGTGGACGGCCTCAAACAAGTGAACGACTCGCACGGGCATTCCTCCGGCGACAAGGTCTTGAAGGCCACGGTATCCAGCCTTAGGCGGTCGATTCGCCTGGGCGACACGGTCGCCCGGCTGGGCGGCGATGAGTTTGCCCTGTTGCTCGCCGACGCCGACAGTCACGCCGCCGAGGTCGTATCCGCCAGGGCGCGGGAGGCGCTCCGTCATACGCCAGGCCAACAGTATCGCGTCACGTTCAGCATAGGCGTCTTGACCTGTCTCTCAGCCCCGACGTCCGTAGATGAGCTGATCGAGAATGCCGACAACCTGATGTATGAAGCCAAGAGAAGTGGCAAGGATAGGATAAGGATTGCCGCCTACGAGGGCGCCTCCTAGCGCCGCACTGCTGCGTTGCGACGTTCGCCCGGGACGTCCCCCCGCATCGTCCCCTCCCCTAGCCCCCGCCGGCTCACTACATCCGCACATGTTTGCTGCGCACTGTGGAGGGAGCGCTTGCCGCGGCGCCCCAGCTAGGGGCGAAGAAACCCAGCTTGTCTTGGTTCCCAAGTTGCCGTAAAGTGATGGCTGGGGTGGCCGAGGCAGCGAGCCATTGGGCTCCGGGCTCGGGCCGGGCGCCCCTGCGCTGGAACACGCGGCGCGCTGCATGCAACCGACCGAGTCCTATCGGGCTGACATGAGCGACTTCGATCTCGCCGATGCGCACGAGGCCTTGGCCCGGGCTTACGCCGTGGCCGGCAACGCAGAGAAGGCCAGGGAGCACTTCGACCTGGCTGCCAGGGCCGGGGAGGCGGTCTCGGATCCGGAGAATCGGGCGATGTTCATGGCCGACATGAAAGGCGGCGAGTGGTTTGGAATTGAATGGCCGTCCTCTCTTCCTCGCCCGCTCCGGTGGTCGCCGGTTGCATCCCGGCAGCGGGCACTTTTCAGGGCGGCCAGCGCGATCTCCGACGACGTGCCGCAGAGAGGCCTCCCGCGCAGAGCCAAGGCCCTCCAAGCGGCCCACACCTCCCGAGCTCGGGAGTCCTGTGGGCGGGCGACGCCCGCTCGGGCGAGACTGATGCAGGCGTCCCCCAGGCCGCTCCGCCACGACATCCGTACGGAAGGACCCCCGGCCTTTGAAGTCATCCGACGCCTTTGACGGCCTCCAACCAGCGGGCTTGTGGGCACACTTCGATCGAATCACGCGCATTGCGCGGCCATCGGGGCAGGAGGCTGCAATCCGCCAGTACATCGAGACCTGGGCGGGACGCCACGGTTTCCCGGCTCAGCGGGACGCCGCGGGAAACCTCTCCGTCCGAGTTCCGCCGTCGCCAGGGGCCGCTCCCGCGTCTCCTATCGCTCTCCAGGCACACTTGGACATGGTTTGCGTCCGGGAGGAAGCCTCCCCCTCCGATCCCGCCCGGGGAGAGATCCAGGTCGTCCGGGACAGGGAGTGGATCAAGGCAGAAGGCTCGACCCTCGGCGCCGACAACGGAATCGCCATCGCCGCCATGCTCCACCTGGCTGAGGCCGCGGGCCTGCGGCATGGCCCCATGGATCTTCTGTTTACCGTGGAAGAGGAAACGACTTCCTCGGGAGCCGACAGCCTCGACCCCTCATTGCTTCGCGCCAATATCCTGCTCAACCTGGACTCCGAGGAAGAGGGCGTCGTGGTGGCGGGTTCTGCGGGGGGCATCTGGACGAAGCTCCGCTGGTCTTCTCCCCTCCACTCCGTTCCCGACGATTGGCGCACTGTCGAAGTGGCTATCGCTGGGCTTCAGGGTGGGCACTCGGGCATCGACATCTCCAAACACAGGCTGAACGCGATCTGTGGGCTTCTGCGGATCTTGCAGAAGGTGGCGGAAGGGCTTCCGCTGCGCCTCGGCGCCGTGGAGGGCGGCGACGCCTTCAACGCCATCCCCCGACTGGCCAGCGCCGCGGTCTGCTATCCCGCCGCCGAGCAGGCCGGATTCAACGAAGCGATCTCCTCCGCGCGGGCAGAGCTCACGGATGAGTTCCTTGAATCCGAGCCCGGCCTCTCATTTCGCGTCACCAACTCGTCTGCCCTGCCCCAAGTGTGCCATAGCCTCGAGGATTCCCGAAGACTGTTGGACATGCTCAGTGTGCTTCCGAACGGCGTCCTGGGGATGGACCGCCGCATTCCCGACCTCGTGGAAACCTCGTGCAATCTCGGCGTCGTCGCCCGGGAGGGAGATCACCTTGTTGTGCAATCCTTCTCCCGCTCCTCCGTCACTCCCGCCTTGCACGCCGTTGTCGCTGCGATTGCAGCCGCTGCCCGCCTTGGAAGTGCCGAGTTCTCGGTCGTGCCGCCGGAGGGGCCTTGCTGGGAGCTCGACCCTTCCTCGCGCGCTTTGGCCCTTGTGCGAGAGGCGTTCCGGCGTCTCTTCGGGAAAGAGCCCGCGCTGCAGACGGTGCATGCGTTCCTTGAATGCTCGTTGATCAAGAAACAGAATCCGGAATTGGACATCGTCTCTCTCGGTCCTGAGATCCGAGACGCCCACAGGCCTGGGGAGCGCGTTCACATCGAATCAGTTGGCCGGTTCTTCCGACTGCTCTCCGAAGTCGTAAGCGACCATGCCGGGGAGACCAAGCCTGTCGCGCTCAATGGGAACCCACACGTGGGGGCACGCGATCTCCACTGAGGTTCCCCGCCTCCGCGGCCGAATCCCAGAGGCGCGTAGGGGCCGCGCTTCGACAGCCGGAAGGCCCTGCGCACGGGACCGCCTGCGGGAGTCCCGCACACTGCTGACGACTGGGAGCGGCACCCCGGCGCGGGCGCGGCCTCCAGCCCACGGAAACGGGCGTCGGTCGTCGTCCTTCCGGCGGGCGGCAGAAGGGAAGGCCGTTCTCCAGGCCGGTGAGGACGGTGACCCACGGGAGAAATCAATGGGCCTGTCCCCGGACATCCTGACGGCGATCGGAAATACGCCTCTGATCCAGCTCCGCAGGGTCGTGGCTGCGGGAAGCGCGCGTATCGTCGTGAAGCTCGAAGGAGCCAACCCGACGGGAAGCATGAAAGACCGAATGGCCCGGTCGATGATTGACGCAGCCGAGGCCGACGGGAGACTGCCGCCGGGCCGGCCGGTCGTCGAGTTCACCGGCGGGAGCACAGGCACTTCGCTGGCGATGGTTTGCGCTATCCGAGGCCATCCGCTCACGCTTGTCACCTCCAACGCGGCGAGCCTGGAGAAACGAAACCACATGAAGGCCCTCGGCGCCGGTCTGACGCTGCTGCACAGCGAGGGCGGCAAGATGACCCGGGAGCTGTATCAGGCTCTCCTCCAGGCCACGGAAGAGATCGTCCAGGCGACGGGCGCGTTCTGGACGGACCAGTTTCACAATCCTGACCAGGTTGCCGGATATCACTCCATGGCCCTGGAGATCTGGGAACAGGCCGACCGACGCGTCGACGCGTTCGTCCATGTCGTCGGCACCTGCGGCTCTCTGCGCGGCGTTTCAACCGCTCTCCGCCAGCTCAACCCCCGGCTCCATGTCGTGGCGGTCGAGCCGGCTGAATCGCCCGTGCTGAGCGGCGGCCCGCCGGGGCCGCACCGGATCGAGGGTGTCGGGGTCGGTCTGATCCCGTTCTTCTGGGATCCGGCTCTTGCGGACTCGATCGAAAGGGTCTCCACTTCCGAAGCCGAAGAGATGGCCCGCCGGCTTGCCCGGGAGGAGGGGATCTTCAGTGGAGTGTCATCCGGGGCGAACGTCGTCGCTGCGGTCAGGGTGGCGGAAAGGCTTGGGCCTGAGGCCGTCGTGGCCACGATCATGGTCGATCATGGCCTCAAGTACTTGAGCACAGATGCGTATCAGAAAGGCTA
>Ga0209751_10004364_pt1 | contig 13563 bp, 10 predicted proteins | sample RifCSP13_1_FD_184019 | JGI IMG/M metagenome (GOLD analysis project Ga0209751, IMG submission 184019) | Soil microbial communities from Rifle, Colorado - Rifle CSP2_sed 13_1 (SPAdes) (version 2) | ecosystem: Environmental > Terrestrial > Deep subsurface > Rock core/Sediment | place: Rifle... | reverse complement strand
GCCCGGGCGCGGCGCTCGGTCTCGCGACGGCGTGCATCCTCGTCGGCCCGTTCCTGCTCGGCTCCGCGGTCGCGGACACGATCGCCGGGATCGTCGACGTCGAACCGGAAGAGATGGTCGCGGTCGTCACGTCCGCCCTCCTGGCCGCCCTGATCTGGAACTTCGCGACCTGGTACCGGGGTCTTCCCTCGAGCTCGAGCCACGCGCTCGTCGGCGGTTTAGTCGGCGCGGCGATCGCCGCCGCCGGCCTCGACGCCGTGAACTGGGGCGGCCTCGACGGGGCGCAGCCGATCGGCGTGGTCGGCGTGCTCGTCGCACTCGCGGTGTCGCCGGTTCTCGGCGCCACTGCTGCGTTCCTCGTCCTCAGGCTGCTCCGGCTCGTGCTGCGCCGCGGGACGAGGCGGTTCGCCGGGCCGGTAGGCGACGCGCAGTGGCTTACGTCTGGACTGCTCGCGCTGAGCCAGGGAGCGAACGACGCGCAGAAGGCGGTCGGAGTGGTCGCCGCGGTGCTGCTCGCCGGCGGTGTGACGTCGTCGCTCGACGCCCCCGTGTGGGCGACGTTCGGCGCGGCGCTGGCGATGGCTTCGGGAACCGCGCTCGGCGGCTGGAGGATCATGAGGACGATCGGGCGGCGGATCTACGAGCTCAGGCCCCTGGACGGGCTCTCGAGCCAGGCGGGCTCGGCTGCGATCATCTTCGGCGCGTCCGTGGCGGGAGCCCCGGTCTCCTCGACACACGTCGTCGCCTCGTCCGTCGTGGGAGCCGGCGCGGGCCGGGCACGTTGGGGGCGGATTCGCTGGGCCGTCGTTCGCGAGATGGGGATAGCCTGGGTGACGACGATTCCGGCGACGGCGGCGCTCGCCGCGTCCGCGCTCGCCTTGTGGAGGTGGCTCTCGTGAAGGTGCAACGCTGGTTCCTTCCCGACTCGCCCGACGTGATCGGGATGCTCCGGCGCCAGCTCGACGTGACGACGGAGGGGGTCGACACGCTCGTCGAGTGGGCGCGCGGAGACGCCTCCAAGGCGGATGCGATCCGTTCGCTCGAGCACCGGGGTGACGAGCACAAGCGCGAGCTCGAGGCCGCGCTGACGACCGCCTTCACGACTCCGCTCGAGCCGGAGGACCTCTACACGCTCTCGCGTGGAATCGACTGGATCCTCAACCTCTCGAAGGACCTCGTCCGGGAGAGCGAGGTGATGGCCTGCCCGCCCGACCCGCCGCTCGCGGAGATGTGCGCGGCGCTGGCCGCGTCCGTCCATCTCGTCTCCGACGCCGTTCAGCTGCTCGGGACGAAGTCCGAGGAGGCCACCGACAAGGCGAACGCGGCTCTGCGAGCCCAGCGGCAGATCGAGAAGGTCTACCGCGAGGCGATGGCCTCGCTCGTGGGCATCGACGACATGCGCGAGGTCATGTCACGGCGTGAGCTCTACCGGCGTGTTGCGCGCATCGGGGAGGTGGTCGTCGACGTCGCCGAACGCGTTTGGTACGCCGTCGTGAAGGAAGGCTGAGGCTCAGCGGAGAACCGGGGCTCGCTCGCCGGCGACCCGCTCGATCAGATGGGCGGCCTTCACCGTTCCCGGCGAGGCCTGGACGCGGGCCGCGATTGCCGCCATGCGAGCTCGCAGCTCCTCGTCAGCGAGCAGCCGGTCGAGTGCTCCGAGCAAGTCGGCGTCCTCGAACTCGTAGGTCGGCAGTCGGATCCCATAGCCCGTCTCGTCGACGCGCTGCGCGTTGTCGTACTGATCCCAGAAGAGCGGCAGCGCGACCATCGGCTTTCCGAAGTGGAAGCATTCCGTCGTCGTGTTGTTCCCGGCGTGCGTGATCACGACGTCCGCGAGCGGGAGGAGGGCGGGCTGCGGGACGAACTCCTCACCCCACATGTTGTCGGCGAGGTCGAACTCGGCGTGCTGCGGGCCCTTCGAGACGACGATGCGGTGGCGGGAGCGCGAGAGCGTGTCCACGAGCCGCTTCATCAGCTCGACGTCCGCGGAGCCGAGACTGCCCAGAGAGAGGTAGACAAGGGCGCCCTCCCCGGCGGCCACGTGCTCTGGGAGCTCGACGGCGTCATCTGTCCGCCGCACGCACGTCTCCAGGCGGTGCCACGTCGGCGCCAACGGACGGCTCCGAGGGTAGTCGACCTCGGCCGGGTAGAGGAAGAGGTTCAGCCATTCCGATTCGTGGATGAACTCCCCCTCCGCGAGGGGCGGGGCGCCACGCTCGACGAGGAAGGCCGAGAACTCTCGGTGGAGGTCCGCGATCGCGCTGAGGTACTCCGCCCGAAACGCGTCCCAGCCGCTTCGATCGGCTTCCGGGTACCCGCTGAAGACGGGAGCGATGTCGGGATCCTTGAGCTCCAGCGGATTGCAGGAAGCGATCCGGACCCACGGCCGGCCCGATGCCTGGATCGCAGGGAACGCGACCACGTTGTCCTCGACGATCACGTCCGGCTGGAGCTCGTCGAAGATCTCGCGGAGGCGATCGTCCACGTAGCGGGCGCCGTTGCAGAGCGCTCGCCATGTCGGCTCGATGAACTCGGAGAGCTGGTCGAACGTGGGCTTCCGGAAGACCGGAGCCGTGTCCCGGATGAAGTCCTTCCAGAACTGACCCGGCTCCTCCTCGGCCTCGGGCGGTGGCCCCAGGCGCATGAGCCGCTCTTCGAAGCCCTGCGCCTCGAGGTTCCCCGCAAACGACTCCTCGATCACGAAGACGATCCGGTGGCCGCGCTCGCGCAGCACCTGGCCGATCCCGACGCAGTTGTTCGTCGGGCCGTACGCCCCCTCGGGGAAGAAGACGATGGTTGAGCCCGCCACGGGGTGCTTACTCTCTCACGGGGAGGGCCCGCAGTCACGAGGAGCCGAACGGACGCCATGTCCGATCGCGCAGGCGTCCGAGAGTCCGCCGCTCGGACCACACTGTGATCTGTGGAGCGCCGGGAGGCGGGAGCTTATCCGGGGCTGCGCGTGGCGCAGCTCGTGACACTCGCGCTAGCCGTTCTTGCGGCCGTCGCTGTTATCGCCGGTTACTGGATTGCCGCACCTGTGTTCGTCGCGTTCTGGATCGCGACTGCCCTGGTGCTGGGGCGTCGCATCCGTACGGCGGACAAACAAGCGCGAGCCGAGGGCGTATCTCTCGATCGATCGAAGTGGGAGACGCGAGAGTTCAAGCGCTTCGGCCTCTTCTTCGTCGGAGCCTTGCTGTTTCTCGCCGCTTTCCTGGTCATCGCGACGATCATCACAGCGGCGACATCCTGACGATCGTCATGCCTCGGCTTCGTCTGACCGAAGCGGGCCGTGAGTCTCGAGAGCGGGTGGCGGGAATCGAACCCGCGTATCCAGATTGGAAGTCTGGGGCTCTGCCACTGAGCTACACCCGCACGGCGCGAAGTAGCGTAGCGGGGTGGATCCGTACGCGTGGTCGTGGAACCCAGAGGCGCTGCTCCTCGTCCCGCTCCTGACCGCCGGGTACCTCCTCGCCGTCCGCCGCCACCCAGCCCCGTGGTGGCGGATCGCCTGCTTCCTCACCGCGATGGGTCTCCTGCTCGCCGTCACCATCACGCCACTCGAAACCCTGGCGCTGAACTACCTCCTCCTGGTCCACCTGCTCCAGAACGTCGTGCTTGCCGAGTGGGCGCCGTTCCTCGTCGTGATCGGGCTGCCGCCGGCACTTGCCGCCGCCCTCGCGCGCCCACGATCGGTCCGCGCGCTCACGCACCCGGCTGTCGCCCTCCCTCTCTGGCTCGCGAACTACATGCTCTGGCACCTCCCATGGCTCTACGACACCGCCCTCGAGAACCCGCACTCGCTCCTCCACGTCGAGCACGCTCTCTACTTCCTGACCGGCGTCGCGATGTGGTGGAGCGTCCTCCAGGACGAGCCTCACCATCTCGGCGCCGGCGCGCGCGCCGGCTACGTCTTCGCCGCGTTCGTCCTCGGGAGCCCGATCGGGCTGGTGATGGCTCTTGTCCCGGACGCGATCTACGACTTCTACGTCGACGCGCCCGAGCGCCTCTGGAACCTCACCGCGCTCGAGGACCAGCAGATCGCCGGGCTCCTGATGGCCGTGGAGCAAGCGACGCTCTTCTTCGCGGTCTTCGCGTACTGGTTCTTCGGCTTCCTCGCGGAGGAGGAACGCCGGGCGGACGTTGACCGGCCCTCCGAGGCCGCGTAGATTCGGGCGCGATGCGACGCGTCGTCGTCCTCGCAGCGTCCGCGCTTCTCGCGTTCGCCGTCGTGTCCGCCGATGCGGCCACCCCGGGGTTCCCGTACGGAGTCGCGGCGGGCGAGGTGACGTCCACCTCCGCGATTCTCTGGACGAGGGCGCCCAAGGTAGGGCCCGTGAGGCTCGGGCTCGTGCCTGACGTCAGCGGTGCACGGCTCATTTTCGTGTCCGGCTTACGCGCCACCCGCGAGAGTGACCTCACGGTCCAATGGCGCGTTCATGGGCTCGAGCCCGCAACGAGCTACCGGTACGTCTTTGAGCAGGGTAAGGCAACCAGCCCGACGGGAACGTTTACCACGGCGCCGGCGCCGAGCGCCGGCGTGAACGTGCGGTTCGCGATCTCCGGCGATGCCGACGCGACACCCGGCGCGAACGGGAAGCCGGGGTTCAACCGCTTCCAGGTCTACGCCCGGATGGCCGCAGAACGCAACGACTTCAACATCAACCTCGGCGACACGATCTACTCGGACAGCGAGGTCGGCGGGGCCCCCGTTGCCGTCACGGTGCCGCAGAAGTGGGGGAAGTACAAGCTCGGCCTTGCCCTTCCCGCGCTGCGCGCCTTGCGAGCATCCACGGGCCTCTACAGCCACTGGGACGACCACGAGTTCATCAACGACTTCTCCCGCGCCGAGAACGGGGAGGCCATCTACCGGGCAGGCGTGAAGGCCTTCCACGACTACACGCCGGTCGAACAGCCATCCGCGCTCGGCCTCTACCGCAGCTTCCGCTGGGGGAAGCACGTGGAGCTCTTCTTCCTCGATGAGCGCTCGTTCCGGAGCGCGAAGGCCGACGACGTCTGCGGGGGAGACCTGGCCCCGACGGCGCCCCAAGCGGTGCGGGACGCGTTCTCGAGCCTCGCTCCCTCCTTGAAGAACCCCGTGCCGCCGGCTTGCCTCGCGGCGATCAACGATCCCGCGCGGACGATGCTCGGCGCGCGCCAGTACGCGGCGTTCACGAAGGCGATCAGGGCCTCGAAGGCAACGTTCAAGGTGATCGTCAACGAGGTCCCGATCCAGCAGTTCTACGCCCTCCCGTACGACCGCTGGGAAGGGTACGAGGCCGAGCGGCAGCGGCTCCTTCGCTTCCTGCAGGCGAACGTGAAGAACGTCGTCTTCCTGACGACGGACACGCACGCGAACCTTGTCAACGAGGTGCGCTACCGGACGCTCGGCGGGCCGCTGGAGAGCTCCGGGATCTGGGAAGCAGTCACGGGACCGGTCGCGACGAACACGTTCGCAAAGGAGATCGACGGCTTCCTCGGCGCCCCCGGAGCCGGGACGGCGATCGGCGCGCTCTTCTTCAAGCCGCCGCCTCCGCAGGGAATGGGCATGCGCTGTGCTGCTCTCGATGTCTACAGCTACGCCGAGGTGACCGTCACCGCGAGCACGCTCACGGTCGCGCTCCGCGACGCGCGGGGGAGACCGGTGCAAGAGGGTACGGGCGTCGCCTGCGCGCCGCTCGTAGTGACCACTCGATAGGGCCCGGCATGCCCGGCCCCTACGCTCGCCTGGCCTCCCCGCCGACTACCCTTCCTGCGGGCGCCCGTAGCTCAGAGGACAGAGCGGCGGACTTCTAATCCGCGGGTCGGAGGTTCGAATCCTCCCGGGCGCACACAAAATACCTGCAAATCGGGCATCTCTGTTGTCTGAATTGCATCGCACGACGTACATGTGTGCGTACAATCACCAAGTCAGCGGTCGGCACGTTTGCGGCTTGCTCCTCCGTGTCGCGTTCGTCGCAGCTCGTTCCCTGAGATTTCGAGTCCGAAGGAGCGCGGCCGCTTTGCCAACGCAGCTATGGGACGTCTCGGGTCAGGCGAGCCGGGCGAGGCACCGGGAGACATCGACCTCCTCGTCCTCGGTTACCCGACCGGCGCCAGCTCTCGCGCTCCGCCGGGAGGCGAGCGAGGAGCTCGGCTCCGAGGTCAACGCCTCCGTGCTCTCGCCTGCAGACCGGGAGTCGGACGCGACCGGGTTCATCCGCTCGCACAAGGCGAAGCCGTTGATCCTGCTCGTCGCGAGGGTCGATGACCGAGGTCGATGACCGAGGCTGAGTTTCGGAAACTACTCGCGGAGAAGAACATCCGCGACGTCGCTCCCGACCCCGAAACAGCACGGCGGAGATCGACGTCGCCCGCCGGCATATCACCTCCGCCGAGACGATCATGGCCTCGGACTCGATGCTCGCCTTCACCGCGCTCTACGACACATCCGCAACGCGATCTCGGCCCACATGCGCGCACACGGGTGCCCGCCCACACGAGAGGACCGGGCGCGCACGCGAAGACGGGCGTGTGGAGAGCAAACCTGTACGCGCATTTGTACGCGCGCACTGTCCCCGGAGTCGCACACGCGTGGACCTCAGGCGGTCGCGTCGCCGGGGATCACCTCCGTGTCGTTCAAGGCGAGAAGCATCGCTGGGTCCATTCGGATTACGCCGAAGAGGCCCTTACGCGACCGCTTGAGTCCGTACCTGGCGACCGCGTCGGGATAGAGAGCCCGGCATCACCTCAGAGCAGCGAGGCATCCGCCGACAGACCCGCTGCGCAGTCCACGTCTTCGGCCTTGTAGTTGACTTCGACCCCGGGCGAGCTTCGAGGATGCTGCGTGCGGGCCACGGGACGCGAAGCTACCTCTTGCACGCGACGCCGAGATCAAAGTGCCCGACGATTGGCTGGAAGAGGTAGCACCCGAAACTCTTGGAGACGAAATCGCGCTGGGCACCATTCATCACCGGAGCCCAAGGAGGGTCATCGCGCATCATCCGGACGTCGAGATTCGCCCAGGCCCTGCGTCTCTCCTCGCCTGTCATCCGATCGATGCGCTCGATCTCGCGGTTGTACTTCGGACGGTCGAAGTGCGCGACGTTGGAGTTCCCCGTCGGCCGGAGGTTGTCGCCGTTCAGTAGCGGGCCGAAGAACGTGATCCCATCGGCATAGTCGACCGACCAGGCGGTGATTGCCATGTCGAACGGCTCACGCCGAGTGCCGGCCCTCCTGACCACCTCTCCGAACGGGAAGTGTCTGACCACAACGTCGATCCCGAGGCGCGTCAGGTTGGACCTGAGGATCTGCGCCCACGTCGGGAAAAAGCCGTCGCTTGGCGCGTACAGCACGAGTTCCCGGGGCTTGAGCTTCGCTTTCGCGAGGAGCGCCCGTGCTTTGGCCAGATTCCGCTCGGTCAGGCGGCCGAGCGGATAAAGGTCCGCGACCCGGGTCAGCGCAGGAGGAAGTACCTGATCCGTCGCTTGCCCGAAACCGGCTGCCCCTACGAGCGCAGCACGGTCGAGCGCCCAATTGATCGCTTGCTTGACCGACACCTGACCTGGCCCTCTGAATGCCGATCGGTCGTGGTTGAACGCGAGGTAGTAGGTCTGAGGCGTTGCGTTGACGAAGAACCGGCCGTTAGGACGGTTCGTCCCGTACTCGGCGGCGATTCTCTTCTCTGCGCTCCGACTGTATCCCCGAGTGAAGCCGAGGCAGTAGTCAATCGTGTTCTGCTCGGCGGCTTGCAGGCACGCCTCTTCACCAAGCCCGATCGACCAGTCGACCCGATCGACGTTCGCGGGCCGTGAGCCCGGGTAGAAACGATTGCGCTCGAGCACGAGCCGACGGTTGCGGACGTGCGAGGAGACGTAGTAGGGACCGGAGCCGAGCGGGTTCTGGATCTCCCGAAGGGACGTATTCTCGGCAATCGGGCAGAAGAAGGGCATCGTCAGTCGCCCCGCGAGGTCGTGGAGCGGGCGTGTGGTTCGGATCTGCAGCGTGTACGGCCCGGGCGCCTTGACACCGGAAATCGTCCGGGTCCTGCCGCGGATGACCGCATTCACGCCCACGATCTCGGTCAGGTACGGGACCGAGCCCGACTGCAGCTTCGGGTTCGCGTTCCGATTGAAGGCCGCGACGTAGTTCGCCGCCGTGATCCGCTGTCCCGTGTGGAAGCGGTACGTTCGCCTGAGCTGGATCGTTTGCGTCTTCCCGTCCCGCGACACGTTCGGGAAGCCCTTCGCGACCTCAGGAGTCACGATGGCGCCTGCACGACCAGACTTGTCCGGGTTGATGTAAAGCGGTGCGCAGGTCGCGTACTCGATCCACCACGAGGTGTCGAAGTAGGCGACCGCGGGGTCGAGCGAATCGACGTCCGCGGTGCTGCTCATCCGGAGCGTCCCGCCCGTCCGCGCGAGTTCGGCCGGCGCCGTGGCGGCGAGAGTGCTCGTTCCCAGCACCAGGGCGACAAGCGAGAGCAGGACGCCGTGCCTCACTGCGCCTCCTTTCCGCGCGCACGATAACTCGCTGTGTCGGGCGCGTAAAGCTCAGGAGCGAGGCGTGCCCGGGCTCGTCCACACGGCGCCGTAGGCGGCAACGACGCCTCCTGGCGCTTGCCCGAGGTTGATCGTCCGCTGACTGCTGCTCAGCGGCTCGATGCGCGACACCGTGCCGTCGCCGCTGTTCGTAACCCAGACCGCCCCCTCACCGACGCTGACGCCGCTTGGCCCCTGTCCGACCGTGAAGGTCTGGGTGGTCGAGACGGACTGTGGGTCGAGCTTCGAGAGAGTCGGGTTCGAGCTGCCCGCGAACCAGACGGCGTTCGGGCTTAGCGCGACCGAGGCCGTCTCGCTGAACGACTGAGAGCCGACGGTCGCCGATCCAAGCTCGAGTCCGGTTACGGCGTCAATCTTCGTCACGCCAGACGAGCCGGCTACCCAGACAGCGCCGTTCCCCCCCGCGGCGAGGGAGAGCGCGTCCAGTCCTTCCGCGAGCTTCCGGGCCTTGCCGCTGTGCGGATCGATGCGCCACAGTCCTCCAGCGGCGGCGTCGATCGCCCACACCGCGCCGCCGCCGACCGCGAGCGGCTGCAGCCGATAGAGGACGGGTGACTCTGCCCGACCGCCGTAGGGAATCGTCGCGCGCAGATCGCCGACCTCAGGCCCGAGCTCGAGCACGACTTCCTTCGTGCCTCGAAGGACCGCAACCCAGACCGCGCCCGCCCCGGCGGCGAGACCAAACGGGACGTCACCGGCGCCGACGGCGATCCCGATCGTCTCTACGTCGTGCGTGAGCGGGTCGATCTTGAGTAGGGTGCTTCCCTTCGGATCTACGACCCAGACATTGCCTTCGCCCGCTGCGATGAGGTTGGACTTGAAGCCGAGGTCGACCACGTCCACGACCTTGTTCGACTTGGGGCCGATGATGGCTAGGGAGGTTGGGCCGACCTCGACCGCCCCGCCACCGGCCGTGAACGCCACGATCGCGCCCGCGAACACGCCTGCAACGAGGAGACTGGCGCCTGCGATGAACAGGCGCTTCCTGCGAGACGGCGCCGTCTCGGTGCGAAGTGGGGGAAACTGTGCGGGGAGCCCGTCGACGACCAGCTGGGAGATCGGCTCCGGTTCCGCGAAGTCCTTCAGCCGGTAGGCGCCGAGGTTCCGCAGAGCGGTCCGGTCGTGGTCCGACAGGAGGGCACGGGCGGTGGACGAGAGAAGGACCTGCCCGCCATGAGCGGACGCGCAGATCCGAGCCGCGCGGGCCACGGCGAGCCCGACGTACCGGTCTCCAGCTAGCTCTGGATCCCCGGCGTGGATGCCCATCCGCACCTTCACCTGCGCCCCGTCCGGCCACTCGTGCTCGGCAAGCGCCTGCTGTGCGTCGGCCGCTGCTTGAACCGCGTGCCGGGCTCGCGGGAAGACGACGAAGAACGACTCCGTCTGCCGATCGACTACAACGCCACCGTGCTCGGCAAACGCCTCCTCCAGAAGACGGCGATGCTCCGCGACCACCGCCTGGTACCGCTCCCCGAGGCGGTGTTGCAGCTGCGTGGAGCCCTCGACGTCCGTGAAGACTAGCGTGACGGTACCGCGCGGCAGATCGCTCACATGCCGATTGTCCCGCGTGGGGAGCGAGTCGCAAAGGCTGTTCCGAGGGACTGGTGCGAGACATCGGCAGCGTCGCGATGAGCCTGGCTGGGCGTGCGCAGCAAGGCCGCGCCACCAGCCGCCCGAGGGCCCTGCGCGTGCGGGCCGAGATCCGAGTCGTCAAAGTCGTCCCGCTGTCCAGCCTGTCTCCTCTGCCGACAACACGTGGTTGTACGTTGCGACGTACGCGCTCGTCTCCGTTTCCTGGCTCCGGGCGTAATTCGTTGCAGCTTAGAAATGGCTTCGTTGAGCCAGATCTCAACTCGTCGCAGGTCGCTTCGACCTAAAGGTCTGGACTTCTCCGCGGGTCGGAGGTTCGAATCCTCCCGGGCGCACCTAGTCTTGGGCGGCGAGCGGCTTCGTCAGGAAGACGATCGTGTCGTCCACGTCGACCGGCTCGCCCCGAATCTCGATGGTGCCCACGACGCGCTTCGGCGAGCGGTCGGCGAGGCGGTACCCGAGCCGTTCGTAGAGCCGCCGTGCGCCGTCATTCGAGATGCTGACGCCGATCGAGCAGCGGTCATGGCCCCGCTCGGCAACGAGCCGCTCCGCCGCCAGCGTCAGCCGCGTTCCGATGCCCGCGTTGCGGCGGTCCGGCAGGACGAAGAAGTCCTGCAGCTCCGGGAACCCGAGCTCCGTGTCCGTCCACGCGACATGCGCGTGGCCCACGGCCACCTCGCCGTCCCAGGCGACGAGGTACGTCGAGTCGCCCGTCCCGCCGAGCCGGTGCAGCGGAAGCGTTGCGCCGACCGCGTGGATCTCTTCGGCGGCGAGTGGTCGGATATCGATCATCTCGCTAGCGCGGCAGATGGAGCCCGAGGCGGCGTGGGAGGGAGGCGACAAAGGCCGTCGCTGCGCCCGGCCTTCGCCCCTCGTTCTCGGCTGCGTCCTTCGCCATCAGCGCGCGCCGGATGAGTGAGCCGCCCGCGTAGCGGAACGGCTCCGGCGGGAAGAGCCTCCGGCCGGGCTCCACGATCGCCAGCGAGGTTCGCTCGTCGCGGCGGTCGAGGGCGAGGCGGGCGAGGATCTCGCCACCGAGGTACGACGGCCCGACACCGTTTCCCGTGAAGCCGTAGCCGTGGTGGACACGGCCACGGGTTCCGAAGATCGGCAGGTGGGTGGGGGAGACGTCGATGGGCCCGCCCCAGGCGTGGGTGATCTCGCGGCCGCGGAGCTGCGGGAAGAAGCGGACGAGGCTCTCACGGGTTCGCGCGATGACACTCGCGTCGACCTCGAGTCGCGTCGAAGCCCAGCCCCCGAAGCCCATACGACCGCCACCCCACCCGAAGACGATGCGCTCGCCGCGGGTCGTCCGCATGTAGTGGACGAGGGTGCGGCTGTCGACGATCGCCTCGCCGCCTGTCCAGCCGAGCTCCTCGAGCACGTCCGGCACGGGCTCCGTCAGAACGATGTGGCTCGACGCGACGGCGAGTGAGAGCCGGTACCCGGCGAAGCCCGCGGCCGCCGAGTTGACGGCGAGCACGGCTGCCGACGCACGCACCCGTCCGCCCGCCGTCTCGACGCTGCCGTCACGGCGCAGCCGGGCGACCCGTGTCCTCTCGTGGATGCGAATCCCCCGCTCGAGCAGCCGCCGGCGAAGCCCGAGCGCGAGCCGGGCCGGCTGGACCGTCGCATTCAGCCGGTGGCTGGCCCCTCCGAGGAAGAGCGGCGACGCGCAGTGCGCACGCACGTCCTCTCCTGACATCGAGACGATCTCGTCCGACGCGCCGAGCTCGGCGCAGGTCCGGACCTTGGAGTCCCATGAGCCGAGCTGCGACTCGGTCGTTGCGACGCGGAGCATCGGCGCCTCCCTGAACCAGGCGTCCACCTCGTTCTCCGTGCACCACGCGCCGATCCCGCGTACGGCCTCCTCCGACGCCCGGCAGACCGCGAGGGCTGCCGTGTCCCCTGACCGCTCGCGCAGGATGTCGACCTCTCCCCAGAGCGTCTCGCAGAATCCGCCGTTCCGGCCGCTCGGCCCGTGTCCGCAGAGATCCGCCTCGAGCAGAAGGACGTCGGCGTTCGGTTCCAGCTCGAGTAGGTGCCAGGCCGTCCAGAGGCCGAGGTACCCGCCGCCGACGATCACGACGTCGGCGGTCGCATCCTCCTCGAGTGGCTGGGTGGGCACGACCTCGCCCGCCTCCTCGAGCCACCACCCGTAACGCGTGTGCCGCACGCTCCGATGCTAGTGACGCCGTCTACGGAGACGCGCGGCGCGCGGTCGCAAAGCTCATCGCGACGACAGCGGGGGCCGCGACCGGAACGACGATCGACCAGAATCGGCGACGACGTAGAGCGCGATGAGAACGAAGACCAGAGCGCGCCTGATCCGGAGGAGCCGGTCGCCGGTCATCGCGGCGTAGCCTCTCACCCAGGCGCGCGCACGGTCAAATCGAGGGGTGGCGGACGGGATTCGAACCCGCGACCACCGGGACCACAACCCGGGGCTCTACCAACTGAGCTACCGCCACCGCGCCCGGGACAGGATAGCGCGGCGCTCGACACGCCTTCCTGCACCGAGAGGCTTCGCCCCCTACGCGACGAGACGCCGCTCGAGGTAGGCGGCAAAGCGCGTGAGTGGAAACGAGATGAGAAAGAAGATGACCATGACCGTGGCGTAGATCGGGACCGCCTTCACCTCGCCGATCCCGATCGGCGTGGGCGCGGCGAGTCGCTCGACGGAGCGCTCCGCGGACTCCAAGAGCTCGGGCGCGCCGATCACCTGGGCGATGGTCGTGTTCTGGATGATGTTCACGAGGAGGCCAACGAGGGGCGGCAGGAGCCGCCGGAGCGCTTGCGGCAGGATCACGAACGAGTGGCGGCCGACCCAGCCGAAGCCCAGTGCCGCCGCGGCGTCGTGCTGCTCGCGCGGAATCGACTGAACCGCCCCCCGGGTCGCCTCGGCGACTTGGGCGCTTCCCCATAGCGTCAGCGCGATCGCCGCCGACGTGAGCGCGTCGAACCTGAGCTGCGGGCTGATTACGGGCAGCAGGAAGAACACGACGAAGATCGTCACGAGGATCGGAAGTCCGCGCCAGATTTCGATGTAGAGCCGGATCAGCGCCCGCGTCGGCAGGAACCGGATCGTGAGCAGCGTCCCGAGCGTGACCCCGATCAGCACACTGCCCGTGAGCGAGATGGCGGCAATCTGAAGGGTGCCCTTGAGCCCCACCTCGAGCATGTACTCGAGCACCGGCCCGACCCAGTCGGGAAGGCTCATCGCGGTTCCTCTGGAAGAGCGAGATGCGACTCGAGGAGCCGGATGGAGGCCGACATCGTCCACACGATCACGAGGTAGCTGACGGCGAGCACGGTGAACGTCTCGATCGTCTGGAGCGTCAGCGCGTTGATCTGCAGCGCGGTCGTCGTCAGCTCCGGGTAGCTGATGACGTACATGAGCGACGTGTTCTTGACGACGCTGATGTACGTGTTGATC
>Ga0209751_10004360_pt1 | contig 13572 bp, 11 predicted proteins | sample RifCSP13_1_FD_184019 | JGI IMG/M metagenome (GOLD analysis project Ga0209751, IMG submission 184019) | Soil microbial communities from Rifle, Colorado - Rifle CSP2_sed 13_1 (SPAdes) (version 2) | ecosystem: Environmental > Terrestrial > Deep subsurface > Rock core/Sediment | place: Rifle... | reverse complement strand
CCGCCAAACTGGTTGCGCATCGCCGCGAGCAGCTTGCTGGCATACGTTCCATTCGCGCGGCTGTAGAAGCGGTGGAAGAGCGCTTGCGTGATGACCGGCGCCGGCACGTCCAGGTCAATCGCCTCTTGGATCGTCCAGCGCCCCTCGCCGGAGTCGGAGACGAAGCCTTGCAAGTCCTTCAACTCTGGGTCGGCCTTGAGCGCCTCGGCCGCCAGGTCGAGCAGCCACGAGCGGATGACCGTGCCGTAGCGCCAGGCCTCGGCGACCTGGAAGAGGTCGTAATGGAACTCTTTCTTCGCCCGCATGATCTCGAAGCCCTCGGCGAAGGCCTGCATGATGCCGTATTCGATGCCGTTGTGCACCATCTTGGCATAGTGCCCCGCGCCGTGCGGCCCCAGGTGCCCCCAGCCTTTGTCCGGGGCCGGGGCGAGCGTCTCGAAGATCGGACGCATCCGCTCCACGGCTTCCTTTTCGCCGCCCACCATTATGCCATAGCCGTTGGCCAGGCCCCACACGCCGCCGCTCACGCCCACGTCCACGTAATTCAGCCCTTTGGCCTCGACCAGCGCCGCGCGGCGCTGGGTATCTTTGTAGTTGGAGTTGCCGCCTTCGATGATCGTGTCGCCGGGGGAGAGCACGCCCATGAGAGCCTGGAGGGCGCTCTCCGTGACCTCTCCGGCGGGGAGCATGATCCAGGTGTGGCGCGGCGGCCTGAGCAGGGCCGCCACATCGCCGACCGCGCGCGCAACCTCCCCGCCCTTTTCTTCGGCTTTGATCTTCTCACTGACCTGGGAATCGCGGTTCCACAGCGCCACGCGATGGCCGCCGCGCAGCAGCCGGCGCGCCATGTTGCCTCCCATCCGCCCGAGGCCGAGCATTGCGATGTCCATAGTCTCCTCCAGAGGGGTATGCGTCACTGATCATAGAGTCAGTTTGGCTCGCCGGCTGTTACACTTCCCCTTATGGCAGGGCTTTACTAAAGTCCATGCTAAACCTTTGCGAAAGCCCTGGCGCGGCCGGCGCGTCTATTCGTCGTCGCGCAGCGCGCGCAGCGTCTCTTTCAAAGCCGGCAGGAGTTTTTGATCGTCCGGGTTGTCCGTGGGGGCGAAGGTCATCGTCAGCTGCCCCGCGCGGCGGCCTTCCAGCCGGGCCTCGAGGCCTTCGAGCGGCGCCAGGGCGTCGGTAAAGCCCACGACCCCGATCACTTCGATAGCCGCGCGGCGGAGGCCCAAAGCCACGGCGCGGTCAGCCGCCAGGCGCGCCAGGTGCGTGGAGGCATTGGGGACGCGCTCCAGCAGGTGGGCCAGGCTTTCCGACTGGGCCTTCACCGCCCCATCATGATTGGCGCGCTGCAGCTCGATCAAAGACATGACCTGCGCGCGGTCGAACTTGCGCAGATGATTGGTCACCGCCGAGCGGATCTCGGGCGGGTAGCGGTAATCGCGCCCGCGCATTTCAAAATAATCCGCGAGAGCGTGGACGATCTGCGCCCGCAGGCTGAGGTCCGGCTCGTCCACGCGCGCAGCCAGCAGTTGATGCGTGAGCGGCGACCGCCGGGCGGCCTCGGAGCCGAAGAGGATGGCGAACCCGCGGCGGCGCTCCTCCACATGCGGCGAGACGAACATTTCGCCCGCCAGCCACGGGTCCACCGAGGGGATCACGCGCGAGGCCAGACGCGGCAGAGGCGCGTTCAGCGCGAGGTTGTAGCGGACGCGGGAGCGAGGCCGGGGCATGGGTGGTGATCGGTGAGGCGTGAGGGGGTCGCGGATCACGCCTCACGCATTATTTCTTCTTGGCTGCCGTCCTCTTCTTCGACGCCTTCTTCGCCAGTTTGGCTTCCACCACGGTCAGCGTCTTCAGCAGGCCGCGCCGGATGTTGTCCCCCAGGTTCACGCGCACGGCGCGGCGCCGGCGGGCGGTCAGCGACTCGAAATCGCCGAGCGCCTGCGCGGCCTTGAGGACGGAGAAAGTATACTTCTCTCCGTGAATCGGCGCATCTATGGGATCCTCGCCGACAAACTGGATAAGCACCCCATTGTCCGCGCCGCCCTTGTGAAGCTGCCCGGTCGAGTGGAGGAAGCGCGGCCCGTAGCCGACCGTCGTCGCCGCCTTGTATCGGTCGCGGATGGCCGTGCGCAGTTGGCGCAGGACCTTCTCGCGCCGCGCGGTGCGCTCGACGTAGGCGGTGAGCGCCACATAGTCGCCCGCCTTGACGGATTTGAGATGCGCCAGGAGCCGGGCCGGATAATCGGGCGTGTCGGGGTCGAGCGCACCGCCGGGATCGGGCAACTGGCCTTTCGTCACGTGTTCCTGCAACAGCCGCACGGTGTTATCCTTCGACTCCTGCACGTTCGGCTGGTCAAACGGGTTGATCCCCAACACCCAGCCAGCCGCCGCTGTCGCGATCTCCCAGCGGATGAACTCCGCTCCGAGGTCGTAGGCGTCCTGCAATTGCAGCTCGACGACCGGAAACCCGGCCTTGACGAGCGCGGCCACCGACGGATCTGCTTCGGCCTTGCCCAGGCGCATGACCACAAACACCCGGTCTTTGCCATACACCTCCGGCTTGCCCGCCGGCTCGCCTTCCACCGGCACAATCCCCTTGCCCTCCTTGCCCGTCGACTCGGCGATGAGCTGCTCCGTCCAGTAGCCGAAAGTCGAGATCTTTTCGTCCACGACGAACGTGAGCTTGTCCCGCCCGGCCTGCGCCAGCGCGCCCAGCGCCGCGCCGAGCGAGAGGCCCGGGTTCTGCATGGGCGAGATGATCGGGCCGCACGCCCGCATCATCTGCCTCGCGCGGTCGAGCAGCTTCTGCACGTCAATGCCCATGAGCGCGGCGGGCACGAGGCCAAAATACGAGAGCGCGGAATAGCGCCCGCCGATCTCCGGCGGGTTGAGGAAAATTTTGCGGAACCCATGCTCTTGCGCCCGCCGCTCCATCGCCGTGCCAGGGTCGGTGATGGCGACGAAGTTCTCGCCCGCTCGGTCGCCCTTCGCGTGGTGGACGTGACGCCAGAAGAAGCTGAAGAAGGCGTTTGGCTCGGTCGTGCTGCCGGACTTGGAGGCGATGAGGTACAGCGTCCGCTCCGGGGCGCTCCACGCCTCGGCGTTGATGACTGCCGCAGGGTCGGTGGAGTCCAGCACCTTGAGATCGAGATAACCTTTGGCGACGCCGAAGGTCTCGCGCAAGACCTCCGGCGCGAGCGACGAGCCGCCCATGCCGCACAGCACGGCGTGGGTGAACCCGGCCTGCCTGACTTCGTCGGCGAACGCCCGCATCTCGCCCACCCTGGTCAGCATCAAATCGGCCACGTCGAGCCAGCCCAGGCGGATTTTGATCTCCTTCTGGTGCGCCTCGTCGTCCGGCTTCCACAGCGTCGCGTCCTTCTTCCACAGCCGCTCGCCGAACTTGACCGAGGCCATGGCCTTCAGCGTCGCGTCCACCGACTTCTGGAATTTGCCGAGATGGGCCGTCTGCCGGTCGCCGAGCATCACCGCGACGCGACGCGCCTCGACGACGGCAAGCAGAGTATCGAACGACCTGGCGAATGCGGCTACGCCATCGTCCTCCAGTTTCTGCGTGACCCAGTCCATACGGATGCCGAACTCTTCCAACTGCTCGATGGCTCTGGCAGCCTCGTCCAGGTCTTTGTCCAGCCGGACTTCCGGCCGGCCGTGGTCTTTGTAAGCCGCGATGGTCGCCGGGGGCATCGTGTCCACCGTGTCCGGCCCGACGAGCGCCTCGACGTAGTAGACATCGGGATAGGCCGGGTTCTTAGTGGAAGTGCTGGCCCACAGGGGGCGCTGGACTCTGGCGCCGTGGTGCGCGAGCGCGGCATAGCGGTCGGTGGTGAACTTCTTGCGGAACTCGGCGTAGGCGAGCTTGGCGTTGGCATTGGCGGCCTGGCCTTTGAGTTTATCGAGCAGCGCGGCTTGATCCGCGCCCAGCGCCTGGATTTTCTCGTCCAGCAATCTGTCCACCAGCGTATCCACCCGGCTGACGAAGAAACTGGCGACGGAAGCGATGCGGCCGATGTCCTTCCCCTTCTTCACGCGTTTCTCCAGCCCGGCGAGGTAGGCGTTCATCACCTCGTGATAGCGCTGGAGGGAGAAGATGAGCGTGACGTTGATGTTCAGCCCGTCCGCGATGCACTGCTCGATAGCCGGGATGCCTGCTTGGGTGGCGGGGATCTTGACCATCAGGTTGGGCCGGCCCACCGCCTCCCATAACCGGTGCGCTTCCTTGATGGTCTTTTGGGTGTCGTTGGCGTGCTTGGGCGCGACCTCGATGCTCACGTAGCCATCGCCGCCTTTGGTGCGCTTGAACACGGGCGCGAACACGTCGGCGGCGGCGCGGATGTCCTCGATGGAGAGCGCGTCGAAGATTTCTTCGGCGCTCTTGCCTTTACGCGCGAGCGCCTCGATGGCGTCGTCGTAGTCGCTGCTCTGCGCGATGGCCTGCTCGAAGATGGTAGGGTTGGAGGTCAGGCCGGTGATGTCGCCCTGCCGCACCATCTTCTTGAGCGCGCCGGAGGTGAGCAGGCCCCGGCGGATGTTGTCGTGCCAGGGGGATTGGCCGAGGTGTTGGAGTTGCACGAGTGGGTTGGTCATGGTCACCTCAATTTTCACTCTTGAGTTTCTGCCTGGGAATCCTCTGCGCCTTTCATCAGCTCCATCACCCGCGCTCGCATCGCTCTCGCCGCTTCCAGGGCTTCTTCGGCTTCGGCCCTGCCGATGTCTTCAAAGGCGATGTCGCCGGGATAGCGGCCAGCGGTGATGTATTGGTTAAGGATTCCACCCTCAGGGGCCATTTTGCCCAACTCAGAATCGTAAGCGGAGCAAGCCTTGAGCAATTTGAGAATGTCGTGCGTCTTCTCCAGCGTCCAACCGTGCGCGATCAGGTAGCCCTTCAAGGCTTTCTCGGCCGCGCCCTGACAGAGGAAACAAATGACGTGATAGGCAGGCGACTCGGATTTCATTTCGCGCTCGGCTACCATCAAGTCTTCTGCCGCGTAGCGCAGCCATTCGCGCAGGGTTTCAACCGGGCGTTTGGGTTGGTCGCTCATAGAGCACTCGGCCATACTTGAAAATATGATGCGTGTAAAAGGGATTGTTATCAGCCAAATTGCGCTCAACTTCTTCCGGCCTGCGCACAATCAGGTCGAGGCTAAAATCACGTCCCCAGAGCAACAAATCAATCCGGCGGCGAACTAACCGGTTCGGCATGGGGCTATCCTGAATGACAAATAAATCCAAATCACTATCTTCCCGGGCCTCATCCCGCGCCCGCGAACCAAACAGGATGATTTTCTGCGGCGCGATTTCGCGCGCAATTTTTTCCGCAATGTAAGTAAGCAATTCAGAGGTTATTTGTCTGGTGTCCAAGCGCGGGTCTTTCTCAAAGACCTCCGATCGAACAGCCGGTGTTTTCTTTTCTTCCCTGTCTTCCTTCTTCTTTCTGCCTCTCCTCTGTTCTTCTTCTAATTCCCTCACCTTCCCCAATCGCCTAACGTGCCGCTCCTCGCCTGTGAACCGGGCGTTGAGGAAGGCGCGCACGAGTTCGGGCGCGAGTTCCGGACCGATGATGCGCGCGCCGAGCGTGAGCACGTTCATGTCGTCGTGCTCGACGCCCTGGTGCGCGGAATAGGTGTCGTGGCACACGCCCGCGCGGATGCCGCGCATCTTGTTCGCGGCCACGCACGCGCCGACGCCGCTCCCGCACAACAACACACCGCGCTCGGCCTGGCCCTGCTGGATGGCCTCGCCGATCGCGCGGGCGTAGTCGGGGTAGTCCACCGGGTCGGGCGAGTGGGTGCCGAGGTCAATCACCTCGTGGCCTTCCGCGAGGATCGTCTCGACGACTTTGGCCTTGAGCGGGAAGCCCCCGTGGTCGCAGGCAACGGCGATTTTCATGGCAGTAGTCAGAAGTCAGTAGCCAAAAGGCGGCGCAAGGCGCAACTGCTGTATAATCTCGTTTGAGCAGGAGAGTATAGTATGCTTGTCGAACCACGTCTAATTACACCTCAGGGACAAACGATTGTGCTGACGGCAGAACAGTACCAGAAAGTGGCCGCACTGCTGGCCCTCCGCGAGCCTGCGCCGCGCCCATCGGTGGAAGAAGTGCGGGCAATAATCAAAGAATTGCAGAATATGTTCGCGGGAGGTCCGTCACTCGCTGAAATCTTGCTCGAAGAGCGCCGCAAAGACCGCGAACGCGAAGAAGCCAGAATCCGCCGTTTCTTTCCCAATGCTTGAGATCGCCTCCGGCACTTATGTGCTGGATACGCATGCCATGCTTGCGCTCCTCCAAAAGGAGGTCGGTGAGGAATTGGTATCGGCACTGTTGGCAAGCGTGAATCGAGGAGACGTAACCCTCCACTTGAGTTTGATAAACCTCGGCGAAATCGCCTATACCTCCGAACGCAAGAAGGGCGCAAAACATGCCGCCGAAGCCGTCAAGCGAGTTCGCCAACTCCCTATTATTTTCGAAGAAGTCACCGAAGCCCGTATCCTCGCCGCCGCGCATATTAAGGCCCAGCACGCCGTTTCGTATGCTGATTCGTTTGCGATTGCGCTGGCGCAAGAGTTGAAAGCAGTGCTGGTGACAGGCGATCCCGAAATTCACCAAACGGGCCTGGTGACGATTCTTTGGGTGTAAGCAAGCGCAGATTTTAAGTGCTCGGCCAGTTTGTCGATTTTTGTCTCTAAAGCCGCCACTTGTTTGGCTAAATCTTGAAGATTGGGATTGTCAACCATCTTACGCCCTCCCCACCAACGCCATCGCCTTCTCTACCACATTCTCCGCCGTAAACCCAAACTGCTTCATGAGCACATTACCAGGTGCAGAGGCCCCGTAGCGATCCAGCGTTATAGTCGCGCCTTTATCGCCGACCCATTTGTGCCAGCCGAGCGAGACGCCGGTTTCGACAGCCAGGCGGGCGGTGACGTCAGAGGGCAGGACACTCTCGCAGTATTCGGGCGATTGCTCCTCAAATAGTTCCCAGCAGGGCATGGAGACGAGGCGTGCCCGGACGCCCTTCTCGGTCAGAATTTTCTCGGCGGCGACGATGTGCTGGACTTCGGAGCCGGTGGCAATCAGGATGATATCCGGGTTCTGGACTTGCGGGTTGAGGATATACGCGCCTTTGGTGAGACCTTCCGCCGGGGCGAGGTTCGCCCGGTCGAGGACAGGGACGTTCTGACGGGTGAGGGCCAGCACGGTCGGGCGGTGACGATTCTCGAGGGCAACGCGCCACGCCCAGGCGGTCTCGTTCGCGTCGCACGGGCGGATGAAGAGCAGATCAGGGATGGCGCGGAGGGCGGCGTAGTGCTCGACGGCCTGGTGCGTCGGGCCGTCCTCTCCCAGGCCGATGCCGTCGTGCGTGAAGACCCACACGCACCCCAATCTCATGATGGCCGAGAGGCGCACGGCGGCGCGCATGTAGTCGGAGAAGATGAGGAAGGTCGAGCCGTAGGGGATGAACCCGCCGTGCGCGGCCATGCCGTTGACGACCGCGCCCATGCCGTGTTCGCGCACGCCGAAGTGGAGGTTGCGCCCCTCGTAGCCCCACGGCCCGCCGGACGTGCCCTGCGCGCCGTGCGTATCGGCCTCTTTACTTTGGAAATCGCCCTGCCCTTTAAGGACGGTGAAGGTCGAGGGGTTCAGGTCAGCCGAGCCGCCCATGAGCTCGGGGAGTTTGGCGGCCAGCGATTGCATGACGGCCTCGGAGGCCTTGCGCGTGGCGAGGCCCTTCGGGTCGGGCGGAAAAGCCGGGAGGTCAGCCGGCCACGCGGGCGGGAGGCCGCCGGCGATCCGGCGCTGCAACTCTGCCGCGCGGTCAGGGTATGACCTGGCGTAAGAGGCCAGCCCGGCGTTCCATTCCGCCTCCCACTTTTTGCCGCGCTCCAGCGCCTGCCGAAAGTTCTCCAACGCCTCGCCGGGGATGAGGAACATCGGCTCGACGGGCCAGCCCAGATTCTCCTTCGCGGCCTTAAGCTCTTCAGGGCCGAGCGGCGAACCGTGCGCCTCGAAGGTGTTCTGCTTGTGCGGCGCGCCGTAGCCGAGGATGGTGCGGACGAGGATGATGGAGGGTTGGTCGGCAATGCCCTGCGCCGTTTTGAGCGTACGCTCCAGCGCGTCCAGGTCGTTGCCGTCGCTCACGCGCTGGACGTGCCAGCCGTACGCGCCGAAGCGCAGGCTCACGTCCTCGCTAAACGTCAGCGAGGTCGTCCCGGCGAGCGAGATTTTGTTGTCGTCGTAGAGGACGATGAGTTTGCCGAGGCGCAGGTGGCCGGCGAGGGAGCAGGCCTCGGAGGCCACGCCCTCCATCAGGTCGCCGTCGCTGGCGATGACGTAGGTGTAGTGGTTGACGATCTCGTGCCCCGGCTGGTTGTACCGCGCGGCGAGGTGCGCCTCGGCAATTGCCAGGCCGACGGCGTTGGAGATGCCCTGGCCAAGCGGCCCGGTGGTCGTCTCGACGCCGGTCGTAAGGTAGCTTTCCGGATGGCCAGGGGTCTTGCTGCCCCACTGCCGGAAGTGCATGATCTCGTCGAGGGGCATCGAGTCGTAGCCGGCGAGATGCAGGAGCGAGTAGAGCAGCATAGAGCCGTGCCCGCCGGAGAGGACGAAGCGGTCGCGGTCAAACCACTTGGGGTTGGCCGGGTTGTGCCTGAGGAAGCGCGTCCACAGCACGTAGGCCATCGGCGCCGCGCCCAGCGGCAGGCCGGGGTGGCCGGAGTTGGCCTTCTGCACCGCGTCGGCGGCGAGGAAGCGGATGGTGTTGATGGAGAGGGTGTCGAGGGCAGAGGTGGGCATAGGCTATTCGTTTCTCCATTCCAGGCCCAGCGAATACGCTGAGGACAAGGAGAAATATAGTCCAAATTGGGAATAGAGGGAAATCGCGACAAACCCGTGTATAATGCGCTGGCTTTGCCCCAAATTACACAACCCGCCAATTGAGACATGATCATCCTCCTCGACATAGACGGCGTCCTCATCCGAAACCACGCCTACAGTGCGGCGCTCAAGCAGACCGTGGCCTACTTTGCGCGCCGGATGGGCCTCGGCGAAATCACGCTCACCCAGTCAGACATCGAAGTCTTCGAGTCGCAGAGCATCACCATCGAATGGGACTCGAGCGCGATCAGCCTGGCGGCGCTTTTCATGGAAAGACTCCGGGTCATCGCCGAGCCCGCGAACGGCGGGAAGCCCACGCAGCCGCTGCCTCCTGATTTCTGGGAGGCTCTCGACGAGATGGCCGCGGAACCGGTTTCAATTGCCCACCTGGATTTCAGCGCCGTCGCCCGCCGGGTCGGGGAGGCGACCCCACCGGGCGACCTCCCGTCTCACGCCGCGTTGGCGCTGTTCCTCGAAGATCTCCAGGGCCTGCCGCTAAACTCTGGAAAGGCGCAGGCGGCGTCCCTCCTGCATCACATGCTCGCCGACTGCTACAACATTGACCACGCGCCCGCGATGCAGATCTTCCAGAACTACGCCATCGGACACGCGGAATACGCCCAATACTACGGCCTCCCGCCCCGCTTCGAATCGGAACCGCTGCTCGAAAAACTCGACCGCACTTATCTCAACGCCGAGATGCGCGAGCGCCTGCTGGCCAAACGCGACGCGCGCGAAGTCTACCCCGTCATCTACACCGCGCGCCCCAGCCTCGCCCCGATTGAAGCCGGCGCGAACCTGCGGGGTTACACCCCTGAAGCCGAAATCGCGCGCAAAATCTCAGGGATTGACCCGGTACCGGTGACCGGCTTTGGCAAGGTGGATTGGATGGCTAAACAAGTGGGGTTGAGCGGACGTGACTTGGTGAAGCCCTCGCCGATGGAGTCCATGGCCGCGATGGGCATCGCGCGCACCGGCCAGGAGGTCGAATCGCTCAAGGCCGCGCTGGCCGTCGAGCGCGGCGACCATCTACGCTACCCTCTCACCATCTGCGCCAGCGAGACCGTCCACGTTTTTGAAGATTCCCCCAGCAGCCTGCGCGCCGTGACCCGCGCGGTGGAGAAACTGAACCGGCAAGGGCTAAATCTCAGGCTCGTCCGCCACGGCATCGCGCCGGAGGGCTCGCCTAAACGCGCCGCGCTCGCCGCCATAGCGGACCTGGTTCACAACGACGTAAACGACGGGTTGGAACAAATACTGTAGGGCAGACGGCCGTCTGCCCCTACGCGCCGTTGGCCTACCTCACCACCCTCCCCTTCTCCAACCCCCTCGCCTCTCGCAACTGCGCGTACGCCCCCAGCCAGGGCGCGCCGAGCGTGTTGCGCTTCGGCAGCGTCACCTTCTCCAGACGCTTCGAAAGCTCGACCATGAGCGCAGGCAGGTTCTGCCACTCGCCGCCTCCGGCCAGCACGACGCGCTCCAGTTTCGCGGCGATTTGCGCCGGCCACGCCCAATCCCGGCGAAACTGGTCGGCCTTGAGCCAGTAATCGCGCTTCTCCCACGCCCTGCACGTCACGTCAATCGTCTCGCTGATCTCGCTCAGCGCGAGCGCTATAAACGCGACCATGTCGCGCTCGTCTTCGCCGATCTTCTGGCGCGCCGCCAGCTCGCGCAGCGCCAGCGCGACTGCCTTCATCAACCGGTCTCTCTGCTTCCCCACCCCGTCCGGGTTTATGACGCGACTCACTGTTGAAACTCCTCTCAAGCAACAGACCTGTCAGGTCTCAGAGACCTGACAGGTCTTGAAAATAGACAGCGCGATTTTAGCAAAGAGCGGCGCAGATGCAAGTTACGGGCCGGTGACCTCAATCACACAATTGAAAACCAGATCCCAGTGCCATTGAGACGTGATCGTATACTCGCCGGGTTCAAGCATGACATAGGTCCGCACGCTGAAACCCCAGGCCGGGTCGTCCCCAGGGTGCCGCTCTGGGCCTGTGCGGTCGTGGATGGTCACCGGCTCGCCATTCAGCGTGATCGTCGGATTCGAATCGCCTATGGCAGCGGCAGCCTCCTCAGGCGTCATCCAGCGGCCCACGCCCATCGTCAACTCGACCACCCCGGCCGGGAAGGTGTTCGGCGAACACTGCCCGTCGCCTGGGCTGAGCAAAATCGAGGTGAGCGGCGGCGCGGGGGCCTCTGGGAAATTCCGCGCCCAGTCGGCGTATTGCGCGGCCTCCATCGGCTGGGCTGGCGAAGGATTTTGCCCCGCGCCCGCAATAGTTGCCTGTTGATCGTGGCTCAGATCGGTGGCCTGGCCGGTTGTCCCAGTCAAACGGCACTCCCCCTCCAGGCAAGTCACGACGGCCTGTCCTGTGTCTTCGGCGAGCTCAACGCTTATGTAAGACCCGCGCACCGTGGCCACCCCGACCGGCGTTTCGATTTCGAACACGCCCTCCCCGGCTGTCCCCGTCAGCGCCACCCACAATTTGCCCAATGCCAACTTGAAACGGGTCACGGCCTCCCTCGGCCCTGGCGTCAGTTCGGTCAGCGTGAATTCGCTGTTCGCGGCCATGCGCATGACTGTCCCATCCGAAATGTCCAGCCGGGCGCGGGCCTCGTCTCTGGTCTTCACCCCGCCCCCGACCAACACGGACTGCCCCTCAATGGCCTCTCGCCACTGGACAGCCGAGTCGCTGCGGGCATCAACTTTCTGTTGCAGCTCACAAAGGGTAGCCGAGCGAGGCGGGATAGTAGGAGTCGGGGGGAGAGTAGGAGCGCGAGTGGGGATAGCGGTAGGGATCACGGTGAACGTGGGGGGCGGGGAGGCAGAAGGAATTGGTGTCGGCGCCAATTGACAGGCGGCGAGGATAAAAGCAGCGGTTAGGTTCATCACCGCTGAGGGAGTGGCGATTTTCAGAGTGCTGGACATTTTTCTACTCCTTGTCATAGCGCGGCCTCCGCCGCAGCCACATGGAGGACAAGCCGCTGACTGGTCCCAAGCAGGACAATCTGGCAGATTGGCCTACAGATCTTCGCGAAGCGCGTGGATGTTGTAGCGCAACTCGATGGCCGCGAAATGCTGTGTATGCACGGCAGGCCTATGCATCGTATGACTGATTGTGATTGTAGTAAATACTCGGCCCGGTTTCAACCGTGCGCAACTTGACCTTCTTTGGGGGCGAAGTACAATCCCCCCGCTCCACAATCTTCCCTGGTCACCTATCATTCGCCGCTCATCTTTCGCCTATGGTCACAGATTCCTCCCTTGAGCCTATTCTCCAGCGCGTCCCGCAATTTGCCCATGCCCGCAACCTCACCCTCGCCGAACTCACAGGCGGCATCACTAACCGCAACTACAAAGTCGTCGCCGACGGCGAGACCTACGTCCTGCGGATCGGCGGAGATGAGACCAAATATCTCGGGATTGACCGCCGGGTCGAGTACGGCTGCACCCTCGCGGCCTCGCGCGTCGGCGTGGCCCCCGAACCCATCGCATTTCTGGAACCCGAAGGCTATCTCGTCACCCGCTTCATCTCCGGCCCCGGCATCCCCGCCGACCAGGTCGGGACCGAGGCCAACATCCGTCGCGTGGTCGAATTGCTCAAGCGTTATCACGCGCTCGACCACTTCCCGGGCGCATTCTCCCCCTTCCGCGTGGCCGAGGCATACGAAAGGACGGCGCGCAGTTTTAGTGTGCAACTGCCGGAAAAGATGGCGTGGTATCTGGAGAAGGCGCACGAGATCGAGCGGGCCATATATCGAGCGCCCTTCACACCTCGCCCCTGCCACAACGACCTGCTCAACGCTAACTTCATTGACGAAGGCGCGCGCATCCGCATCCTGGATTGGGAGTATGCGGGTATGGGCGACCTCTTCTTCGACCTCGGCAACTTCGCCGTGCAGCACGAGTTCGACGCCGGGCAGGACGATTTCTTACTCCGCGCTTACTTCGGCGACGCCATGCTGAGCCAAGTCGAAGGACGCTCCCATCGCGCCCGGCTCAAACTCATGAAAATCATGTCCGACCTGCGTGAGGCGATGTGGGGCGTGGTGCAGGTAGGCGCGTCAAAGTTAGATTTTGACTACAAGGGATATGCGCAGAAGTATTTTGACCGGTTCGAGGCGGCTGCAAAAAGTGAAAAGTATGCCGACTGGCTGAAAGACGCCAAGTAGAATTCGTGTCCCTGCGTGGATAAACAGACAGGAGATACCTCATGGTAGACCAGGCACGAGTTGTGATCATCGGCGGCGGGGTGGGCGGATGCAGCATCGCCTACCACCTCACCCTCATGGGCTGGAAGGACGTGGTCGTCGTCGAGCGCCACGAACTCACCAGCGGCTCGACCTTCCACTCGGCGGGGCTGGTGGGGCAACTGCGCACGACCGCCAGCCTCACCAAAATGATGCGCTACAGCACCGATCTGTATCGCAGGCTCAAAGACCTGACGGACGTTGACCCCGGCTGGCGCGAGGTCGGCAGTTTGCGCATCGCTTCTTCCGATGAACGCATGGAGGAGCTCAAGCGCATCGTGGGCTATTCCAAAGCCTTCGGGATGCCGTTCCAGATGCTCTCGCCCAAAGAGTGCCACGACCTGTTCCCGCTCATGTCGCTCGCTGGCGTGAAAGGCGGGGTCTACCTCCCTACCGACGGGTACATTGACATGAGCGGGAAC
>Ga0209751_10004359_pt1 | contig 13575 bp, 15 predicted proteins | sample RifCSP13_1_FD_184019 | JGI IMG/M metagenome (GOLD analysis project Ga0209751, IMG submission 184019) | Soil microbial communities from Rifle, Colorado - Rifle CSP2_sed 13_1 (SPAdes) (version 2) | ecosystem: Environmental > Terrestrial > Deep subsurface > Rock core/Sediment | place: Rifle... | reverse complement strand
GAACGCCCGGTCCTATGGCGGTAAGAGCGTTGCGCAGCTTGATCGTGCCCGGTTTCCCCCGCCGCCCGAGACGGCTGGCCAGCTCCTCCAGGTCGTTCAGTTCGACGTGTCCGTCGATGATGCTCGACTCGATCAATGATTTCAGCCGGCCAATCGGAGTGCGCTGGGCCAGTTCGATGATGACCCGGGCGGGTCTGCTGGTCGGCATCGAGTCGACCTCGACCACCTGGTCGGGGGTGATGTCGGTGCTCTCGTGAACCCTCATGTCGGGATAGCGGTGGGTTCTTCCGACCGGGACGGTCACCACCGGTCGGTTGGCGATAACCCCGCCCATGCCATGGAGCTCGGCCGCCGACTCGTGCGACACGATCGACCCGCGGAGTCCGAGCAGCGCAGCTCTCAATCTGAGGCGATGGTCGAGTTCGGCCCCCGGTGTCCGGTAGATGCCCGGAATGACAGGATCGAGCAACCCGATGCCGATCAGGCGTTGGATGGTTGTGGGGCTCACCCCGGCTGCCAGGAGCTGAGCCCGGGCCACGAGGCCCCTCTGATGGTCGGCAAGTGCCCGGACCCGTGCGAATGCCTTCATGGGGCGACCATGCCCGGAAACGAGGTCGAATTCAAGAGGCTTGTAGTTGCCCGGTAACTCCCGTTGAACGAGATGGGGAAACGCCGCGGCGGTGGTGCACCCTGTCGCCACGGGATCGCCAACGGACTGGCACCGGTGTGAGGTGGTTGCCGGCACGAACCTTCGACGATCCGCGTCACCCCTCGGCGCGTACGACCGGCGGTTGCGGTTTCAGGGGCGGCGCGACCACGCCCGGTAGTTGTGGGTGGCGATGCGGGTCCGGAGGTTCTTGCGGTTGAAGAAGGTGACGGCCAGCCCGACGGCGAAGCCGACCACGTGGGCCTCCCAGGCGATATTGCTGGCAGCCCCAGCAAGTGCGAACTGAGCTACCAGCCAGATCACCAGAAATAGCCCGGCCGGCACGGCGAATGGCCAGAAGAACAGTGGGGGAATGATCGATACGACCCGTGCGGACGGGAACAACACTAGGTAGGCGCCCATGATCCCGGCGATGGCGCCCGAAGCACCTACCACCGGCACCGTGGAGGCGGGATTGAGGGCGACGTGGCCGAAGGATGCCGCCAGCCCGGTCAGCAGGTAGAAGGCCGCGTACCCCACTCGCCCGTAGGCGTCCTCCACGTTGTTCCCGAAAATCCAGAGCACCCAAAGGTTGCCGAGGAGATGGGCGATGTCACCGTGGAAGAAGATCGACGACAGCAATGACAACCAGATGTTCTTCTCTGGGAACACCGGGCTGCCGTCGCCGCGGCTGCACTCTGCCCCCCGGATTTCGGCGCTTGTAAGAGCCTCCCCGCTCGTGATCTCACACGGTATGGAGGCGGCGCGGTAGAAGAACTCCTCGCCGGACTCGGCGCTACGCGGCTGGAGGCCGAAGAAGACCAGCGCGCAGGTGACGATGATGGCGATGGTCACAAAGGGCGTCATGAGCGCCGGATTGGCGTCGCGGATGGGAAGCATCACCGAACCTGTCGGGGGGGTAGGCGATAATGGCCGGCATGGATGATAAGGCTAATCCCGACCCGTTCGCCCAACCCACAGAGGAGATCAGCGAGCTTCTCGCCCAACTCGCCGCTGCGTCCCCGGAGGCCTCCCCGCCTGTGGCCGGGAGACTCGCCGATTTGTTGAGTGCGATGATCGACGAGGAACCCGTCTGAACATCCGCCTCGACCTAGCGTTGGTCGAACGGGGCCTGGTCGAATCCCGTGCGGCTGCCCGCCGCGCCATCGAAACCGGACGGGTGACGGTGGACGGCGTGATTCGTCCGACCCCGAGGACAAGGGTCGGCGAGCAGGATTCCGTCGTGGTCACCGGCGGGTACGTGGGAAGGGGGGGCGAGAAGCTCGCCGCTGCCTTGACCAAGTGGCCGTACCCAGTGAGGGGACGTCGAGTGCTCGACGCCGGCGCTTCGACCGGAGGCTTCACCCAGGTTCTCCTAGACAACGGTGCAGCCCAGGTTGTCGCCCTCGACGTTGGACGAGACCAGCTTCATCCCAGCCTTCGTCACCATCCCAAGGTGGCCGTTCACGAAGGTGTCAACCTCAGGTACGTGGATCCACAGGACCTCGGTGGGCCCTTCGACACCTTGGTGGTCGATCTGTCCTTCATCTCGCTTTGCACGGTCGCCGATGCACTCGCCCGGCTGGCGTCACCAGGTGCGCAACTGCTTGCGTTGGCGAAGCCGCAGTTCGAGTTGGAGCGAGGCGCGCTGACCAAGGCGGGTACCGTTCGCCTAGAGACCGACCGGTTGGTGGCCATCGAGAAGGTGGCCGCCTGCCTCGAACAGGCCGGGTTCGCGGTCCTCGACCGGATGGACTGCCCGACGGTGGGGCGCCATGGGAATCGGGAGGTCTTCCTCTGGTGCCGGCGATGAGAATCGCGGTCGTCGTCCACGACTCACGGGCCGAAGCCACCGCCTTTGCGGCCACGCTCGAGAAGGTGGCGCGCGACAAAGGTTTGGAGTTGGTTGCGCCGCGAGCCGAAGACCGGCCGGAGATGGTGATCGCCGTAGGCGGCGACGGCACCATGCTGCGAGCGGTCCGCCTGGGTCTGGCTCTCGACGTGCCGGTGTTGGGGTTCAACCTCGGCCACCTCGGGTTCCTTGCCGAGGCCGAACCATCCGAGCTCGACGTAGTGTTCGATGCGCTGGCCGACAACAAGCACGAGATCAGAAAACGAATGACGATCGAGGCCAGCCTGTCGAACGGATCTCACCACCTCGGGGTTAACGACGTGGTCGTCGAAAAGATCGAGAGCCAGCGTCTGGTTGCCCTCGCCGTCGATATCGACAGCGAGAGATACCATACGTATCGGGCCGATGGCCTGGTCGTGTCCACCCCGACCGGATCCTCCGCCTACAACTTTTCGGCAGGCGGACCATTGGTCGATCCACAGTTGGAAGCGATTGTGCTGACACCGGTGGCCGCCCACTCATTGTTCTCGAGAAGCCTGGTGTTGTCGCCGGCCTCGAACATCAGGCTGGCCGTGACGGCCGATCGCCCGGTGCGAGTCAGCGTCGACGGCTTGGAAGTCGGAACCCTCACCCAGGGTGACTGGGTGCTTGTCCGTCGAGGGCCGCGACCGGCCCGGTTCGTCTCTTTCGCCGGACGGACCTTCCCGATGACGGTGAGGGACAAGTTCCAGCTGGAACCCTGATGCTCGACGAGCTGGCGGTTGCCAACCTCGGGATTATCGAGCACGCCCGCCTGGAACCGGGGCAGGGGTTTTGCGTCGTCAGCGGTGAGACCGGGGCCGGCAAGACCCTGCTGCTGGGGGCGCTGAGGCTCCTGGCCGGGGAAGGCGGGCGCAGCGACCTGGTGGGGCCATTCGGGGACGAGGCCAAAGTGGAGGGCCGCTTCGTGGGTGAAAAGGGCGAAGTGGCGGTCGCCAAGAGGATTCCACGTCAGGGACGAACCCGCAGCTACAGAGATGGGTCCATGGTCTCGGCCGGAGCAGTAGAGGCGGAGGTCGCCTCGGCAGTGGAACTGATCGGCCAGCACGATCAGCTCACCATCACCCGGCCGGTCGAGGTCCGCAAGCTGGTCGATCGGCGCCTGGACAAAAAGGGCAACAAGGTCCTGGCGCAGTATCGATCGGCGTACTTGGATTGGTCTCGGCTAATCGAAGATCAGGAGCGCTTCGGTGGCGACCGGCGGGCCCTTGAACGGGAGCTCGACCTGGTCACCTACCAGGCGGCCGAGATCGCGAATGCTCGGTTGCAGCCGGGCGACGACGTCGAGTTGGGGGGCCTACTACGACGGCTTCGCCACGCCGACGAGCTGAAGACCCGATTTTCTTCGTCATTGGAGGCCACCGACAACGGGCGGGACCAAATCGGGATGGCAATTGACGAACTGCGCCGAGCCGCCCGCCTCGAACCCGGCTTCGCCGGCTTGGTCGACGATGCCGAGCGGGCCACGGCGGAGTTGGAAGAGCTGAGCCGGCGGTTACGCACGGAGGCAGATGGCCTGGTTGTCGACCCAGCCGCCGTCGGCGAGGCCGAGAACCGCCTAGCGGCGATGACCGACCTCCGGCGCAAATACGGGGCGACCCTCGAAGACGTCCTGGCCTTCGGCAAGGAGACGGCGGCTCGGCGAGTCGATCTCGAGGAGATCCTCTCGCGCACGGCCGGGCTCGACGTTGCCCTGGTCGAGGCGAGAACCGTGCTCGAGCAAGCCGGCGCGGCCCTGTTGGCGGCGCGGCGGGCCGCTGGGTTGAGATTGACGGTCGCTGCCATCAAACATCTGAACGAGCTCGGCTTCTCCCAGCCTGCGCTCGAGGTCAACATCGAATCCGCCGAGCCGTCGGCCGGCGGCGCCGATCGGATGGCGTTGTGCTTTGCCTCCGATCGCCGCCTAGCGCTCGGCGAGGTGAGCAAGGTGGCCTCCGGCGGCGAGCTGTCGCGGCTGGTCCTTTCCCTCCGCCTGGCGGGGGGGGGAGCGTCGGCCACTCTCGTCTTTGACGAGATCGACGCCGGCGTGGGTGGGGCAACCGCCCTGGCCATGGGACGGAAGCTGGCGGCGCTGGCCGGGGAAAGGCAGGTCCTGTGCGTCACGCACCTGCCGCAAATCGCGGCGTTCGCCGACCGCCATTACGCGGTGAGGCGGAGCGGCAACACTGCCACGCTTGAGCTCGTGGTCGGTGAGTCACGTATCGAAGAGTTGTCGCGGATGCTGGCCGGTCTTCCGGAGTCGGAACGTGGCCGGCAGGCGGCCGCCGAATTGCTTCATTTGGCGGCCGGTTCATGACTTCGACGGTGCCACCAGCGATTGTCTTGGGCCGGGCCGGTCGGGTGCTACGCTGAGTTCCCGTGCAGAACGCATCACTCACGGGTTCTCCGACCAAGTACGTCTTCGTCACCGGTGGAGTCGTCTCCTCTCTCGGTAAGGGCATCACCTCGGCGTCCCTGGGAAGGCTCTTGAAGTCGCGGGGCCTGGGGGTGGTCAACCAGAAGCTCGATCCCTACATCAACGTCGACCCCGGCACGATGAACCCCTTCCAGCACGGCGAGGTCTTTGTCACCGACGATGGCGGCGAGACCGACCTAGACCTCGGGCACTACGAGCGGTTCACCGGGGAGAATCTACGCCGCACCTCCAACGTCACAGCGGGTTCGGTTTACCTCTCGGTCATCCAGAAGGAGCGGCGAGGTGACTATCTCGGCGACACCGTTCAAGTGATTCCTCACGTGACGAACGAGATCAAGTCCCGCATCCGTCGGGTGGGTGAGCAAGACGGGGTAGATATCGTGATCACCGAGGTGGGTGGCACGGTTGGCGACATCGAGAGCCTCCCATTCCTCGAGGCCATCCGGCAGTTCGGTAACGACATCGGGCGCCAGAACGTGCTTTACCTCCACGTGACGCTCGTCCCCTACATCGCCTCGTCGGAGGAGCTCAAGACCAAACCGACACAGCACTCCGTGGCCGAGTTGCGAAGCCACGGAATCCATCCCGACGTGATCGTTGTTCGCTCCGACCGGCCGATCGATGACGGCGTGCGTCGCAAGATCTCGCTTTTCTGCGACGTCCCACCCAAGGCGGTGATCGCTGCCCCAGATGCGGCCGACCTCTACGAGGTGCCGCTGACGCTTCACGAAGGAGGCCTGGACCAGGCGGTGTGCGAACGGCTTTCCATCGTCACGGGTCCGCCCGATCTGACGGCCTGGCGTCGGATGGTGGAGCGCACCAAGGCCGCTCGCCGGCCGGTCACCATCGGTTTGGTCGGCAAGTACGTCGACCTCCCCGATGCCTACCTGTCAGTGGTCGAGGCGCTCCGTCATGCTTCCACCGCCAACGATCGCCGGCTGGACCTGCGCTGGATCCCCTCTGACGACGTGACGGGTTTGCTGGCGGTCGAACTCCTCGAAGGTCTCGACGGAGTGTTGGTACCCGGCGGTTTCGGGGTGCGCGGCATCGAGGGCAAGATCCAGGCGGTTCGTCATGCCCGCGAGCACCAGATCCCGTTCTTGGGCCTTTGCCTCGGACTCCAATGTGCCGTCATCGAGTTCGCCCGCGCCCGGGTAGGGCTGTCGGGCGCCAACTCCGCAGAGTTCGATCCGACCACTCCGGATCCGGTGATCGATCTGCTGGAGAGCCAGCAAGGCATCTCTGAGCTGGGGGGGACGATGCGACTCGGTCTTTACCCGGCCAAATTGGAAGAGGGGTCTCTGGCTCGGCGGCTTTACGCCCAACCCGTTATCTATGAGCGACATCGGCACCGGTACGAAATCAACAATCGTTATCGGCGCGATCTGGAGGAGGCAGGTATGCGGCTCTCGGGGCTCTCCCCGGACGAGTCGCTGGTCGAAATCATCGAACTGCCCGAGCATCCGTTCTTCATCGGTTCGCAATTCCACCCCGAGTTCCGGTCGCGGCCCGATGATCCTCATCCCCTCTTTGTCGGCTTCATCGCCGCGGCCGCCCGTCATCGCGAGGCGAGGTCGGTGGATCGGCTGCCCGCCGAAGCGGCTCTCGACGCCCGCTGAGGCGTGAGGATCCTCTCCAAAAGGACGCTGGCTGAAGGGGTTCTGCTGACGTTTGAGCAGCTCGTCTTGGCGGGTGATGAAGGCGAGACCGTTCGCGATGTGATTCGCCACCCGGGTGGAGTGGGTGTATTGCCGGTAGAGGGAGAAGACGTCTATCTGGTCGTTCAGCATCGAGCCGCCCTCGGGGCCGACGTGGCCGAGATACCCGCCGGCCGGCTCGAACCCGGCGAAAACGCCGACCCCGAAAGCGCGGCCCGGCGGGAACTGGAAGAGGAAATCGGTGCCCGTGCCGGTCGAATGATCCATCTGGCGACGTCGCACCCATCGCCGGGCTATACCGACGAGGTGCTCGAGCTCTATGCCGCCCTTGAGTTGACCTGGGTTGGACGGCGACCGGAAGGATGGGAGGAGCGTCATCTTCAGGTCGAACGGATGCCCTTCGAGGAAGCGGTGCGTAGGATCGGCGATGGCCGGATCAGCGACGCCAAGACCCAGGTGGCTTTGCTGGCCTGGAAGGAGCTGCTTCGCACAGGGCTCGTGCTAGAACACGGCAAGGAGGGAACGAAGTGATCGTCGGAGTACCCAAGGAGATCAAGACCTCCGAGTTCAGGGTGGCGATCACTCCAGTCGGCGTCCGCGAGATGTCCGACCGTGGCCACCAGGTCGTGATCGAAGCCGGAGCTGGCGAGGGCTCGACGATCTTCGACTCCGAGTTCGAGGCCCAGGGAGCCACCATCGTTCCGAACGCCGAAGAGGTCTTCGGGGCCGCCGAGATGATTATGAAGGTCAAGGAGCCGCAGGCGGGCGAGGTCGCCAGGTTACGGTCCGGTCAGATTCTCTTCACCTACCTGCACCTGGCCGCCTATCCCCAGCTTGCCGCCGGCTTGCTGAAGAGAGGGATCGTCGGTATCGCCTACGAGACCGTTCAGCTTCCCGATCGGTCGCTGCCCCTGCTGGCGCCAATGTCGGAGATAGCCGGCCGGATGGCCACTCAGGTAGGCGCCTACTTCCTCGAGAAGACCAACGGCGGCCGCGGGGTCCTGCTCGGCGGGGTGACCGGGGTTCGACCCGGCAAGGTGGTCGTGATCGGGGCTGGAATGGCGGGGTCGAACGCCGCGGTCATCGCCATGGGCCTCCAGGCGGACGTGGTGGTCATGGACCGCGATCTCAACAAGCTGCGTTGGATGGACTCGCTGTATCAGGGCCGAATCAAAACCCTTGCCTCCAACCGCTTGACCGTCGAACAGGAGGTTCTCGACGCCGACCTCGTCGTGGGTTCGGTGCTCGTGGCCGGTGCTTCGGCACCCAAGGTCATCACCGATGCGATGGTGCGAGCCATGAAACGGGGAGCGGTGCTGGTCGATGTGGCCATCGATCAAGGTGGTTGCTTCGAGACCAGCCGGGAGACCACCCACGAGAACCCGGTGTACACCGTTCACGACGTCCTCCACTACGCGGTCGGCAACATACCCGGTGCGGTTCCCAACACCTCGACCTACGCCCTCACCAACGCCACTCTCCCCTATGCCATCGCCATTGCCAACCACGGCGTCTCAAAGGCCGTGGAAAAATTCCCCGAATTGCTCCTCGGTCTGAACGTGGTGGGAGATCGGGTCACCCACCAGGCGGTGGCCGAGAGCCTCGGTGTGGCGTATGCCGACCCCCGGGAATCGCTGGCGGCGAAGTGACCGCGTCCTCAGTCGATACAGACCTTGGGCGCGGAGTCGACGAGTATCTCGTGTCGCTGTCTGCCGAACGGTCACTGTCTCCCCACACGGTCGCTGCTTACAGGCGCGACCTCGCCCAATACCTGGCATACCTCGACAATGCCGCCTCCAGTCGACGACTCGTCGAGGAGTTCGTTCAGTCGCTGTCCGCCCGGGGCCTGGTGCCCGCCTCTATCGCCCGCAAGCTGGCGGCGATTCGCGGTTTTCACAGCTTCCTGGTCGGAGAGGGATTGGCCGCCGAGGATCCCACCCAAACCGTGGATCTGCCCCGCCGCCTTGCCCCCCTCCCCAAGGCGCTCATGGTCGACGAGGCGATTGCCCTGGTCGAGGCTCCCGACCGGACCACGGTCAAGGGCCGCCGCGATGCCGCCATCCTCGAGTTCCTCTACGGAACCGGCGCCCGGGTGACCGAAGCGGTGGGTCTCGACCTCGAGGCACTCGACCTGGTCGAGCACACGGCTCGATTGACGGGCAAGGGCGGTCGCCAGCGGCTCGTTCCCCTCGGTTCCGCCGCCCGCTCGGCCATCGAAGCCTGGCTTCCCGACCGCTTGAACCTACGGCGGTCGGGGCGTGATGACGGGGCGGTCTTCTTGAACATCCGGGGGAGGCGCCTGACTCGACAGGCGGTTTTCGACATCGTCCGAACGGCGGCCGGAAGGGCGGGCATCCCGGTCGAACGAGTCTCGCCCCACGTGCTGCGCCATTCGGCGGCCACCCATATGGTGGAAGGGGGAGCGGACCTGCGGACGGTCCAGGAGATGCTCGGCCACGCTACAATCTCCACAACCCAGGTTTACACGAGGGTCTCGCCGCAACATTTGCTAGAGGTCTTCGTTTCAGCCCATCCCCGCAGCAGATGACAACCATTCACCTCGCCGCTGTTCGCCGCACCCTCGAGGGTGAGCGTGAGCGTCTGATCTATCAACTTGCCGAGCTTGGCTCCACCGAGTCGGGTGATCTGGTCACCGACCTCGAGTTCGGAGACGGGTTCGCCGATGCCGCCGCCGCCACCTCCGAACGCACCGAGGTGCTCGGACTGGTGGACAACGTCAGGCTCGAGCTGTCAGCTGTGGACGCAGCCCTCGCACGCATCGCCGACGGCACTTATGGGATCTGTGCGAAATGTGCCCGCCAGATTCCGGTCGCCCGCCTGGAGGCCAGGCCCCAATCGGTGTTGTGCGTGGACTGCAAGTCCAAGAGCTGACGGCCCCCGATGCCGAAAGAGCGTTTCGGTCATCTCCTGGTCCGGTTCTGGGACGTAGCCAGCGCCCCGGCCCTGACCGAGACCGAAAGAAGCTGGCTGATCTCCTACCTGAGCGAGTCCGAGCAGGCCGCCTTCTTTGCCCAACCGCAGGCAGATCAGCGGCACGGCTACCACTCGGGCCGCTGGCTCGCCGCCCGAAGCCGCCGGGACCTGGTCAGAGCGTCGGTTCTCCACGACATCGGCAAACGCCAATGCGGATTGGGTCTGTGGGGCCGCAGCCTGGCGACCGCCTGGATACTCGTCGGCGGCCGGACCCGGGGCCGTTGGCGCGACTACGCCGATCACGGCCGGCTGGCGGCCGCGGAACTGGAGGCACTGGGCGCCGAACCCTTGGTGGTCCAGTTCGCCCGCCATCACCATGGCGCCCGTCCGACTGGTATCGATCCGGAAGATTGGCACCTACTCAAGGCCTCCGATCGGGCCCGGCCGTTCCTTGGAGCGAGGCAAGCTTCACCTTGAGCCAGTCGTTGATCTTTCCAGGCGTTCAGACCACCATGGACTGTGCAGGTCCTCACCGATCCGGGCACCAGCCACGAATGCACCTAGACGACAGCAGATTCATCGCATGAGCTACCACGTCCACACCGCGGTTTTTGAAGGACCGCTCGACCTGTTGTTGCAGCTCATCACCAGGCGCCAGGTCGACATCACCGCGGTCAACCTCGTCGACATCGTCTCGGAGTACCTTTCGGTGATCGAGGAGTTGGAGAAGCTCGACCTGGACGTCACGAGCGAATTCCTGCTCATCGCCGCCACGCTCATCCAGCTCAAGGCCCGCCATCTGCTCCCGACCGGCGACGAGTTTGATCCCGACGAGGAGTTGGTGTTGCTGGAAGAACGCGACCGGCTGCTCGCCCGGCTCCTCCAGTGCGTCACCTTCAAGGACGTGGCGGCGGTCCTGGCCTTCCGGCTGAGCGAAGGCACCCGTTACGTGCCCCGAGTCGCGGGGCTGGACGTGGAGCTGAAGCCGGCCCCGGTCGACGTCCACTTGGGTGTGGACGGCGCTGGCCTGGCACGGATCGCCACCCGGGTGATCGCCCGCCCCACGCTCGAACCCGATCTCGATCATCTCGATTTCGACCTGCCCTCCGTGCAGGCGGCCCTCGAGGATCTTCGCGCCCGGATAAGGGAAGAAGCTGAGACGACCTTCTCCGAGCTGGTGGCCGATTGCCAGCGCACCGTCGAGGTGGTGGCCTACTTCCTGGCCCTGCTCGAGTTGGCCCGCCACGGCGCCATCGACATTGCCCAACGCGACTGGCTGGCAGAGATCGAGGTCAAACACCGACCACAAGGCGCCACCGAGGCGTTTCAATCAGAATGGGGGAGCTCATGACACCAAAGGCCGCCTTGGAAGCGATTCTCTTCGTGACCGAGGCTCCGGTACCCGAGGAGGAGCTGGCCGAGGTTCTCGAGCTGGGCATTATCGAGGTGAAGAGCCTTCTGGCGGAACTCGAGGCCGATCTGGCCGGGCGGGGCATTTGCCTGCGCCGGGCTGGCCACGGCTGGCGTTTGTACAGCCGCCCCGATGCCTATCCGTATCTGGAACGCTTCTCCACCAGCGCCACCGCCCGCCGGTTGTCGCCTGCCGCGCTGGAGGTTCTCTCCGTGATCGCCTACCGTCAGCCGGTGTCTCGAGCCCAGATCGGGGAGATCAGGGGAGTCGATTCGGAGTCGGCGGTTCACACCCTCGAGCGGCTCGGCCTAGTCGAGGAGGCCGGCCGGCTGGCGACTGCCGGCAATCCGGCCGTCTATCGGACCAGCGCGTTGTTCTTGGAGAAGGTCGGGCTGGATTCCCTCGAGGAGTTGCCTCCGCTGGCGGATCACGTTCCGCCTGCGGAGGTCATGGACTCACTCGAGGAGTCGTTCCGACCGGCCTAGGCGGCTGGCGCGCCTGAAGGACCCTGAGCTCTTGAATTCCGTCGACGAAGGCCCGGACGCTTCTCGGCCGGTCCGGCTGCAGAAGGCGATCGCCGACGCCGGTCTGATGTCCCGCCGCCGAGCCGAGCAGCTGATTGCAACCGGTCGGGTCACCATCGACGGTCGCCCGGCGCGGCTCGGTGACCGCGTCGACCCAACCCGCCAGAAGGTACAGGTTGATGGCTCCATACTCCCTATCCGGCCGGACTCCATCACCTACTTGCTCAACAAGCCCCCCGGAGTGGTGTGCACGGCAATTGACCCTCAAGGGCGCCCTACGGTGGTCGGGTTGGTGCCGAAGGTCCCTCGGGTTTTTCCGGTCGGAAGACTGGACACCGAGAGCGAGGGGCTCATCCTGCTCACCAACGACGGCGACCTCGCTCTTCGCCTCACCCATCCGCGCTTTGGTGTGACCAAGACCTATCTGACGTGGCTCGAGGGTGTCCCGGTCGATCGCGACCTGGCCCGGCTTCGGCGCGGGGTCCAATTGGAGGACGGTCCGGCTCGGCCGGTATCGGTTCGGCGCAAGTCGGTATCGGCTGACCGCACCCTGGTCGAGATCGTCGTAGCAGAGGGGCGCAAACGCGAAGTGCGGCGGATGTTCGAGGCCATCGGCTTCCCGGTGGCACGGCTGGTGCGGACCGCCATCGGCCCGCTGCGCGACCAGAAGCTCAAACCGGGTGAGTGGCGGCTGCTTACACCTTCCGAGGTGCTGGCGCTCCATCGGGCGGAGGGCTCACCCGAAGGGGCCCCAACCAGGGTCTAGGGTGCCGAGGCCTTGTCAACGCGCACGAAGCCCATCACCCCGCTCGATCACCTGATCGACGCAGTAGTTCGTCCGCCCGGATCGAAGAGCATCACCAACCGGGCCCTTCTGTGCGCGGCACTCGCCGCCGGCGTCAGCCGGCTGCACGGTGGCTTGGAGGCCGACGACACTCAGGCGATGCGACGCGGGTTGGAAGGGCTCGGGGTGGTCCTTGACGACGTCGACGACCCCTGGCTGGTGGAGGGAAGGCGGGGACAGCTTGCGCCCACCACGGCGCTGGTCGACGCCCGCGATTCGGGGACGACGGCTCGGTTTCTGACCGCTGCCGCCGCCCTTGCCGGCGGGGAGGTGACCGTCGACGGATCGCCCCGCCTGCGAGAACGGCCCATTCAGGAGCTGGTGGACGCTCTCGTGTCATGGGGAGTAGGGGCTGAGACCCTCGGCCGGGCGGGTTGCCCGCCAGTGAGGGTCAGAGGATCGTCGGTCCAATGGGGGGGGGAGGTCGAGGTCGACGCCCATCGGAGTAGCCAGTTCCTGTCCGCCCTCCTCATGGTGGCCCCATACGCTCCGGTTCCGGTGCGGATTCACCCCGTCGGAGGCGTGGTGGTCTCCCGACCGTACCTGCGGACCACCCTCGACGTGATGAAGGCCTTTTCGATGCTCGTTGTCGAGGAGCCCGATGGAAGCTTCGTCGTGCCGAGCGGCATGTACCAAGCCACACAGCTCGACATCGAGGCCGATGCCTCGGCAGCGGTGTACCCGTTGGTGGCGGCGGCCGTGACCGGGGGGTCGGTGGTGATCACCGGAATACCGGAGTCGTCGACACAGGCCGACCTGGCGATCCTCGATGTTCTCGCCGATATGGGTTGTTCGGTGCGGAAAGGGCCTGATGCCATTGGGCTGGAGGCGCCGGCCGGAAAGCTGGCGGCTGTGGACGTGGACATGAGCGACGCTCCCGATGGGTCGATGGCGGTGGCGGTGGCGGCGCTCTTCGCCGAGGAGCCCTCTCGGCTTCGGGGTCTGTCGACCCTCCGGCTCAAGGAAACCGACCGGCTGGTCGCGCTTCAGAATGAGATCCGGCGGCTCGGGGCCGGGGCCGAGGTGGACGGCGACCATCTGACCGTCGTTCCGGGGCGGCTTCGGCCCACCATCATCGAGACCTACAACGATCACCGGATGGCCATGGCGTTCGCGGTGGTCGGTCTAGCGCACCCGGGAATCGAGATAGCCGACCCCGGTTGCGTGCAAAAGACTTGGCCCGACTACTTCGATATGCTCGCCGGCTTGTGAGCGGCAGTCCAACAATCGTCGGTTCGGGGGGGGGGGCGG
>Ga0209751_10004357_pt1 | contig 13578 bp, 16 predicted proteins | sample RifCSP13_1_FD_184019 | JGI IMG/M metagenome (GOLD analysis project Ga0209751, IMG submission 184019) | Soil microbial communities from Rifle, Colorado - Rifle CSP2_sed 13_1 (SPAdes) (version 2) | ecosystem: Environmental > Terrestrial > Deep subsurface > Rock core/Sediment | place: Rifle... | reverse complement strand
GCCAGCCACTGCGCGGGTCCGGCGGCAAGGGACCGCTCGGCCGCCGAGATGGGCTGGAGCGCGTTCGCGGTCGAGCCGACACGAACATCGACCGGCGCCGCTTCGGAGCGGGCCGATTCGCTCACGCGCGCCCCTCTCCCTTCCGCAGAGGCGTGATCCGCAGGAGCGGATCACGCCTCGCAAGCACCCGCGGGCCGGCACCGGCTCCCGGGCGGCCATCTCTTTGGGGTCCCCGGGAAGTGCGCAGCACTTCCCGGGGCAAGAGCCGCCCTCCGCCGGCGCCTGACGCCGCTCGCTGCACGATCCTGCGGGCTCGCCGCTTGTCCGTACTACTTGTACTGTCCTTCGCGGCTCGCCCTTGGCTCCCTCGCGAGCGCCGCCCGAGGAACGCGCGAGCGTTACGCGCTGAGAGTGTGCGTCTCATCCGCGCTCCTGGGCGCGCTTGTCGTCGATGCAGAGCGTCGCGTAGGGCACGGCTTCGAGCCGCTCCTCGCCGATGGGCCGGCTGCACACCACGCAGACGCCGTAGGTGCCGGCCTCGATGCGGCGGAGGGCAGCGTCGATCTCTGCCAGCAGGCGCTCCGCGTTCTCCCCGAGACCGTCGTCGAGCTCGCGCATGAACGTCTCCGTCGCGCTATCCGCGATGTGATCGTCGGTGCCGATCGAGAGATCCCCGGTTTCCTCGACGAGCGACACGGAATGGTTCACGGTGTCGAGTGCCGCCCGGAGTCGGTCCCGCTCGCTCTCGAGCTTCCGCTGGAAATGGTCGAGGTCGAGACTCACGCACGCCCCTCGCCGGCAGCTTCCGCGAGCCGCTCGTCGGCTTTGTCCGCGGAGAGGCCGCTCAGCACGACGACCTTGTCACGCGCCGTCCGCCCACTGATGAGCTCGATCCGGCCGCGTGGAATGCGCAGCACGCCGGCGAGGAGGTCGAGCGCGGCGGCGTTCGCTCTTCCGCCCTCTGGCGGGGCGGCGACGCGCACCCTCCATGCCTCGCCGTGGCGGCCGACTACGCGGGACCCGGCGGCTCCGGGACTGACGCGCAGGCGCAGGCGGGTGCTCGGGCCTTCCACGGCCCGAAGGATATCCGCACGTCTCCTGCTAGCCCGCGACCTTGCGGATCCCGCTGTCGGTGATCTCCTCGACCTTCGCGGGCACCGGCTTGGCGACCTCGGTCTCGCCCTCTCCGGGCCAGTCCTCGAGCGACTCGAGCGCACTCCGGAGCTGCGCGCGGATCTTCCGCATGTCCTCCTCGAGTCGCCGCTTCTCGGCGGCGGACTCGCGCGTGACCCTGCGCCCCTCGGCGTGGGCTTCCTGGACGATCAGGTCCGACTCGCGTCGAGCCTGCTCCTTCATGTCCTGCGCGGCCCGCTCGGCCGACACGAGCGTCGAGCGGAGGAGTGCCTCCAGCTCCTTGTGCTTCGCGGCCTCCACCTCGAGCTCTTCGAGACGGTCAGCCAGGTCGGCGCGCTCGCGCCACACCTCCTCGAAGCTGTCCGCGATCTCGTTGAGCAGATGGTCGACGGCAGAGCGGCGGTACCCCCGGAAGAACCGGCGGCGGAGCTCCACGTGTCTGATCTCTACTGGGGTGAGCGGCATTGGACCTCCTACAACAGTGCCTCGATGAGGCGGTTGACGAGCCCGGCCGCAACGAGCAATACGACGACGCCGATGACCGGTGAGAGGTCGATCGGGCCGAGTGGCGGTATGCGCCGGAAGAGGCGCAGGTACGGACGGCAGACTTCGTCCAGGAACTGTTGCACAGCAGCGGCCGTTCGTGAATAGGGCAGCTGGATCCACGACAGGATGACCCACGCGAAGATGAGCAGGATGTAGATCCCGACGAACACGGACACGAAGTTCTGCAGTGACGAGGCCGCATCGGCGAGTACGACGACAGAGGCGTTAACGCCCATCGGAGGCGTGTTCGCCGCGGCGACCGGCGTTCCTACGCTTGGTTGAAGAAGCCGCCGCGCTCGAGCGCCCGCGCGCGCTCCTCGGCGGAGAGCTCGACGTCTCGAGGCGTGAGCAGGAACACCTTGTCCGCCACGCGCTGGATGCTGCCGTCGAGGGCGTACGTGAGTCCGCTCGCGAAATCGATCAGCCGCTTCGAGAGCTCCGTGTCTGCGCTCTGGAGATTGATGATCACGGGGATGGACGCCTTGAACCGCTTGGCAATCTGCTCGGCATCGTTGAAGCTGCGCGGCACGACGAGGTGCACCTTCGCGGGCGGCCCCGCGTCCACGCTCCGTAGCCGGCTCGAGCGGTCGCGGCGCGAGGACGTCTCATCCGCCGTCCAGTCGTCCTCCTCAGGCGCACTCGGCAGCCGGCGGACGTTCTGGCGGTCGCGGCGCCGGTAGCTCTCCTCGAGCTGCTCGTTCGTGGCGTAGCCGTCCTCGTCCCACTCCTCGTCCTCGGCGATGCCGAAGTAGACGAGCGTGCGATTCCAGAGGTCGGAGAAGCCCATGACGAGGCCGATTCTAGCCCCCGTCGCGGAACAGAACCTCGCCCAGCCGCACGTACGTTGCCCCCTCCTCCACGGCGACGCGGTAGTCCTGCGAGCTCCCCATGCTGAGCTCGGCGAGCCCCAGCCCCTCCGCGAGCTCGCGGAGACGGCGGAAGTACGGCCGCGACGCCTCGGGGTCGCCTGTCAGCGGCGGCATGGTCATCAAGCCGCGGATGAACGGGTATCGGCGAACGAGCTCCGCTGCTTCCTCCGGCGCGATGCCCGACTTCGTCTCCTCGCCGGAGAGATTGATCTCGAGGAGCGCCGGCACCGTCAGGCGCCGTGCAGCGGAATCGGACGAGAGCGAGTGCACGAGCTCGCACGTCTCGTTGACGACCTTCACCTTGTTTGACTGGAGGTGGCCGATGAAGTGCCAGCGAAACACTCGGCCGTAGGCCGAGTGTTTCGCTAATAGGTCCTGCGCGCGGTTTTCTCCTACCACTTCGATCCCCGCCTCGGTGAGGGCGGCCATCTCCTCGACCGAGACGTACTTGGTAGCGACGACCACGGTCACGGCCGGCCCGACCTCGTCGCAGATGCGCCGGTACCGCTTCGCGATCTCGTTGGCCGGCGCGACGGTCACGAGTCCGCCGAGGCCGCGATCAGCTCTCTGGCGGCGGCGAGCTCGGACTCGCGCCCGTCGACGTCCCCGTTCAGCTTCCGCCGCCGAACCTCGGCGAGCACCTCCCCGACGCGCGGCGACTCCGAGAGACCCATGGCCACGAGGTCGGCTCCACCGATCTCGAGCTGGACGCCGCGGAGTCGCGTGAAGTAATCCCGGAGACTCGTCTGCTCCTCCTGCGCGAGAGCGAGAAGCGGGGCATCGGGGGCGAAAGCATCTGCGAGCGCAACGACCTGGGCGGGGTCGAGAGGCGTCCCGCGAAGCCGTTCGACGATCCGCGGGGCGACGGTGACAGCTCCGACGATCCGGTCGACGTCGCGCCGCCGCACCTTGAGGCGCTCGAGCCAGTTGTAGGCCTCGTCGGAGGTCATCGACCGCGCGAGCACCGCGATGCCGAGACGCCAGGCCGGAACTTCGACGCCGAGCTCGTCCCTCAGAGCGAGCGCGCGCTCGAAGAGCAAGGCGGCCTCGTCGTCTCCCCGTAGATGAGGGTGGATCGCGCGATCCGCGCCGAGCTCGCCGAGCCGCCGGATGCCGCCTGCCGCGCCGGGGTCCTCGAGCAACGCGACCAGCTCGTCCCGGAGGCGGGCGGAGGAGAGATCCCCGACGAGCCCCATCTCGATGCACCCGCGCGCGAGCCGGGCGGAGTGCTCTTCGAGCCGGAATCCGTGCCGTGCCTCGTAGCGGATGCCGCGGAAGATCCGGGTCGGGTCGTCGATGAAGGACAGGTTGTGGAGCACGCGGAGCACGCCGTGCTCGAGGTCGGACCGGCCGCCGAAGGGGTCGACGAGGAGTCCGAAGTCCGTCGGCTTCAGGGAGACCGCCATCGCGTTGATCGTGAAGTCGCGGCGAAAGAGGTCCTCGCGCAGGCCCGCCCGCTCGACGGTCGGGAGCGCTCCGGGGGCATCGTAGAACTCGGTACGCGTCGTGACGACGTCGATACGGCCCTCGTCCCCGTACAGCACGATCGCCGTACCGAACTTCTCGTGCGGCGTCACCCGACCGCCGAGCGCCGACGCGAGCGCGCGCGCGAAGGAGATCGCATCGCCTTCGACGGCGATGTCGACGTCGAAGTTCTCCTCCCCGAGAAGGATGTCCCTGAGCGTTCCGCCGACGAGGAAGACACGCTCCGGGCGATCGCCGAGCGACGCGACCGCCTCGAAGACGGGCCGCAGCCGCTCGAGCCGAGCAAGCTCCTCGGCGAGGCTCTCACCGCGCTCCTCCGGTCCCGGCTCCATCCCCTCGAGCGTGCGGAGGAGGTCAGAGCGACTCACGACGCCGACGAGAGTGCCTTCGCGCACCACTGCGACGCGGCCGTCCTCGGCGATCGTGACGAGGGACTGGAGCTCGGCCAGCGTCGCGTCTTCCGAGCACGTGAGTGGGCGGCCGCTCATGATCCCGCGCACGGGGGCGTGGGCAAGCCCGTGCCCGATCGCCTTGTCCAGGTCCTCGCGGCTCACGGCGCCGACGACGCGCCCGTTCTCGGTCACGAACACGCCGCTCTGACCGTGACGCTGGCAGAGCACCATCGCGTCGCGCACGCTCTCGTTCGGGGCCACCGACCGTGCGGGTGTGGACATGACGTCACGCGCGCGCCGCGGTTCCCGCTGCGCCCGTTCGAGCGCATCGAGCACCCGAGCGCGCGCCTCGTCGAGATCGAGACGGGCAATCGCGGATGCGGCTTGAGCGTGGCCGCCGCCGCCCAGTGCCGCCGCCAGCACCGAGGCGTCGATCCGGTCGCTCCGGCTCCGCACCACGGCGAAGACACGGGCGTCCATCTCCACGAGCAGCACGAGCGCCTTCGTGTCCGTCACGTCGACGATCTTGTGGGCCAGGTTGGAGACGCCCTCGACGTACTCCGACCACCGAACCGCCGCGACGAGGACCTCGTCGCCCCCGGCGTCCACCGGCTCGAGCGCCTCCATCAGATGGTTCAGGAGCTCGCGCTCGCCCGCGGCGAGCGGCGTGTGCAGGTAGGCGGAGACGAGGTCCTGGCGCGCTCCGTGGCGCAGACACCAGGCAAGTGCGTCCACGTCCCGCTGCGTGCTCGTCGGGTACGTGAGCGAGCCCGTGTCCTCGTGGATCCCGAGTGCAAACGTCGTGGCCTCGAGCGGGCTCGGCAGGATCTCGCGCTCGGCGAGGATGCCGACGAGCGTCGTCGTCAGCGCACCGTCCGTCGAGACGACTGCAGCCTCCGGGTGAACCCAGTCCGGGAGCTGGTTGCCGTGGTGGTCGAAGACGACCTTCTCCACCGTGGGGTCGAGCGCGACTGGCTCGAGCTCCCCGAGGCGCGAGGCATGGATCGCCTCGATGACGACGAGCCGCTTGATCGCATCCAGCTCCAGCCGGTTGACCTCGACGACAGGCCCAAGCTCATCGGCGTGGAGACGGTAGAAGTCCCGCACGTTGCGGTTGAGCGCCCCGACGGCGACGACGGCAGACGGGTAGAGGCGACGCGCGGCAAGCATCGCCGCGAACGCGTCGAAGTCCGTGTTCCCGTGAGTGGCGATGACTTCTTCGGCCCGCATGGGACCATTCTGCCCCGCCGAACACCTGGAGTTCTCCGTGCGAAGCGGCTAGCCGTTCCGGGGCGCGACCGTGACGACTTGCGTTAGGCGCGATCTCAGATGTGCGCTATAGCCTCGATCTCCACGAGCGCGCCGCTCGGGAGCCCGGATATCTCGACCGTCGACCGCGCAGGCGGGCGGTCGCCGACGTGGCGCGCGTAGACCTCGTTCATCCCGGCGAAGTCGCCCAGATCGAGGAGGAAGACCGTCGTCTTCACGAGCTTGTCGAGCCCGCTCCCGGCAGCGTCGAGGATCGCCCCCAGGTTCTCCATGATCTGCTCGGTCTGCTCCTGGATCGACGGTCCCGCGAGCTCACCGGTCTCCAGGCTGATCCCGAGCTGGCCCGCGACGAAGACGAGGTCGCCGACACGGATCGCCTGGTTGTAAGGAGCGCCCTGAAACGGCCCGGGGGCGCGGTCGGTGCGGATGACCTCCTTCTCGGCCACTCACTCCCCTCTCGTCGTCACGCCTCGGCGCACGCGTCGGCGAGGGCGGCCCCGAGCGCCTTGAAGATCGCGGACAGGACGTGCTGCGAGTCTTCGCCCTCGATCAATCTCACGTGGATCGTCAGGCCGGCCGCCTCGGCGAATCCATTCAGGAACGCCGCCGCGAGATCCGTCCGCAGCCCTCCCGCCTTCGTCGAGGTGAGGTCGGCGTTCGACATCACGAGCGGCCGCCCGGACACCTGGACAACGACCATGGCGAGCGCCTCGTCGGCGGGAACGACGCCCACCCCGCGGCCTCGGGCGGCGCCACTCGTCAGGAGCGGGGCGAACGCCGCGCCGAGCGCGGCTCCGGCGGAGCCGACCTCCGCCTCGGGCTCGGCCGGGGCGATCTCCAGCCGGAGCTCGAAACCCCCGGTGTCCGCAAGCTCGGCGAGCACATGGTCGAGGACGGCGACCCCGGTCGCCACGCTGCTCTCGCCCTCGCCGACGAGGGAGACCCGGGCGGCGGCCTCTCCGGTCACAGGTCCGCTCGCTCGATCGCCGCGCCGAGCGCCTGCAGCCGCTCGTCGATCCGCTCGTAGCCCCGGTCGATCTGGCGAATGTTTCCGATCGTTGACGTGCCCTCCGCGCAAAGCGCCGCGATGACCATCGCCATACCGGCGCGGATGTCCGGGCTCTCGAGCCGCTCGCCGTAGAGCGTCGCGGGCCCGGTGACGACGACCCGGTGCGGGTCGCAGAGGATGATCCTCGCGCCCATCGAGACGAGCTTGTCGACGAAGAAGAGCCGGCTCTCGAACATCTTCTCGAAGATGAGGATCGTCCCCCGGGCCTGCGTGGCTACGGTGACTGCGATCGAAGTCAGGTCGGCGGGGAACGCCGGCCAGACACCGCTGTCGATCTTCGGGATCTGGCCGCCGAAGTCGTCCTCGACGCGCAGATCCTGGCCCGCCGGGACGCGGACGCTCGAGTCGAGGACCTCCATCTCGATCCCGAGCTTGCGGAAGGAGGGGACGATCGAGATCAGGTCGTCGGGCTCGACGTCTTCGACGACGACCTCGCCTCCGGTCACGGCAGCCAGGCCGACGAAGCTCGCCACCTCGATGTGGTCGGGGCCGATCCGGTACTCCCCGCCGCCGAGCTCGTCCACTCCCTGAATGTGAAGGACGTTGGAGCCGATCCCCTCGATCCGCGCGCCGAGCGAGACGAGGAAGCGGGAGAGGTCCTGGATGTGCGGCTCGCAGGCCGCGTTCCAGAGGACGGTCTCGCCGTCCGCGAGCACCGACGCCATGATGGCGTTCTCCGTTCCCATGACGGACGCCTCGTCGAGGTACATCCGTGTGCCGGTGAGGGCGTTCGCCGTCAGCTCGTAGACGCCGTCGAGCGCGACGTCCGCGCCCAGGGCCGCGAAGGCGTGCACGTGCGTGTCGAGCCGCCGGCGGCCGATCACGTCGCCGCCGGGTGGCGGAACGGCGACGCGTCCGAACCGCGCGAGCAGCGGCCCTGCGAGGAGGAACGAGGCGCGAATCTCGCGGCACAGCTCGGGGTCGAGGTCGGTCTTCCCGACGCTGCGCGGATCCACGAGGACCTCGTTCGGGCCGGTCCACTCGACCCGGGCGCCGACGTCCGCGAGGAGCTCGACCATCGTCTCCACGTCTCGGATCCGTGGCACGTTCGAGAGCCGCACTGCGTCGGTCGCGAGTACGCACGCGGCGAGTATCGGAAGCGCGCCGTTCTTGTTCCCCGAGGCGCGCACCGTTCCGCTCAACCGGCGACCTCCCTCGATGACGAAGGACTGCATCGCGCGGGCAATGGTACTCGCCGTCCTCAGCGGATCACCCCGCGTCAGGACGGGAGGTTGTCGATCGCGAGCTTAGGGAGTGGATCGCCGGGCTCGAATCCGAGCACCTGAGCGTAGAACGAGAGCTCGGCCTCGTACGAACGCGCGATGTTCTCCGCCTTGCGGAACCCGTGCCCCTCGCCCTCGAAGAGGAGATACGCGTGCGGGATCCCCTGCTTCTGGAGCGCCTCGACGATCAGCTCGGCGTGGGAGGGCGGCACGACCTTGTCGTCCGCTCCCTGGAGGACGAGCATCGGCGTTGCGATCCGGTCGAGGAAATGAATCGGGCTACGGGCGCGGTAGACGTCGGCGGCCTCCGGATACGGCCCGACGAGGGTGTGCTCGTACTGCAGCTCGAACTTGTGCGTGTCGCCGGCTGCGAACTGCTCGAGGTCGGCGAGACCGAAGTACGAGGCTCCCGCCGCGAACGCATCGGTGAACGTGAGCGCGCAGACCGTCGTGTAGCCGCCCGCACTCCCGCCTCGGATCAGGAGGCGATCCGGATCCGCCTCCCCCCGCTCGACGAGGTACATGGCTGCGTTCACGCAGTCCTGGAGGTCGACGACTCCCCACTTCCCGTTCAGGCGCTCCCGGTACGCGCGCCCGTAGCCGGTCGAGCCGCCGTAGTTCACGTCCACCAGCGCGAACCCCCGGCTCGTCCAGAACTGCGCTCCGAGCGAGAAGATCGCCGAGGCGTTGCCGGTGGGGCCGCCGTGGGAAAGCACGATGAGCGGCGGACTGTCCTCTTCCGGAGCGATGCACCTGGGATTGGTCGGCGGGTAGTAGAGCGCGTGCGCGGTGAGTCCTCCCTCGGTCGGAAACTCGATCGGGCGCGGAACCGAGAAGAATCCGCAATTCACCGGCACCTCCGCGCTCGTCCGGAGTAGGTCGACCTTTTCCGTGGCCACATCCAGGCGGACGACCTGGTTCGGGATCGTCGACGACCCGGCAACGAGCACGACCGTGGAGCCTTCGGCGACCACGTGAGGCGCTCCGAGCGCATTCTGCGGAAGCTCGAGGTCGCGGAGCCCGCCGCTCTCCGGGTCGAGCACTGCGAACGACGTCAGGCCGTCGTGGTCGTACGCACAGGCGATGCGCCCCCCGTCGACGAACGAAAAAGATCGGGTGCCGAAGGCCCACGCCGGATAGCCGAACTCGGCCTCTGCCTCGTGGAGGACTCGCCGCTCGCCGTTCCGGTCTCGCTCCAGGTTCCACCAGCCGCTGCGGTCGCTCGAGAACACGAGATCGCCCGACGGGCTCCACTCGGGTTGCCAGATCGACTCCTCGCCGTCTCGCCCGGCTGCGTGTGCGGGATCTCCCAGCGTCCCGTCCTGTGCGAGCTCGGCGACGCAGAGCTCACATCCGTCCCACGGCATCCAGGGGAGGTCCCAGGCAAGGAAGCACAGCCGCGTGCCGTCGGGCGCGATGCGTGGGGATGCGTAGAAGTCTCGGCCTCCAGCGATGATGCGCGGCTCTGAGGAACCGTCCGTCGGCAGCGCGACGAGCTCGTTGACGACCTCGTCCGGTCGGCCGCTCCCTTCGTGCCGCTCGCGGACCCCGATCCAGAGCGAGCCGTCCGCCGTTACGCGGCCGTCCGCGTAGCGGTGTCGCCGCTCTTCGACCGCGGCCGTAATCGGGACAGGGTCGCCGCCGGGGTCCTGGCGGTAGAGCCGCTGGTCCTCGAAGTTCGAGAAGAAGACGGTGCCCTCGTGGACGCAGTACGCGCCGCCACCGTACTCGTGCACCATCGTGCGAACGTTGAAACCGCTGGGCGTGACGTCCACCGGCTCTCGATCCACTCCCGCCTTCATCAAGACGACGCGTCCGCCCTCCGCTGGGCGACCCTCGAGGAACCACACCGTCCCGTCCTCGATCCACGGTGCACCCAGCGACGTCCCGGCCCGCGCGACCATCTCCGCCGAGATGGGCGAGGACCACGTTCCGTAGGGCGCGACTGTCCGCTCGGTCGGCTGGGGTTCCAACGGCGACGGCTATGGTACTCGGCCGTGCCCACGACACGCGAGCAGGCCTGGGACACGCTGACGCGCTACACGAAGAGCGAGTCGCTCCTCCGCCACGCGCTCGCGGTCGAGGCATCCGTTCGCTTCTATGCCCGACTCTACGGCGAGGACGAGGAGCTCTGGAGCTCCGTCGCGCTCCTCCACGACTTCGACTACGAGATTCACCCCACGCTCGACAAGCACCCGCAGGACGGCGCGCCGATCCTCCGCGACGAGGGCTACCCGGACGAGGTCGTCGAGTCCGTGCTCTCCCACGCCGAGCATCTGCAGATGCCGCGCGACACGCAACTCAAGAAGGTGCTCTTCGCCTGCGACGAGCTGTCCGGCTTCGTCCACGCCTGCGGGCTTGTCCGCCCGGCGGGGCTCGACGGTCTCGAGCCGAAGTCTGTGCGGAAGAAGCTCAAGCAGCCGTCGTTCGCCGCGGGTGTCCACCGCGACGAGGTCTACGCCGGGGCCAAGCTCCTCGGCCTCGAGCTCGACGAGCACATCGCGAACGTGATCGCGGCGATGCAGCCGATCGCGAGGGAGCTCGGGTTGCGGACGGCCGCCGACGCGGCCTAGGAGTTGTGCTCGAGGAAGGATAGGACGCGCTGCCAGGCGTCTTCGGAGTCCGCCGCGAACTCCTCGTACTTGCGGTCGAAGAAGCTGTGCGGAGCGCCGGGGTAGACGACGATCTCGTGCTCGACTCCGGCGGCATCGAGAGCCTCGTCGAACGCGGTGACCTCTGCGAGCGGGATTCCCGGATCGGCGCCTCCCATCAACCCGAGGATCGGCGCCGCGAGCTCTCCCGCCCGCTGCGTCGGCCCGGGTGACCCGTCGCCGCCGCGTCCCGGCCTCCCGTAGAAGCCGATCGCCCCGCCGATGCCGTGGCCACTCGCGGCGCAGAGCCACGAGTTGCGGCCCCCGAAGCAGAAGCCGACGGTGAAGATCGCGCGACACGAGCCGCTTTCCGGCGAGCGCAGGTGGGCAACCGCCGCGCCCACGTCCTCCTGGATCCCGCCGGGCGTCGTCTGCTCGACGTGCGGCATGTACTCGAAGTCGTCCGAGCGCTTGCCGACGCCCGCCGTTCGCCCGAAGTAGTCGATCGCCACGGCCGTGTAGCCGCGCTCGGCGAAGCGGAGCGCGAGCTCCTCGTAGAAGCGGTAGAGGCCGCGGACGTCCGGCAGGATCACGATGCCGGCGCCGCTCGGCTCTTCCGGCGTGGCCGAGAACGCGGCGAAACGGGTCCCGTCGGACGATTCGAGCACGAGATCGTCGTGAGAGACGGCGGCACCCGAGATCTCCGGGATGGGCGGCACCGAGTCGAGCTCGAAGCACATGCCTCAACGCTATCGCGGAAGACCCTCTCGGGGCAGACCATTTCGGGGCTGCACCATGGCCTTGTGGCTCAGAGCCACAAGGCCCTAGCCGAGCGGCTCCTTCTTCGTTTCGCGCTCCGCCGCCGAGACGGCGACGAAGAGGCAAGGCTCCTCGGAGTCGCGCGGCCAGCGGTACCCGCGGAATGCCGTTCCGGCCGGGATCACGAAGGCGTCGCCCGCTTCGAGGACGATGTCGGTCGCGTCCCGGAGCTCGAGCTTCAGCGCCCCGCGCACGACGTAGAGGAAGTCGTCGCAGGAGAAGGTCGTCCACTCGGGATCTATCTCCTCGCGCTCCTTCCAGATCCACCACGCATCGAGCTCGGAGCCCGCGTGCAGAACGCCGACCGAGCCGTACGGTGACTCGTGAACCTCGCGGGCTTCCCGTTCGAGGACGTCGAAGACATCGCCCATCGTGCCGTCATTCTGCGCCATCGGTGCCTTTCAGCCCCCAGGCGAGCGGCGGCGCGTCGGCGGGGTAGCCCCGCGGGTACGCCGGGACGCCCCCAGGCGGTCGCTCCCAGTCGGCGCCCTGCTCGACCCAGATGTGCGCTGCGACGCGTAGCCCCGACGGATCGTCGAGCGTACCGGCCGCGATGCTCGTGCGGTCGAAGCCCGGTGCGCGCCAGAAGAGGCTCCCACCGCACCGCGCGCAGAAGCCGCGGCTCGCGCGGTGCTCGGAACGGGGGCTCGGGATCCACACGAGCTCGCCGCTCTCGCGAATCTCGAGGTCGCTGTTGTGCGCAGCCGTGAAGGTCATCGCGTGACCCGCCCAGCGGCGGCACTCGACGCAGTGGCAGACCAGGATCTCCCGCAGCGGGCCGCGCACCGCATAGCGGACGGCGCCGCAGAGGCAGCCGCCCTCGCGCCTCATCGGGCGACTCCTTGGGCGAGGCGCTCCAGATCCTGCTCGCTCGTCCACCAGCCGATGGAGGCACGAACGAGCCCCGTGCCGGGAAGGTCCCGCACGACGACCGCGGCGGAGGCGAGCCGCGCGACGACCTTGTCGGGCTCCTCGCCCTCAGGACGCCACGACACGAGCGTCGCCCGCTGGGCCGGGACGACAACGTCGGCTCCGGCCTCGGCCAGCAGCTCCCGGCACCGCTCCGCCATCGTCGCGGCCCTCTCGAAGCACCACTCGGGCCGGACGTCCAGCGCGGCAAGGAGGCCGGCGAGGGATCCGGGCGGAATCCAGGTCGGATCGAATCGCCGCGCGCCCGGCCACGGGTCGAACACGCCGTCCGGCTCATAGCGCTGCTGTGAGAAGTAGCTCGGTCGGGCGACCTTGAGCCGCTCGGGCTCGGCGACGACCAGGGCGCCGACGGTATCCGGACCGCAGAGCCACTTCTGCCCGGAGATCGTGAGGAAGTCGACCGCACGGGCGTCAACCGGGATCGCGCCGACCGACTGCGCCCCGTCCACGAGGATCCGAACGCCTGTCGCCCTCCGTAGCTCCGCTACGGGGAGCACCTGCCCAGTCGTCCAGAGGACATGTGAGATCGCAATCAGCTGCGTCCGCGGCGTCACCGCGGCGGTGATCGCATCTGGATCAGGCGGCACCACGACGACCCGCGCCCCCGCCGCGTGGAGCGGCCCGATGAGGCCGAAGTGCTCGTCCGTCGTCGTCACGACCTCGTCCTCTCGGCGAAGGTCGAGCCCCGCCAGCACGATGTTGCAGCCGTCCGTCGTCGACCCGGTGAGCGCAACCTGCTCGGGCTCGGCGGAGACGAGACCGGCCAGCCGCGCCCTGACCTCCGTACGGAGGTCGAGCATCCGGTCGAAGTACGCCGCCCCCGTCCTCCCGTAACGGAGGTCACGCGCCAGCTCGGCCTGCATCGCCTCGATCGTGGCCCGCGGAAGCGGCCCGAACGAGCCCGCGTTCAGGTACGCGACGCGTTCGAGCACCGGGAACTGCGCACGGGCCTCCTCGAAGGTCACCGGCGGATTCTGACCGGAAGCGGTCTAACGTTCTCGCCGATGCGCATCGTGCTCGCCGATCCTCCGGCCTACACGCCGCCGTACGACCGCTCGCTCGCCGCGGCGCTCGCGCGGGCGGGCGCGGACGTCGAACTCGTGACCTCGCGCTTCCGCTTCGGTGACGTGCCGCTGGCGACCGGATATGCGGCGCGCGAGTGGTTCTACCCGCTCTCCTCACGCATGGGCTCGTCCCGGCTCCGGCTCGCCGTGAAAGGGCTCGAGCACCCTCTCGGGATGGCGCGGCTGG
>Ga0209751_10004356_pt1 | contig 13578 bp, 13 predicted proteins | sample RifCSP13_1_FD_184019 | JGI IMG/M metagenome (GOLD analysis project Ga0209751, IMG submission 184019) | Soil microbial communities from Rifle, Colorado - Rifle CSP2_sed 13_1 (SPAdes) (version 2) | ecosystem: Environmental > Terrestrial > Deep subsurface > Rock core/Sediment | place: Rifle... | reverse complement strand
TCAAAGGCCGCGATCAGGTCGCGCACGTGCAGCATGTCGCGCACCTGCTTGCCGTCGCCGTAGATGGTGATGGGCCTATCCAGCACTGCGGCGATCACGAACCAAGCCAGCCAACCCTGGTCCTCGATGCCGAATTGCCGCGGCCCATAAATGCAGCTCTGCCTCATCACCACACTGGGGATGCCGTAAATGCGGGAATAATCATGTACATATTGCTCCGCCGTACCCTTGGAGCAGCCGTACGGCGAATGGAAATCCAGTTGCTGGGTTTCCGGCAACCCGTGCGGCAGCCTGGCGTACTTATAGCGCGTCTTCAATTCGACCAATTTATGCTCGGTCATTTCCCCGTATACCTTGTTGGTGGACGAATAGATCACAAAGGGCTTGCTCCCCGTCATGCGCACCGACTCCAGCACATTGAAAGTGCCCAGCGCGTTGATCTCGAAATCCATGCGCGGGTCCGCCACCGAACTCGTCACCGCTACCTGTCCCGCCAGGTGCGCTACCACCTCCGCCCTCGGCGCCAGATCATCCAGCGCCCCGGGGGTGCGCACATCGCCAATCACCAGCTCGAATGAATGCGCTCCATATTTCTCGCGCAGCCATTCGAGATTTTTGTCCGCGCCGCGTCGCGATAAATTGTCGAAGATGATCACCTGGGCGCCGCGCTCCAATAGATAGTCGGCGTAATTGCTCCCTATGAAGCCTGCTCCGCCGGTGATCAAGTACTTTTTAGCCATGATTACTTCCTTTGCAGCATCAGATTGCCACGTCGCAACTGCGGAAGGCTGAGCCTTCCTTGATTGCTGCCGATGAATCCCACCCCGCCTGTGATCAAGTTTCTCAACCATGCCTGTTTCCTTTTTGACATTGGACATCGGACTTTGGCCTCCTTCATCCCTTATCCTTTCGCCTTCATCCTTCCTTTACCGCTCCCCTGCTCAGCAATTGGTTATACACCGCGCCCAAAGACTCTCCCTGCTGCCAGAAGCCAATGATGCCAATGATTCCCGTGATCGCAAAATACAAAACGTGCGCCACCACCGCATAAGCCAGTGAAACAGCCGAATCGACGCCAAATAAACTCAACGCGCCAACCATTACACCTTCGAACACTCCGATATATGCGGGCGAGGACGGGATCGCCACCCCCACCGACGCGACCGCGATGCTGAAGAATGCCCACAGCCATGTAGCTTCCGGTAAAAAACTGCGCATCAAGAGGAAGTACCAGGCCACGTTGAAGAACCAGGTGAGCAGCATCCAGAATGCCACTTGCAGGAACCGACCCGCGCTCTTCAAAGCCGACAGGCCTTCCAGGAACGAAGCCAGTTTATCCTTCAGCCAATGGCTCAGTCTCGGCGCCGGGCTCGTGACCCGTTCCACCAACCGCGTGAACAGTTCCGGGCGCCTCGCCATCACGAACAGCACGGCGAATCCGATCACCACCACAGCCGACGTAATAACCGCCGCCGACCGCGCCCAATCGGCGCCCACCACCAGCGGCAAGGTGGCGAAGAGCAAACCTGCCGCCAGGCCCAGGTCGAACACGCGCTCGACAACAATGCTCGAGAGCGCCCGCCAGAACCGCATGCCCACTCGCTCCCCAATCAGCAACGCCCGCCCGAATTCACCCAAGCGGAATGGCAATATATTGTTCAGCAAATAGCCTTGATTGAGCGCCAGAAAACAGTCACGGAAACGCGCCTGCTCCATCAGCACGGTGCGCCAGGCCATCGCCCGCGCCATGATGGTGCCGAAGAACACCAGCACCACGAAAGGCAGGACGCGGTAGTCAGCCAGCGCCAGCGCTTCTTGCATCTGGCCTAAGTCCACTAGATAAATCAGCGCGATCACCGCCACAGCGGTGATCACCAACCCCGGCAGCATCCTCACCCAGATGCTGGTACCGCGTTTAGACCCCGTTTTTGCTAAACTCATCTCGCCATCTTCACCGTTGATTACAAAGCCGCTTTGGTAGGGGCGGGGTTTCCCCGCCCTAACTATGAGGGCGAGGTGACCTCGCCCCTACCTTTCATTCGTCGCCAAGCCTCAGCACTGCCAGGAATGCTTCCTGCGGAATCTCCACCGACCCCACCATCTTCATGCGCTTCTTGCCCTTCTTCTGCTTCTCGAGCAACTTTCGCTTGCGAGTAATATCGCCGCCATAGCATTTCGCCAAAACGTCCTTGCGCATGGCTTTCACATTGGCGCGCGAGATCACTCGCCCGCCAGATACCGCCTGGATGGGCACCACGAACAATTGCCTCGGGATCAGATCTTTTAGCTTGGTGATCAGCGCCTGGCCCTTACGATAGGCGTCGTTCTTGTGCACGATGGTGGTGAACGCGTCCACCGGTTCCATGTTCACATGGATCTCCAGCTTCACCAGTTCATCCGCCCGATACTCTTTGAATTGGTAGTCCAGCGAGGCATAACCGCGCGTCGCCGATTTCAACTGGTCGAAGAAGTCAATAATGATCTCCGCCAGCGGGATCTCGAAATTCAACTGGATACGCTCGGGCGCCGGGTATTCTTCATTAACATAGATGCCGCGCCGCTTGGTAACCAGCTCCATCACCGGTCCGTAGTACTCCGTCGGCGTGAACACCTCGATATCCATCCAGGGTTCGCGTACCTCCTGGATAACGCCTTCATCCGGCAGCTCCGCCGGCGACTCAATGCGCAGGTTCTCGCCCGTGGTCGTCACCACCTCATACGCCACCGACGGCGCCGTCACGATGATGTCCAGGTCGTACTCGCGCTCCAGCCGCTCCTGGACGATTTCCATGTGGAACATCCCCAGGAATCCGCAGCGGAATCCGAAATTCAAAGCTTGCGATGTCTCCGGTTCATAGATCAATGAGGCATCGTTCAATTGCAGCTTCTCAAGCGCTTCCTTTAGCTCGGGGTAATCCTCGCCCTCCACCGGGTAGATGCCCGCGAACACCATGGGCTTTACCTGCCGGTAGCCGGGCAGCGGCTCCGCCGCCGGGTTCGCCTTATACGTAAAGGTATCGCCTACCCGGCACTCCGATACCGTCTTGAGCCCGGTAGCCACGTAACCGACCTCGCCTGCGTTCAGATACTTTGCAGGTGTCAATGCTGGTGAAAACGTCCCAATCTCAATGGGTTTTAGTTCCGCGCCGGTCACCATCAACCGCAATGGGCTCTCCCCTTCGATGCGGCCATCCACCACACGGACGTAAGCAATCACACCTTTATAGGCGTCATAGTGCGAATCAAAAATAAGCGCCCGCAGCGGGGCGTTCAAGTCACCTCGTGGCGCCGGCACCCGCGCCACCACGGCCTCTAGCACCGCCTCGATGTTCACGCCGGACTTCGCCGAAATGCGCAAAATTTCAGCCTCCAGCGTGCCGATCAATTGGCTGATTTCTTTGGCGACCTTATCCGGGTTTGCAGACGGCATGTCGATCTTGTTGATCACCGGGATGATCTCCAGATCCGCCTCGAGCGCCATATACAAGTTGGCCAGCGTCTGCGCCTGGATCCCTTGGGACGCGTCCACCACCAACAGCGCTCCTTCACAGGCTTCCAGGGCGCGGCTGACTTCGTATCCGAAGTCTACGTGCCCCGGTGTATCGATCAAGTTGAGCTCGTAGGTCTGCCCATCTTTGGCGCTGTACTGCATGCGCACCGCCGAGGCCTTGATGGTCACTCCCTTCTCGCGCTCCAGGTCCATACTGTCCAGCACCTGCTCGGTCATATCTCGCGCCGAAACCGTCCCTGTGATCTGCAGCATACGGTCCGCCAGCGTCGATTTGCCGTGGTCGATATGCGCGATGATGCAAAAATTGCGAATTTGCTGCATAGCCTGAGAAGTATATCAGCGCCCAAATCCCGCTACAGAAGGGGCGGGCCTGTCCCGAGTGAGCCCTTTTTTGAAGCGACGAGGTATGCAAACCGCCGACAAATAAACGGCGGTTCCCCGCCGTTTATTTTTGTCATTTCGAAGGAGGCCGAAGGCCGACGAGAAATTCCTATCGGGACGATTTGATGATCACCTAGATGGAAACAATTTACGTTTCTTTTTCAGGCTCCAACACCACCACCGGAATCTCCCTCTTCGTTCTCCTCCAGTACTCCGCGTACCTCGCATCTGAATCCGCGAACCTCACATACAACTCCTCAGCTTCTTTTCCCTTCGCCTCGCGCCATTTCACCTCCATCCTTTTCCCCCTGATCTGAAGCTCCGCTTCGGACATCCCACGCAAATTCAGCCACCACCCCGGATGAAAATCGGCGCCTGCGTTACTTGCCACAACTGCGTACGCGCCACCATGCGGCACATAGCTCAACGCATTCATCCGTGCTTCCCCCGACTTTCGCCCCTTCGTGTACAACATCAACACCGGCAACTTGCCTATCCGCGCGAACAGCCTTCCGCCGCTGGCGCGCAAAATCCATTTGTGCGTTCGCCAAAACAATTCGAGCATCGGTCCACGCGTCGCAGTTGGCATCTTTACATCCTGTCTATCGCGGTAGGGGCCGGGTCATCCCGCCCACAATGAAAAACGCCTTGCGTTTTTCATTATCATTCCAAGCAAGGCCAAAGGCAAATGAGGAATCCCTTTCAATCGAAAAACACATTTTCAATAAATGCCTCTCTCTTCCCTTGCGAACCTTCCCCCCGTGCCCCCCAAACCAGAAACTCCACATTCCCCTTTGGCCCCAGCACCGGCGACCGCATCAATCCCTTTACGGCAAATTGCTGCCCCTCGATAAAATTCAAGACGTCTTCCAACACTCGCCGATGTACCTGCTCATCGCGTATCACCCCCCTGCCTTTCCCAACATCCTTCTTCCCCGCTTCGAATTGTGGCTTGATCAGCGCAATCAATTGCCCATCCTCATTGAGCCAACCCTTCAACGTCGGCAATAAGGTTTTCAATGAAATAAATGACGCGTCCACGGTTACCAAATCCACTGGCTCGGGCAGCGATTCCACGTACCTCGCATTCGATTCCTCCATCACCACCACTCGGGAATCCTGCCTCAGCTTCCAATCCAGTTGTCCCTTGCCCACATCGATGGCATATACCTTTGCTGCCCCGTGCTGCAGCAGGCAATCCGTGAACCCACCGGTGGATGCGCCCACATCCGCGCACACCTTGCCCGCCACATCAACGGCAAACTGATCGAGCGCGGCTTCCAGCTTCTCCCCGCCGCGTGAAACGAAGCGCGGTCCCGTCTGTACTTCTAGCTTGACCTCTCCAGACAGCATGCTCGATGGCTTATCAACCAGTTGACCATCCGCGCGCACCTGCCCTGCCATCACCAGCCTCTGCGCCTGCGCGCGGCTTTCCGCCAGCCCTCTTTCCACCAACAGCACATCCGCCCGGATTTTTGCCATGTTTGGATTCTAGCATCGCCCATTATCTTAATAACTAATAACCAATAACTGATAACCAATTACCAGTTACCAATTACTAAATTACCAGTCTCCATTCTCCAATCTCTAGTCTCTAATCTCCTTCGATGCTATGATTCTCACCGTGCTCCTGTCTCTTTTGAAGAACATGCGTCCCAAACAATGGGCCAAGAACCTGCTGATCTTCGCAGGGCTGGTCTTCGATCGCCAGTTGCCTTACCCGCCGGCGCTGGAGCGCACCGTGGCCGGCTTCCTACTCTTCTGCCTGCTCACCAGCAGCATTTACCTCATCAACGACCTCATCGACCTGGACGCGGATCGCAAGCATCCCCACAAAAAGAAACGCCCCATCGCCTCCGGTGCACTGCCGGTTCCCGTTGCCATGGTCGCCGCGGCCGTTTTCCTGGCAGCCGCGCTTGGGCTCGGCTTCCTGCTATCGCCGCTATTTGCGCTGGCTTGCGTCATATACGTGTTGCTCAATCTCAGTTACTCATTTTGGCTCAAGCACCTGCCCATCATCGATGTCATGGTGCTGGCCGGCTTCTACGTCCTGCGTGTAGGCGCCGGCGTCGCTCTTATTGACGTGCAGCGCTTCTCTCCCTGGCTCTACGTCTTCACCACCTTCCTGGCACTTTTCCTCGGCATCGGCAAACGCCGCGCCGAGATCCTCGGCAGCAAACCCGGCGATCATTCGCGCCGCGTCCTCGAAGGCTACACCTCTTCTTTCCTCGACCACCTGCTCATCATCGTCCTTTGCCTGGCCATCCTCACCTACAGCCTATACACCTTCTCCGCTCCCAACCTCCCCGAAAATCACGTCATGATGCTTACTATCCCCTTTGTCATCTATGGCTTCTTCCGTTACCTATACCTAGTACAAGTGCGCAACATCGGCGAAGCGCCTGAAGACGTGCTGTTCTCGGATTGGCCCATTCAGCTTGACCTTGTTCTTTGGGGAGCATCAATTCTCTTGATCTTCTACATTTACTAATGCTTTTTGGATGACTGTCACCTTAAAAGGTAAGACGACTTGAGTTACGGAGCGTGGTTATTCGGAAGAACGCGCAATATTGTTCCCTCGCTGGTCGAGCTTCTTCCTTGGGTACAACTCTGCGAACCCGCTCGGGATGACGGGAGAGGGAAACACGCAAAAGCGCAAAAGAAGCGCTTTTGCGTGTCCGATGGAATAGCCAAGTTTCATTGGGATCTTCAGTCCACTCGAAACCATTCCCGTTTAATTTCCCCTTCCCCTTATACAGGGGTAGGGTGTCTGCGAAGCAGACGGGATGGGGTTTGTTAGAATGCCCGCTCTCTCCGCCTCTGCGCCCGGCAAAGCGATTTTGTTCGGTGAACATGCCGTGGTCTATGGACAGCCCGCCATCGCCGTACCCGTCACCGAGGTAGTAGCCAAAGCCATCATCACCCCGGCTCCGGCAGCACCGGCGGGCAGCATCCACATCACCGCGCCGCAAACCAACCTCGATGCGAACATCGCCGACCTGCCCGCCAGCGATCCGATTGCAGCCGCCGTTCGCGGTACGATCGCTGGGCTTAAAATCCCTGCGCCTCCGGCCTTCAAATTACGCGTCACCTCCACGATCCCCGTGGCCGGTGGCCTGGGTTCCGGCGCCGCAGTCAGTGTCGCCATCATCCGCGCCGTCTCCTCCTTCCTCGGCCATCCTCTGCCGGACGCGCAGGTTTCGGCGCTGGCCTTCGAAGTAGAGAAGCTCCATCATGGCACTCCTTCAGGGATTGATAACACCGTCATCACATACAACCAGGCTGTTTTCTATATTAAAGACAAACCTATCCAAACAATCCGCATCGCATCACCATTCGACCTCGTTATCGCTGATACAGGCCGCTCAACTCCTACGAAAGAAACCGTCGCCGATGTGCGCCGCCTTTGGGAATCCGATCCCGAACTTTACGACGCGGTGTTCGAATCAATTGGCAAATTTTCCACCGCGGCACGCGCGGCTATCGAACAAGGTAACCATGAAGCACTGGGTTCCCTGATGAACGAGAATCATCAACTCCTGCAAAAACTCGCCGTGTCCTCCCCCGACCTGGATAAACTGGTCCTCGCCGCCCGAGAAGTCGGCGCCCTTGGCGCCAAGCTCTCCGGCGGCGGCCGCGGCGGCAATATCATTGCGCTGGCTGCCGCTGGCCGCGCCCAGCAGATCAGATCCGCGCTCGAAGCCGCGGGAGCTGCCGGCGTAATCATCACTAAGGTGCATAGCTAGCGATGATGGAGATTGGTCGTAGGGGCGTTGCATGCAACGCCCGAATCGCCGCAAAAACCGCGGCGATATTCTGAAGAAACAGAGTAACGTTCTGACTCGCAGGTAACTAAACACCATATGCCAAATCAGCAATCAGCAATCAGCGATCTGCAATTCATAAAGCTCGGTGGTTCCTTGATCACTGAGAAGGGTCGAGAGGCAACTCCGCGGCTCGATGTAATTAACCGCCTCGCTTCCGAGCTCTCCGACATTCGCAAATCCAATCCCGATCTTCGCATCTTGCTCGGCCACGGCTCCGGTTCCTTCGGCCACGTACCTGCGCAGAAATACAACACTCGCGCGGGCGTACACACTCCGGAAGAGTGGGGCAGCTTCATCGAGGTCTGGCAGCAGGCTGCCGCGCTCAACCACATCGTCATGGACGCGCTGCTCGCCGCCGGATTGCCCGCCATCGGCTTCCCGCCTTCAGCCAGCGTCTCCGCTGCCGATGGCGTCATCGCCGCCTGGAACCTCGAGCCAATCCGATCCGCGCTTGATTCCGATCTGCTACCGGTTGTGTTCGGCGATGCCGCCTTCGATTCCGTTCGCGGCGGCACCATCCTCTCCACCGAAGACCTCTTCGTCCACCTCGCCGCGCATTTCCATCCCTCCGGCGTCCTGCTCGCCGGCGACGAAGATGGCGTCTATCTGGACTTCGAAGCGCATGGCGAGATCATCCCCGAGATCACGCCGTCATCTGATCTTTCACACATCTTCGAATCGGCCACCGTTGCCGACGCCACTGGCGGCATGGCCGGTAAAGTGCAAGCCATGTTCGATCTCATCCAGCAGATTCCCGGATGCCAGGTTCGCATCTTCTCCGGTCTAGTCCCCGGCAATCTCCAGCGCGCCCTATCCGGCGAACCTCTCGGCACTCTAATCCGCGCCGGTCAGTCGTAGGGGCAGCATGCTACGCCCCTAGTGAAAAACGCCCTGCGTTTTTCATTGTCATTCTGAGCCAGCTAAGGTGGGCAAAGCCCGCCGTGCGCCAGCGAAGAATCCACCCGAATCACCAATCACTGAAACGCGTAATCATGCACGCAGACTCATGGGTGGATGCTTCGCGACGCCTTCCGCAGACGGAAGGCTGATCAGCATGACAAAATGGGTGGAGGAACCCGCCCCCGGTATTGATAGCTCTTTCCATTCGTCCCCAGCTTCTATCTTTTGTCCCCCGCTCCCCTGCTCCCGTGGATGTTGCGCTACTCGGCGTAGCCGAGTAGCAACTCCAACGCGTGCGCTTCTTTTGCGCACGTACGCTCCCCTGCATTGTTTGACATCACCTATCCCCTACATTAAACTCTCCTTCTGATGTTGACTCGCCAACAACTCGAAGCGCACGAAGACCAGGTGCTGGCGCCCTACGGCATGCGTAGCCGCGATAGCCAGGGCCGCGCTTACCCCGACAAAGAGCCCAACTACCGCACCCGCTTCCAGCGCGATCGCGACCGCGTGCTGCACACCTCCGCGTTCCGTCGTCTGGAATACAAGACCCAGGTCTTCATCAACTTCGAAGGCGATTATTTCCGCACACGACTCACGCATACTCTCGAGGTCGCCCAGATCGGGCGCACCATCGCCCGCGCCCTGGGCGCCAACGAAGACCTCATCGAGGCGATCTGCCTGGCCCACGATCTGGGGCACGCCGCCTTCGGCCATTCCGGCGAGGCCACGCTAAACACGCTGATGCGCGAGCACGGCGGCTTCGACCACAACCGCCAGTCGCTGCGCATCGTCACCGAACTCGAGCAGCGCTTTCCCGACTTCCCCGGCCTCAACCTCACCTGGGAAGTACGCGAGGGCATCGTCAAGCACGAAACGGAGTACGACATCGCCGACGCCAAAGAGTACAACCCCGAGCTGCGCGGCAACCTGGAAGCGCAGATCGCCAACGCCGCCGATGAGCTAGCGTACACCTCGCACGACCTCGACGACGGCCTGCGCTCGGGCATGATCACCCCCACCGATTGCGCCGACCTCGAGATGTGGCAGCTGCTGCTCAAGAGCGTCGGCTGGGATGGCCGCGACCTGGACGATCCCACCCGGCATCGCCTCATACGCCGCCTCATCGGCATCCTGGTCAGCGATGTCATCGAAGCTACCGATGCGCGCATCCAGAAGAGCGGCGCCGCGTCGGCGCTGGACATCCAAAAGCTGGACCACAACGTGATCGGCTATTCCGACGAGATGCAGGCGCGCAATCGCCAGCTGAAGGATTTCCTGTTCAAGAATCTCTACAACCATCCCCGCGTGGTGCGCATGCACACCAAGGCGGAGAAGGTGCTGACTGATATGTTCATGGCCTTCGCCAATACGCCCGCCATGCTGCCCTACGAGATCAAGCAGCTGGTGCCCGAGCGCGGGCTGCATCGCACGATTTGCGATTTCCTGGCCGGCATGACCGACCGCTATGCGATCCAGGAATACGATAGACTCTTTGACCCGCATAGTCTCACCTGACATGAATTCGCCCCAGGAATATCACCTCACCCAGGCGGGCGTCGAACGCCTGCGCCGCGAGCTCGCCGAGCTCAAGGGCCCGCGCCGCACCGAGCTCGCCAAGCGCCTGCGCGTCGCCATCCAGCAGGGCGACCTCTCCGAGAACGCCGACTACCACAAGGCCAAAGAGGACCAAGGCTTCCTGGAAGGGCGCATCAAGGAAATCGAATCCATCTTGCGCCATGTGGTGATCATCACCGAGAACGGCTCGACAGATGGCGTCATCGGGCTTGGGTCGAAGGTGCTGGTGCAGGAGAAGGGCCGCGAGCCGGTGAAGTATTTCATGGTCGGCGCCCAGGAAGCCGACCCGCGCAACGGCAAGATCTCCAACGTGTCACCGATCGGCCAAGCGCTGATAGGGCACAAGGCCGGCGAATCGGTATCGGTGAAGACTCCCGCGGGGAAATTAATCCTGAAAATCGTAGAAGTCGAATAGGTATTTCAATCCCGTCCTAATATTTTAGTAGGAGCAGGGGACACCTGCTCCTACTGGTACATTTTTGATTTTGCTCCATTACATTTCCTCCCTCATGCGTTTAATCTTGGCTACTGCATGCTTGTTGGGCAGCCCTCGGCAGGCGCCGGGATGATGTCGTTCTCATGGTCGTCGTGGCCGTTCAACCCATGGGCGTCAACAGTGATCTGCTCATAGGGATTGGTCTCACTGCTGGTGGCATGGCAGATAGTGATCTTGCCATCAACGATCAAAACGGTCGTGGTTGGGCAGCCGCTGGCGGGCACGGGCCAAAAGTCGCCCTCATGCGATTCGTGCTCGCTTAAGCCGTCCATATCCACCGTGACTTCTTCATAAGGATTCGCCGGATCGCCTGTGGCATGGCAGATACTCGTTTGGCCAGCGGGTCCGCAAGCTGAGAGTAGAAGGATTAGGATCAATGACACGGAAAGTAATTTGGAATGTGTGGAATCGAATATATCAGGCATATGAACTCCTTTCATGTAGTATCTAATGCCTGACAACGAAGCACCTGGCAGTAACGTGCGTTACCCACAGGGATGCACAGTTAATAATTGATGAGGAAAAAGGCCGACATGGTTGTGAAGCATTTTTATTTCCCTTTCATTTTCAATCTCCACCGCAAGTCTATTCCTCTAGCCCTGCATGCCGTCCATGATCACAGCCACCAGGCGCTGCACCGCGGCCCTGGAGCGCAATTTGTGCGCGCCGGTCAGCGCGTGCAGGCAGTAAGTCGTCAGCTCTTCCGCGGCAACATCGCTGCGCACCTGGCCCGCTTTCGCCGCCTTGGCGATCAGCTCTTCGATCAGATCGCTTAGCTTCTCCTCGGCGCGCGCCACCTGCCTGCCCTGATGATGCAGGAACTCCGCCAGGTCGCTCTCACCGTGGCCGTGAGTGCCGTGGGCGATGAGCGCGTACGCTTCCAGCACCGCTTTCAGCTGCTCGCCGGCGCCGGTCGCCCGGTCGCGCACCTCGGCTAAATACTCGAAGTGCTCGGTGATCTGGCGTTCGTGCCAGGCGTGCAGGATCTCCTCGACCTCCGAGAAATATTTGTACAGCGTGGCGCGCCCAATGCCGGTCTCCTCGGCGATCTGCGACATGGTGACTGAGAGCAGGCCATGTTTGGCCACCAGCGTAGAAGCGGCGTCCATGATCGCTTCGCGCACTTCGCGGCGGTGGGTCTCGATGGTCTCGTTCCACAGCTTGGGCATAACTTGATTATACAAGGCGTAGGCTGGATATACAATATGTATTTGACAATAGACATAGTGTATTGTAAAATCCGATCATTCGCTTCTCCCCAAAGGAGCCTTTCATGTCTGAACCCGATTCCGAACTTGAAAATCCCAAGCCGGCAAACCAGGCAACCTATCGCACGCCGCGCTGGGTGATCGTCACCGGCGTCGTGGCGCTGGTCCTCGTCCTCCTCGTCGTGGTCGTCCTCGCCACCAGCCTGGGCGGCGAACACGGGCCGCAGCGCCACGAGCCTGCCGTTACGTACTTCGTCGCATAGTCCATGTTGATGCCCCCTGCTCTGCGCAAATTCATGCTCAGCCTGCACCTCGTCTCCTCGATGGGCTGGCTGGGCGCGGTGGTCGCCTACCTGGCGCTCGACCTCACCGCGGCAGGCTCCCAGGATCCTGAGATGCTGCGTTCGGTGTGGACCGGGATGGGATTGATCGTTTCTGTCATCATCGTCCCGTTAGCCATCGCTTCTCTGCTCACGGGCATCATCCAGTCGCTGGGCACGAAATGGGGGCTGTTCGACCACTGGTGGGTGCTGATCTCACTGGCACTAACTATTTTCGCCACCGTCGTCCTGGTCATCAAAGCCCCCGACATCAGCGCGGGAGCCGCTGCCTTTGCCGATCCTTCCTCTGGCCACGTTCCGCAAGGGAATTCGTTGCTGCATTCGATTGGCGGGTTGGTGATTTTGCTGTTCGTCACAGTGATCAATGTGTTCAAGCCCGCGGGCCTGACGCCGTGGGGGTGGAAGAAACAACAATCGCGGCGCGTTGCCAGCAAATAAATCCGTTCGCATAACCTCCCCTATTGTCATTCTTGAGCAAGCTAAGGTTGCCGAAGGCAAACCGTGCGCCAGCGAAGAATCCACTCATAAGACTATTAAGCCCGCGCGCTCCTGTCCAGAAAAAACAATCCCTCGGACGGATGCTTTGCCCCGCTCAGCATGACAAGATTGGGCGGGGTGATCCCTCGTCGCCGCCCCATTCGCTTCGCTCAGGGCAGGCTCCGGCGGCTCGCTCGGGACAGGCTCCCGCCTCTACCAGTTTTGACGTCGAATAGGTGCGTTCCTAACCGCGGCATTCACCCCGTATTTACAAATCATAAATCTCAAATCACAAATCTGAAATCATAAATTCCTTTGTTCTTATTTTTCTCCCCCGCTTCCCTGCTCCCTAGCTCCCCAGCATTCTCATTTTGCCCATATAGCTAACTCGAATGTGGCGCGCTCGAAGAACGAGTTCTCCGGCAGCGGGCCTTCGCCGTATTCCATGTCCACCACGCGGGCCACCATCTGCAGCGTGGCCGTCTCCAGCACCGTCTCGGCGCCCGGGTTGGCCAGCACCGGCTCGCCCTTGGCGCTCAGCTTCTCACGGGTGCTGTCGTCGCGGAAAACGTGGCTGCTCATCAGCACCTTGGTCACCGTCTGGATGTCGTTCTTGTCGAAGAGCCAGATCTCGAAGGCGCTCACCCGCTTGGGGCTGCCCACGCCAATGGTCTCGGCAATGCCCACGCCGCACTCGCCCAAAAAGTCGCCCGCAGGTGAATCGATGCTGAAGGAATCGTCGAAGAGATCGTCGCCCATCACGTACGTGGTCATCCACTGCGAGAGCGGCGGCTCGTCGGCGCCGGTTCCTGCTTCCGCTTGTGCGCGCCGGGTGTAGTCGCGCGCCTTCAGCGCCGCC
>Ga0209751_10004355_pt1 | contig 13580 bp, 14 predicted proteins | sample RifCSP13_1_FD_184019 | JGI IMG/M metagenome (GOLD analysis project Ga0209751, IMG submission 184019) | Soil microbial communities from Rifle, Colorado - Rifle CSP2_sed 13_1 (SPAdes) (version 2) | ecosystem: Environmental > Terrestrial > Deep subsurface > Rock core/Sediment | place: Rifle... | reverse complement strand
AAGCCAGACTCTAACTGGCGGAGCGAGAATGCCCCGGAGGTCGTGGCCCGGTCCCAGTGGAACTCTTTGGAGATCGGCAGGAAAAAGGCCTGGAACCCCTGGAAGAAGACCAGGGAGAGGTAGAAATTCATCGTCACACAGGCGGCTACGATGTACCAGCCGTAAAAGATCCGAGGCGCGCGGAGGGGTCGGTTTGCGGTAGCGATAGCCATGAACGTGGTTCTCTCGTTTGCCCTGGTGAATCGCGGCCGGCGGGCTGCGTGAGGGAAGGCAGGGGCAACGCTCACCGTATCCTACCAGAGACGGCGGCGCTGTGCGAGGCGGTGGAGGTCCCGTCCCTGATGCCAGCTTTGGAGCGTTCCCGACCCTGGCAGCGAGATGTACAATGGCCCTTTTTCCAGCGGGGTTAAGGCGGTTCACAACCCTCGCTTGCTTCGAAAGCCTTTGATCTTTGGGGAATGGATCACCGAAGAGATCCTCAACATCTGCATTTCCCTTAGAGTGCATCAAACTCGTCGAGGGTGAGCCCTGCTTGCCTCCGCGACCTACTGTCTCTTGACCATCTTCCCACCTCTAAGCCATACTTCCTCTCGGGAGCCAGGAAAATAAGAGGCTTTATGATCCAGATTGGAGTGAGAAGGAAATGGCAAAAACTTCTGGAGCTATATCGCGAGAGGGGGTTTAGGAAAACAGTCGCCGAACTCCTTCGAGTGCTAATTACTTCTATATGGCACCGTGAGGTAGTATTTATCCGCGGGCGAATTATAGAAGGTCTGACATTCTTTGGCAGCAACGAAGAGGTTGACGCTAGCACTGTGGAATGTAGGACCCTGCAATCCCCATTAGCTATAGAACAGGTCAAACAGGAAATACCTGCTTCGTTTCGTGATTCCACTGACAGTCTGAAAAAACGGCTAGAGGAAGGGTGCATCGTGATCCTTGCGCGCAAGCAGCGAGAAGGAACGCAGGAACACGAAGTCTTAGGGTACCTCATTGCGGAAAAAGGTGTTTTTTCAGCCCTTGGGCGAAAGATTAAGGTGGGTCCTGACGTCCTCTATTTTCATTATTATGAGGTGCTACCGGAATACAGGCGGAAGGGGATTGCGAATCTACTAGTTCGAGCTATGGAGGACTATGCTCGGAGCAACGGCTTAAGGAAATATTACGCGCTTGTGTCTGCTAAGAATCCCGTCGCCCGACAGATTCTTAGAGGAAAAAGCAACGAGATGCTCGGGAAGGTTGAACGGATGTCAATCTTGAGGGGCCTTTATGTGCGGGAAACGCCTTGGCAAGAAATTGAAAAAACCCTCAGAAAATTAGGCGATTGAGATGATGAAAATCTGTGCCGGCACGGCAGACAGGCAGGCAGACAGACAGGTCTATCAGGAAACCGCCCCGAGGTTGACATAAAAGTACAGTACCGGCTACTCTTTGCCCAAAATAGTGATCCGGGTCAGCTCACGCTCGCCGTAGGCCCTTTCCCTCTCCCGATCGCAGGCTGGCACGTGGTCGTGGGGACACTGCTGAGGTTCTCGGTGGCCATGGCTCAAAAGCAAATTCCTGCTATCATTTTTATGCAACCGGGCACAAAATTATACTGACAAAATGAAAAGGACGCGGGAGGCCGGATGCCCATTTCCAGAAGAGAATTCTTGAAGGCTTCCGGTGGAACCGTTGCAGGTTTTCTGGCAAGGTGTGTCACCACAAGCAAGAGCTACGAAAAACCTGTGCTCAAGGTTCCGGTCGGACCTGCCGACCTAATTCTGCACCATGGGAGTATTCTTACTGTCGGCGGTATGGGAGCAGGATCTTTATAAAGTTCGCCCAGAACTGGAGGATATAAAGGGCCTGAAGGTCCTCATGACGATCCTTGACGGAAAGATTGTCTACCAAGATGAGAACGCCAGATTCATTTCGAAGAGAGGGGCTGATCTTATTCCCTTTTCTGACAGAGGAAAAGGGTCAGAGCACTGCTGTCCAAAATAATCCGAGCTTCTCTATTTTCTCCCCATGACGAAGAAGAACCAATCGAGGTCACGGCGTACTTACTTGGCCTTCGCGACAAAGCGCGGCTTTTGCGTAGCGTGCACAATCCCCAGCCTCATTTGCCCATCATCAGGTTCGGCAGCAACAGCACCAGCACAGGGAAGGCAATCATCACGCCCACGCTGATCATGTCGATCACCGTGTACGGGAGGCAGCTCCAATAGACGTCGCCCATGGACGCCTCGGGCACCACGCTCTTGAGCACGAAGAGCTGCAGCCCAAAGGGCGGCGTGGTGGAGCCGATCTCCAGAGTGAGCAGCATTAACATGCCAAACCAGATCTCATTGAAGGCGAGGGTATGAGCCAGGGGGGAATAGATAGGGATGGTGATCATCATGATAGGGATTGCGCTGATGAAACAGCCCAGCACTACAACCACCCCCAACATGAGCAGCAGCAGCACGACGGGCGGCACTGCCAGGCCCTGCACCAGCTCCACCAGCCCGCGGCTGCCCCCAGTGAAGGCCAGGATCTGGCTGAAGGCCTGGGCACCGACGATTATCATCATTACAACCACGGTAATGCGGGCCGTCTCAGTCAGGGACTTGTACAGCATCGGGAGGGTCAGTTGGCGGTACAGGGCCGCTGCCAGCAGGGTGCCCACGACCCCCAGGGCCGCTGCCTCCGTGGGGGTGGCCACTCCCAGGAAGATGGTACCGAGCACCAGGAACACGATGATGCCTAGGGGGAGGAAGTGACGCAGCCCCAGCAGCTTTTGCCGTAGGGGCACCCAGCCCACGTCGTAGCGGGGCGCTAAGGTCGGGTTGAGGGTGGCCCGGACCACGATATAGGCTGCATAGAGGACGGCCCTGAACAGGCCAGGAATGATGCCAGCGATCAGCAGTTGGGCGACGGAGATCTTGGCCAGGGCTGCCAACAAAACGCCCAGGGCGGTAGGGGGGATGATCACCGCCAACCCGCCGCCGGCGGAGATGGCGCCAATCGACATCACATAGCTGTACCCACGCCGCGTCATCTCCGGGACCAGGGTCGCCCCGAGCATGGCGGTGGTAGCCATGCTGGAGCCGCTGAGGGCGGCGAAGATCGTCCCGCCACCGACGGCCACCAAGCTCAGCCGCCCTGGGAGCCGGCCGAACCACCTGTCTAGGGCATCCAGGGCGCGGGTGGCAACCCCTGAGTGAAACATGAGCTCGCCCATCAGAATGAAAAGAGGCACCGTTACCAGCACGAAGGTGGCCACCGAATCGAAAGCGCTGGTCACCAGGAGCGCCAGCGCCTTCTCGCCACCCATGAAAAAGTACAAGCCAACTACGTTGATCAGAAGGAAAGCGAAGGCTACTGGCATGCCTGCCAGGAACAACAGCGTGAGCATGCCGAACATGCCCGTCAGGGTTATGTACCACTCCACCTGCCGCGTTCCCTTTTAGAGAATCGCCTCCTGCTAAATCTCGATAGCCCGAGGCGCCTCGGGCCGTCCCCCATGTCGCCAGGCCTGGAAGCTGCCCCAGGCCTGGCGGAGGAACTCGATCATTAGCAAGAGGCTGCCCAGGGCGATGGGCAACATCAGCAGCCAGCGCGGGACCCGCCACGGGTTCAACATCGCCTGGCCCTTCACATAGGCTACCCAGGTAACCTCAATGCCCTTCCACATGAGCACGGCCACGACCCCAGTCGCGACCAGGGAGATGATGGTGCTGAGGGCCAGCCGAGGCCTGGGGCCGAGCCGCTCAACCAGGAACTCGACCCGGATGTGGGCGCCCTCGCGCAAGACCCAGGCGGCACCCATAAAGGTGACATACAGAAGGGCGTACTCAGTGAGGTTTAGGGCCCAAGTAGTGGGACGCTTAAAGAAGTAACGTGCTACTACTTCGTAAACGACTGCGAGCGTCATCACAGCCGTCAGGACGGCGACCAGATGGCCTAGGCTCGTCAGCAGAGCCTCCCACTTACGTGCCAGGGTTCCCAAAAAGCGGAACATAATCTTAAGGAAGGAAAACCCCCTAACAACTTGGGAACACCTTACAGGAAGGGGCCCAAGGGAGGGCTCCTCGTTCGAGCGCCGTTAGCCCCATGAGCCAAGTGATCACCTTAGTACGAGGGCGGCCAGGCCTTACTAAAGGGCTCCGCCAGCTTCTTGATTTGCTCGCCGTACTTGGGCGATGTGGGGACAAACTCCTTCCAGTTCTCCGTGTAGGCAATCTCGCGGTAGCGCCTGGCATCGGCTTCCGGCAGGTCAATGATCTTCCTGCCGTGCTTCGTCACTAACTCCCGAAGCTCAATCTCGAGCAACTTCTTGAAGTGTGGCTCCACCCACTGCTCATCAATGTTCCTCATAGTGTCTGTGAGAAGCTTTTGGTGCTCCGGGCTCAACTTCTGAAAGGCCTGCAGGTTCATCAGGAGCACGGTGCGTCCGGTCCAAAAGGGAGGCCTAATCATGCAGCAGTAAACCTCGTGCAGCTTCAGATCCATCGTGCCAACCTCGGGAAAGGCAAAACCATCCACGACCCCGCGCTCCATGGCGGTGTAGATGTCGCCCGGGCGCATGGTCACCGGCGAAGCGCCCAGGGCCTTGATCAGCGGCACGTAGGTGGGCGTGGCCCGAATCTTCAGGCCCTTGAAGTCCTCCAGTTTCGTGACCGGCTTCCTGGTGTAGAGGGCATATCCGGATGCGCCGCGTACCACGCCCAGCAGCTTTACCCCTGCCTTCTCCTGGTTGATCTTGTCGAAGAAATCGATGACGCCGGCCGCGCGCAGGGCCTTGATCGGCCCGTCGAAATAGTCAAGGAAGACGACCTCAGGCACCAGTTGGGTGTAGTAGGCTCCCGATGTGTTCAGCATATGGAAGACCCCGCGCGACAGGGCATCCACCGCCTCAAAGGGCGACACGATTTCCGGGCCACCTTTCCAGTCGATCTTGAGGCTACCGCCCGACTTCCGTTCAAGCTGTTGCTGCAGTTCCCAGACGGCGTCGTTGGAGGGATAGTCCTTAAACCATGATGTAACGGCTGTGATCAGGACTGGCTTGACCGGCGCCGCCGCGGGCTGGGCTGGGGTGCGACCGAGCACTACTGCGAGGAGAACCAAGAGAGGGAACAAGATAGCCTTTCTCATGGGGATCCTCCTTTCTCATGCTTTGATCTTTTGGGACTTGATAGGACGCGATTCTATTAAACCGATTAAACCAAAAAGTCAAGATACAAATGCGAGGGGACCAGGAGATACTATCCACTCAGCGCCTCCTGTGGAAGGGTAAGGAGGTCAAGGCCGGGTGGCAAGCGGCTGTATCTTATGGTATGCAAATTCCTTGTTTGGTGACGTGAAACCGGACGATTAACCGAAAGGATTGCACTCAGGATGATCGAGCAGCGGGCTCAAGAAACACGGATTTTCCACGAAGGGCATGATGACGAGTACGACCCGGAGCACGACTGGGGGCAAGAAGGTGGCGGGGCGCTCTCGGATGAGGAACATCCGATGTGGCGCTCGGAGCGGATATCGCTCAACTCCGTCGGGATCGATATCGGCTCCTCCACCTCGCATCTCATCTTTTCCCGTTTGGTCCTGCGCCGCCAGGGCCTGGCGCTCTCCAGCCGGTTCGTGGTGGTCAAGCGGGAGATCCTGCACGAATCCCCGATTCTTTTGACCCCTTACCTGGACTGGACGACCATCGACACCAACGAGCTCAACGAGTTCATCCAGGAGGCCTACGGGCAAGCCCGCTTGACGCCCAAGGACATCGATACCGGGGCGGTGATCGTTACCGGGGAAGCGGCGAAAAAGAAGAACGCCGAGGCGATTGCGGCGCTCTTCTCCGCGCAGGCGGGCAAGTTCGTTTGCGCGACCGCAGGCCATAATCTGGAGGCTATCCTTGCGGCTTACGGTTCGGGCGCGGTGGCGATGACGCTGGAGCAAGGAGGGCACTATACGGTCATGAACGTGGACGTTGGCGGTGGGACGAGCAAGCTCGCCATCGTCCAGCGGGGGGCTGTGATCGATACCGCCGCGCTGGAGGTTGGCGCGCGCCTGATCGCTATGGACGAAACCGGCAAGATCAATCGCATCGAGGATGCGGGCCAAAAGATTGCGGACGCGGCGGGAGTTCGCCTGAGCCTGGGCGGGACGCTCCGAGAGGAGGAAAAGGAGACGATGGCCGGTGTTCTCACCGAGTGCCTGTTTGAGGTGCTGGAGCGCCGTGCCCTCTCGCCGCTGACCCGAACTCTGATGCTGACTCCCGAGATCGCTTTCAAGGACCCCGTCGATGCGGTGCTCTTCTCGGGTGGGGTTTCGGAATATATCTACGGCTTTGAGTCGCGAGATCTCGGCGACCTGGGAGCCCAACTCGGAAGGGGCGTGCGCGAGCGGGCTCTTAAGGCGGCTGGGAACACCGCGCTTAAAAGTCCGGAGGTGCGCATCCGGGCCACGGTGATCGGAGCCTCCCAATACACGGTTCAAGTAAGCGGCAACACCATTTACATCTCGGACGCCGACCTGCTTCCGCTCCGCAACCTGCAAGTGGTTACGCCCCAAATCCGCCAGCAGGAGCCGCTTGGGCCCGAGGACGTCAAAGGGGCGGTGGAAGGGGCCCTCAAGCGTTTTGATATTCTAGACGGCGAGAGGGCGGTCGCTCTGGCCATCCATTGGGAGCTTGGCCCGTCCTATCCTCTCATCCGCACTCTGGCCGAGGGCGTTTCTCGGGCGATGACGGAGCACATTGAAAAGGGCCAGCCGCTGGTGCTGGTTTTTGACGCCGACATCGCCAAGCTAATAGGAAACCTCATCGAGAAGGAGCTTCTGCCGGGGTTGGGGATCATTTCCATTGATGGAATCGATCTGAAGGATTTTGACTTTATCGACATCGGCGAGGAGCTTCCCGATGCCAAGGCAGTTCCGGTTGTGATCAAGTCCCTGATCTTCCGCCATACCGAGCGGGGCCGGGGACATACGCATAGGCATTAGAGCATTTGGCTGCGAGGAGGATTTATGAGAGAGATCTTGAGCGGCGTTTTTACCTGGCCCTGGTTTTCCGCGCCCCACGGTTACAACTTCAACGGCTATCTTATTCGTGAGGCAGCGGGGAATCTGTGTATCGACCCCGTGGAGCCCGCAGCCGAGGACCTCGAGGAAATGGCTCGCATCGGGGTTGCCCGGATCCTGCTGACCAACCGCAACCACTCGCGGGCGGCGAACCGGGTGCGGGCTCGCACCCGAGCGCGCACGGCCCTCCATCCGGCTGATGCACCCCACGCCCGCAATCAGGGGGCCGAGGTGGATGATGAACTGCGGATCGGCGAGGGGGTTGGACCTCTGGTTGTGGTTGGGGTGGCGGGAAAGTCACTCGGCGAGATCGCCTTCCATTGGCCCGAACGAAGGGTCCTAATCGTCGGAGATGCCGTGATCGGGAACCCGCCAGGCCGCTGTGGCCTTTTACCCGACAAGGTGGTGGACGATCCCCCGCGCCTGCGGGAAAGTGTCCGGGGGCTGCTAGCTCTGGATTTCGATGTGCTCCTTCCGGGAGACGGAGAGCCGATCCTTCAAGGTGCCAAGACCCGGCTTAAGGAGCTTGTGGACACGTTCTCCCGCTGAGGCGATAAAAAGCCGAAACCTCTGCCGCTCCGCCCGTTATTACGAAGAGGGCCTTGCTGCCGACGCTCGTGGCCATGCTAAATGCCATAGACGGGGACGATTGTCCAGCATGCGTTGACATTGGCGGGAATTTCTAATAGCTTTAAAAAATATTGCGGTTACGGGAACTTAACTCTTATGCAAGAATCCAGTGGATGGCATAACTTCCTCGAAATCCTCACCAAGCCCGATAATATCCCGATTGTAGGGATGCTTCTTTTGATCCTCTTTTTCACCTGGATCGGCCTCAGGCAGGCCTTCAAAAACGACCGGCTTATAGAGGAAGGGAAAAAAGACGAGGTCCCGGACGAGATGTGGAGGTAGGGCTTGAGGGTCTTGGCCTTATCTCTTGCGGCGTTCTGGTGCCTAGCTGTTTCGTCGCTGTACGGAGAGGAGGCTGTTAGGCAGCGAGAGGAGGGGTGGGAGCGAGCCAAGCGGTACCTGGCCGAAGGAGAGGCGAGCGAGGCAAAAAAGCTCGCTGAAGAGCTCTTGAAGAGCTATCCAAAAGATCCGGATATCCATGTGCTCGTTGGAATTGCCTCGCTCAGGTTGCGCGAGGTGCAGGCGGCCGAAGTTTATCTTAGAAAGGCTATCCATCTGGATCCGCGGCACGTTGAGGCCAGGACGCTTCTCGGGTGGATGCGCTTGGAAATCCAACGAGACTACGCTGCGGCGGCCGAGGATTACCGGCACGTGATCGCCTTGATGCCGGATTCACCGGAGGCGCACAATAACCTCGGCGTAGCATTGAAAAAAAAGGGCGACCTGGAGGGAGCCCTGAGCGAGTTCAGTCGGGCCCTCGCGTTGCGCCAGGATTACGGTGAGGCGTGGAGCAATCGCGGTTGGGTCTTTGCGGAGCAAAGGAGATGGCGGGAGGCCCGCGGTGACTTCGAGCGGGGCTTGAAGCTCAATCCCCGGGATGAGGGGGCGCTGTATGGGCTTTCCCGGGCGCTCAGAGAGGCGCGCGATTATGCCGGCGCGGAACAGGCCCTGCGGCGCCTTGTGGCCGCATCCCCCAATTTTGTTTATTGGCTGGAATGGGGCCAGCTCGAGCTGGTGCGCTTCTATTGGCTGTTTTTAATCGTTGTGGGCGCGGTTTTCGTGCACTCCCGCTATAGGAAAAATCGAGTGAGGAGGTCACCGGATGGCCGATGAAGTGGCAAAGAAGCGGAAAGGCACCGCGCTTCTGGCGGTGATAGACGAGAACTGTTCGAGTTGCGCCGGCTCTCCGTTGTGCGAGGTCCACTGTCCCGTCGATGAGTGCATTAATTTGCTCTACGAGGAGCTCCCGGAAGGTGGATTGAAGCCCTATCGGGTATGGGTGGACAACGACAAGTGTATCGGTTGTCAGATGTGCTACAGCGATGATCTGACCAAGATCCACCGGCACAAGGACACCGGAGAGATCTACTACGAGTACGCGAACCGGTTCTACGACAGCTCGAAGAAGGTGCTCGCCTCGGATCAGGTCCCGAAGAAGTTCCAACTCCAACTGATCGGCACCGAGTCTGAGGATCGCTTGGACAAAAAGATCTGCCCGTGGGACGCCATTAAGATGTACGAGTTTGAAGAAGGACTTGAAGTCTCGCAATACTTTTACGATCCTACCAAGCTCAAGGTCGTCAACGGCGTCTACGTCATCGATCCGGAGGAGCAGAGGCGCCTGGAGGAGGACCAGAAGGAACTCTACGGAGGATAGCGCCTGAGCCAAGTCGCCATGGGAAAGAAAATCGAGCTCACCGAAACGGTTCTCCGAGATGCGCATCAGTCTCTTCTCGCCACCCGGATGCGCACCGAGGATATGCTTCCCGTGGCCGGGCGGATCGACCAGGTGGGGTACTGGTCTGTGGAGATGTGGGGTGGGGCCACGTTCGATGCCGCCCTGCGTTATCTCAAGGAAAGTCCTTGGGAGCGCCTGCGCCAGCTGCGCCAGGCGATGCCAAAGACGCGTATGCAGATGCTCCTCCGGGGTCAGAACGTCGTCGGCTATCACAACTATCCGGACGATGTGGTGGTACGCTTCGTCGAGAAGGCTGCTGAGAATGGCATCGATGTCTTTAGGGTTTTCGACGCGATGAACGATGTGCGCAATATGAAGACAGCGCTCGAAGCCGTCAAGAAGACCGGGAAGATCCTCGAAGCGGCGCTTTGCTACACGATAAGCCCGGTTCATACGGTGGACTACTTTGTGCGTTTGGGAGAGCGCTTGGTGGAGATGGGAACGGATGTGCTTTGTGTGAAAGACATGGCAGGGTTGCTCACACCCTACGTGGGCTACGAGCTTATTCGCCGGCTAAAGGGGCGGATTAAGCTTCCGATTCACCTCCATTCTCACTGCACCACAGGCATGGCCCCCATGACCTACATCATGGCGGTAGAGGCAGGAGTGGATATCATTGACACAGCTATCTCTGCCATGTCTCAGGGGACCTCGCAGCCAGCCACCGAGGCCACGGTAGTGGCCTTGCGCGGGACTCCTTATGATACGGGCCTGAGTCTAAGGCTTCTAGGAGAGATTGCGGAACATTTTCGCACGGTGCGTGCCAGGTATGCGGATTTCGATAGCCCGGTGAGCAGCCAGATCCATGCGGATATCATGGAATCCCAGATTCCGGGCGGCATGTTCTCCAATCTGGTCAGTCAGCTGCGGCAGCAGAAGGCGGAGGGCAAGCTGGAGGCGGTATTGAATGAGGTGCAAGCGGTGAGAAAGGATCTTGGTTATCCACCGCTGGTGACTCCCACAAGCCAGATCGTGGGATCGCAGGCTACGGTCAACGTCATGACTGGCAAGCGTTATTCAGTCATTCCCACGGAAACTAGAAATTATGTCATGGGGCTCTACGGTGAACCGCAAGGCGCGATTGATGAGGAAGTAAAGAAAAAGGTTCTGGGGAAAAAAGAGCCCATCACCTGTCGCCCTGCGGATCTTCTCAAGCCGGGGCTCGAGCAGGCGCGCAAAGAGGTCGGTTCCCTGGCCCGAAGTGAAGAGGATGTCCTCACTTATGCGCTCTTTCCCGAGGTTGCCAAGGATTATTTCCTCTGGCGCGACGGTCACGGGGAAAGGCAACCGGCAATAGGGTGACGGAAGACCGCAGACGGCAGACCGGTCAGCCGTCCTCGGTCCTCGGTCAATCTCTCGCCCTTAAATTACTTTGTTCAACGGATATTCGATAATCCCGACGGCCCCGTTCTGGATCAGCTTCGGGATCAAGTCGCGCACCACATTTTCGGTGATGACGCTTTCCACAGAAAACCACTTGACGCCGTGGAGCGCCGTGGTGGGATAAAGGCTGGCGATGGTGGGGGCCGTAAGGCTAGGGATGAGCTGGACGATCTTGTCGAGGTCCTTTTCCGCGACGTTCATCTTGATTCCCACTTTGTTTTCCGCCGCAAGCGCGCCTTGAAGCAAAAGCCGGATCTGCTCGATTTTTTCCCGCTTCCACGGCTCCTGCCAGGCCTGCTTGTTGGCGATCAGCTGCGGGCTCGACTCCAATAGCTCCGCCACGATCCTGAGCCCGTGCGCGCGAATCGTACTCCCCGTCTCGGTCACCTCCACGATGGCGTCCACCAGACCCTCCACCGCCTTGGCCTCCGTGGCGCCCCAGGAAAACTCGACCTCCACGGGAATCTTCTTTTCACCGAAGAGGCGGCGAGTGAAATTAACCATCTCCGTCGCGATTCTCTTGCCCTTGAGGTCCTCGATTCTTTTAACGGGCGAATCCTGGGGGACCGCCAAGACCCAGCGCACCGGCCTGAAGCTTGTCTTGGCGTAAACCAGCTCGGCGACGACCTGAACGTCCGAGCCGTTTTCTTCGATCCAGTCCCGACCGGTAATGCCTGCGTCCAGGGTCCCATTTTCGACATAGCGCGACATCTCCTGCGCGCGTATTACGCTGCAGCGCAGCAAGGGGTCGTCGATGGAAGGAAAATAGCTGCGGTCGATTCCGGAAATCTTCCAGCCAGACTTTTTAAACAGCTCTATGGTCGCCGTCTGGAGGCTTCCTTTCGGCAGGCCTAACTTTAATTCCATGTTTTAGTTTTTGGACCTCGTCTTTGATTGCGCCCGACCCTTGAACCCTTGAACCGTTGAACCTTTTAACCCTTGCGCGTGTAGACTTCCTCGGGCTTAAACGTCTTTTTTCCTACGATCTGCCAGTCCTGTTTTGCCTTCTTGCGGAAGAAACAGCTCCGGTAACCCATATGGCAGGCGCCGCCGCCGAGCTGTCTGACGAGGAGGAGCAGGGTGTCGTTGTCGCAGTCGATCAGGGCATTTTTCACTTTTTGAAAGTGGCCAGATTCCTCTCCCTTAAGCCAGATCTTTTGCCGCGATCGGCTATAGTAATGGGCCTTGCCGGTCTTTTGAGTTTTCTGCCACGCCTCCCGGTTCATGTAGGCCAGCATCAGAACCTCCCGAGAGCGGTAATCCTGAACGATGACGGGGACCAGGCCGTCTCCCTTGGTGAAATCGATTTTCCGCATGGCCGCAATTGCTTAAACTTTCTTCAGTTAACATACAAGAGTTGTGGTTTCAACTGGGACAAAAAGCGTGCAGAGGCGCCAACCCAACACAACCAAAGGTTGACAAGCTGCGGTGGCTCCGTTATCAGAAGGAAGACGATTTAGTTGCCAGAGATCTGGAGCAGCAGCGAGATTCGATTGCAATCAGCGTCCCGCGATAGTCCACGGCCCGCCGCGTACCCGCGGGAAGGATCACCTGGGGAGATATCGCGGAATACCATGCTCGGTCTCTGCACGGCGGTCTTGCTTCTGACCTCCGTTGCCAGCGCCTCCTTCAGCCTTTTTTTGCCCGCGATCGAAGCGGAGTTTCACTGGTCGCGCGTGCTCGCCACTCTGCCGTACACGGTCGCGATGGTCGCCTGGGGCCTGAGCTCGCCCCTATTCGGCAAGCTCGCCGACGATTATGGCACCCGTCCGGTTATTTTGGGCGGTATCGTCTTCATGGCTGCGGGCTTTTTCGGTATGGGTCTGGCGCAGAATCTCTGGCAGTTATTGCTTACCTTTGGCTTGTTGGTTGGCGCCACGATCGGGGCTTGCGGGCTGACCATTATGACGCTGCTGATCTCCAAGCATTTTGATACTGCTCTCCGGGGACGGGCCGTGAGCGTGGTCCAGGCGGCCACACCGCTCAATCCGCTTTTGTTCGCGCCAGTTCTTTTTTTTCTGATTACCACTTTCAGCTGGCGTGTCGCTGCCATGGCCACGGGCGCGATGTTGCTGCTCGTCGCCTTCCCGTTGGCGTGGTTTGGCGCTCGCGATCCGGATACGGCGCGTCTGGCGCTGCGCTCCCGTGTCACTTGGAGCGCGTGTCTGCCCTATCTCCGCAATCGCTCGATCATATATCTTTTTTTGGCCCGTTTCTCATGCGGCGTGGCCTTCTTCCAGATCGCCCATCTCGTGGTGCTGGCCTATAGCAAAGGGTTCGAGCCTATTACCGCTGCGATCGGGGTTAGCGTCTTTGGCGGCTCGTCCGCCCTCCTTTCCCTTTTGGCGGGGTGGATGTCCGACCGTTACGGACGTGGTCGAGTGCTTGGGCTGACCTATTTTGTGCGCGGCATCGGGACGCTGGCGATGGCCCTTCCGATCCCGAACGAGTGGGTGTTTTACCTCCTCGTTATCGTGGCGGTCGGGCCGACTTTCGGAACCGTCACTGTGAACAATGTGATGTTCTTCGAAGCCGTGGGTCCTAGACTAGCGGGTGTCATTCTCGGCCTGAGCTTCATTGTCCATCAAATCGGCTCTGCCGGTGGGCCGCTGCTCGGAAGCATCGCATTCGACATGACGGGGACCTACGACGGGTTTATGGTGGCGCTCGGCGCCATTCTGCTCGCTTCGGGCGCGATTACTTACAATATCGATGGGCGGGACTTGGCGGCCGTGCAGGCAGCCCCAAGTCGGGCGGGAATATAATTCAAAAAGAACCACAGGCACAG
>Ga0209751_10004353_pt1 | contig 13582 bp, 14 predicted proteins | sample RifCSP13_1_FD_184019 | JGI IMG/M metagenome (GOLD analysis project Ga0209751, IMG submission 184019) | Soil microbial communities from Rifle, Colorado - Rifle CSP2_sed 13_1 (SPAdes) (version 2) | ecosystem: Environmental > Terrestrial > Deep subsurface > Rock core/Sediment | place: Rifle... | reverse complement strand
GCACGCCGACACTGGTGCAGCTGGATCTCACGAGCGTCCTCGATACTGCCTACAGGCAATCCACGAAGGCTGACCTCGGCGCGACCCGTGCTCCAGCCTACGCCGTTCGGGCAGCCCTAGAGTTCGCGGCCACCCCAGTTGCCGGGGAGCCGATTTATGTCTACTGGGCTCCGTCGTCCAGCGCGACGGCGGGCACGGGTAACCCTGGCGGGGCGTCGGGTGCGGACGCTGCGTACACCGGCTATTCGTCCAACGGAGACTCGTCCGCTAACCAGCTTGATCTCGTCGCCATCGGTTCGGTCACCGTCCAGGTGACGACCGTCGTACAGATCATTGAACTGAAGGGCTACCTGATCCCGAAAGAGCGCTACGGGTCACTCGTGTTCAAGAACGATAGCGGCGCGTCCATCCATTCGGATGCCGTCGAGTGCCACATCGTCTTTGACCCGATTCTGGAAGAAATTCAGTGATGAGCGCGGCGGCGAAGCGTATCACGCACAACGACGACGAAACCGTCTATCGCGACAAAGATGGGGTAGTCGTGGCATGGAATCGTGTCTTGACGGAGGAGGAAGTCAAGACGCTCCGTGACGATTCCTGGCCGACGCTCCTCTGGCGGAAGATTCAGTAAATGCCCGGCGGTCACCATCGCGGCCTCCTGTGGTCCGACCCCCGCGTCAAGCCGCCGTATGGGAGCGTGGAGATTGATCGGAGTGTTCTAGCTCCTGACGTTGCGTGCTTCCTGTTGAACGAGGGCGCCGGTCCGTTTCGGTCTCTGATTGGACCGGCAGCGGGCACGCTCACTGATGCTGCATCCACATGGGCCACCACGGCGCGGGGCATCGGTCTAGATTCGGTGCTCACTACCAGCACGACGCAAGGGGCGATCCTCTCCCCAACGGTGGTCCTTCCAACAACATTTTCGTGTCGTATCCGATTTCTCTACCGAGCGAATGATAATTTCGGCAGCATCTTTGCCGAAAACGGCAATCGAGGGGCGTACATCGTCGGCAGCCCCCCAAAGATCCGGTGGTACGCCACTGGCACCGGGACAACCACTCTCGTCGCGGGTAGATGGTACGACTGGATGACCACGCTCGATGCATTGGGCAACATGGTGTACTACCTCGATGGCGTCGTGGATACGTCGGGACTGACAGGGCAAGGCGGCCATGCCGTTAATACGATGTTCAATGACACGGCGACCGAGACGGCCGATATACAGCTAGAGACGCTTCAGGTCTGGGGTCGCCCGCTAGGACCAGGAGAGGTGTCCGCCCTGGCCCACGAACCCTACGCTTTCCTCCGCCCCATCATCCGGCGGCGGTACTTCGTGCCGGGGGGCGCCGCACCGCCGCTCCGCACTCTATTAGGTGTCGGCCGATAGCGATGCGTCGCATTCTCCTATCCTGTCTCCTAGTGGCCACCTTCCAGCAGCCGATCGGGACTTCTATGCAGGGTTTCGTCATGGAGCACCGGGTCAGCTGGTGTGAGGGGTTCGCGCTGCCGATCCTGATTGAGCAGCAGATGCGGAGCGGGGAAGACGGCCCATTCATCGGCGGCGCGCAGTCCAATTACTACCCGGTACCGAAGACGGAAGCCGAGCAGAACCCAACCCCTAGCCCAGGCACCTCAGCGCCGACTTGGGCCCCATGAAGGTCCGTCCGCTGGCGCAGGCCGACAGGGAGCATTTCTGGTCCAAGGTCCAGGATGGCAAGGGCGACGCCTGCTCAGTCTGGACGGCGGGCCGGACACAAGATGGCTACGGCCTGTTCAAGTTCAACGGACGCACAGTCAGGGCCCATCGGCTTATCTGGGCGCTGGCCAACGGTCCGATCCCGCCCGGTCTCTGCGTCTGCCACACTTGCGACACCCCCGCCTGTGTCCGCCTGAGCCACCTGTTCCTAGATACTAGAACCGGCAACAACCACGACAGGAACAGGAAGAGGCGCCAGGCCAGAGGCGAGCAAAATGGCCGCGCCAAGATGACGATGTCAAAGATTCACGAGATCCGGCGCCGACTGGCAGCCGGCGAACCCCAGCGGTCCGTTGCCAGTGACTTCGGGCTGGCGCCGTCGAACGTGTGCATCATCGGCCTCGGCCGAGGCTGGAAGGATATCGCGTGAAGGTTCGATACGTCCCTACGGCGGACATAGTTTCCATTGAGCGGGTCCTTATGATTGGCCTAGACGAGGACGAGAGCCTCGCCACAGGAGAGCTTGAGGAGGGCACCTACGCGCTGGACAGCGCCGGCCGGGTCTGGAAGCTCTGCGAGACGGCGAGCGGCCTGATCGAGCACTTCACTGAGCACGATGCCGTCGGCAAGCGGCGCCGGGCGAAGCGGGTATGATGATCGACATGGACTGCGCCTGCGGCTGTGGGCAGCAGACTCCGATCGCCAAGCGGACCAGACGGCCCCGTGGCCAAATCAAGGGCCAGCCGATGAAGTTCGTCAACGTCGCCCACGCCAGCCTCCGCCAGTCGGACGAACGCCTCTGGGGGAAGGTAACGAAGCACTCCGGCGATGGGTGCTGGCTCTGGATGGGGGCCAAGAATAACAAGGGCTACGGGGTGATCTCGGTCGCCGGCCGGCTGACTCTCGCCCATCGGCTCGCCTGGGATCCAGCCGGGTCTCTGCGTCTGTCACAAGTGCGACGTAAGAGCCTGCGCCAGGCCGTCCCACCTCTTCCTCGACACGATCGCAGGCAACAACGAGGACATGGTGGCGAAGGGTCGGCACCGCCACGGCCCCACATGGAAGCACCTCCAAGCCCTCAAGGCCGGTTAGATCATGGCTTCAGTCCTGGATGAGGTTGCAGAGGAAATTTACGGCAAACCCGCGAAGTCGGCGCCCGAGGGGCCACAGCTAAAAGGCGGCGCTGGCCTTGAGTCCGCGCCCGCTTTGGCGACGCGGAGTGTTCTGGAAGACGTAGCCGAGGAAGTTTTCGGAGGCAAGCCCCCGAAGGAGCCGGAGCCGGGGATCCTGTCCAAGGCCGCCTCAGCTGTGAGCTCCGCATTCAGAGAAGGCGTGTCGGCGACTCCGATCGGCCGAGCTCTCGGATTTCAGCCGACGGGCCCCGCGGTGGCCGAAGGCGCGGCCGCGCCGCCGAAGGACGTGGCGCTACCGCAGATCCCGACGCCGGAGGCCCTGAAGGCGACGCGGTCCTCGGCCGCCATCACGGAACCTACCTCGGTCGAGCCGAGCAAGCCGATCCCGATCCAGTTGGCACCGATGCCCCAGGCCGTCCGCGAGGAAGTGGCGGCCGCCCCACTGCTCGAGCGCGTGGCTGGTATCTCGCCATCTCGGCAGGTTCCGCCGGTACCGGAGAAGCCGGCCCCAGGCGGGATGCTCGGGCGCGCCGCCGCCGCAGCCGGCATCGTCAGCCCAGAAGCCGCTACGCGCCGCGCCACCGAGCAGGAGTTCGCCGAGACCTCGGTCATGCGGAAGCCGGAGGGGATGTCCGAGGAGCGGTGGGCGTTCCGCCAAGCGATCGAAGATCTGAACCGAGTGACGCGGGCCCTGCCCCAGGCCTATGTGCGGGGCATGACGGGCGGGATCGTGCCTGCCATCTATCGGGTCTTCGGCATCGAGACGGCACCGGAGCCGAAGGGCGAGGCCGAGGGCATTGCCTCTGGCGCTGGCGAGCTAGCCGGCTTCATCGCCGGACCCGCCAAGGTCGCCCACGGGCTGATGGCCGACAACGTTGGGAAGATGCTGGCACCGAAGGCCGGGGACGCCGTGGCCATGATCTTCGCCCGCAATGTGGCGAACCAGGCGGCGACCCTCGGCCTCGCGAGCGTACTCGCGCACACGGGCGAGGCCGCGACCGCAGAGTCGCTGGAGGAGGCCGCCCGGCAGACCGTCGAGCACGCCAAGGGCGGCGTGATGCTGGGTGCGGCCTTCGGCGGGCTCCAGGGGGCGATCCCGTCCAACGCCCTGATGGGCCGGGCGGCCCGGCTAGGCGTCGGCCTGACCGTGCTGGACGCCGTCCAGGGTGTGCGCCCCTGGGATGACCGGGCCACCGCCCAGAAGGCCTTCGACTACGGGCTGAATATCTTCTTCCTGTGGAAGGGCCAGGACGCCGCTGCCATGCAGCGGTTGCTCGCCGCCGAGGCCCAGTCCCGCGGGAAGGGCGTCACCCCGGAGCAGGTGCTCAAGTCCGTCCTCGATAAGGCGCAAGAGCGGGCCGCAAAGGTGAAGCCCGGCGAGGAGTCAGCCGCCCTCGAGGCCGAACTCAAGAACCTCTTCGCCCAGGAAGTAGGCGACGTAGCCACCGGGATGACCGCCACCGAACTCCGGTCTGCCCGGGAGGTGGCCGAGCAGAAGACAGGGGGCCCGGCAGAGACCCGGATGCGACTGACTCCTCCCCCCGCGCGGCCTATCCCCATGATGGGGCAGCCAGTGATCCTCGGCCCGACAGGCCGTCCGATGGAGGCACCAGCCCCGCCAGAGACGGCCCCTCAAGCGCTCCAGACGGCCCAGGAGCGCGCCGCAACTAGGGCAGCGGGTCTTCCCTTGTCTCCGGCCCAGGTCGCCCCACAGCCGCCCACTACGGCCCAGGAGGGCCGGAAAACGGATGGGTCTACCAACGTCGGGAACCTCACCTTCCGGGATTACGTCCAAGCCGCCGGCCAGAAGTGGCCCATCACCTCGCGGGACCCCAACTTCGCCCGGCTCCGGGCCGAGTTCGATGACATGCGGAAGGGGCTGTACGAAGCCCGTCAGGGTCCAGCCGGCCAGTGGGCCGTGGTCAACCGGAAGACCGGTGAGGAGGTCGACCACCTCCCGACCGGCGCGAAGGCCCAACTCGAGGCCAACCGGCTGAGCAGCGTCGTCACCCTGGATAAGTGGCGAGAAGCCCAGCTTCCGACGACCTTCCGGATAGACTTGCCCGGCGGGCAAAAGGACCTCGCCGCTACGAAGGCCCCCGAGCCGAAGCTCGAGCCCGGCACGCCCGCAGCGGCCGCGCAGCAGACCGAGCGGGCCACCGTCGAGGGCCCCAAGCCGAGCGCCGAACCGCCAGCGCCAGCCGCTATGCCTACGCCAGCATCGGGGGCCGTGGTCAAAGGCAAGCAGCAGGAGATCCGCGTCCCGGCCGGGAGCCGGTACCAGACCGAGTACCAAGTCATCGAGGCTGAGGATCTGATCCCCTCGCACAACCCGCGGACCTTCGCGCGCGACCCGCGCTATCCGGAGGGGGTCCAGAACCGGCCCTACCACTCCGACAAGAGCGAGCAGGCGAAGGTGATCCGGCAGGGCCAGGACTTCGAGCCGCTCTTTCTGGTCAGCCCGCAGCCAGGCTCCGGCGGCACCCCGATCGTCGCCCCGGACTCCAACGTGGTACTTTCCGGAAACAGCCGGACGATGTCGCTTCTCCGGACCCTGGGGACCAAGGATTTCGAGCGGTACCGAGCGGCGCTGGCCGAGATGACTCCGGTACTCGGCTTGCGGCCCGAGTCGCTCGATGGGCTCAAGAACCCGGTCCTGGTCCGGCGCCTCATGGGGACCGACACAACCCCAGAGTTCTACCGCCGGTTTGCGGCGGAGACCAACCAGGGATTTAAGGGGCCACTAAGCAGACAAGCATCAGAGGAACTCGGCCGGGTCGCCGAGGAGAAAGCGCCTTACGAGGAGATGGGGGTGCCAGCCGGGTCGAGGCCGACCGAGGCCAGACGCGCGGGAGTAGGCGGCGGGGAGTCCATGAAGTCGCCCCAGGAGGCCCCGCCCCGCACCCAGGCCGTCCCGTCCCAAGTCTCGATCGCGGCTCCCCCATCAGCAAGTTCAGCGACCCGCGAGACTGCACCGTCAGACCAGATCATTTCCATGGCTCCAACCTCCATACCCAGTCTAACCCAGCCCACTTCCAAGGTTCAAGAGCTACTTCAACTGGCCGAACGGGCGAAGCCGGGCTTCCAGGGGGTTCTCGAAGACATCGTCTCCGGCATCCCGGGGGCGGCGTTTCTCGGCGCCCGTGTCAAGGCGCTCGACAAGGCCGTGGAGAAACTTCAGCGGAAGGCGGACCGAGACGCGAATAGCTTCCACGACTACCTCGGCGGCAGGATTCAAGCCAACACCCCGGAGACGCTCACCAAGGTTGCCGAGGCGATCCGGGCCCGATTCGGTGAGCGCGTCGAACAGGACTTCCTCGAGATCCCGAACGACTGGGGGTATCGCGCCGATCACTTCGGCGTCAAGACGCCGAGCGGACTTATCGCCGAAATCCAACTGGTTCCGGAGCCGATCGCCAACTACCAAGCCGGACCAGGGTGGCCCATCTATTCCCGGTGGCGCGCGGGCGAGCCCGAGACGATGCCGATGGAGCAGTTCCGCCAACGGCAAGCCGATCAGGCCGAGAGCCGGGTCCGCTACCAGGAAGCCTACGACCAGTGGACGGGCCAGCCGAGCCGCGTCGCCGAGCCGGAAGCGCAGTACGAGCGCCCACCGCTGATCCCGAAGGCGGGCGAGACCCCACCGGAATCGTTTGCTCCTCGGCAGCGCAGGAAACCAGCGACCGATGAGCCCCGGCTGGCCCTGGAGGAGGATCTACTCTTCGCAATCCGCGGCGGCGCCGAGGGTCCGCCTGAGCCAAGCGGCGAGACCACACCGCCGAAGGCGCTCCCCAAAGAGGTACAGGACAAACTCCGCCAGTATGGCGCGATGATCTTTGCGGAGAGCCCCGCCCGCAGCTTCCCGGACTTCGCACGGCGAATCACCGAGCGGCTCGGTCCGAACGTCCGCCCGTACTTGCCAGAGATCTGGGGTGAGGTGCTGCGGGAAGCAGCCCGCACTCAGCAACCGTTGCCCGGCGGGCAAACGATCTCCGGAACTGGCAAGAAAGCGCGAGGTGCGGAGGAAGGGATCAAGCCGCCGGTGCCGCCGAAGGAGATCCAGACTTCAGCCAAGCCGATCGACCCGCCGCCGGGCCTGACCGAGCCCCAGCTGAAGCTCGGGATCCACAAGGACGTGTTGGCGGCGGCCGAGGACCTGTTCAAGGCCGGCAAGATCGTCCGGGATCCGAAGACGCTCCTGAGCGATCAGATCCTCGACGCCATCCGGGACGGCACGCTCCGAATCGAGGACATGGCCAGCGTCCTAGATCGGCGCGGGATGACCTTCGCGGAGTTCGGGGCCTCGCTGTTCCGGCCGGCGATCACCGACGCGGCCCGCCGAATGGGGGCGCTCGGCCAACTCCAGCGCCGGCTCAACGAGCTCGAGAGAGAACTCGGCGTCAGGGCTGGCCAGCCGCCGCGGCCAGGGAAGCCGGGGGCCCCGGGCGAGGCCGAGCGACTCGAGAAGATCAAGACCATCGGGGACATCCTCGACGCCGCCAAGGTGATTGATCCGCGCGCCGGGAAGACACTGTCCTGGTGGCGCCGGGCCGACAACATCCGCCGCGGCATGCTGGTGACCCAGTTGGCCACCTCCGTCCGGAACTTCACGACGCAGGTCGGCCGACTCGGCCTCGACGTACTCGAGCAGGGTCTCGAGGGGGCACTTCAGCGGGCGTTCGGGAAAGAAGTCACGACCCATCCGGCCGACAGCATGCGGGCGCTGATGGAGGTGTTCAGCCAGTTCCGCCCCGCCAATCATCGGGTGGTCCGGCAGCGCGTGGACGCCATCTTGGAGGGCCTCCCGAGAGAGCAGGAGCGCCTCTTCGGGAACTACGCGAGCGACTTGAACCGGGCCGCCAAAGCGCAGGGATCAGCCGCGGCCATCGACAAGGCCCTCTCCGCTGGCGAGAAGGCCGTCGATGTCCTGAATATCTTCAATCGCTTCCAGGAGTACGTGGTCAGGCGGTCAGTGTTCCAGGGGGTCATGGCCGGCAAGTTGCGAGCGCGCGGGATTGACCTTGAGGAAGTACTCAGGGATCCGGCGGTCCGTCGGAAGATCCCAGTGGCCGACATCCGGGAGGCGATCGAGAAGTCGCTCGAGATCACCTTCGCCAGCAATCCGGCCTACGGTTCGACCGGCTACCACTTCATCAAGTGGGTCAACAAGTTCCCCGGGGCGACCTTCCAGATCCCGTTCCCGCGCTTCATGACGAACTCGCTCCGGTTCCTCTTCGAGTTCAGCCCGCTCGGGTTCACGAAGATGCTCTCGAAGGCCGAGCAGGCCAAGTTCCAGCAGGGCGACATGAAGACGATCAGCCGGGCGACCCTCGGCCTCGGTCTGCTGGGGACCGCCTACCTGATCCGGTCCATGCAGGAGGAGGACACCCGGTGGAACGAGATCCGGCTCCCCGGCATGGAACGGACGATCGACGTGCGCCCGCTGAACCCGTTCGCCTCCTACCTCTTCGTCGCCGATGTGCTGCATCGGATCGCGAATGACCGCCTTTACGGGGGCAACCTCGCAACCGAAACGATCAAGAACGTCCTCGGCGCCAACGTCCGCGGCGGCACCGGGCTCCAGATGGTCGATCAGCTGGTTGACGGCCTCCGGGACATTGGCGATGCCCGGGCCCTCACCAAGTACCTCCAGGGGGCCGGCGGGCATCTTGTCTCCGGACTCTTGACGCCGCTCCAGCAGTTGACCGACGTATACGCCCAGTTTGACCCGGAGGCCCAGATCATCCGGAACGTGCGCGAGCGCCCCTTCGCCGGCCCGATCCTCCAGCGCTTCCCCTCTACCATGGTAGAAGCGCTGGGCGTCGAGCTCCCGAGCGAGAAGGCGCGGCCGACCTCGGCCGAGCCCGCTATCCGGGAATCGCCGGGGATCCGGCAGATGACCGGCCTCACGATGTTCACGGCGAAGAACGACTTCGAGCGGGAACTCGACCGGCTCCAGATCCCCTACCGGGAAATCCTCCCCAGCCAGGGGGATGCCCGTCTCGACAACCTCCTCGCGAAGCACATGGGGCCGCTCGCCGAAGAAGTTGGAAGCCGGCTCGTAAGCTCGCACCGCTACGAGCGTCTTGGGGAGATCGGCAAGCGGCTCGAGCTCAAGGCCTACCTCCAGCGGCTCCGGAAGCAAGCGAAGGCCAAGGCCCTGCTAGACCGGGACTACCGGGAGATCAGCCGGGAGGTCAAGGCGGGAACCTCGAAAGAGCGGCTGGCCGAGATCGCTCGCGAAGAGCGCGCAGGACTACGGTGACCAAGGAGAATCCAGTGACCAACGGGAACGGGCCGTGGTGGGCGAAGCTCATGCTGACCGTTGGGGCTCCGATGGTGCTGCTGGCCGGTATCCTCGGGATGCTCCCAGGGATCAAGTCCCCGCTCTTCGACATCAAGGAGAGCCTCGCTGCCCACCGCGTGGAGACCCGTCGGCTGATCGACGTGTTCAGCCTGACATGCCAAGGCACCTGGAGGGGGCAACCGGACCGGCAGAACGAGTGCGACAAGGCCGCCCGGGGGATCCTCCGGGACCAGCAGACACCGTGAGCCGCTTGATCCCGGCATTCCCGCTGCTCGAGGAACCTGGGGAGTGGGATGTTTTGACGCTCGTGGCCGCCACCTGTTTTTTGGAAGCCGAGGGTGAACCCGATGATGGCATCCTTGGGGTCGCCTGGGTGATCCGACGGCGGGCCATCGACTGGAAGGCCGGTTGGCACGGCGCCATCCTCGGCAAGGACCTCCAGGCCTACGGGGATGGGCGGCCATTCGAGGCCTTCTCGGCCTGGAACGACGATTACGTGGCCCAGGCCAGGGCTCGACTTGCCGCAGCCTCGGAGATCAGTGCCATCCCGTGCTGGCGCGCGGCGGCGGGGGCGCTCTGGGATCTGCTCCCGGATCCAGTGGGCGGTGCTTCGTTCTACCTGAACGTACCGCTCACGAGGAAGATCCGGAAGGGCGGGACGCTGCCGGCTTGGTTTGCCGAGAGCAAGGTGACGTGCACGATTGGCCGCCACACGTTTTTGACGGGTTGACAGGTTGACAGCCCAATGAGCGGAGTTTATTGTCATGCGCAATGGCGGCACCAAAACGAAAGCGCGCCAAGGCAACACTGCCAAGCCCCCACCGGTGCCCGCGCTGCGGGAAGCCAACCGCCGCCTTCGTGCCCTCCGAAAGTCGCTGGTACTGTCCGTGCGGTTGGAGCGATCGACAGCCGCGGTGAGAGCTGATGACGGTCCAGGGCGATCATCGCCAGGATCGTCAGGCCCGCCGCCAGCAGTTTCAGCCAAGCCGTTTCGACACCGATCCATCGGACAGCCAGATCCTTCTCAGCGGCGGAACGGTCGCGTGCCTGTTCCTCGCGGGACTGATCCTGCTGCTCTGGAGATAGCGGAGGCCCTTGCGAGACCAGGATACGAGCGCCGCGTCAAACTCTCCGGACTTTTCGGCCTTGGCGAGCGCGTGCCGCGCCGGCCGACCGGCGGGAGCGCGCAGCGGTGTATCACCTTCGTTCCGGTTCACTGCCCGCGCGGCTGTCCGGGCGCGACGATTCGCCAGCCACTCTGCCGTGTCTGCGGGGAGCCGACGCTCGGCGAGCCGCGCTGTCGAACCTGCGGCACCCGCGACCAGCATGACCGGCGTGTCTATTGCCTGGTCTGCGCGTGGTCCGCATTTCTCGTGAGGGACTGAGCCCATGTACGTCCGGACCCACAAGATGAAGTCGGCGACTTCGCGGCTTACTATCGCGGCCCTAGGCGACATCCAGTGGGCGGCCGATGAGGAGGACATCGCCTACGATCTCCTTGAGGAACACATCGGCAACTGCCTCGAGCATCCGAACCCGCTCTTCATCGGGATGGGGGACTACGTCGACTTTGCCTCACCCTCCATGCGTCGGGCACTCGAGACTCACGTCACCTACGACACCGCGAAGAAGGTGATCGCCGACGCCTCCAAGCATCTCGTCGACGATCTCTACAGGCGGCTCCTGAAACCAACGCGCGACAAGTGGCTCGGCCTCACGCAGGGTCACCATCACCATCAGGTCAAGGTCTCCGAGCTCAAGGACGGGACTGTGGTGATGGAGGACTCCGATGTCTACCTCGCGAAGCTCCTCAACGCCCCATGGCTCGACGAGATGGGTGTCGTGAAGCTCCTCTTCCCAGGCGGCGGAGTCTTCCGGATCCTCGCGATGCATGGCAGCGGCAGCAGTGTCTTCCCGTGGGGTCCGCTCATCAAGTTGTTCCGGCTGATGCCGCACTTTCAGGTTGATCTTATGCTGATGGGCCACCAAACGAAGAAGGCGAATGACGAGGTTGATCGCTTGATATTTCCGGACGATAGCGACGACATCCGCCACATGACGATCAAGATGGTGGGCACCGGCGGCTGGATGAAGGGTTACATCAACGGCCGCCGGACCTACGTGAGCACGGCCGGTCTCGGCCCTGTCGCGCTCGGCCAGCCGCTCATCCACCTGCGACCCCGGATCCGAAAGGGGCAGTGGGATCCGATGATGACCGTGGAAAGTTAGCAGCGAGCGCGAATCGTGAAGAAGCGGATCTCACCGAGCCGGTTGCGTCGATCGGCTGGGTGGCGCTCCAAGCCGATCTGGCAATGCCAGTACACGACGCGGTGCCGGGAGCCGCGAGGGAAGTTCTACTACTGTCCAAAGCACCGGGCGAAGTGGAACAGAGGCCAGAACGCGACCCGCGGGCTCAGGCGTCAACTCGGGTTTTGCATCTACTGTACCGAGCCGGCGGTGCCGGGCTATCGGCGTTGCCAGCAGCACCTTGACCTGTCGCTGCGGAATGCTCGGACCTACTGGGAGAAACGCAAGAAGGCGCGGGGCTGGAAACTAGTCCGCGTAAAAGCCTAATCATGGAGGATACCAATGGACAGCCCGTTCGAGGAGCTCGACGACCTCTCGACCTCGGCGTGTCCCTTCTGCATGGACCCAACCATCACGAGCTCGAGCCAGAAACCGTCGGAGCACTGCCATTATCGGCGGCATCCATCCAAGAGACCGGATTATGAGTAGAGGATATCTCGCGGGGCCCATGAGGGGCTATGCCGAGTTCAACTTCGCGGCCTTCCATGCCGCCGCGGCCATGCTCCGGGCCCAAGGACATGAGATCTTCAGTCCGGCCGAGCGGGATATCCATCGACACGGGACCGATATATCGGCAGGCAATGCGACCGGTGACGAAGGGTTGGCTACGGTCCAGCACGGGTTCTCGCTCCGTGAAGCTCTCGCTGATGACTGCGCCTGGATCTGCGCGCACGCCGAAGTCATCTTCCTCTTGCCAGGGTGGGAACAATCGAAGGGGGCGACGGCTGAGCGGGCGCTCGGGATCGCCCTTGGATTGGAGATCGTGGTGCTATGAGCGGAGATAAAAAGGAGACGAATCCGAAGGACGCCGCCGCCACCACACGGCTCGATCTAAGTCTCTTCCCGGCCTCGGCCCGCGCCTACGGAGCGCTGGCGTTTGTGGAGGGAGATCAGAAATACGGCGGTTTCAACTGGCGTGAGGCCGGAGTCATGGCGAGCGTCTATTACGCCGCTGCTGGCCGGCACCTTGATAAGTGGTTCAACGGGGAGGATGTGGACCCGAAGACCCTCGTCCCACACCTCGCCAATGCCATCGCCTGTCTCGCCATCCTGATTGATGCCGTTGAGCAGGGCAACCTTAACGATGACAGGCCCCCGATCCAGGAATCGACGCTCTACGACCGCTTCCAGGGGATCGTCGCCCACCTCCATACGCTCTTTCCGCGCATGACGCCGAGGTACCGCAAGAAGCCGTAAGACACTACCAACAACAGGTTGACAGCCTGTCACCGTAACCCGTAGCATGCTGGGCAATGCCATCGTTCCTGCTCCGGCCCGCGACCGCAGCCGACGGCGAATTTCTGTTTCACCTCCGGACCGACCAGGAGGTGATCGCGGCCTCCAACACGACCGGGCCGAGCGATCTGGCTCATCACATGGCCTGGCTGGATCGGTTCCTGAGCCTCGAGGACCGGGTGCTCTTCATCGTGGAGGCTGACCCACCCACAGTCGAAGGCACGCCGATCGGGCAGGTCCGGCTGGACATCTGCAACTACGGCACCCACGGGGAGGTGAGCATCTCGCTGGTGAAGGCGGTGCGGGGGTTGGGGCTCGGGCCACAGGTTCTCCGAGAAGTTGCCCGGCGGGCAAAAGCCGACTACCGGCTCGCCTGGCTCGAGGCCGTCATCAAGGAGAGCAACACCGCCTCCCGCCGCGCCTTCCTGCACGCCGGCTACACCGTGGAAGAGATCAAGGACGGCCTCGTGCGCGTGGCCAAGTATCTCGCCCAGTGACGAACGATCCGGAAAGCCCAGAGTTCCTGGCGCCATTCCGCCGGGAGCCGCGCATGCGGGTCTGTATCACCGGGGGCACCGGGAGCCTCGGCCAAGCCCTCACCTATCACTTCCTCCGGCAGTGGGCCGATCGGGTGGTGGTCTTCAGCCGGGACGAGCTCAAGCAGGCGGTGATGTGTCGGGAGATCGAGGCACAGTTCCCGGGCGTGGGCCCACAGATCCGGATGTTCCTCGGCGATGTGCGCAACCGGCGCCGGATGGTGAAGGCCTTCCACGGGTGCGATGTGGTCGTGCACGCGGCCGCCCTCAAGCGAGTTGACGCCGTAGCCTGCCACATGGGCGAGATCAAGGCCACCAACATTGACGGGACCGAGAACGTGATCGACGCTGCGCTTGAGGCCGGGGT
>Ga0209751_10004349_pt1 | contig 13594 bp, 13 predicted proteins | sample RifCSP13_1_FD_184019 | JGI IMG/M metagenome (GOLD analysis project Ga0209751, IMG submission 184019) | Soil microbial communities from Rifle, Colorado - Rifle CSP2_sed 13_1 (SPAdes) (version 2) | ecosystem: Environmental > Terrestrial > Deep subsurface > Rock core/Sediment | place: Rifle... | reverse complement strand
ACCACACACCCACCGTGCCCCCGGCGCATACAGGCGCGGCGCGCCGGGCATGGCCAGCCGCCGAATGGGATGAGATGACGGCGAGCTACTCTCAGGCCGACCGTGGCTATAGGTCTGGGACACACCCCTCGGCGGGACCGTACCGGGTCAGCCGTTAGTCCCTCTGGATCGTCGTTTGAACCCGCCGAAGCAGATCCAGCACTCCCCGTTCGCTGGCTCGCTCCTCGAGCTCTGGCATCGCGCCACAGGCACCCAACAGGTCGGCCACGTCGATGAGGTCCTGAGGCCCTCCAGCCAGCAGTTTCAGCACTATCAGGTCCGTGGGGGCAACAACCGGCACGCGGGAACCACCGGGAAGGACGACTCGAATGGCTCGGTCGAGCATCGCCCGCTCCCACGGCCGCGTCACGCAGATCACGTCGATTTTCGGCCCACCGTGAACCCACCCTAGGCGGAGAAGCAGCGGGATCGGGTCCTCGTCGCCGCCCCGGCGCCAGGACGGATGCCATCCCTCGGCTCGCAGGCCGCGCTCCATTTCTGGAGATTCGGTAATCTCCGCAAGAAGATCGATATCCTCTGTGGCCCGGGGTGACCCCCAGGTTGCGACCGCGAGTCCGCCGATGAGGGCGCCTCGAATTCCAAGCCTGTCCAAAAGATCAAAGACCTTGAGGAGGATCTGTTCCAAGGAAAGGGGCCGGCTCATGACCGAGGTTTGCTGCGATTACCTGCATCGCTGAGCAAGCGACAGAAGGTGGAAAGCTCCAGGGCCCGGTGCAGGCGCTCCCCTGGGCTCATCGAGGCGTAGAGATCAGATCCCACAGCACGATCGTCCCCGGCCGCAACAGAAGGCCGGCGACGGGCCGCCAATATCCACAAGGCCGACTGTACTGGACGAGGCTTCATATGGGCGTTTCCTCTTCAACTCGTACGAAGTTGTCGGCTGGCAGGGTGAGGATGTGCTTGCTGCGGTATCCTACGCGCCTCCCCCCTCTCGCTGTCAAGGAGAATTGAAAAGCGCTCCTAGCTTAGGCACGCTGATGAACCTGCGGTGGTTCGGCACGCCCCACCCCGGCCGTCCCCACCTTGAAGAGGGGGTTCCCATCCGGAGCCAGAAAGATGTGCACCCTTCGTGAGCCTCCTTTAAGCTAAGGCGATTCACTGTAGCCAGGTAAAGCAAAACGGCCCCGGATAGCTGTCCGAGGCCGTCTGTGCTGTCGAGTGTCTCCCCTCATCCCTTCCTTCTCCCCTCAGGGGAGAAGGTGAGGTTGAGGGGTTAGATGTCGAAGTAGAGGGCGAACTCCCACGGGTGGGGGCGGAGACGGATCGGATCGACCTCGTTCTTCCGCTTGTATTCGATCCAGGTGTCGATCGCATCCTGGGTAAAGACGTCGCCCTTCAGCAGGAACTCGTGGTCGGCCTCAAGGGCGTCCAGGACCTCCTCAAGACTCCCGGGCAGGTGCTTGATTCCCTTCGCCTCCTCCGGCTCAAGCTCATACAGGTCTTTGTCGATCGGTTGACCGGGGTCGATCTTCTTTTGAATCCCGTCGAGGCCAGCCATCAGCATGGCGCTGAAGGCCAGATAGGGATTGCAGCTCGGATCGGGGGTTCGAAACTCGATTCGCTTCGACGCCTCGCTCTTTGAATAGACCGGGATCCTGGCGCAGGCCGACCGGTTTCGCTGGCTGTAGACCAGGTTGATCGGCGCCTCATAGCCGGGCACCAGCCGCCGATAAGAGTTGGTCGTCGGGGCGATGAGGGCGCAGAGGGCGGGGGCGTGCTTTAGGAGGCCCCCGATGTAATAGAGCGCCGTGGATGAGATATCGCCATACCCACCCAGCTCCCAGAAAATATTCTTGCCACCCTTCCAGAGGCTCTGGTGGACGTGCATGCCCGAGCCATTATCCTGAAAGAGCGGCTTGGGCATGAAGGTGGCCGTCTTTCCGTGCTTGCGGGCCGTGTTCTTGGCGCAGTACTTGTACCAGAGGACGCTGTCCGCCATCTTGGTGAGGGGGCCGTACCGCATGTCCACCTCGGTCTGGCCGGCCGTCGCGACCTCGTGGTGGTGGACCTCCACCGGAACCCCCACCGACTCCAGCGCCAGGACCATCTCAGAGCGGATGTCCTGGAACTTGTCCATCGGGGGTACCGGGAAGTACCCCTGCTTATAGCGGGGCTTGTAGCCCAGGTTTGGCTTCTCCTCCCTCCCCGAGTTCCAGAACCCCGCCTCTGAGTCGATGAAGTAGTAGCCGTGCTGATAGCTCTGGTCGAACCTGATGTCATCGAAGAAGAAGAACTCCAGTTCTGGGCCCCAATAGGAGAGGTCCGCGATCGCCGTTGATTTGAGGTAGGCTTCGGCCTTCTGTGCGATGTACCGCGCGTCTCGGCTGTACAGTTGCCGCGTCACCGGATCCATGACGTTGCAGATCACCACCAGGGTGGGCACCGTCAGGAAGGGGTCCATGGCCGCGCTCGCCGGATCAGGGATCAGGAGCATGTCGGACTCATGGATCTGCTGAAACCCTCGAATGGACGAGCCATCGAACCCGATCCCATCGGCGAACAGCTCCTCCGTTAACTCCCGCACTGGTATCGAAAAATGCTGCCACAGGCCGGGCAGGTCGATGAACCTGAGGTCCACGATCTTCGCGCCCCGCTCCTTCGCCAGCTTGATGACATCCTTTGGTGTCATAGGACCTGTTTCCTCCTTCTCGCTTATGGGGTCGAACAGTTCGCCGTTGAGTGTTCCGTGGAGCGCCGGGAGTCCGCCTATGGCGCCCCGTCAAATCGCCGCCTCGCCCCTCTCGCCGGTCCGGATCCGGATCACGTCGTCGATCGAGACGATGAAGATCTTCCCGTCTCCGATCCGGCCGGTCTTGGCCGAGGATTGGATCGTCTCGACTACCTTGTCGCACTTGTCGTCCGGGACGACGATTTCGATCTTCACCTTGGGCAGAAAGTCAATGGTGTATTCGCTGCCCCTGTACAGTTCGGTGTGCCCTTTCTGCCGGCCGAAACCTTTGACCTCGCTTACGGTGAGCCCCTGGATCCCCACCTCGGCCAGAGCGCTCTTCACCTCGTCAAGTTTGAAGGGCTTGATGATCGCTTCGATCTTCTTCATCCGTCATCCTCCATCTCTGAAGGCGTCCGCCTTCCCAGCAGGGGTGTAACATGCCCGGTCCAGACTCTATAACGATGCGAGCCCTCACTTCTGCCCCGTTCGAAAAGCAAGTCATATGCCAAAAAATCCGCGTAGTTCAACTCCATACCGGCGCTCTTCTGGTCCCCCAAACACGCAACCTTGTGGCGCCTTCAGCCCCCTTCCTGCCAGGCGCGATCACGGCGCTGCCGAAGCTTTACGCACCTCCGCGCCTTCCTGACCTGTTTTTATGCAGCTACGGCCGCGCCTCCCTGAGATACTTGGCCGCATCCTCCGGCAGGACTGGATTGATGTAAAACCCGCTTCCCCACTCGAACCCGGCCACCTTGGTCAGCGTCGGCATAATCTCGAGATGCCAGTGATAATGGTTCACCTCGGTCTCCTGCAGCGGTGAGCTGTGAATCAAGTAATTGTAGGGCGGGTTGATCAGGATCTGGTCCATCCGGCCAAGGACCTCCTTGAGGATCCGAGAGCAGCTCACGATGTCGTGTTTCTGCACGTCCTGGAAGAAGGGCTCGTGGTTCCTGGGGAGGATCCAGGTTTCGAACGGAAAGCGAGACGCAAAGGGCGCGATGGCAATGAACCCGTCGTTCAGCGCGATGACCCTGATGTCCTGCTGCAGCTCCTGACGGATGATATCGCAGTAGATGCACCGGTCCTTGTAGTCGAAATAGGCCTTGGCCCCGTCCACTTCCTCTCTGGCGCGCTTGGGGACGATGGGGGTCGCGATGAGCTGGGAGTGAGGGTGCTCCAGGGACGCGCCGGCCTGCTCGCCGTGATTCTTGAAGATCAGGATGTAGCGGAAGCGGTGATCTTTCTTGAGATCGAGTATCCGGTCCCGGTAGGCCCAAAGGATATCCTCTACCCTCTCATCTGGCATCGCGGAGAGGATGTCATCGTGGTTGGGGGATTCGATGATCACCTCGTGGGCGCCGATCCCGTTCATCTTGTCGTAAATCCCTTCACCCTCCCGATCCAGCTCCCCCTCGATCTGAAGCGCCGGGAACTTATTCGACACCACACGAAGGTGCCACCCCGTACGGTTAGGCGGGCTGCCGTCCTTGCGGTAGACCATGATCTCGGGGGGGGTCTTGTCCTCGTGTCCTGGACAGAATGGGCAGAAACCCAATTTCTTCGGCGGCGGCGTGATCGCAAAGTCCGAGGGGCGCTTCCCCCGTTCCGTCGAGATGATGACCCACCGTGAGATGATCGGGTCTTTGCGAAGCTGCGGCATCAGGTTGGCTCCCCCTCTGTGGTAACATCACCCACAGGGCAACCGTACACTAGATCACTTGCCTTGAAATGTCAATGGGGAGGACTTGGAGGAAAAGCGGCAATGCACATCCCATGGCGGGCTACACCCTGCCCATTACGGCTCGGCGTTGTTACGCCTCATCCGGGCCAGAGCTTCTGTGAGGAGCGCCACCACATCCCGTTGCATCGGCAGCGGCAGGCCGTCCACGGTCAGCGCTCGCCGCCCAGACAGCCCGTCCCTGGCGCCTGCCAGCACACAGGCCTTCAGCATCCTGGCCTCGTCTGCAGGGCGATGGAGGAGCCGGAGATCGCCCAACCGGAGCGCAAGCCCGGCGACTATGGCATAGGCACCCCAGTTGGACACAGATGAAACAACCACCAGCTCGGCTGGGACCGCGCACGCGATGATCGACTGACAGGGACAGGCACAGCGACGGGACATGGGTGGGATCTTCAACCGGGAGCGCATAATCCTGCCGAAGCCGAGTTCATTTCCCCTGTCCCCGACGCCGATGGTCAGAACCTTCCGTCGCCGAGCCAGCGTGAAGAGGGCTTCGACGCCCGCGTGGGTGTTGCTCACATCCTCTCCGATCGCGTTGTGGGTGATCCCCAGATCGTTCGGCCCAAGTCGCTCGATCGAGATCACCGCCGCGGGTTTGATGCGATCCAAAAGGGCCATGGCGGCTTGGCCAGCGCAGTCGCGGCGAAGCGGGAATGGCGCGTAACGGACAGCCTGCCGCCAGCCCGCGTCCCGCGAGCCGTCGGCCAGCGCATCCAGCGTCGCCATGATCGGTCGCCGAAACCGGGCCTCCGCCACCAGGAACGAACGCACACCGAAGGCCAGCGCCATCCCTCGGGCGAGGACCGCGGCGCCGAGCGGGCCGTCGGTTTCGCCGCGCGGCAAGTCAGGCGCCGCGCCGGCGCCGGTGAGCAGGAGCACGGCCGCCCCGGGACGAAGGGCGGCCTCGAGACGTCTGGCTGCCGCCGAACAGAGCGGCTCACGCGCCAGGCTCCGGGCAGCCCGGTACAGTCTGGCGAGGTCTCTTGCGCGGCGCGTTGACCCCGTCCCGACCACCAGGCAGATCCGGTCGATCGCCTCCGAAATCTGAGAAGACCCGGCGCTCATCGGAGGCTGACGGTGACACGGGCCCGCAACTTGTTGCTTGTGTGACCTAGCTCGTCCACGACGAAGACCTCGAAGACCCGGATCCCTTCGGTTTCCCACTTGAAGGTCGCCTCGACCTTGCCGATGGCCTGTCCGAACTTATCATTTCTAAGATCCACGACAGTCGGCGCAAGGGCCTGCGTATAGACCCATTCCCGAACCTCAGAAGGGAAGATGTCCGCCTCAATGATGTCGGCGTCGGTGTCTTCGAAGTCGAAGGTGAGTCTCACCTCTTCCCCGACCCTGGCCTTCTCCGGCTCGATCCGGAGATTCGAGATGACCGGCACGCCCGGACCGGGTGACGTCGGTTCGATCCGCCACGTCGCGCATGCTGAAAGAGCGATGACCAGACCGCTGACCAGCAGGGCCTGCTTTACTCCACCCACTCCTCGACGCTGAGTCACCGCGCCTCACCTTCCCCGGATCGTCTTAGCATCCGCTCCTCAAGGCTGACCCGGTACCCCCCCTTCCCTTCTTCCACGCCGATGCGATACGTTCGGCTTCCGAGGGTGAGAGTATAGCTCTGCCGATCTCCCCACCGCTGCCACGCACGCCGCAATGCCTGGGACTTTCCCTCATAAATCCTCCAGGCGACGCGGGCCTCTGGCATCGAGATCCGGCGGAAGCGGATAGCCTGACCCGCGGTCGCCTGGGACAGCCGATAAGTATCCTCTCTGATGACCACTGCAATTTTCGTGTACCCGCCGGTCGTCTGGCGGTCGGCCAGCAGGATGATCGGCTGGCCATCGGCCGGGACCTGCACCGCCCCCAGCGGAGTCGAGTCGGAGATGATGTCCGCGCCTGTTCGATGCGCGATGGGCGGTCCCTGTAGCCGGGCGCCCATCCGGTCCATCTCCGGCATCACCCGATAGGTTCCGGTCAGAAGCGCCCGAATCCCCTCCCCTGTGAACTGATCGTCCTGTGGCCCGAGGATGACGCGCAGCGTGAGCACGTCACCGACACCGCTGTACCATCCCGGTGGGAGGCGGCGGCCTGCGACCGCGAGGCGTCGCGTCCCGGCCGAGCTGACCGCCAGAAGATCACCGCGGCGCAGTGGCCGACCCTGATAACCGCCGAATGCCGCAGGGAGACAGGTGGAGCGGCTGCCGAGCATGGGCGGGACGTCGATTCCCCCGGCCACAGCGAGATAGGCGCGCAGTCCCCGCCTGGCACGCCGCAGCTCAACAAGCTGGCCGCTCCGGATATCGATCGCCGCATCGGACTCAACAGGCCTGCCGTCCACAAGCGGCTCCATATCGGCCCCGACGATGGCGACGGCCAGATCGGCGCGCGCGAGCAGAACGGGCCCCTCTCCCGTCGCCTCCAGCGCTGCCGCTCCCTCTTCGTTACCGACCAGCAGATTGGCGGCCCTGAACGCTGCTTGATCCATCGCGCCGGATGTCGGAACCCCGAACTTCTGATACCCGAACCGTCCAAGATCCTGAACGGTGGTCAGCAATCCTGGCCTGACGACTTCAAGGGCTTCCACTCGCCGCCTTCAGGTAGTCGCGCTCCTCAATCGATACAAAGCGGACCTTGTCGCCCGGAGAGATCGGGGTCGGCACTTGGCTGGTCGCATCGAAGAGACGGAGAGAGGTGCGGCCGATGATTCGCCAGCCACCGGGGCTCTCCACGGGATACACGCCGGTCTGCGTCCCGGCGATCCCGACCGAGCCGGCCGGCACCTTCAGCCGCGGCGTGGGAAGGCGAGGGACCGAAAGCCGCTCCGACAATCCGCCCAGGTAGGCGAACCCCGCCGTAAAGCCCAGCATATAGGCATGATAGAGCGGCTCTGTATGCAGACGAATCACTTCATCCTGTGTGAGGCCGGTGTGGTGGCCGACGAACTCGAGGTCGGGGCCGTATTCACCCCCGTAGACGGCCGGGATCTCCACCAGCTTTGGTCGCGGCCCGTCTTCCCCCCCTGATGAGCTCAGAAGCCCGATGATCTGATCCTTCAAAACATCCCGCTCGGTCGCGAGCGGATCGTAGTAAATCGCCAGCGATCGATAGGTGGGAACCACCTCCTGGATCCCCGCGATCCCGGCCCGTTCGACGGCCTGGCAGAGGGTGCGGACTTGCAGGTTCAACGCGATGTCGATCCGATCGCCCAGCTCCACCACCAGGCAGCTCTCGCCTGCATCAAGAAACCTGACCGCCAAGCACCTCCTCCAAGGGGACAACTTTCACGCCTGCTTCCGTCAGCCGCTCCCGCAGCCGTGTCGCGATCGCGGCGACCCCCGGCGTGTCGCCATGCAGACAGATGGTGTCAACCGCGGCGGCGATCATGCGGCCCGTGATGGCTCTCACCTTCCCCTCCAGCATCATCAGAACACGATCGCCAACGGCATCGGGATCAGTAACAAGCGCCCCAGGCACTTGTCGGGAGACCAGGCTTCCGTCCTCATTATAGGCCCGATCGCCAAAGCCCTCCCTCGCCACTTTCAGCCCAGCCTCCTGTCCCGCCTTCACCAGTTCAGACTCCGGAGGGCCGACGAGGATGAGGGTGGGGTCGGCTTCAGCCACGGCTTCCACGACGGCCTTCGACAGCAATCGGTCCTTGGCGGCAACGTTGTACAGCCCACCGTGAGGTTTAAGGTGCTGTAACCGAATCCCCTCTGCCGTGGCGAAGGCGGCCAGCGCGCCGATCTGGTAGAGGATATAATCCCTCGCCTCACCCGGCGAGATCTCCATTGGTCGCCGGCCAAAGCCAAGCAGGTCGGGATAACCGGGGTGCGCCCCGACGCGGACGCCATGTCTCTTGGCCAGCTTCACCGTCGCGCGCATCACGGCCGGGTCGCCCGCGTGCCATCCACAGGCGATGCTGGCCGAGGTGATGTGCGGCATCAGGGCCTCATCATCCCCCATTTTCCAGGCCCCGTAACTCTCGCCCATGTCGCTATTCAGGTCGATCTTCATCGCGGGAAAAGGGTGCTGAGCAGTTGTTCGAGTCCAGCAGCAACGATTTCGCCCGGTCCGAGAGGGCGCGCGACGCCTCCACAACGCAAATGAATTTCTGGCGCGTGATCAGTTGACATGGCGTGGATTTTACAATAATGTCACAAGTAGTCAAAAGATTTCACATGAACCGCACTCTTCCGAGATTCGCAGCGCTGCTCAACCCCCTGGGTCCTGCTGATGCCCATAACAACTCAACGTCAAGGAGGCAGCCGTGGCTGAAACGATCAGTCGAGTAGATTACTTCTACATTGAGACCCCCGACAGACCCGGAGAGGCGGCGCGAGCCTTGTCCACGTTGAAGGATGCAGGCATCAACCTGCTGGCCTTCACCGGGTTCCCCAAAGGCCGGCGATCCCAGTTGGACTTTATCCCCGCAGATCCGGCGGGCTTCGTGAAAGTCGCCAAAAATGCCAGGTGGAAGCTCAGCGCGAAGAAGAGCGGGTTTCTCATCCAGGGTGAAGACCGGACCGGGGCCGTTGCCGACATTCTGCGCAAGGTGGCGGATGCGAAGATCAACGTGACAGCCGTCGATGCCGTCTGCGCCGGGGCGGGTCGCTACGGGGCAATCCTCTGGGTCAAGCCTCGCGACCTCAAGCGCGCTGCAAAAGCGCTCGGCCTCGGATAAGGCTTCCGGGTTCGGGGGCGTTACGGGCGGGTTGCAAGAGGTGGGAATGGTGATGTGGGAGTTCGGGCCACGATCCTACTCGCCAAACTCGCTCAAGGATATGTAGGGCGGAAGGACTCTGACATGAGCCGCTGGCTCACCAATGGGCATAAAAGTCCGTGGCCTCCAAACCCGACGTCTTGTCATTGCGAGCGACCAAATAAGCCGAAGCCCAGAGCGAAGCGAAGGGGTGGCAATCTCACCGCACTTTCACTGAGAGATTGCGCAGCCTGCCCCGAGCCACGAGATTGCTTCGGCCGACCTTGTCGGCCTCGCAATGACAGGCCCTTCGACCTAGCTCAGGACAGGCGGTGGGTCCCGCTCCTCGCAATGACACGGGCGGTGGGGACTTTCGGGGCATGACACCTCTAAGAGCGCCGTCTTTGCCGGACCTACTGCATCTCGCCGGCGTAGATCTTCATGATCTTCGTCAGCAGCTCGATCGCATCTGAGCGCCGCCGCTGGAACGAGTTGCGCCCGATGATCGTGCCAAACCCACCACCATCGCGAATCGCCCGGATCTCCTCCAGGACCGCGTTATCGTCCTCCTTCGCCGCCCCGCCGGAGAAGATCACGATGCGGCGCCCGTCGAAGGCGCTCTGGACCACATGGCGGACGCGCTCGGCCAACGTGCCGATCGGGACCTTCGTCTTCTCATAGACCTTCTTGGCTTCCGCCTGTTCGATGTGGGCGCTGGGCAGCTTCACCTTGATGAGGTGTGCGCCCAGTTGGGCCGCGATCTGGGCGGCGTATGCCACAACGTCGATGGCGGTTTCGCCCTCCTTGCTCAGGCCGGACCCGCGGGGGTAGGACCAGCAGACTGCGACCAATCCGGATGCCTTCGCCTCTGCAGCGATCTCGCGAAACTGTTGGTACATCGCGGTGCAATGGGAGGAGCCCGGATAGATCGTGAAGCCGACGGCGACGCAACCGAGCCTCAGGGCGTCCTTGACGCTTCCGGTCACCGAGGAGAGCGGGTCTTTCTCGTCATGCAGCACATCGTGGCTGTTGAGCTTCAGGATCAGGGGGATCTGGCCAGCGAAGTCGGCGGCCCCCGCCTCGAGGAAGCCGAGCGGCGCTGCATACGCGTTACAGCGGGCCTCGATCGCCAGCTCGAAGTGATAGTGCGGATGGTACCCCGGAGGGTTGACGGCAAAGCTCCGCGCGGGACCATGCTCGAAGCCCTGATCCACCGGCAGGATCACCAGGCGTCCCGTTCCGGCAAGGTACCCGTGGTTCAATAGGCGCGCCAGGTTGGTCAGGGTACCTGGATTGTCGCTGCTGTACCACCCGAGGATTTCACGGATACGTTTGTTCATGCTGGTCATCCTCCCTTGATCTGTCTTTTCCGGTTGAACTCCCGCGCCGGATGGTAAGCCCGCTGTGACCCACTACCGTTCCCCTCGGTAGAACTCCTCGATGAGTGAGACATCGTCGGCACTGCCGATGACCAGCGGTACGCGCTGGTGATAATCCGAAGCCTCGATGTCAAGAATCCGCTCCAGCCCTGTGCTGGCCCGACCTCCCGCTTGCTCCACCAGATACGCCATCGGCTGCGCTTCGTACAGCAGCCTGAGCTTGCCGGTGGATTTCTTGCCACCGCCAACTTCGGCCGGATACATAAAGACCCCCCCTTTGAGCAACGTTCGGTGCAGGTCAGACACCATCGTACCGACGTAGCGGAATGAGTAGGGCCGGCCCGTGCTCTTGTCAAGGGAATTGAAATAATCCACCGCCCGCCGCGTCGCCTCAGACCACCGATGGTAGTTGCCCTGATTCACGCTGTAGATCTTGCCCCGCCGGGGGATGGTGATGTTCGGATGCGACAGCACGTACTCGCCGATCGTCCCATCGAGGGTGAAGCCATTCACGCCGCGACCGACGGTGTAGACGAAAACGGTGCTGGGCCCGTACATGACATAGCCTGCCGCGATTTGCTCGGTCCCCTTTTGCAGAGGGTCGGCCGCCGCGTGGTCCCGCCCCTGGCCGCGGCGGCGACGCACCGAGAAGATCGTTCCGACCGTGCCGTTGATGTCGAGGTTCGAGGAGCCATCGACGGGATCGAAACAGACCACGTAGCCTCCGGCGGCGCAATTCCGGTCGAAATGAAGCAGCTCTTCCATCTCCTCCGAGACTACCGTGCAGACAAGGCCGGTCTCTTTCAGGGCAGTCACGTAGACATCGTTGGACCAGATGTCGAGCTGCCGGACCTGCTCTCCCTGCACATTCACTTCTCCAGTGTACCCCAACTTGCCAATCAGCGCCGCCCGGTTCACCTCGCGCGAAATAAACTTAGAGACGACGCTGATCTGCATCAGAAGCGCTCCAAGGTCGCCGTCCGACGATTCCCGTTGGTTGTCAGCGAGATGACGGCTAAGCGTCATGCCTGTACGGGTCATTCATTCCCCCATAATCGGGCGTAGGCGCGCACGCGTCGAGCCCGAGGGCCGCGCACCATCAAGCATCAGCATCGATATGCCCCACAACGACCTGATCAACTGCGACGGGCCTTATCGCTATCGTCGCGGCCCTCAAGCCCCTTCCCCGAACCTCAAAGCGCTGCCCTGGCCATCATCGCTCAACTCGCTGCCGCACTGTAACCATTTCGCCATCCTGCACGAGAATCGTGTCGGCCATGCCGATGAAGAGTCCGGTCCCGACCACTCCGGGGATCGAGAGGATCGACTGCTCTAAAGCGGCAGGGTCTTTGATCGGAGAGATGCCGCAATCAAGGATCTGATTGCCGTTGTCGGTCACGAACGGGCGGCCATCAAGCAGGCGTACCGTCGGGGGACAGCCCAGCTCTACGAGGCGGCGCTGGCACAGAGGCAAGCCAAAGGGCACGACCTCGACCGGGAGGATGCCTCGGCTCCCCAGGACCGGCACGAGCTTCTCGGCCCCGACCAGGATGATCAAGCGTCCCGACGAGGCGGCGACGATCTTCTCCCGAACCATCGCGCCGCCATACCCCTTGATCAGGTCGAGCCTGGGATCCACCTCATCAGCGCCGTCAAAGGTGGCATCGATGCGGACGACCTCGTCGAGACTAACCAGCGGGATGCCAAGCTGCCTCGCCAGATCGGCAGTGACCTGCGAAGTCGGCACCGCCCGGACTCGCAGCCCCTCTTTGACGGCCTCCCCGAGAGCATGTACGAAGGCGGTCGCCGCACGCCCGGTGCCCAGACCGACCACGTCGCCATCTTTGACGAACTCGAGAGCCTGCGTAGCCACTGACGGCTGCGGCTTGCGCCCGGCAAAGCCTCTGGAACGCGATTGTCGGCTATGCGTGCTTGGTTCCCCGCCCATCAAATGTCTTAGGCTCCCAGTTGAAGTGAGCGTTGTGTGGGATCCTATACGGTTATGTGACCCGACGGAGATCGTATCGGGCAGGAAGGCGATCCTTTACCGGCGCGGCAGGCAAGGCACGCTCGCACCTTTCCGAAAGTCCGCAGAAATGCTGAGGTGCTTATACTATGTTGGACATTCGAATGTCAAGGTTAGTTTGGATGAATTTTCCGGCGAGGAAGGGGGATGGTGAACCTTACTGGCCGGTCTTTCGCTCCTGCACCCCCGGTGAAAAGCAGCCTTTTGCAACCGTTCTTCTCGACACTAATTGTCCCGCCGAGCTTGACGTCTTTTACGCGGCCCTGCCAAGGAACAGGCGGGAACAGGCTTGACCTTTTGGCCGTGGTGTGATACCGAGAAGGAACAATCTTATGAAGGTTGGCTGAGGAGATGGGCTTACGACTGGGTCTGACTCGCAAAAGCCTGAGTAGGTGATACGGCTATGGTAATCGACAGGGGTGTGGAACGGCCCGCCGATCGCGTTCCGCCCACGCACCGCGCATGGGTTGAGGTTGATCTGGGCGCGATACGCAACAACGTGCAGGCGATCCGACAATTGCTCGCCCCCTCGACCCAGCTTATGTCTGTCGTCAAGGCCGACGGCTACGGCCACGGGGCGGAAGCGGTGGCTCGAACCGCGCTCTCGGCCGGCGCCTCCTGGCTGGCGGTGGCCACGCTGGAGGAAGGCATCCGGCTCAGGAACGAAGGGATCGAGGCGCCGGTTCTTCTCTTTGCCCCGGCGATCTCCAAGGAGGAAATCGAGGCGGTCGCCGAGCATCGCCTGCAGCCGACAGTCTGTAGCCTCGCCCAGGCACGTCGGTTCGCCGAGGCCGGCCTGGGTGCGATCGGAATCCACCTGAAGGTCGATACCGGGATGTCCCGCCTCGGAGTGTCCTGGCAAGAGGCCCAGGGCCTTCTTCGCGCACTGAGGGTCCTTCCCAATATCGACGTCTCCAGTGTGTACAGTCATCTGGCCACCGCTGATGCTCCGGACTTTCTCGCGGCCGCCCAACAGTGCCAGCAGTTTCTGGAGCTGGTGGACGCGCTG
>Ga0209751_10004348_pt1 | contig 13595 bp, 11 predicted proteins | sample RifCSP13_1_FD_184019 | JGI IMG/M metagenome (GOLD analysis project Ga0209751, IMG submission 184019) | Soil microbial communities from Rifle, Colorado - Rifle CSP2_sed 13_1 (SPAdes) (version 2) | ecosystem: Environmental > Terrestrial > Deep subsurface > Rock core/Sediment | place: Rifle... | reverse complement strand
CGCCCGCCGACCGAGCGGAGGTTGGCCAGGAAGCCCCTGCGCCGGTCCCATGCCGCGTCCGCCTGGGGCGTGCCGGCGGCGGGCCGGGCGAGCGCGCTCACCGCGTGACCTCCGAGCCCAGCGGCTCGGCCTCCTCGGTGTCGTGGGTCATCTCGGCCAGGGTCGCAGGCGGCGGCCCGGGCCGCTCGCCATGGTGCACCGCCTCGTCGTCGAAGCCGCGACCGACCAGCTCGACGAAGACGTCCTCGAGGCTGGGCTCCGACTTCTGGAGGGCGACGATGCGGGCACCCAAGCCACCCAGGGCGCCGACGACGCCACCGAGCGCGGCGTCGTCATCGAGGACGAGGTTGACCACGACCGACTGGCGTTCGCGGCCCACCTCGCCGGCACCGTCGCTCATGGTGGCGGCGCGGACGACGCCGGGCAGGGCGGCCAGCGCGGCGGCTCCGCCGGCGAGCCGGTCCAGCTCCAGGCGGAAGACCGACTCGCGCTGAACGCGGCGCTTCAGCTCGACGGGCGTGCCTTCGGCGAGGATCCGGCCGCGGTCCACGATGGCGAGCCGGTCGCACAGCTCATCGGCCTCGGCCATGTAGTGGGTCGTGAGCAGGACCGTGCGGCCGGGGACGGCCGCCCGCCACTCGACGACCAGCTCGCGCACGGTGCGCGCGGCGGAGACGTCCAGGCCCAGCGTCGGCTCGTCGAGGAAGAGGATCCAGGGGTCATTGAGCAGGCCGCGCGCGAGGTTCATCTTCTGGCGCTGGCCGGTCGAGAGTTCCGAGACGCGCTGCACGCGCTGCTCGGCCAGGCCCACGGCCTCGATCAGCTCGTCCACGCGGCGCCAGCCCTCGCGCCGGCCGAGCCCGTAGAACTGGCTGAACATCCAGAGCTGCTCGCGGACGGTGAGGATGCCGTAGCCCGACTGCTCGCCGCCCGCGACCATGTTCATGATCCGCCGGATCCTCTTCGCGTCGGCGGCCACGTCGAAGCCGAAGACGCTGGCCGTGCCCGCCGTGGGCAGGAGCAGGGTCGTGAGGATCTTGATCAGCGTCGTCTTGCCCGCGCCGTTGGGGCCGAGCAGGCCGAAGAGCTCGCCGGGCTCGACGCGCAGGTCCACGCCGGCCAGGGCGACGACGTCCTTCGGCTTGGCCTGGTAGACGCGCTGCACGCCGCGGACGTCGATGGCGGGGGCGAGATGGGGCTCGGACACGGGAATGTGGACCTCGGGACGCGAAACCTGGGGCTGCCGGGCGTGTGGGAGGCGCGCGCGGCCGACTCGAAAGCGGGCGGGGCCTCGTGATGGCGCGGCGCTCGCCGGTCCCGCCGACGCTCCGCGCATCCTAGCACCGTGGAACCGGACGGCCACCGGGGGTGGCGACGCCGGGTGATGGACGTCTACGTGGTGTCGTTCTCCGCCAGGGCCACCGCGATGCGCGCGGCGACCGACGCGTCGTGCTCGATGAGGGCGACGTTGGCGGCGATGGAACGCCCGTCGGTCAGTTCCGCGACGCGCGCCAGGACCCAGGGCGTGGCCGCCGGGCCGTGGATGCCGGCCGCTTCGGCCTCGGCGATGGCACGGTCGATGGCCGCATCGGCCTCAGCGCGCGGGAGCGCGGCTGGCTCCGGTACCGGTACGGCGACGACGATGCCGGTGACCAGGCCGAGCCCCCAGTGGCGCCGCGCCAGGGCGGCCGCCTCGGCCGGCGTCTCGACACGAATCTGGAGCTGGAGCCCGCTGCTGCGGCTGAAGAATCCGGGCAGCTCGTCGGTGGCGAGGCCGAGCACGGGCACGCCGCGCGTCTCGAGCACCTCGAGCGTGAGGCGAACGTCGAGGATCGACTTGGGACCGGCGCACACGACGAGCACGGGCGTCCGGGCCAGCTCGTCCAGGTCGGCGGAGACGTCCATGCTCGCGCTGCCACCGCGGTGGACGCCGCCGATGCCGCCCGTGGCGAAGACCTGGATGCCGGCCAGGTGCGCGGCGATCATCGTCGCGCTCACCGTGGTGCCCGCCCAGCCAGGCCGGCCCAGCGCCGCGGCGAGGTTGTGGCGCGAGGCCTTGACGACGTCCCGCGCCGCGGCCAGGGTCTCGATCTCCGTGCGCGACAGGCCCACGAGCAGCCGGCCGTCGCGTACAGCGATGGTCGCGGGCACGGCCCCCTCGGCGCGCACCGCCGCCTCGGCGGCGAGCGCCACCTCCACGTTGCGCGGCGCCGGCAGCCCGTGGCTGATGAGCGTCGACTCGAGCGCCACGACCGGGCGCTCGATCTCCGTGCGCGACAGGCCCACGAGCAGCCGGCCGTCGCGTACAGCGATGGTCGCGGGCACGGCCCCCTCGGCGCGCACCGCCGCCTCGGCGGCGAGCGCCACCTCCACGTTGCGCGGCGCAGGCAGCCCATGGCTGATGAGCGTCGACTCGAGGGCCACGACCGGGCGCCCGGTGGCCAGCGCGTCGGCGATCACGGGAGCGATGTCGAGGGCCGGGTGACGAGATGCGGGCATCCGACGTAGCGTACCCGGCGCGACGACCGGTGGGATGTGAGCCCGGCCCTCGGGCCTACCCCAGCCGCTCCCTCCGCGGCCCGGTGAGCAGGCGCGCCGCCGCACGGTGGCCGGCGAGGGCTGCCCAGCGCAGGACGGCGGCCCTCGGGCCTACCCCAGCCGCTCCCTCCGCGGCCCGGTGAGCAGGCGCGCCGCCGCACGGTGGCCGGCGAGGGCTGCCCAGCGCAGGACGGCGATGTCGTGGCGTGTTTCGGCCGGCGCCCCCAGCCAGGCCAGGAGGAACCCTGCATCGAAGGCATCGCCGGCGCCTGTGGTGTCCGCGGCGGCGATGTGCGTCGTGGCCACCGCCAGGCGGACCGGCTCGCCACCGGGGCGGGGGCCGCGGACGATGAGACGGCAGCCGCCCGGTCCCTCCTTCACCACGACGACCGGCGCCAGATCGAGGAGATGGTGCTCCCCGCGGGCTCCCGCCAGGGCAGCGGCCTCGCCCGCGTTGGCGAAGAGGAGATCGGGGGCCAGGGCGGCGATCCTCTCCCACGCCGTGCGCCGCCCGTGCGACAGCAGCGGCCGCCGCGAGGCGAGATCCACGGAGACGGTCGCCCCGGCGGCGCGGGCCAGCTCGGCGGCCCGTCGCGCGGCCGCGCCGAGCGGCTCGTTGAGGAGTGAATAGGCGGGCAGGTGCAGCCCGGCGGCGCCGGCGAACCAGGCCGCCCGGAGGTCTTCCGGCGTCAGCTGATCGGCCGCGCCGCGGTCGGTGATGAAGGTGCGCTCGCCGCCCGGTTCGACGAGGGCCACGATGCGCGCCGTCCGTCCCGCCCTGCGCACGAGGTGGACCCGCACGCCGGCCTCCGCCAGGGAGGCGCCGAGCCGCCGCCCCCACTCGTCGCGGCCGACGGCGCCGACGAAGGCGGCCTCACCGCCCAGCCGTGCGATCCAGCGCGCGGTGTTCGCCGCCGACCCGCCCTGGCGGAAGACGATCGCGCCGGCGGCATCGCTGGCGTGGGCCAGCGGCTCCTTCGTGGCGGCCACGATGTCCACCACCAGGTCGCCCAGGGCGACGATCCCAAGGCGGGTCCGGGCGCGCCGGGAGGAGGCGCGGGAAAGCCGGCGAACGGGCCGCGGTCGGGACTGCATGTCCGCGACTATCATAGGCTCGACCCCTGACCGAACCGATGGAGCGACCGCGCATGACGATGACCGCCGCTCGCCTCGATCCCCAAGGTGGGTCCGGGCGCGCCGGGAGGAGGCGCGGGAAAGCCGGCGAACGGGCCGCGGTCGGGACTGCATGTCCGCGACTATCATAAGCTCGACCCCTGACCGAACCGATGGAGCGACCGCGCATGACGATGACCGCCGCTCGCCTCGATCAGCTGGCCATCGACACGATCCGAACGCTCGCCATCGACGCCGTGCAACGGGCCAACAGCGGCCACCCCGGCGCGCCGATGGGCATGGCCCCGATGGCCTACGTGCTCTGGACCCGGGCCCTGCGCTACGCGCCCACCGACCCCGACTGGCCCGACCGTGACCGCTTCGTGCTCTCCGCCGGTCACGCCAGCATGCTGCTCTACGCGCTGCTGCACCTGACCGGCTTCGACCTCCCGCTCGAGGAGCTGGAGCGCTTCCGCCAGTGGGGCTCGCGGACGCCGGGCCACCCGGAATGGGGCCTCGCGCCGGGTGTCGAGGCGACCACCGGGCCGCTGGGCCAGGGCATCGCCAACGCCGTGGGCATGGCCATCGCCGCTCGGCGTCTGGCCGGCGAGTTCAACCGGCCGGGCCACACGATCGTCGATCACCGCACGTACGTCATCTGCTCCGACGGCGACCTGCAGGAGGGCGTCAGCGCCGAGGCGGCCAGCCTGGCCGGCCACCTGCGCCTGGGCGAGCTGATCGTGCTCTACGACGACAACCGGATCCAGCTCGACGGCCCGACCTCGATGGCCTGGAGCGAGGACGTGCTGGCCCGTTTCGACGCCTACGCCTGGCACACCCAGCGGGTGGATGACGGCAACGACGTCGAGGCCGTCGCCGCCGCGGTGACTGCCGCCCAGGCCGACCCCCGCCCGAGCCTCATCGCGGTGCGCACGCACATCGGCTACGGGTCGCCCAACAAGCAGGACTCCCAGAAGGCGCACGGTGCCCCGCTCGGCCCGGACGAGGTGCGCCTGACGAAGCAGGCCTACGGCTGGGACGCCGATCGCGAGTTCTTCATCCCCGACGAGGCGCTGGCGCATTTCCGGGCGGCCCTGCCGCGCGGCGCGGCGCTGCTGGACGACTGGCGCGAGCGCTTCGCCGCCTACGAGGCGAAGTACCCCGCCGAGGCCGCCGAGTTCGAGCGGCGCATGGCCGGGCGGCTGCCCGAGGACTGGACGGCGGCGCTGCCGGCCTACGGGCCTGACGACGCGATGGGCACGCGCAACGCCTCGCAGGCGACGATCCAGGCCCTCGCCACGGCGCTTCCCGAGCTGTTCGGCGGCGCGGCCGACCTGTCCGAGAGCAACCTGACCGACGTGAAGGGCAGCGGCGACTTCACCGCCCACGAGGACGGTCGCAACCTCCGCTTCGGGGTGCGCGAACACGCCATGGGCGCCATCGCCAACGGGCTCGCCTACCACGGCGGCTTCCTGCCCTACGCGGGCACGTTCCTGACCTTCAGCGACTACATGCGCGGCGCCGTGCGCATCGCCGCCCTGGCCGGCCTGCACGTGCTCTACGTCTGGACACACGATTCGGTGGGGCTGGGCGAGGACGGCCCGACGCACCAGCCGGTCGAGCACTATGCCGCGCTACGGGCGATGCCCAACCTCTGGTTCGTGCGCCCCGGCGACCCCAATGAGACGGTCGCCGCCTGGCGGCTGGCCGCCGAGCGACGGGACGGGCCGGTGGCGCTGGCGCTGTCCCGCCAGAAGGTGCCGGTCCTGGCCGGCACGGCGGAGATGGCCGTCGAAGGCCTCCGGCGTGGCGGCTACGTCCTGGCCGACGCCGTCGACGGCCTCGGGAATCCGGCCACCCCGGACGTCATCCTCATCGCCACCGGTTCGGAGCTCCAGCTCGCCGTGGCCGCGCGCAAGGAGCTCGAGGACGAGGGCATCCGCGCGCGGGTCGTCTCCCTCCCCTGCTGGGAGCGGTTCGCGGCGCAGCCCACGGGCTACCGCGACGACGTCCTTCCTCCGGAGGTCACGCGGCGCGTCAGCATCGAGGCTGGCGTCTCGCTCGGCTGGGACCGCTGGGTCGGCCCCGAGGGCGCGATGATCGCCATCGAGCGGTACGGAGCTTCTGCGCCCGCGCCCACCATCTTCGAGCACCTCGGCTTCACCCCCGCCCACGTGGCCGAGGTCGCCCGGGGTGTCCTCACCGGCACGGTGCGGGGGGTCGTCTCGCCGGCACCCGACCGGCATCGCGTCCCCACCGCCTGAGGGAAGGACCGACCGATGACCGACCCCACCGCCATCGAGCGCTACCGCATCCCCGACCTCCTCCGCAAGCCGGTCGAGGAGGCCCTCGACGCCGCGCTCCAGGCCGGCTGGCCGGCCCGCATCTGGGGTCGCGACACGAGCGTCTGGACGGCCGACCCGGAGGTCGCGGCGCGCATCGCCAACCGCCTTGGCTGGCTCGACGCGCCGCAGCACTTCGGCGGCCACATGGACGAGCTGGCCGTCTTCGCCGCCACCACCGGCGCATCGGGCATCCGCCAGGCGCTCGTGTGCGGCATGGGCGGCAGCTCACTCGCGCCGGAGGTGCTGGCGGGCGCCTACCCGATGGGCGAAGAGGGCATCCCCGTCGGCGTCCTCGACTCGACCGACCCGGAGGCCGTGCGCCGCGCCACCGAGGCCTTCGAGCCGTCGACGACGCTCTACCTCATCGCCAGCAAGTCGGGCACGACGACCGAGACGCTGGCCTTCCTGGAGCACTTCTGGGCGCTGGAGCGGGCCGGCCACCACGAGATCGGCAGCCGCGACGAGGGCGAGCACTTCGCCGCCATCGGCGACCCCGGCCCGGCCCTCGAGGCGGTCCCCCACAGCGACGAGTTCCGGGCCGTCTTCCTCAACCCGCCCGACATCGGCGGCCGCTACTCCGCGCTCAGCTACGTCGGCCTCGTGCCGGGCGCGCTGCTCGACCTCGACCTCGAAGCGCTCCTCGCCGACGGCCGGCGGATGGCCGAGGCCTGCCGTGCCGAGGACGCGGGCAACCCGGGGCTGGCGCTGGGCACGGCGCTCGGCGCCCTCGCCCTCGAGGGGCGCGACAAGCTGACCTTCGTCATCGAGCCCGGCATCGCCGGCTTCGGCGCCTGGGCGGAGCAGCTCGTGGCCGAGAGCACCGGCAAGAACGGCTGGGGGATCGTCCCCGTGGATGGCGAGCCGCTCGGGGCGCCGGGCGACTACGGCCCGGACCGCATCTTCGTGCGCCTCTCGCGCGAGGCGGCCGCCGGCTGGCGTGCCGAGACCGATGTGACCCTCGACGGCCTCGCGGCCGCGGGGCACCCGGTCATCGACCTCGTCATCCCCGAGGGTGAGGGGCTCGGCGGGGAGTTCTTCCGCTGGGAGTTCGCGACCGCCGTCGCGGGCGCCGTGATCGGCGTGGACCCCTTCGACGAGCCGAACGTGACCGAGTCGAAGGAGAACACCCGGCGCGTGCTGGCCGGGTACCGGGAGTTCGGTCGCCTGCCGGCCGAGGAGGGCATCTCGGCCAGGGGACCGCTGGTCGCCCGGCTCAAGGCCCACCTCGCGCCCGTGCGGGACCGCTGGTCGCCCGGCTCAAGGCCCACCTCGCGCTCGCGCCCGAGAACGGCTACGTCGCCGTCCAGGCCTACATCGGGCGGACGCCGGAGCGGGACGCGCGGCTGGCCGCCCTGCGCGAGCGGCTGCGATCCCGCACGGGGCTGGCCACGACCGTGGGCTACGGTCCGCGCCTCCTCCACTCCACGGGCCAGCTGCACAAGGGCGGCCCGCCGACCGGCTGCTTCCTGCAGCTCGTCGCCGATCACCCGGCCGACGTGCCCATTCCCGGCGCCGCCGAGAGCTTCGGCATGCTCATCGACGCCCAGGCGCTGGGCGACCTCGCGTCGCTCCGAGCGCATGGACGGCCCGTCCTGCGCGTCGGCCTCGGGGCCGACCCGGACGCCGGTCTGGACGCCCTCATCGCCGCCCTGTAAGCACGGGAGACCTGGATCGTGGACCTCGCCATCGTCGGCCTCGGCCGCATGGGCGGCAACATGGCCCGCCGCCTGCAACGCGCCGGCCACCGCGTCGTCGCCTTCAATCGCTCGCCGGAGAAGACGCGCGAGATCATGGCCGAGGGGCTCGAGGGCGCCTTCACGGCCGAGGAGGCCGTGGGCATGCTCCCGGCCCCGCACATCGTGTGGCTCATGGTGCCGGCCGGGGACGCCACCGAGGCGACGCTCGAGGAGTTCGCCGCCGTGCTCTCCCCCGGCGACTGGATCGTGGATGGGGGCAACGCGAACTTCCACGACTCGAAGCGCCGCCACGGCATGCTCAGGGAGCGCGGCCTGCGCTTCGTGGACGCGGGCATCTCCGGGGGCGTGTGGGGCCTGCAGAACGGCTATGGCACGATGGTCGGCGGCGACCGCGAGGACGTCGAGCCGCTGGAGCCGATCTTCCGCTCGCTGGCGCCCGAGGGCGGCTACGTCCACTGCGGGCCGGCCGGCAGCGGGCACTACGTGAAGATGGTCCACAACGGCATCGAGTACGGCCTGATGCAGGCCTACGCCGAGGGCTTCGAGATCCTCCACGCCTCCGAGTACCCGCTCGACCTGGAGGCGGTCGCGAAGGCCTGGCAGCACGGCACCGTCATCCGCTCCTGGCTGCTCGAGCTGGCCGGCCTCGCCTTCGCCGAGCACGGCGAGGGCCTCGAGGACATCAAGGGCTGGGTGGCCGACTCGGGGGAGGGTCGCTGGACGGTCGCGGAGGCCATGGCGCTGGACGTCCCGGCGCCGATCATCACCCTCTCGCTGCTCGCCCGCTTCGCCAGCCGCCAGGACGAGAGCTACGGCGCGAAGGTGCTGGCCGCGCTCCGCCAGCAGTTCGGCGGGCACGCGCTGAAGACCGACTGATGGCCGTGCGCAGCACGCCGGCCCGTCGCTCCGGGACCTCCCGGAGCGGTGCTCGGGGCCGGTCCCGCGCCCTCGCGAACCCGCTGCGCGAGGGCCTGCGCCTGGAGAAGGTGCCGGAGCCGTGCACGGTCGTCCTCTTCGGGGCCACCGGCGACCTGGCGCACCGCCGCGTCCTGCCCGCCCTCGTCAACCTGCGCCGGGCCGGGCTCCTGCCGGCGGAGTCGAGCGTGCTCGGCTACGCCCGGCGGCCGTACACGGACGAGACCTACCGCGCCGAGATGGCAGTGGCGGTCGCGGACCACTCGCGGCTGCCCATCGAGCCCGCCCTGTCTGCCGGCGGAGTCGAGCGTGCTCGGCTACGCCCGGCGGCCGTACACGGACGAGACCTACCGTGCCGAGATGGCAGTGGCGGTCGCGGACCACTCGCGGCTGCCCATCGAGCCCGCCCTGTGGGCCGACTTCGCCGCCGGCATCCACTACCAGCAGGGCGACTTCACGACGCCCGAGGCGTACCGGGCGCTGGCTGACCGCCTCGACCGCATCGATGCCGCGCGCGGCACGCGCGGCAACCGGCTCTTCTACCTGGCCACGCCGCCCTCGGCCTACGGGCCCATCGTCGAGAACCTCGGTCGAGCCGGCCTCGACCGTGAGCAGCGCCGCGGCGGCTGGGCGCGCATCGTCATCGAGAAGCCCTTCGGCCACGACCTCGAGTCGGGGCGCGCGCTCAACCGCGAGGTCCTGCGCGTCTTCAGGGAGTCGCAGGTCTACCGCATCGACCACTACCTGGGCAAGGAGACGGTCCGCAACATCCTCGTCTTCCGCTTCGGCAACGGCATCTTCGAGCCGGTCTGGAACCGGCGCTACATCGACCACGTGCAGATCACCGTGGCCGAGGACCTGGGCATGGAGGGCCGCGGCTCGTTCTACGAAGAGGCCGGAGCGACGCGCGACATCCTCCAGAACCACATGCTGCAGCTCCTCAGCCTCGTCGCCATGGAGCCGCCCATCGCCTTCGAGGCCGACGCGCTGCGCGACGAGAAGCTGCGCGTGCTGCGCTCCGTGGATCCCGACTGGACGGCCGAGCGCGTGCGCCGCGACGTCGTACGCGGCCAGTACGGCTCAGGCTGGGTGGGCGGTGTGCACGTGGCCGGCTACCGCGACGAGCCGGAGGTGGCCGCCGACTCCGAGACGGACACCTTCGTCGCGCTCCGCCTCGAGGTCCAGAACTGGCGCTGGGCGGACGTGCCCTTCTACCTGCGCACCGGCAAGCGGCTGCCCAAGCGGACGACCGAGATCGCCGTCCAGTTCAAGCGGCCGCCGCTCATGCTCTTCCGGGAGTCGACCAGCGACCCCGAGCCGAACCTGCTGGCCCTGCGCATCCAGCCCGACGAGGGCATCCTGCTGCGTTTCGCGGCCAAGGTGCCCGAGCTCGGCCTCGACGTGCGCAGCGTGAACATGGACTTCACCTACGGCAGCTCCTTCTCGACCGAGGCGCCCGAGGCGTACGAGACGCTCATCCTCGACGCGATGCTCGGCGACGCCTCGCTGTTCACCCGCGCCGACGAGGTCGAGGCCGCCTGGGGCATCGTCTCGCCCATCGAGGAGCTCGCGGCCGGTGCCACCCCGGGCGAGGAGCTGCGCGTGCACCCGTACGAGGCCGGCACCTGGGGCCCGGAGGCCGCCGACCGGCTCATCGAGCGGGACGGGCGCCGCTGGCGGAGGCTGTGAACGTGGGCGGCGAGCCGATCACGATGGTGGCGGGCGCCCGGCGCTGGACGGCCCGGGCCACGAGCGTGCCCGGGATCGAGGCGGAGCTGTCGCGCATCTGGAGCGCGGCGGCGCGCGAGTCGCACGAGGCCCACCTCTCGGCGCGGGCGCGCGCCCTGGCGCTGGGCGACCCGCACCTGGCCGGCCGGCTCGACGTGGCCGGCGACGTGGGCGTGCGCATGCGCACGTCCGTCCTCACGCTGGTGGCGGTGGCCCCGCGACCGGAGACGTCCGAGCGCGCCCTCGACGCCATCAACACGCTGGCCACGCGGCACCCCTCGCGGGCGCTCGTGCTCAGCCCGGGCGATCCGGGCGGGCCCTCCTGGATCGACGCGGGGATCTCCGCCCAGTGCCGCATCGCCGGGCGCAGCGGAGCCGAGACCTGCACCGAGCAGATCGTCGTGCGCACGGGCGGCGAGATCGAGCAGCACCTGGCCGGGCTCGTGCAGCCGCTGCTGATCCACGACCTCCCGGTCGTCCTCTGGTGGCTCGACGACCCGCCCATCGGCCGCCACCGTTTCGGCGACCTGCTCGCGATCTGCGACCGGCTGCTGGTCGACTCGGGCTCGTTCGGCGACGATGGCGGCGCGCACCTGGCGGGGCTGGCCGAGGTGTACGCCGCCGGGCGGCCCGTCGTGCACGACATCGGCTGGATGCGCCTGACGCTGTGGCGGGAGCTGCTGGCCGGGCTCTTCGAGCACCCCCTCCTCGCGCCGGAGCTGCCGGCGGCACGCACGCTGCGCATCGACGTCCTGCGCACCCCCTCCTCGCGCCGGAGCTGCCGGCCGCGCGCGCGCTGCGCATCGACGTCCTGCGCCCGGGCGACGCGCTGCGCCTGACGAAGGCGGCCCTCTTCGCCGGCTGGCTGGCCGCGACGCTGGGCTGGGTGGTCGTGGCGCCCCTGGCGGCGTCGCGTGGTGGCGGCGGCGCCCTGGTGGGGACCTTCCGGGGCGAGCGGGGCGCGGTGCGGGTCGAGGTGCGCCCGGTCGGCGATGCCGGTGACGCGAGGCTGCGCTCGCCGGGCTCGCTGGTGCTGGTGGAGCTGGAGCTGGGCCGGCGCGGTCACGAGGTGCGCGCCCGCGTGACCCGCCAGGCGGACCACCTGCTCGCCACGGCCGACTGGTCGGGTGCCGAGGTCAGCCGGCGGGCCGGACGCCTGGAGCCGTTCGGGGAGGCGCCGTATCTCGCCGAGGCGCTCGAGCGGGCCGGCCCGGATCGCGTCCTCGGCCGGGCGATCGAGCACGCCGTGCACCTGCTGGGGGTGTGAGCGCGATGGCCGAGGTCGTCGTCCTGCCCGATCCCGAGGCGCTCGCGGAAGCGGCCGCCGAGCGGGTCGTGGGCGTGCTCGCCGCCGCCGTCGCGGGGCGCGGCATCGCGCACGTCGCGCTGACGGGCGGCTCCACGGCGGTCGCGCTCTACGTCCGCCTCGCCACCTGGCCGCGCCGCGAGGCCTTCGACTGGTCGCGCGTCGAGCTGTGGTGGGGCGACGAGCGCTACGTCCCGCCCGACCACGCGGCCTCGTGCGCCCGCCTCGCGCTGGACATCCTCCTCGACATCGGCGACGGCGGGATGGGCCTGCCCGTCCCGGCGGAGCGCATCCACCCCTTCCCGGTCGAGGCGGCGATCGGCGAGGGGCTGGGCGCGGCGTGGGCGGCCAAGACCTACGCCGAGCGGCTGCGGGCGCGCGTCCCGGTCGGCCGCGACGGGTTGCCCGTCTTCGACCTGGTCCTGCTGGGCATGGGCGCCGACGGGCACATCCTGTCGGTGTTCCCGGGTAGCGCGGCGCTGGCCGCGGGAGCGCCGCTCGCGATGGCCGTGCCCGCACCCACGCACATCGAGCCGCACCTGCCCCGGCTGACGCTGGACCCGCGCGTGGTCACCGTGGCGCGCCACGTTCTCGTCATGTGCCACGGGGCGGCGAAGGCGGGGCGCGTGGCCGAGGTGCTGGAGGGACCGCTGGACGTCGCGCGGCTGCCGGCGCAGCTCGCTCGCGGCGACAACGCCGTCTGGCTGCTCGATGCGGCGGCCGCGGCAGGGCTCATGAGGCGCTGACGGCGCGGGGGCCACGGCGGTCGCTCTCAGCCGAGGACGGCGGCCTCCTCCGCCCGGAGCACGGCGTAGCGCGGCTTGATGACCGAGTTGATGAGGCGCAGCCGCTCGTCGAACGGTGCGAAGGAGCTCTTCGCGCCGTTCAGCGTCAGCCACTCCATCTCGCCCAGGTCGATGCCGAACGTGGCGGCCAGGGCGGCGAACTCGGACGAGAGCGACACGCCGCTCATCAGCCGGTCGTCGGTGTTCACGGTCACCCGGAAGCGGAGGCGGCGCAACAGGTCGATGGGGTGGTCGGCCAGGCTGGCCACGGCGCCGGTGTGGACGTTCGAGGTGGGGCACATCTCGAGCGGAACGCGCCGGTCGCGCACGAAGGCGGCCAGCCGCCCCAGCCGGACCGATCCGTCGGGCTCCTGCGTGATGTCGTCGACGAGGCGCACGCCGTGGCCGAGACGCTCGGCGCCGCACCACTGCAGCGCCTCCCAGATGGACGGCAGCCCGAAGCTCTCGCCGGCGTGGATGGTGATGTGGAAGTTCTCGTGGCGGATGAAGTCGAACGCGTCGAGGTGGCGGGTCGGGCGATAGCCGGCCTCCGGGCCGGCGATGTCGAAGCCGACGACACCCTCGTCGCGATGACGGACGGCGCACTGGGCCACCTCGACCGACCGCGCCGCCTGGCGCATCGCCGTGGCGATCATCTTCATGACGATCGGCCGGCCGGCTGCGGCGGCCCGCTCCATGCCCAGCCCGAAGCCCTCGAGGTTGGCCTGCACGACCTCGTCGAGCGTCAGGCCGCGCTCGGTCGACAGCTCGGGCGCGTAGCGCACCTCGGCGTAGACGACCCCGTCGGCGGCGAGGTCTTCGGCGCACTCGGCGGCCACGCGGATGATCGCGTCGCGCTCCTGGAGGACCCCGACCGTGTGGGCGAACGTCTCGAGGTACAGCTCGAGCGACTTGCGGTCGGCGCCCCGCCGGACCCAGGCCGCAAGGTCGGTCGGATCGGTCGTCGGCAGCCCGTCGTAGCCGAACTCGGCGGCCAGCTCGACGATGGTGGATGGGCGCAGGCCGCCGTCGAGGTGGTCGTGGAGGAGCACCTTGGGCGCACGGCGGATCGTCTCGTCGGTGAGCATCGACGTCATCCTCGCATGCGGCACCGCGCGTTGGCTATCCCCGCCGGCGCTGGGCTCATGCGGCGATGAGCGCGACGCCG
>Ga0209751_10004344_pt1 | contig 13598 bp, 12 predicted proteins | sample RifCSP13_1_FD_184019 | JGI IMG/M metagenome (GOLD analysis project Ga0209751, IMG submission 184019) | Soil microbial communities from Rifle, Colorado - Rifle CSP2_sed 13_1 (SPAdes) (version 2) | ecosystem: Environmental > Terrestrial > Deep subsurface > Rock core/Sediment | place: Rifle... | reverse complement strand
CGAATTTCACAGTATAATGTTTGTGCGTCACGGTAAGGTCATTGCCGAAGGCTGGTGGGAACCTTACAAACCTGGGCTCAGGCATACGCTTTATTCCACAAGCAAAAGCTTCACATCCACGGCAGTAGGTTTGGCAGTGAGTGAAAAACTTCTGACCGTTAACGATAAGGTCATTTCTTTCTTTCCGGTGGATTTGCCTGACAGTGTGAGTGATTTCCTTGCCGATATGACCGTTCGGGATCTGCTCAGCATGTCGGCAGGCCAGGATCCTGATCCTTCTATGTCCGTAGCGGCAATGGACAGCAACTGGGTAAAGGCCTTCCTGGCCGTTCCTGTTGTGAATGATCCGGGCACAAAATTTTTGTATAACTCGCTGGCTACCTATATGCTATCCGCTATTGTGCAAAAAGTTACCGGTGAAAAGATAATAGATTATCTCGGGCCAAGGTTGTTTGAACCCCTGGGGATTGAGGGCATGGACTGGGAGGTGGATCCCCGGGGCATCAACACCGGTGGCTGGGGTTTGCGTGTAAAAACGGAAGACATGGCAAAATTCGGGCAACTTTACCTGCAGAACGGGGAGTGGAATGGAAAGCAGCTATTGCCGGCATCCTGGATTGAAGAAGCCACCACCTCCAAGATCGACCAGGCTCCGGATGCTTCACAGGCTACAAGGGATTCGAGCGACTGGCTGCAAGGTTACTGCTATCAGTTCTGGCGGTGCAGGAACAATGCTTTCCGCGCAGATGGTGCTTACGGGCAATATATTATTGTAATGCCCGAACAGGATGCCGTGATAGCCATTACTTCCGAATCTTCTCCCGACATGCAGGATCAAATTGATCTCGTATGGAAATATTTGCTGCCTGCGATGCAAAAGGACATTCTTCCCGAAAACAGCAGTATGGCTGCAGCGCTGAAACAAAAACTGGACTCGCTTACGCTTCCGCCTCCCCCGGCAGGCAATATTTCACCATTGGTTTCACAGATCTCGGGAAAAACCTATGTATTCGAATCAAACGACAGATTTATGGAATCGATAAACTTTCATTTCATGGAGGATATGTGTCATATAACACTGAAGATCGATAAAACCGATTATAGCCTTGCTTTTGGCGCGGGTAAATGGATCACCGGGGAGACAACCAAACGCGGCCCCAATTTGTTACGGCTTGTAAGGGCGCATTACGAAGGATTACCACCTTCCATTGTGGCCGCCGGGTACGGCTGGAAGGATGAAAATACCCTGGACCTGGTGTTGCGCTATACCGAAAGTCCACATACCGAGACAATTTCCTGCAAGTCTGATAAGGACAAGGTAACAGCTACCTTGAGCTACAGCAATGACTTCGGGGGTGTTCAGGAGGCGATTGTGGGGAGGAGTAGTAACCAGTAAATGGTAAACGGTAAACAGTACCATTAACCGTTAACCGTTAACCGTTTACTGGTTACTGGTTACTGATAACATCCTTATAACTTACCAGCTGAATTCCCTTCTCCTTTATGAGGGCTTTCACCTTTTCATGGGTAAGGACATCGGTGACACCCTGCCGGTCAACTGACACCTGTTCATAGCCGATATGGTAAACAGCCTTCAGCTCTTCATTGTCCAGTCCCGGGTGGTCAATAAAAATATAGGTTTTGCCCTGTTCAAGTTTGTTCAGCATGCTGAGAAAACCCTGCACTTTTTCCGATGATGTTTTGCTGGGACCGTCATATCCGGCATAATCCACCTGCAGGCCGTTCAATTCATTGCCGATTTTATATTCTTCAGCGAGACGGGCTGTCAGTGCCGACACCTCCGGGGAGAAACCTCCGCATCCCATGTGTGATGACAAATGGCTGATTCGCGGAATATTGCTGAGTGCCAGCTCGATCTGTGCACGAAATTCCTTTTCTATATCCGCGGTTTTCCAGTTGTTCTCAAGGATTGCCTGGCCAGGGTAATTTTTATTGGGATAGATCATCGGGAAAAAAAGCCGTTTTTGTCAACCAGGCTTGGACATTCCGTCAGCGGACGCCATTTGATATTTTCCCATTCACTGGTAAGGGTGAGGTGCAGTCCTACGTCAATACCGGGATTTTCATTAAGCATTTTTACGGCTTCGGGGAACCAGGGTGTAGTCACCATTATTTCCACCGAGGTTACAATACCCTCTTTGCAGGTCTTTATGATGGCTTCGTTGGCTGCATGGGAACTACCCATGTCGTCGGCACGCACAACCAGGCGGGTTGGTTGCGTCTGCGCCCTGAAAGCAACCAGGAAACAGACGATCAGCAGGAACATTGTTTTTCTCATAGGGGTATTTCTTTTCCGGTAAATGTATTAAACTTTTCATACACGGGTGAAGAGCAACCCGCAACATTCTTCTGCTTTCATTTATTATCTTTGCTGGTTCAATAAAATAGAAAAATTAGAAAACCAATTCTATCCATGAATCTCATTAAATTTCTGGTCATCCTCGTTATCTTTATTACACTGAACGGCTACCTGTATATTCGCGGATGGCAGGCTTTGCCCGACAGGGTTTTGGTTCATATGATCTATACGGTTATTTTCCTTGTAGCATCCCTGTCGATTTTCATAGGCATTTTTCTTGGAGAAAAATTACCGCTCTGGCTTTCCTTTGTTTTCGAACAGGTTGGCGGTTACTGGATGATCCTGTTTGTATTCCTGCTTTCGGCAGTACTCTTGGGTGATGTGTTGCGGCTTTTGAATCATCTTTTCAATTTTTATCCTTCCTGGGTTATCCTGCATTATCCACAGGTCAAGCTCTGGTACTTTGGCTTGATAATATTGTTGCTTGGAGTTATGTCTGTAATAGGCTTCCAGCGGTTCTCCCATCCGCAGGTCGTTGAACTGGATGTATCGGCCGGCAACCCTTCCGTTGAAAGCAGTGAAATAACCATTCTGGCAGCCAGTGATATGCATTTGGGAAATGTAATCCGGAGAGGCAGGCTGACCGAATGGGTTGAACTGATCAACAGCCAGCAGCCCGATATCATATTGCTGGCCGGGGACATTTTCGACCACAGCTACCGTGCCGTAGAAACGCAGCAAATGGGCAGCGAACTGGCCAGGCTCAAAGCCACGTACGGCGTATTTGCCATACCAGGGAACCACGATTATTATGCAGGGATTGACCAGGCATTGGATTATCTGGAACGTTACGGGATCACCATATTGCGGGATGAGGTTGTTGTTGTTGGCAACCGGATAAGGGTAATCGGCCGTGACGATAACACGAACAGGAACCGGAAGCCACTGGCATCACTCATTGACCCGTCGAATAGCCATCTGCCGGCTATTGTGCTCGATCACCAGCCCCATAGCCTGAATGAATCGGTTGAAAACCAGATAGCCCTGCATATTTCGGGACATACACACAACGGACAGATCTTTCCCTTCAACAGGATCGTTTCCCGGATCTATGAACTGGGATATGGGTACAGGAAAACCGGGAGCACCCATTTTTATGTTTCTTCCGGGCTGGGTTTGTGGGGCGCCCCTATCCGCATTGGTACGCAATCTGAAATCGTAAAGATCCGGTTCATCCCCTGACAGCAAAACTTGAATTTCCATGCATGAAATGCTGAATTACCCTCCGGATGGTACTTCATAGGTGCAATTTGAAAATATATTTAAATAATTATCTTTGAAACCGGTTAAGACGGAGAGGTCATCATTTCATTAAAATATTTCACAGCATGTCCGAAAGTAAAAAATTCATTCCGTATGTTTCGCCCGATACCAGCATGGCCGAGTTTACGGTAAAGGCGCTCCTGATAGGGTTGATTATGGCAGTGGTACTTGGAGCGGCCAATGCTTACCTGGGCCTTAAAGCCGGTATGACCATTGCCGCCACCTACCCGGCAGCGGTAATAGGTATGGCCATTTTAAAAGCCCTGAAGGGATCTGTGCTTGAGGAGAACTTTGCAAGAACAGTAGGATCTATCGGAGAATCGGTTGCTGCCGGGGCCATTTTTACGCTTCCGGCATTTTTTGTTGCCGGATTGTGGAATCCGTTTTTTACCCCGGGACACTATATTACTTCCACCCTGATCCTGATCGCAGGTGGTATATTGGGGATCATGTTTGTTGCTTTGCTACGGAGGGTGATGGTGGAAGATGCAGAACTGCCATTCCCCGAATCGGTTGCTGCTGCCGAAATTCATAAGGCAGGCCAGGCCACGGGGGGGAATTCAATGTTTCTATTCGGGGCCATGATCTTCGGCGGAATGGTTAAACTCCTTGGTGAAATAAAGCTTTTTGCCGTATACTGGGAAAAATTTACAGTTTTTGCCAAACAAACGATTACGGGAACGTCTTTTATCGGCCAGGGCGGCATGATGATGGGAACACCCGGCATCAGTCCGGCTTACATGGGCGTAGGATATATTATCGGCCCCAGGCTGGCCTCCCTGAACTTTAGCGGCGGTGTGATTGCCTGGGGATTGCTGACTCCCATGATCCTGTATTTTATGGCCCCTTCATTTGATCTGAGTGCTATGGCTTCGGCACTGATGGCCGGCGATCCTTCTCTTACTGCTGATGCAGCAGCCACCAAGGTGTGGACAACCACATTCTATTCAATCTGGAGGTATATTGTACGTCCCATTGCCATCGGAGGCATGCTGGTGAGTGCCGTATTTACACTCTGGAAAATGCGCAAAAGCCTTACAGCAGGTATTGCACGGTCGGTAAGCGACGTTAAGAAGGCGGCTGCCGGTCAGCAGGTGGATACGCCACGTAATGAAAAAGATATAAGCTTTACCTGGATACTGATCGGCATTGTTTTGGTTGCCGTACTTACTTTCGGTATAACCTTTTTTATATTTAAAACCTCTGCCCTTGTTGCCCTTATTGCCGCCACGGTAATGATTATCCTGGCTTTTTTCTTTGCTGCAGTCTCGGGTTACCTGGTAGGAATTATGGGATCGAGCAATAACCCGATATCGGGATTGACCCTGACAGCCCTGGTTGTTACCGCACTGCTTATGGTTGCACTTGGAGTTACAGGCAATGAAGGAGTAGCCGCAGTGTTGGGTGTGGCAGCCATTGTTTGCGTTTCGGCAGCGGTTGCAGGTGAAATGCTGCAGGACCTGAAGGCCGGACATATCCTTGGCGGAACTCCATGGCGCATGCAGGTTGGTGATATTATCGGCGTTGTACTTGCAGGTCTCGTTATGTTTGGTGTCCTGGTTTTTCTGAACGACGGTGATATCGCAAAAGGCATCCGTGAAGGATACGAAGGCGGCTTTGGCAGCAAAAACCTCTCGGCGCCCCAGGCAAGTCTGATGGCAATCCTGTCGAAGGGTATCGTGAGCGGACAAATGGCATGGCCGTTGATCATTGCCGGTATGCTGATGGGAGTTGCCTTCATCATGATGCAGGTTAAAAGTCCCATGCTGGTTTGTGTGGGTATGTACCTGCCTTTGGAGACCACCTTTGCTATTTTCCTGGGCGGAATCATGAAAGGAGTTGTTGACAACCTGGCTGAAAAGCGTAAATTCTCCGTTGCCCAGCGGACCAATACTGAAAATATCGGGGTATTGCTTGCTTCGGGACTTATTGCGGGTGAAGCGCTGATGGGATTGATCATAGCCATCTTTGCCGTTGGCGATATATTCCTGTATGATATATTCAGGTTCTTTCAGCATCCTCCTTTCTGGATCAGCCTGATTGTTCTTGCCCTGATTGCCTGGGTACTGATACAGATCCCTGTAAGAAATGCCGGCAGGCCCGATGCTCCGGTACCACCCGGTGCAGTGTAGCAGTATGATGTTTCAACACAGGAAACAAATCAATTACCTCGACATGATCCCTGTTCGGAATGTCAAGGATTATTCCGTTGACAGTGGAAAGATCACATTGCTCATTCCCAAGTTTAAGATTGAATGGATGAATAAATGGTTCATTCCGGGCAACCGGTCGAAGCAGTTCAGGATACACCTCGATGATATGGGAAGCCGTGTATGGTTATTGATCGACGGGAAAAAAAGTACTGGTGAAATATGCGATCTGCTCACCGGGACTGATACCACAGGAAAGGATCAACCGCTTGAAATTGAGGAGCGGGTAACCCGCTTTCTGAGCCAGCTTTATAAGAACCGGTTTATATTGTTTTCACAGCCTGGTTGAGAATTTTCCGTAAGCCGGATTTTTAATGGTGTGTTGTTCCAAACTATTTTTCTAACTTTAAACAGGTTAATGTCCGGTTAAATCTGACCTAATACTTGTGCTATGGAAAAATTGATAATCAACAGTTATTCAGAATTTGAGAAACTGATCGGAAAGGAATTGGGTGTATCCGAATATCATAAAATTACACAGGAACAAATCAATCTGTTCGCTGATGCAACGTTGGATCACCAATGGATACACGTTAATGCTGAAAGGGCAAAAATTGAAAGTCCCTATGGTTCAACCATCGCACATGGCTATTTAAGTCTTTCCATTTTACCCTATCTATGGGAGCAGATAACCGAAGTGAACAACATCAGGCTGCTGGTAAACTATGGCATTGAAAATCTCAGGTTTAATCAGCCTGTTCTGGTTAATAATGATGTAAGGCTCAGGGCAAAGCTTAGCACATTGATCAATCTGAAAGGGATAACTAAAGCTGAAATAAAGGTGACCCTGGAGATAAAGGATAATAAAAAGCCAGCCCTGGAAGGAATGCTGGTGTTCTTGTATCATTTTATCTGAAATGTACCCGGAAGTCATTACATCAGCTGAACAAGCTAATGGAACCACTACCCGATTTATAGGATGAAGCCGATATTACCGGAAACGATGCAGGCGGTGTGCCTTGGTGAAGAGGAAGGACAATTCATGACCCGGAGCGTGCCCGTCCCCCGGCCGGGGAAGGGGGAGGTGCTGGTGAAAATGGCTGCTGCACCCATAAACCCTTCCGATCTGGCAAGGATAAGAAATCTTGCCGGTCCCACGGAGCGGGCATCCTTCATCCCTGGTGTTGAAGGCAGCGGAACAGTAGTAGCAGGCGGAGACGGTCTCTTACCGAAGTTGTGGCTGGGAAAACGGGTAGCATGTACTTCAACACGCAACACAAGCGGTACATGGGCAGAATATATGGTAACCTCAGCAATGGTATGTGTGCCGCTTCCGGCAAGTATTTCCGATGAACAGGGCGCCATGCTGCTCGTTAATCCACTAACGGCTGTGGCTTTTTTTGATATTGCCAGGCAGGGCGGACATAAGGCAATTGTAAACACGGCCGGAGCAAGTTCATTGGGAAGGATTATTGAACGGCTTGGAAAAAAGAATCATGTTGCAGTGATTCATGTTGTAAGAAATGAGAAACAAAGGAATGTCCTCCTGGATCAGGGAGCCGATTACGTGCTTGACAGCTCAGAAAAAGATTTTGCAATTGATTTGCATACACTCACCCATAAACTCACTGCAACCCTTGTTTTCGATGCGGTAGGCGGCCAGCTTACCCGGGTGCTTATGCACGCCGTCCCCTCCGGCAGTTCCGTTGTTGTTTACGGAAACCTTTCGGGCGAACATCCTGAAACCGATCACCACTCACTGGTAATGGGCAGTAAGAAAATATCAGGATTTTATCTCGGTAACTGGTTAAAGGAAAAAGGTCTTATCACCAGTGTAAGAAGCCTACTTCAGGTAAGACATTTGCTTAAGACCGGGATGACCATACCCGTAAGGGATAGATTCCCGCTTGGTAAAGCAGGGCAGGCAGTGGAAATGTACCTTGGCAGTATGACTGCCGGAAAGGTACTGCTGATGCCGGATTAGTGCTGGTAATTATTCAGATTATATACAATATATCACACAGGATACTGGTTACGTATGCAAGCCGCACCGCCACCACTGCGGGAGTAGCAGAAGCTATCGGAAGAAAACTTTCCGATAATGGAGCCCTGGTGGAGGTACTTCCCATGGAGGAAGTAACTGACCTGGCTCCCTACAGCACAGTTGTTGCCGGAAGTGCAATCCGGACCGGCCAATGGCTTCCCGAAGCAATGGCATTTGTCCATGCTCACCAGGATATATTGAAAACCAAGACGTTTGCCATCTTCACGGTGTGTATGACACTGGCCATGACGAGAGCAAAACAATACAAAGCCGGGGTGGAAGAATGGGTATTACCGGTTCGCATGCTGGTAAAACCGGTAAGTGAAGGATATTTTGCAGGCAGGCTGGATATCAGCCAGATCCGATCATTAGCCGACCGGGTAAAATTCAGGCTGAGTGTTTGGACAGGAGTGTGGAAAGAAGGGGATCACCGCGACTGGAAATCGATTGAGGCCTGGGCAGGAGAATTGATGACCTTGCTAAAACTTTAATACCCGCACCGTGTAAAGGATTTTGTAACCATCGTAAACATCCGGGAAACAACCTGCACAGGGATGTTGTAATGCAGTAATTTGTCCGGTCAGAAGCCATTACGGATAAATAAAAAGCGGCGAAATATTTAATTCCGCCGCTTTGCAGTTATAATAAAACCCTGAGGGGATTGATTTATTCCGAAACCGGGTTTACATTGAATTTAATCAGCTGTTCGGTCTTGATGATCATTTGTTCGAGTCTTTCAACTGCAAGATACAGATCATAATCTTCAATACCTTCATTTACTTCCGGAGATACATATTTTGTTGCCTGTTCGATCGAAACGTACAAGTCGTTCAGTCTGGCTTCGGCAGCTTCCATCTCAAATAAATCGGATACATTTTCGTCCAGCTCCGGGGCACTGAATTTTAATTCGTTTTCAATATTAAAAGTGAATGCCTCAAGCCGGTCCGTTGCAGCCTGTATTTCAGTGAGGTCCAGTGAGCTGCTGTTGTCCGATGCTGCGTGCACTGGGATCAGATAAGTTGCCCACAGCAGGGCTATTGAAGCGATTCCTATTTTTGCTATCCGGTTCATATTCGTTGTTGCTTTCATGATTCGATTTTTTTTGGTGTGTTTGTTGAATAGGTATTTACATTAACCGTGCCAAAGTAATTAAATAATTGAAAATAAGATTAATATATAAAATTACTTCCTATTGGGGATGTAATGATCCTGTATTATATTGATACAGGTTGTGTTCGGAAGCGAACAGCGACAGGAGAACAATCTTGATCATTTGATTGTTACTCCTGCACTTAGTATTTATCATAAAATGACTGTTTATGAGGACAAATATATTTGCCATTGATAATAACACAGTTGCACAGGATGTTGCGCTGCTTTTATTCCGTGTGGTATCCGGATCCGCATTTGCATTTTACGGGTGGGGTAAAATTCAGCATCCCCTTAACTGGATGGGGGATGAGGCTATTTTCACGGGATTTTTTCAGGCATTGGCTGCCATCGCGGAATTTTGCGGAGGTATTGCATGGATATTGGGTTTTCTTACCCGCCTGGGGGCATTTGGTATTGGTTGCACCATGGGTGTTGCAGTATATATGCATCTCATTGTCATAGGAGATCCGTTTGTGAGTTTCACGGGAGGAGGTTCCTATGATCATGCCCTGATATTCCTGGTGATTGCGCTGTTACTTCTGGTAATGGGCCCGGGCAGGTTTTCACTTGATCGCCTGGTTTTCGGGAAGAACTGATCCGAATGTTCAATAATGAACATACCTGTACAAATATTGTATACTCGCACCTGACAGGCCAATTTGAAGTTAAAGTCTTGGTTTAGGGGGGCGTGTTGTTTTGTGTTTTGGTCCGTATTTGGGATTTCTCTTTTTTGGGCCACCCAGGTTTATTTTCCTGTTTTTTCCTTTTTTTTCATGATAGGCCGAATTTCTTACCGACCCGGGTGTATTTGATTTTAAATAATCGATATCGAACAGGTTGGTTGGTCTTTCTTCTTCGAGAAACACGGGTGATGTTTTAACCTCATCGGGAATGGGCAGTACGGTAATGCTTTTATTCATAAGCTTTTCAATAGCCATTTGGTATTCTTGTTCCGTTTCGTTTACAAAGGTTATGGAGACCCCTTCTTTTTCGGCACGTCCGGTACGGCCGATGCGGTGAATATAATCTGCGGGCAATCCGGGTGTATCGAAATTGATTACGTGTGAAACATCGGTGATGTCGAGACCGCGGGCAATAATGTCGGTTGCAATAAGTACGCGGATTTCGCCGCCGGTAAATTGTTTCAAAATGTTTATCCTGAAGTTTTGCGATTTGTTGGAGTGGATAACCCCGGTTTGGTCCGGAAATTTCAGGAGCATTTGTTCGTACAAACGATCAGCCAGTTTTTTGGTAGCTACAAAGACCAGCACTTTATTTAAATCGCTGTTATTCAATAATAAATATTCCAGCAGGTTTACCTTGGTATTGAAATTGGGTACATGATAGGCCTGTTGAACTATTTTTTCCAGGGGGGTTCCGTGCGGCGCAATTTCAATTTTTATGGGATTCTTGAAATAATTTTCAATAAGATAGTGAACATCATTTGTTAAAGTGGCTGAAAACAACAGGTTTTGCCGTTTTGCCGGAATTATTTCAAGCAACCTGGTAATCTGATCCTGAAAGCCAAGGCTCAGCATTTCATCAACTTCGTCGATAACCAGTTTCTGAACCGATTTAAAACGCAGAATTCCGCTAAGGTAAAGGTCAAGCAGGCGACCCGGGGTTGCTACAAGAATATCGAGGCCATCGTAAATTAATTGTTTTTGTGAATTTACATTGGTACCGCCATATACACCTCCGGTTCTGAAATTACAATACCCGGTAAGTCTGGTTATTTCACCAACTACCTGTATAACAAGTTCACGGGTAGGCACAAGTATTAAAACCCTGGCTTCACGTTGCTTTGAGAAAGTCAATTGCCGGAGAATGGGCAGCAGATATGCCAGGGTTTTACCGGTTCCGGTTTGGGCAATCCCCACAACATCAGATCCCGACATGATGGTCGAAAATGCTTTTCTCTGAATAGGGGTAGGGTATTCGAACTCTAAATCGGCTAAGGCCTGTAATAAAGGCCTGTTTATATTTAAATCGTTAAAGGTCACTTTGCTGTTTTAATTCGGTACGAAGGTAATGTGAATAGTTGTGATGCACAATTAACTTGTAAAAGGGGCGCAAACTATTACGTATACCGCTGTTTTTCATCTACCTTTGAAACCGGATTTATTTGTAAACCCATTGATCATGAAGTTTGAACAATATAATTTTGTTCCGGAATTAAAGCGCAATCTCGAAATGGCGGGTTTCAAAAAGCCCACTGACATTCAGTATAGATCTATTCCGCCTATTTTAAAGGGCGAAGATGTTTTGGCAATCGCCCAGACCGGTACCGGGAAAACGGCGGCCTATGCCATACCGGTAATTCAAATCTTAAGTACCCGTCATGCCTATATTGATGAATATGAGGTCCGTTGTGTAATTATGGTACCCACCCATGAGCTGGCTATTCAGGTGGCAGGGGTATTTGAGAAATTAGTTGCAGGATTGCGGCTTACCATACTGGGATTGTTTGGAGGAGTGGAACAGAACCCTCAGATTGAAAAACTCACAAAGGGTGTGGATATACTGGTAGCTACCCCGGGAAGAATGTTCGATCTGGCAAGTCAGGGATATTTATTGTTCAGACGTGTTGAAATATTAATACTGGATGAGGCAGATCATATGCTCGAACTTGGGTTTATTTACGATATGCAGCAACTGGTGCGGCGAATTCCCAAAGCCCGGCAGACATTGTTTTTTTCAGCAACCATTAACGAACATATTAAAGACCTTGCATATGGGTTGGTTCATCATGCCGTTCGGATTCATCTTTCACCCAATGATCCCGTGTCGAAAAATATTGATCATGCCGTTGCATTTATTGAAATGGATGATAAGCGTTTTTTTCTTGAGAAAATTATAAAAGAGCACCCTGAAAGTAAAATGCTGATTTTTGTACGCACCAGGGTAAGAGCGGAACGGGTTGCCAGGGCACTCGAACGGGTGGGATTTGCTTGTCAGACAATTCATGGAAACAAGGATCAGAAAGACCGCTCGCAGGTTATGAAACATTTTAAGGAAGGGACAAACAGGGTACTCATTGCTACCGATGTGAGTTCCAGAGGAATTGACATACCAAATGTAGAATTTGTTGTGAATTATGACCTGCCCGAGGTTGCCGAAAATTATGTTCATCGCGTGGGCCGTACCGGGAGGGGTATACAAAGAGGAATGGCCATTTCGTTTTGCAGTTCTGGTGAAAAGGAAATCCTTGCTGAAATTGAAAGCTTTTTGAACAGGCCCGTCGCTGTCATGTTAATTAACAAAGCCGAATATGAAGCAACAATTGATGTTTCCGCAGCCGGAACGCATGATTGGCAGGCATTGATCAACGAAAGCAACGCATTTAAAGCGTCATCCGGCAGGAAGGGAAAGAAGAATAAGTAGGTTTCCGGCATTCCGGGCATTTGAACATATAAAACCCATGTCTGTTTTTAGCTTCGGGCTTACCAGTAACACTAAAGAAACTCGATAATGGCAGAACAAAGAGATCTGGATTTTACCTATACCACCATTGACAGGATATTCAGGCTAAGTATTGGTGAAACAGGCGATTACAGCGGAGCCAAATACGATGGTGATTTTTCAATGACGGTTGAAGAAGCCCAGCAGGCAAAGCACAAATTCATAGCGGACAGCCTTAATATAAAGGAAGGCAGTAAAGTACTCGATATGGCCTGTGGCTGGGGACCTTTTTCCAAATATATCCGGGGAAGGGGGGCGACGAGTATTGGTTTAACCTTGTCGCTGGGACAGGCAGAAGCCTGTAAAAAGAATGGATTGAATGTACTGGTGAAAGATTGCCGTTATGTAAAGCCGGAAGATTTTGGGATATTTGATGCCATTACCTGCATCGGCGGATTGGAACATTTCTGTTCCATTGAAGAATGGAAAGCAGAAAAGCAGGAGAAAATATACCGTGATTTTTTCCGGTTTCTTTATAACCTGCTGCCGGCCGGCGGGAGATTTTATATGCAAACCATGGTTTTTAGCAAAAACATGATTGCTTATGAAGATTTTGACATCCATGCAAAAAAAGGATCTGCCCCACATGTTCTGGCCCTGATGGCCAAGGAATTTCCGGGTTCGTGGTTGCCCTATGGCCCTGAAATGGTAATCCGTAATGCGGAACCCGGGTTTAAATTAATCTCCCAAAGCAGCGGACGATTAGATTATATTGAGACAATTAAACAGTGGAGAAAGAAGTTCAGAAAGTTTAACCTGAAGAAGTACTGGTTGTACCTGTCTCTTGTACCTAAATTTTTAACGGATAAAGAATTCAGGCATCAGGTGGAAATTTTCAGGATAAGCCCCAACAAGGTATGCTTTGAACAGGAGATCATGGACCACTACAGGCTTGTATTTGAAAGGGTTTAATATACAATCGCACGATGGCCGGGATCTAAAAGCAATTACGGAGGCAGGGGGTAGATTGGAAGATGTTATCCGGACCAGGAACTGAAAACCATTTTATAACCCACTCCGTGCACCGTGAGAATAATTTTTGGATTATTCGGATCAGCTTCTATTTTTTGTCGCAGTTTTAAGATAAAATTATCCACCGTTCGGATTGTTCTAAAAAGTGAATTCAAATTTGTTTTTTCGAAATATT
>Ga0209751_10004341_pt1 | contig 13606 bp, 9 predicted proteins | sample RifCSP13_1_FD_184019 | JGI IMG/M metagenome (GOLD analysis project Ga0209751, IMG submission 184019) | Soil microbial communities from Rifle, Colorado - Rifle CSP2_sed 13_1 (SPAdes) (version 2) | ecosystem: Environmental > Terrestrial > Deep subsurface > Rock core/Sediment | place: Rifle... | reverse complement strand
TGTCGGCATCGAAAATCCACGCGTGGCGGCCCAGCGCGGCCGGCAGGGTCTCCCTCTCCGGCGAGGGGATTCGGTGCTGGTCTGTTCTGACGGGCTGGTCAAACCTTCCGTCGCCACAGGACCTGCGGTCCGCAAGGAAGAGATCATCTCGGTGCTCGGGGCCTCCAGTGGCGACGAGGCGGCTCGTACCCTGATCGCCTTCGCCTTGGGTCGGCAACCCGACGACAACGTTTCCGTCGCAGTCATCCAATGGCCCGATCCAGGACGCGCCGCCAGGATCCGGGCGACGCGCAGCCTCTCGCTGTTGACCGCAGCCGCAACGGTCGGAGTCCTCCTCGTCGGGTTCGTCTATCTGTTGCGCGAGAGAGACCGCTTGAACCAGGCCAACGGTGCTCTGGCGGCCGCCGCGACTGAGGCGCAAGCCGAAGCCGCAGCGACGCAGCTATCCGTTGTCCTGTCCACTCCAACCCTCCCAGCGACGCCCGTCTCCATGCCTTCGCCAACATTCTCCGAAGGCGCCTACGTGCGGGACCTTGAAGTCGGGACGGTTCCCGTGGGGGAAGACGGCCTGGTCGGAACCGGCGGGCGCGGCGCTTTGGTTGTCGTCCCTGCCTCCGGCGAAGGTGCCAACGCGGTCTTCGTCGTGGGCCCGTCGACAAGGCTCGCCCTACAGGCCATCACCTCGCGCAAGGCCCTGGTTTCACTGGGGACGGGGGGTGCTGTCCTAGTCTGGAACGGTGGTTTGCCCGACGGAGTCGTCGTGAGCTTCGGTCCGTCGGGGTCGTGGCTGACCCTGCCTGTCGGATGCGCGATGCTCTCGCCTTCCGCCGACACGGCCTCGATCGGATGGGATGTAACCTGTTGGGGAGGAGAGTGCAGCTATTCGGCCGCCGTCGGCGAGGGGACGATTCCGATCCAACCGTGGGAACGGCTCGCATTGACTTGGGATCCTCTAGAGACGGCGGTCTTCCCCGTAGGAGAAGTAGACTTGGAGAGACTACAGGCCATCCTGTCTTCAGCCCCGGCTGAACTCGACCCCGAGGCCCTCGCCTGTCTGACTCCTTGATCGAAGGAACCGGGTTTCCTGGAGAAACCCGGTTTCTACTTTCGCTCAGCCTCGCAAATTGAAGATGAGACGGACGGTCTTCCCCAGGCGCATACGGTCGCCAGGCTGAAGGACGTGGCTCTTGCCGGTCCCGATATCTTCTTCGTTCAGGTACGTCGGATTGCGGGGATTGAGGGCTTCCACCGCGTACTGACCTCCGCTCTCGGTGATACACGCGTGCTGCCGAGAGACGTACTCGGACCCCTGCAGCCCGCTCAAGTCCACCGCCAGGAGCCGGTTCATCGACGGATCCAGCTCGACCGCCCGGCCGATGATCCCCGGCTGCCATTCCAGGGCGAAGATTTCCCCGGTTCGTTCCTCTTCCAGATAGGCGACGTGCCCTCCCCCGATCGGGACCTTTTGGCCGCGCTCGATCAGCTCGCGGCCTGGGCTCGAGCGCGGGCCCGTCTCCCGCACCAGCGTCAAATCGGCGCCGTCCCTCAGCCCATGCTGCGCCAGAGTGCGCTCCGGATCCAGCGGTTGTTTCGCGCCGCGCAGGCGCAGACTGACGAGCGCCGGGCCGAGCTCGAGCTTGCTCCGGACCTCGTCGAGCAAGGCGTGGACGGGAAGGTTGCGGCGGACATTGAGCCGGCGCGGCTCGCCTCCCTCCGGCTGAATCGTGATCGTGATTCGGTCCACGTCGGCTCCTCAGGGCTTGCGCTTGGCCTTGGCCGGCGCCGCCTTGGCCGCGGGCTCCGCCGGTGCGGCGGCTCCCGCCAACTCGGGAGGGAGTTCGACGCCAGCCTCGGTCATCTGGCGCAGGAGTTCTTGACGCACCTCCGGATCGAGTGCCGCCAGGTCTTCGGCCGACATGCCGAAGCTCGCCGCCGCCGGAGGCGCGGCCGGCTCCTTCCCGTCACCCTTCAGGTCCACGCGCCAGCGGGCGCGGCGGCCCTTGTGGCGGGCTTCGGCCTCCTGCACCCATCGATCGAGTGCCTCCTCGGCCTTCTCGCGCAATTCGTCATGCGGCTGACCGACCTGGGTCAACCAGCTTCGAACGGCTTTGATCAAGAAGCCGCGGCCCGTGGGCAGTTCGGCTTTGGCGCTGCCGTAGGGAAGCTTGGCTCCCATACCGCGCGCGGCCTCGGCATCCTGCAAGATGAGGCTGTAGCGGGGTGAATCCGCCTGCTTGAGCAAGTCGTCCCGCATGCGCATGGCGCTCAGCGAACCACCGACGACGACATGAAAGCCGGCGCTGCCGTACTTGCGCGCCAGGTCACCCAAGGCCTCGGCCCCGCTACGCCCGGCCACCGTCGAGAAATCGTCGTAGTTGTCGATCACGACAACCAGCCGCTTATATCCGCTCGTTCTAGGCGGTCCGCTCTTGGCGACATCGCCGGAGCCCGAGAAGTCCGCCTGGAGATGCCGGATGACGGATTCCATTTCAGCGGACTCCGAGACGGCCTGGAGAACGTTGGGCAGGTCGGCCAGCGTCCGCTCGCCGCCATACTGGTACAGCCCCTTCTTGGCGTCGACCAAGACGAGGCCGACTTCTTCCGGGGGATAGAGGCTGGCCAAGGACAGCACGAGGCTGCGGAGAGTGGTGGTCTTTCCCGAGAGGGGCGGCCCGGCCACCAGGAAATGCGGCCCTTGTTTCTCCAAGTCAATCATCGTCGGGCGTCGGTCGAGGTCGTTCAGACCGATCGGCACTTGGAACGTGGCCGGTTTCTCGGTGACCTTGGCCAACAACTCGCGCAGAGGGACGACCTCCGGGAGAATCTCGACAGGCTCCGGCAGCGCCCCGCTCCAGGCGGCCGACATCGCCTGAGCGATCTCTTCGTAGAGCAGGCCGACCTCCACCGTCTGGCCGGCCTCGACCGGAGCGGCCAGCGGGACCGCCGTCTGGAATTCGAGCGGAGTGCGATTGATGTTGACGACGCCGCGCCCCTGGACGTCGTTGAAGCGCGGCGCTCCCCGCCCGACGATGCCGGCGTACTCGGAGGCGTCCGGGAGTTTGAGCGACATCCGCTCGGTGAACACGTTGTAGAGCTTGCCCGGCATGTCCGAGGTCTGGCTGGTCGTGGCGACGAAGTACAGCCCGAAGGCCCGCCCGTCCCGCACCAGCCCCATCAGGCTGTTGAGGTAATCTTCGTAGCCTTCCTTGAACTCGGCGAAGTTGTCGATGACGACGAGCACGGCCGGCAGAATCGCATCAGGGTTATCGGCGTTGTAGGCGGCCAACGAACCGTACTTCATCACCCGGCTCTTACGAGTCTCCACCAGGTTGCTGAGCATGCGCATCAATCGCTCCACCCGCCCCTCCTCCGTGGAGTCGATCGCGCCGCCCAGATGGGGTAACGCCTGCAAGACGCTCAACCCGCCCTTGCCGAAATCCAATGCGTAGATTTGCAGCTCAGCCGGGCTGTGGGTGGCGGCCAAGGTCGAGATCAAGGTTCGCAGGAAGGTCGTCTTGCCCCAGCCCGAGGCCCCGAAAAGCACCAGCGGCCCGCGGGGAATGTCGATGGTCAGCAGCCGCTGTTCGGCGGCATACGGGTTGTCGACAATGCCGACGTTCACCACCAACGGCCGCTCGCGCCAATTGACGGAGGTCCAGCCGCCCTTTCCCGTGAGCCAAGCGCCCAGCTGCGGACAGAGGATGATATGGCCGTCGACGATGCGCTCCGAGTTGATGTAACGAGCGTCGACCGGGAGATTCGCCGGCAGATACACCGGGAGGGGACTCGGCCATGGTTTGGTTTGCCGCGGCACACCTTCCCGCTCCGCCATCAATCTGGAATAGCCGACCATCCAGTCGACCAGGGTCTCGGCCTTGATCCCGCCGAGCGCTTCCGACACCTCGCCGGCCGAGAACTTCACCTGGCGCTCGGGGATCGAAGGCGTCGCCCCGTCAGCTCCAGCTTCGACCGGGACCTCCGTGGACGTGGCGGCGCCGGCCGGCTCGGCCTCGTCGAGCCAGACGACATCCTCCAGCAACACCGGCTCATCGGCGTTGTAAGGACCGCCGGCCCGGGCCACCTGCATCACATTCATCGTCTCGCTGCCGACCTGGATGTAGGCCCGGCCGGGGATATTGGTCGGAAGGAAGGCGGCGTCGGCCCGGCGCAGTAGCTCGCGGCTGTCGTCGGTCGTCTCGACCCGCAGGCAAATGCGGAACTTCATGTTGGCGCGCATCTGGTCGGTCACGGCGCCGGTCGGCCGCTGCGTCGCCAGAATCAGGGTCACCCCGATGGCCCGTCCCAGGCGGGTAATGCTGTCGAAGCGGGCCTTGTACTCGGGGTTTTCTGTGACCATCTCGGCGAACTCGTCGACGATGATGAACAGGTGGGGGAAGGGATCCTTCAGGTGGTAGCCCTTCTTGCGGTACTCGACGACGTGCTTGACGTTGAAGTCCTTGAGGATCTTGCCGCGCCGGTCGAGCTCGGCCTTGATGGCGATGAACATCCGTTCGACGGCGTTGCCTTCCAGGTTGGTGGCAATGTCGACCACGTGCGGCAGCGGGCGGAACGGCTCGAAGGCCGCCCCGCCTTTGTAGTCGACCAGCACGAAGTTCAAGACCGTCGGGTCGTAGCGCACCGCCATACCGGCGATCAGGGTCAACAACAGCTCTGACTTCCCGGAGCCGGTCGTCCCGGCGACCATGCCGTGCACGCCGTCTTCATCGGCGGAAAAGCCCAGGCTGCGGATCTTGTTGGCGCCCATGAGCCCGATCGGCACACGCAGCCACTCGGCGCCTTCCGGCGAGCGGCTCCCGGCCCAGTTCCTGGCGATGGGAATGTCCTCGACGCGCGACGAGTCGAGCAGATCGAGCAGGGTGATATAGGTCGCCAGGTCTTCCCCGAAGCTGCGCCGCACCGAGAGGTCCTTGATCGGCTGGGCGAACTGCTGCTCGGCGCGCACCTGGTCGAGGGCGTCGGCCGTCCCGATGTAGCGAGGCGTGTTGAGCCCGACCTCGGCGTAGCGGAAGGCGAGCTCGCTGCCGATCGGCTCGACCTCGATGACGGCCAGCGCGTCGCTCGGGATGCGCGTGGCGCTAGGGACCAGGAACAAAACGGCGGCGCCCAGCTCCGGACCGCGCTTGAGGATCAGCGAGACCGCCGCTTCCGATTCGACCGCATACAGCGGCGAGGAGTCGTCGACTTCGTCGAGTTTGTCGACGACGACCAGGAGGAATGGCAGTGTGACGTCGCCGGCGTCCTTGTCACCGAGGCGGCGCTGGCGCTTGTCGAGTTCGTCGAGCAGTGATTCCCAGTAGCCGCTGAGGGCGGCCGTTTCGAAGCACATCTGGTCGCCGACGTAACTTTCGTTGCGGCTGTTGGCGTGGGGCAGCCAGACCGCCCAGTCCCAACGCTTGGCGGCATCGGGCGTGCCGACGACGAACAGGCGGCAATCATTGGGGGAGTGGAAGGCCGTCAGATGGACGACCATCGCCCGCAGGAAGTCCGCCGTCTTGGCCTTGTTCTCCCCGGTTACCCCGACGGCGTGCCGGCCCGCAACGAGCTTCTGGATATCGGAGCCTTCCTCCTTTTTCTCCTTCTTCTCCTTGTTGTCTTCCGAGGCGGCACCTTTCGCCACCTGGGTATAGGGCCGAAGCGGGATGGTGATGGGTACGTCGGTGACGAAGCGCGAGTCCTCGGCCAGCTTCTGGGCGTCGCGCACTTGATCGTTTTCTTCCTTTTCGGAACGCGGGGCCTTGTAGCTGACCGTCGACGGGCGAGTCCCCATGCCCAGGCGAACGGCGCCGAAATCCTCATCGCCGGGCCGGCGCTCCCACAGGCGCGAGCCGGAGCGACTGCGATACAGGCCTGTGGCGATCCTCAGGATGGCGGCCGGGTCCGGGTAGTTGTAGAGGTAGAACGTCCGCTGCATGTCGTGCGACTGCGCCATGTCTCGGCGCAAGTCGGTCAGCCGCTTGGCGTAGGCCTGCTTCCGACCCTCCTGTTCGCGTTTCTGCTTGTTGTAGGAATACAGGGCGAAAACGGACGAGGCGACGAAGGTCATCCCCATCGGGATCATCAGGAGCGGATTGCGCCCCTGGCCGGAGGCGGCCATCACGACGTAGCCGACGAGGGTGATCAGGGGCAAAAGCAGCTGCTGGATGATCTGCTGCGCCCCCTTTTCCTGCTCGGGAGGGTTCGGCAGCTCGACCTCGCCGGTCGGCAGCTCAGGTTGAATCCGAGGCGGGCGATCGATCGAACGCGTCCCCATCCGTGCCCTCCTGGCGTCCCCGCAGTAAGGTTCCTTGACTCGGCTGAATAGCCGCTGTAGGCTTGGCGAATGACGCGGCGACGGCCCCTCACCAACCAGGCGACCTCGCCGTGGCAGCGACCCTTCGACCGATTGTTGCATAAGTCGTTAGGCTCGTCAAACCAAGGTGTTGGATCTGCCGGACGAAGCACCGCATAGCAGTCAGCAGAGGGCCAGGTAGCCGGTTTCCTGGGAATGTCACCCCCGCGAATAGCGCTTCGCATCCCGAAGGGGAGGCGGGGGTCCAGATGCCACCCCGCTGGATTCCCGCCTTCGCGGGAATGACGGTTTCTTTGGGGGGGCGTCAAGGCGCGCTCACGAAGTCTGGTCTGTCGGCGCGACTTGCCAGATCTGAGAGGGAGGAAGCCCATCCCTCAGCGGAGGTGCCGATGAATCGAGTGTGCGTCGTCTGCGACCGGGTTTCCTCCGATGGAAACTTGTGGTGTCAGGAGCCCGACTGCCCGGCGGAGGACAAGCCAAAGGTCTTCAATTACGGAGACGTGCTGGGCGATCTGAAGGTGCTGCGGCTGCTGCGCGTCCTTCGTACGGCCTCCATCTACGAGGCGCAGAGGGCGGGTCGTCCGGTCCTGCTCAAGGTGGCGCACCCAGGGCGAGAGAACAGCATCCGCCGGGAGTCGGAGGCCTTGCGCCAACTGCAGGGGCGCAAGGACCGGATGCCCCACTCCAACCTCCCCACCCTGTTGCCGGCCTACGAGCAATCGACGGTCGGCGATCATCCGTACGGCAAAGCCGTCATCCAAGGCGAGGAACGGTACTATCTAGTCCTCGACCACATCGATGGCGAATTCCTGCGCGACAGCCTGATGCGCAACGCTCAACCCTGGTACGAACATGCCGTCTGGACCACGCTCAGCCTGGCCGACGCGATCGCCCTGATCAACCTGCGACTACGACGTCTTCACCTGTGCCTGAGCCCCGACATCGTTTTTGTGCGAACCGACTCCAAGGGCGTACCCCGCCCGGTGCTGCTCGACCTGGGCCTGCTGATCCAGGAGACGCGTGCCGAACATCTGGATTGGCTCCATTTCCACGGCCAGCCGGGCTACACCGCTCCCGAACTGACCTACTCCGATCCGGCGACGATGGCCGAATGCTTGCCCGGCACCCCGGCGTCGGAGGTGCACGGGCTGGGGATCCTGCTGTACGAGATGTTGGGTGGCGCGCCGGCGTACGAGTTCCGGCTGCGGCGGGATGTGGTCGTGAGGGAGGCCGTGCGGCTGCACCGCCCGCCGGCGCTGGCTCGGGCCGATCTGCCCGACCCGGTCCACGGCGTCGTCGAGCGCGCCATCGCCAAGCTGCCGCGCGACCGCTACCCGGACGTGCTGAGCTTCGCCAAGGAGCTCCGGCGATTGTTCGGGGAGGTGCCTGCGGAGAAAAAGCGCATGCCTTCGTCGCAGCGAGCGCTGGTCGCGGTGGCCGCCGGCGCGGTGACCTTCTCACTCTTCATCCTGTTAGCAGCACTGGTCGGTTGAGACCCCGCCAAGGTGGGCATACGCAAGCGCAGGGGCGGGGTACGCGCCCGCCCCTGATGCCGCCTCCTGCTCCCGCTCCCCGCCCTTCTTCCCCGGGAACGGGGACGTTAGCGCCTGGATGGTGGACCGTCGGCAGCGCCGTCAGCGCCTCAAATCACCGTCGCGCCGGCCGGGCCTCCGTCCGGAGAAAGGCTCAGCCCTTGAACAAACCAGCGGCTGCCTGGTCAGCCTGTCGGTGCTCCTTGATGGCGTTGAGCAGGTCTCGGTTGAGCTCTTCGGCGTGGTTGCCGAGCTTCTCGACGTGCGGCTTGATGTTCTCGAGGTAGGCCGCCAGCGCCTCGGTGCTGCCAAGCGAGATGAAGGCAGTCGCCTTGAGAATGATGATCGCCGCTTCGAGCGCCTTGGCCGCAGCCCGGAAGACGTCGCCCATCCCGTCGAAGATCTTCGCCTTTTGCTCCACTTCCTCGTACCGCATTCCGGTTTCGAGCGAACTTGCCATGGCTTTCGTCTCCTTACCCGTCGGGGAGCGACCCCCGTCCGCTAGAAGATCCCGCCGAGCGCCTCGCCGACTTCCTCGGCCAGGCTGACGTTCTTCTGATCGGTCTCGGTGGCCAGGTTGATTCCCTGGTCGAAACTCGTCGGCATGCCAGCGATGGCCGCGACCAGCCGGCCGACTTCCGGCATGAAACGGGTCTGCAGTTCGCCGACAAAGGCATCGGCGTCGTCGCCAATCCAGGATTCCTGCAAGGCGGGAATGACGCTGCCGACGGAACGCTGAATTTCCTGGACAACATTGAGCTGCTTCGTGATCTGGCCGAGCGCCTGCTGCGCCAGGCCGGGAATGAGGCTGAACATCGTCACTCTCCCTTAGGCGCGTTAGCCGAACTTGCTCTTGGCCGCGTTGACGGCTTCTTGCATCTCGCGCACGGAATCACGGACGTCCCTGGCTTCCTCGCTGAGCTTGCCGCCCAGCTTTTCCAGCGCCGGGACGCCTCGCTGGCGCAGGGCATCGGCCAGTGCATCGCCCGCCTTGCCGAGCATCGCCCCGTCATCGAGCTTCTGGGCGATCGCTTTTAGGCGTGAGGCGGCCTGGCTCATCTCTTCGGCCGCCTGGTCGAAGGCCTTGGCCTGATCCTCCATGCCGTCGAAATCCATCTGCTCTGAGCGGTCCATAACGAGCTCCTCTTTGCGGGCCGGGCCTAGCCCATGGCCTCGACGAAACGGCGCATGACGGATTTGAGCGAGTCTTCCATCGCCTTCATCTGTTCCATCTTCTTGCGGATCCTCTCGGCGGACAAGTCCATCGCCATGTGGGCCCGCTTCAGCGCCGGCAGGACGACCTGGTCCATCTCCTGGTAGAACTTCTCGGCGCCTTGGCCCTTCCAACCGCCGCTTTGCAGGGCGTCTTTCTTCTGCGTCACCCGGTTGGCGGTCTGCTGCAAATCGGAGGAAAGGTCCTGAAACTCCCGAACGAGCGCTTCGAGTTGATCGTACTGGTACTGGATCTTCTTTTCCATGGGCGCCTCCTATGCGCCGTACGGGCGCGGTCCGCGGGATGCATGAACCTGTTTGACGGTGGTGTCTCGAGAACGGCCTCCTCGCCTCACGCCGATTGAGGCGGAATCGCAGGGGCGGATTCCCACTGCGGGCCTGCCCGCCGGCCCCTCACAACACGGGTCGAACGGAGGGCCTCGGGGTTAGAGAACATGTCTATACTTACAAGGATGGCAGCGGAGCTTCGGGCGCCCGGCCCGAAGACGAAATCGCTGCCCGCACCAGGGAAGGGAATGCCTTCTCCTCACCTTCGAAAGCACCTCTGCCTCGCCGTCCTTCTAACCTTGTTCAGTTTGTCACAGAGCCGGGACGCCGCTGCTCAAGCCACGCATCGGCTGGAAATACATTACCCCGAAGTTAGCGAGGGTGCAAGCGCGATGTCGCTGGGTCTGTATTTCACCGTGCTCGACGCGGGTGGGCAAGTACTAACGGATGTCCAGGTGATCGACGCCGAAGTGGCGATGGAGGACGGTTCGACGTACGACGCCGCCGTCGCCAAGCCCTCGCCTGAGACTTATGTCGTCCTTGCCCTCGACGGCAGCGGGAGCATGGTGGGATCGATCAATCAGTTGCGGCAGGCGGCGGTGCAAGCGGTCCAGGCCGCCCCGGAGGGGGCCTCGTTCGCCGTCATCCAGTTCAACAACCGCGTGACCATCTTGCAAGACTTCACCAGCGACAAGACCAAAGTGGAAGAGGCGATCAACAAGGTTCGGGCGGTCCAGAACGCCGGCACCTGCCTGTACGACGCCGCCTATGCCTCGGCGGGGATGCTGCAGGGCGCGCCGCGTGGCCGGCGGGCCATGATCCTGTTCACCGACGGCGACGACGAGCTACCGAACGGTCGGCCGTGCAGCCAGCACACCTTCGAAGAAGTCGTGGCGCTAGCATCGCGCCAGGAGGCGCGCGTCCCGATCCACACCATCGGACTGCGGACCAGCAGCACGAGTCCGGTGAACGAAGCCCTATTGAGGGAGCTTTCATCCCTCACCGGAGGGACGGCGCAAGCCGGAGCGATGAACAGCCTGTCGCTGCTGTTCACGACGATCGTCCGCACGCTGAGCTCGCAGTGGTTGGCTTCGGCCGAGGTCTATCCACAGGCCGGCGAGAACCGGGTGGTCCTGACCGTCTGGCTCGAGGAAGGGCCGTCGGTCCGCTCAGATCCGGTGACGATCGTGTCGAGCCGCGATTACGTCGCCCCACCCAGCGCGCGGGTCGAGAGCGTTACCTACACCAACACCGGCAACCTGAACCTGCATCTGGGCCTCAACAAGCCGGAGCAGATCGCTTCGCTGGAGCTGCAGGTGACCGACACCGAAAGCAACGTCGCCGCGCCACCGTTCAACGTTGAACCGGCCGAGATCGTGAGCGTCCCGGCGTCGGCCTTCAAGAGCGGGAACGCCTATCGGATCAGCATCCGGGTCCTCGACCAGGCGGGGCGGGCCCTGTGGGAGACAGCCTACGACTTCAGCTACGATCCGACGATCGTCGAGGGCCAGTTGCAGGTGGTGTCGGTCGAGCTCGACCCCGAGGCTCCGGAATTCGTTGTGGCATTGGCGGCGCAGAATCTGGAGGGAGTGGACCATTACGAATTGTGGCTGAACGATACCGTCAAGAAGACGGTTGTCCCCGGATCGAAGGTCAGCGTTCCGGTCGAAGGGACGGTGCACCTGCCGCTGGCCGATGTCCCGGGGGGGACGTATGACATCATCGTGACTGCGGTCAGCCAGGACGGCGTCGTCCTGGCCCAGACCGAGTTCGCCGACGCCGTCTTCCGCGTCAGCTTGTTCACTCGCATTGCGCGGGTCGTGCGCTCCTACTTTTGGGTCCCGCTATGCGTCGGGCTGGTGTTTCTGATTTCCGCCGCCTTCCTTTTCAAGGTGCTGGTTCTCGACCCGCGGCGCAGGAAGGGGACGGGCGTACTGATCGAGAGCACCGTCATTCGCCGCGGCGGCGGATTGGAGTCGATGGACGACTGGAGCGAAGACAAGATGCGGCTCAACAAGCGCCGCCTGCGGGCCGAGAGCAGCGCCAAGGCCGAGGCGCCGCCGGCCGGTGCCCGCCCCGCCGGCGCAGTCCCGGCGCCGATCCAGGTGCCGCCGCCCGTCGCGGCCGTTCCGGCGCTACCGGCCGCCCGCCTCGAACTCCTGGCCACACCGGACGGCGCGAATCGCGGGCGCGTCTATCCGGTCCATGCGGTGCCCTTCACGATCGGCCGCGCCGGCAACACCCTCGACCTGGCCTACAATGGCGTCTCTCGCTCGCACGCCGCGCTCACCTACCGTGGCGGGCAGTTCTTCCTTCGAGATGTCGGCAGCACAAACGGAACCCTGATCAATGGGGAGAGCATCGTCGGTCGCGGCGAGGTGCCTGTGCCGGGCGGCGCGGAGGTGTCGGTGGGTCTCGGCGTCGTGCTGCGATTCGTGGTCGACTGATCGTCTGTGACTCGGGAGCCAGCACGGCCCTATCTTGGCGGGCGACCACTCCCGCCTCCCCTCCAGGACGCGCCCTCACCCCTTCGGGTGCGCCGCCCTTGGCGCCCTGTAGAGGGCGAAGGGCGTGGCGCCCTGTCCCCAGGGGACACCCGAAGGGTGTAGAGGGCGAAGCGCGATGCGCGGGGCCGACCGGTTCTCCCGGGAACGTCCTCCCTAGGACCTGGGAGGCTGGCGCGCGGTTCGTGTAGTCCCGGCCTTTGGGCCGGGCCCAAATCGACTAACGCCTCTTTTCGGCTACGCGGAGCACCATCGAAGGGCGGTTTGCACGGCGGGCCGGGACCTACACCGAAACGAGGGCATGCCCTTCCCTCAACCGTAGCCGCAGCCTTTAGGATGCGTCTGGGACGCAGGCTAAAGCCTGCGGCTACGTTGGTCAGGCGCCCAGCCCGCCTTTGTTAGCTACAAGCGCGAGGTGGCGTTCGACCAGACAAGATCTTGCCGCTACGGCGAAAGAACTCGCTATTGCGGCCGCACGAGAGTGGGTCGCCTTCCCGGCTAGCGCCGAGGACTACACAGGTCAACCGATCGCCGGGCCGCGCTCGAAAGTAAGGGGTTAGCCTCTCCCCCTCGTCGAATACTGGACGATGAAGCCTGCCACGGCGACGATCGGTCCGGCCAGATTCATCAGACTCGAGGCATCGGGAACCCCCAGGTCCGGAAGCCCGATCATGACCATCGCTGCGCCGCCGAGCGCGGTGATGACCATGATGCCGAGCCCCCGGGCGAAAGTGGCGAGGACGAGGCCGAGGACGCCACCGGCCAGGAATGTCAGAACCCACTGTGAGGACCAAGGCACCATCCCGAACCATTCTCCGAGGGCGACCGCCGCCGTCCCAACCAGGATAAAGCCGACGATCCAGAGGACGATCCGCGACAGGGCCCGAAACAGAAACCCCGCCGCAATTCCCGCTGCCAGCGCCAGCAGCAAGGTCGCCAGGCTGTTCCCAGGGAGGATGAGGCTTGCAAGCCAGAAGGCCAGCAGGAAGCCAGTGCCCGAGATGAGGAGCCATACATAGCGGCGCCCGGCGAAGGCCAGCAGCAATCCTGCCCCGACCAGAATCAAGGAAGTTATGAGTTCCATCAGTTCTCCTCAGTTGCGGGGTGCCGCTCGAAAGCGGCATACGCGGAAGGGATTTCGGAACCGCCTGCGACCGTCATGCAGGCGCTTCGAATACTATAGCACGCTCTCCGACCAATATCGGCGTCCCTCTCTATCCGGCCACCACTCGCTCATCAGAAGGCTCGATCAGCCCTGTCCCCAGAGGTGCCGGACCTGGACTCGGCAGGCGGTGCTGGCCGCTTCGCTCGCGCGTTGGAAATCAAGGTCTTCCCTTTCCGGAGCCGAATGTGGCGACTATCCGTCTCATCGTCCTTACCTTTGGCCCGTGACGCGGATGGCTTTCGGGGTGGAGCTCTTGGAGACAAAGGCTGCCCCTCCCCTGAGCAGCTTGACGCGTTCGCTCGGAGAAGCAATCCCTAAGACCTCGATGTTGTCGGGCCTTAACTTCACGTTGACAACGAGTTAAGGAGATAGCGCGAAGCTGGCGGAGAGAATGGAGCAGCAGGCAGCGCTGGGATCCGTTTCCCCAAGGCCTGATCCAGAATCCGCGTGGCCATCCGGGCTGATTGCTCCTCCCGGAACAAAGCGGAACTTGGTGGGAGTCATGTGGACAAGTTCCCGAGGGCAGTACGATGCACGGGATCGTTGCCAACCGGGTTCTATCCGGAGACCATGTTTCGAGTTTCCACGGACTGGC
>Ga0209751_10004339_pt1 | contig 13608 bp, 15 predicted proteins | sample RifCSP13_1_FD_184019 | JGI IMG/M metagenome (GOLD analysis project Ga0209751, IMG submission 184019) | Soil microbial communities from Rifle, Colorado - Rifle CSP2_sed 13_1 (SPAdes) (version 2) | ecosystem: Environmental > Terrestrial > Deep subsurface > Rock core/Sediment | place: Rifle... | reverse complement strand
CGCGCCGCGGCGGGCGGCTTCCAGGTCGCCACGCCGGACCTGCTCGAACGTCTCGCCGCCGATCAGCCGCTGCCACACCCGCCGTCTTTCGGCCCGACCGGTGAAACGGCGGGCCACCTCCGCTCTCAGTTCGGCCAGCAGGTCGAGGTAGGCTCCGTACTCGGGTCCGACCCCCGTCGCGATCCGGTCCCGAAGCCAAACAGCGAAGGCCGGAGCCCGCCCACTGGAGGAAACCGCCACGACAAGATCACCTTGGCGGTGTACCGCCGGGAGGATGAAGTTGCAGTGGGGCGGGTCATCGGCGGCGTTCAGCAGGATCGAGCTCCCTTGGGCTTCCTCCCAGACCTTCTCGTTGACGTCCCGGTCGTCGGTGGCCGCGACGGCGAGGAAGCAGCCGGCGAGGTCGCCTTCCCGGTAGGGCCTCGGTTCCCAGACGATCCGCCCCTCCTCGAACCAGGCGAGCAGCCGTTCGGTCAACTCGGGGCCGACCACGGTGACGTCGCCGCCGGCGGCGAGGAGACCCTCCGCCTTGCCCTCGGCCACCTTTCCCCCTCCGACCACCACGCAGGGGCGACCCTCGAGGCGGAGCAGCAGCGGGTAGTGCACCGGGGTGCGCTCGGACGGTCGTTTGAGTGGGTAGGTGACGGTCATGGGAGGGTCACTCCGTGGATGGGGGATGGTCGGTGGTCGCCGAGATCAATCGGATCGGGTGTCGGGATGGGGAACCGCTCGCCTCGGTCGGCTGCTTCGCCACTTCCCACGCCGCTGCGGAGACAAAAGTCCCCGAACGTCTCCCCGTCGTACCGGTCGTCTCGGTACGCCGCCAGGATCGGTGACAGCAGGCGAACTAGGTTCTCCCGGGCCACGTTCTCGGCCAGGAGCACGTTGAGACGGGTCCCGAGGGTGCTGCCGCCCACGTGGACGTCGTAGCTGCTTTTCCGCCGGCCGACGAAGGCGATCTCGGCGGTGTACGGGCGGGCGCACCCGTTCGGGCAGCCGGTCATGCGCACCCGGATGCTCTCATCGCCGATCCCCAGTGCGTCCAGTTCGGCTTGGAGGGCCCGGGTCACCTCCGGGAGGACACGTTCGGACTCGGTAACGGCCAGGGGGCAGGTGGGAAGCGCCGGGCATGCCATGGAGTGGAGAACCACCGGGGGTACCCGCCCGGCCGGAAGCACACCGTGGTCCTCCAGCGTGGATAGCACGTCTGCTCGTTGGCGATCGGTGAGGTCGGTGAGGAGCAGGCTTTGGCCGGGGGTGAGCCGGATTCCGGGCCGGAACCGTTCGGCGACGGCGCGGAGCCCGGTGCGCAGGCGCACGTCGCCACGGTCGGCGATGCGCCCACCTTCGATCGGCACTCCGATGAACCACCGGTCGCCGTCCTGGCGGTGCACGCCGAGATGGTCGTCGGCACCGGTCCACGCCAGGGCACGTGGGGTGGCGAGACGTCGGCCGAGCCGTTGTTCGAGAGCATCCTTGAAAATGCCGACGCCCCAATGGTCGATCAGGTATTTCAGGCGGGCTTGCTTGCGGTCCACCCGGTCGCCGAAGTCTCGCTGGAGACCGACGATCCCTTCGAGCACCTCCAAGAGGTCGTCGGGAGCAACGAAGCAGAGCGGATCGGCCAGCCGCGGGAACGTGTCGAGCCTGCCGTGGGTCCGGCCCAGACCGCCTCCGACCAGCAGTGTGAACCCCTCCAAACTACCGGACCGCATATCGGCAACGATGCCCACGTCCTGGGAGTAGACGTCTATGCAGTTGTCTTCGGGGAAGGCCAGGCCGATCTTGAACTTGCGGGGCAGGTAAGTCTTGCCGTAGAAGGGCTCCTCATCGGCAGCGGCGGCGGTGACCACCCGTTCGCCGTTCATCCAGATCTCGTAGTAGGCGCGGGTTCGTGGCCGGAAATGATCGGCGATCCTCTCGGCGAAGGCGGCCAGCCCTAGTGCTGCTCTGTCGGGGAAAGGTGCCGGGCAACTCATCACGTTGCGGACCGCGTCGCCGCTGGCCCCGAGGGTGATGACCAGATGTTCATTCAACGTGCGTATCAGTGCGGCGAGGTCGGTCTTGCGGGTGTGGTGGAACTGAACGGTCTGACGGGTCGTGAGACGGAGGGTCCCGTTCCCAGCCTGGTCAGCCAGTCGATCCAACGCCAGGTACTGGTCGGCGGTCAACACCCCTCCCGGGATGGCGGCCCTCACCATGAAGATCACGTCCGGGCTCGCGTCGGCCGGCAACCCGGCGCGGACATCCCGATCGTCCTCCTCGGTGATCCCGTGGAACTTCAGAACGACGACGTTCTCCTTGCTGAACGACGGATTTTCGTCGGTCAGCTCCTCGACGATCGTGCCACGGAGGAAGCCGCTGCCAGCTTTGATCTGTTCGACCAGTGAATGTTCGATGGAGGTCTTAGGCACTCAGCAACCCTCCAGGGCCGACGCGCCGGTCAGCTCCCGCCTCGGTTCGCCCCGTTCGACCGGCGCGCCGGTCGCGGTGTAGTCGACCCAGGAGCCGTCGTAGTGCAGAACCCGCGGGTAGCCCAGCAACTCCTTGAGGACGAACCAGGTGTGGGCCGACCGTGCACCCGACAGCGAGTACGTGACGACCAGGGCATCTCGGGGGACCGACTCGCGCTCGAAGAGAGCACCCAGAACCGCGGAGGAACAGAAGCTCCGGTCGGTGTTGGTTGTCCGCGGCCACGGAACATTCCTGGCCCCGGGAATGTGGCCCCCCGCATAGTCCTGATGCTGCGACGCGTGGGGGGGCGCCAGCTGGTCGCCCCGGTACTCCTGCGGTGAGCGGGTGTCGACGAGGACGGTGTCGCCGTCCCCGGCGAGGACTTGGTCTCGGCTGGCTCTCAGTTCGCGCCGGTCCACGCCCGTCACCCGAAAACCGGTGGCTGGTGGTGAGGCAACCTCCCGGGTCAGCGGACGTGCCTCCAGCTGCCACTTCTCCCGTCCTCCGTCGAGGAGGCGGACATCGTCGAAGCCTCGGTACTTGAGAAGCCAGTAGCCGAACGCTCCCAACCAGTTGCCGGGCCCTCCGTACACGATCACAGTGGACGTATCGCCAACCCCGGCTCGGGAGAGCACCACACTCACCCCCGCCTGGTCAGGGCAAAAAGGCGGCTCCGGACGTTGCAGATCGCACAGCCCACTCCACAGGGTTGCGCCCGGAAGGTGACCCTGATCGTAGACGAAGGGATCGGCGGCCACCTCGAGGATCCGGATCCGAGGGTCCCCAAGGCGACGCTCCAGCCACTCGGTCGTGACGAGAGCGTCTGGGTTGGCGTAGCTCATGCTTGGTCGCTCCTGATGTCGCGGGCCGTCGCCAACAAACGACGGCTATCCGGAAGGGATCAGACGACGCCGAAAAAAGCTGCCGGGTGGTGGCGTCGTCAGGAGCGTGAGGCGATGGACACGCCGACACTCGGGTGGACCACCCGACAGCTTCGACACGTACACATCGTCCACAACATGAGAACCGCAATCTACCACGCCCCGGGCCTCCCGCCAACAGCCGGTCTCTGCCGCCTACCTAAGAGACTGCTGAGCTAGTGGCCTCTTTTGGTGTGGGCCGGTTCGTTGTGGTGCACACACGCAGGCTCATCGAAGAACGCCGCGGGCGGACAATAGAGCCAGAGCGCTCCACCGGCCGATAGCCCGTTGGCCGGAAGGAGCTGGCTGCCGTGAGGTGACGTATGTGACTCGTCTCAGAACGCATCGTCAGTCGGTTGTACCCTCGGCCGGGGCCAGGATAGCCCCGATCACCCTCCTGTACTTGCCATGTTCAATCAGGTCGAGTGGCTTGGAATCGCGCCTTTGAGATCAGCCCTTGATCGGGGTCACGACCACGCTCGAGGCGATTTGGGCCGACAGGTGGACATGGCCTTGTTGTGTCTCGATCAGGCACCCGTGGTCGGACCCGGCCGCCGACAACGCGATCTCGGTCCCTTCCGTGATCCCCTGATCGAGGAGAAACGATCGAATGGCGGAATATCCGGCCACGCGGGAAACCCTGCTTCTTCGTCCGACGGCCAGGTCGGACAGCGCCATTTCTGCCGGCACGGCCTGTGAGGCACCGCCGGCAGCCGGGATGGGCCTTCCCTCGGGGTCCACCGTCGGTTCCCCGAGGAACGTGGCGAGACGGCCGGCGACCTCGCCCGGTGTGATGTGTTCGAACTCACATGCCACCGTGTCCGCTGCGGTGGGCGACAGACCGAGGTGTTCGGAAAGGAAAGTAGCCCACAGCCGTCGGCGCCGGAGCACACTGTTTGCAATGGCCGCGCCGGCGGGAGTAAGCGTCACTCCTCGATATGGCTCGTATTCGATGAAACCGCGGCCAACGAGCTTCTTGGCCATCTCGTTGGCCGATACACGAGAGATGGAGAGCGCGTTGGCCAACAGCGGCACGGGAACCTGTCCCGAGTGCCCATCTTCGATGGCTCGGGCAACGGTGATGAGGTACATCTCCTCGCTCTCGGAGGTTGATTCCGGGACGGCGCCAAGATTTCGATCAGCTCGCTGCTTGCCCTCGGTACCCATGAACGTTCATTCTTCCACTCGGTGGGTTAGTGGGAACAGGCTACTTCACGAGGCGAGATCCGGGGCGTAATCCGTCGGGTCCAGAGCCGACGCGAAGGGATCGACAGTTGGCGTCCCGCCGAGTGATGTGGGTAGGGGCGGGGGCCCGTGACGAGGTTGGGCCGCTGCGCAACTCTCAGCGAGCTCGTACGCCGTGGATTTGAGAGGGGTGATGCACGATGGCGGGAAGCCATCATGCACCGTTGGCCGAACTCGTCACAGAGCTAGGCAGTGATGATGTCCGGTTTCTGTTCCGGGATCTGGTCCAGAGGGCGTCGCAGGATCGGGCGACATTGAACTGACCGAGGGCGCCAGGCCGCATGAACGGACCGCGATAGCGAAGAACCATCGGAACGCGTCGCGGGCCCGGGTACTGTCGACCCCGCCGGGGAATGTGCTGTGGGTCCCGAAGGTCCGGGAAGAGGCGTTTTTCCCCGTCGCTGCTGGAGCCGAGACGGAGGGTGGATCGGGCGCTCTTCCTCTGCCTGGGCCCTTATCCACCGGCTCATGCCCACCAGGTTGCGGTCAGCGAAGTACACCGACATCTGGAGATAGACAGTCGAGGAAAACAGCTCTATTCCGATCTGATCGTTGGATGCTCTCTCGAGTCCTTGGGGCATGCGCATCTCTTCCTCCGAGATTGGGTCGCATGTCCTGATCTTATGACCGCCGGCAGGTCGGGACAGCTCCCCACTGTTACTCCGCCGTCCCGTGATTAGGGTTTCCATACAAGACCGGTAAGGTCTCCCGAGACATGCGGTTTCGCCCGGCCCGTACAAGAGGGTCTTGACAGATCAAGGTGACCATGGACGAGGGGTATCTGACAGTCGAGGGTGTCAGCAAGAGTTTCGGTGACACCGTGGCGCTGGACGACATCTCCCTCGGGGTCGCCGAGGGTGAGCGGATTACCCTGTCGGGCCCAGCGGATGCGGAAAGACGACTCTGCTTCGTGTCCTCTCCGGCCTAGACGCCCCGGACCGTGGGAGGATCGCAATCTGGGGGGAGACGCTGGTCGGTCCCGGTGTGTTCATGCCGGCGGAGACCCGCCGGGTGGGCTTGGTCTTCCAGGATTGGGCCCTGTTCCCGCATCTGACAGCCGCCAGGAACGTCGCCTACGGCCTGACCCGAGGGGAGGTGTCTGCCGGCCGGGTGGAAGCGACCCTGGAGATGGTTGGTCTGGGACACCTGGCGGACAGGTATCGCACCAGCTGTCGGGAGGTCAGGCTCAGCGGGTCGCCCTGGCCCGAGCTCTCGCCCCCCGGCCGCGGGTTCTCTTGTTCGACGAGCCCTTTTCGAATCTGGACACCGAGCTCAGGGTCAAGGTCCGTTCCGATGTCGCCGGTCTGATGCGAGAGGTGGGAATGACCTCCATATTCGTCACCCACGATCAGGAGGAAGCTTTTGTTCTCGGCGACCGGGTGGCCGTCATGCGCCAAGGCCGGGTCGTTCAGGTCGGCTCACCGTCGGAGGTCTATGAGACGCCCGCCACTCCCTGGGTGAGAGCCGCGGCGACGGTGGTGTCACAATGGTCACAGGTCATCCCCTCAACGGCGAGGCGGATCGGCTCCTGGGCAGTGTCTTTTCGTTCTGGTTGTGTTGTCATGACCTCAACGTACACCTTCAACCACACTTGAATGTCAAGTGGCTATCATGTGGCCATGCAGATCGGCGAGGTAGCACGCAAGATCGGAGTCGCCACATCGGCGATCCGCTTCTACGAGGAATCGGGGCTCCTCCCCGAGCCCAACCGGACCCCCTCCGGATACCGGGACTACGACCAGGCGGTCATAGACCGCCTCGCCTTCATCCGAGCCGGCCAAGCGGTGGGCCTGACCCTGGCCGAGCTACGCGAGGTACTCGGCATTCGAGACCGAGGTGAGGCTCCCTGTACCCACGTCGCCGCGTTGATCGACCTTCGCATCGACGAGATCCACAAGCGGATCAAGGACCTGCGCCGGCTACGCCGCGACCTCACCGCCCTGGCTGGTAAGGCCGCTGTTTTCGACCCGGCCGACTGTCCGCCCGACAGCATCTGCAGGATCCTGATCCCCACAAGCTGAACAACTCGGCTGGCGCCGGCACAGCACGAGAGCTCGCCACTTTTGGCGAGCATCTCACCGAAAGCCATCGGGAGGTAGAGGGGGAGACCCTGATCCTCTCACCGTCTACGGCAAATGACCGGTCGAAGTGGTGGCGCCCCTTGGACCGACTGTCGTGGCGAAATCACGACGGTGGAGCTGATCTTGGGTCCACTCGAATCCGACCGATATCAAGGTTCCAGGCGACAGACCGCCGTGGTCGCCGCCGTATCTCAACTCCTTCTTTCCTACGGGGGAACCGCCCCGACCCGCGATGTGCCCCAGCGGAGGCATTCCCTCAATTGCTCATCGGAGCGCACAGTCGGTGGCAGGGTCAGCAGTCGCTACGTGACCTCCGAGTATCTGCTTGCCAACTACGAACTGCCGGTATTCAAGTGACGACCGAACAGATCACCCACGTACCCATCGAACGAGTTCGAAAGAACCCCCAAAACCCGCGGCGGTTCTTCAACGAGGAGAGACTCGATCTTCTGCGCACGTCGATCCAGGAAGAGGGAATCCTCGTTCCGGTTATTGCCTATCGGACAGAGGTAGACGGTCAAGACGAGTTCGTTCTCATGGACGGCGAGCGCCGTTGGCGCTGCTCGATCGATCTCGATTTGGAGACGATTCCTGCCCACCTGATCGATCCGCCGACGCCCTTTGAGAACTTGCTCAAGATGTTCAACATCCACTTCACGAGGGACGATTGGCCACTGATCTCAGGCGCGCTCTCGTTGCAGGACATGACTCTGATGTCCGGGGAAGACCGGGAATCCCGACTGGCCGAAATGACCGGTCTGACGCGAGCGACGATACGGCGGGCGAAGCAGCTATTGACGATGCCTCCAGACGAACTGGCCTTGATTCAATCGGAAGCACACCTTGACCGATCGGTGCAGGTTCATAGAGAGGACCTCTACCTGGAGATTGAGGCGGCTGAAAGCGTCCTTCGTAATGCATTGCCTGAGATCGAATCTTCCTTCACGCGTAACGGAGGTGATCAGACAGTTCGCCCGAAAGAGAGAAGAAGGGCATCTTGAGGCGGGTGCTCGGTGACCCCGACGCCCACCTCGGGCAGGTCGAACACCTGCTGCCGCTCGAGGCCGGCCACCTCGGCCTCACCCAGCGGGGCCTGGCAGCCCCAACACCTCGTGGGTACATGGGCCACCACTCGGTCGGGGTGCCCGACCATCTCCAGATGGTGTCCCTCGGCTCCCGGCTGCTTGCCCGGCTGGCGCTCCCCCCTGGCCCGCTTCCCCTTGCGGCGGGCCACCTGGGCGGCCCGCTGGGCGAGCGTATCCGAAGAGGGCAGCTTGTCCGAATTCCCCGAATGCCTTCCCAGCTCGACGACTCGCCTCTCCAGATCGGCCTCATGCCGCCATGGTCTACCACGTCGCGGCGCCCGAAGTGGTAGCAATTCGCGCGGATCGCGCGATCAGGGCTGAACAGTTACACGGCCTCGAGATAAGCCGCCCGCCGTCGCGGGCTTCGCGACCGCCGAACGGGTTTCAGGTGTCAAGGGAACGAGCCTCAAAAGAGGCCGCAGTCGAGTTCTTGGCTCAGCGGGCGATAGATCACAGCTCGTCGCTCCTTCCCTCGACCGATTCTCCGTTGGTCTTTGTCCGCATCACTCGCCCATGATCCAACGTAACGAGTCGATCCGCCAGATCTCCGACGCGGATGTCGTGGGTGACAACGATCAAGGTATGTCCTTGTGCGTGCAATCGACGAAGGATATCTAGCACGATCTCCTCGTTGGCTTTGTCAAGGTTGCCTGTTGGCTCATCAGCCAGGATGATCTTGGGCTGGTTGATTAGGGCACGGGCGATACAGACTCGTTGCTGCTCACCGCCGGAGAGTTGGGCAGGCAAATGATGGAGCCGTTCGCCCATGCCGACAGCCTGCAGCGCATTCTCCGCCTCGACCTCGTCGGCCATGCTGTGGAAGTACTGCGCCAGCATCACATTCTCGAGGGCAGTCAGATACTGCACCAGGTGGAACTGTTGAAATACGAGTCCTACCGTTTCACGGCGAAAGCGGGCCAGGTCCGCAGAGGAAACGCCCGTGATTTCGCTCCCATCCACAGCCAAGCGACCAGAGGTTGGGCGGTCGAGTCCGCCCAGGATGTTCAACAAGGTTGTCTTGCCCGAGCCCGAGGGTCCCATGACGCTCAACCACTCACCCCGCTCAACGGTGATACTTACGTCGTCCAATGCTCGGACGTCTCCGTAGGAACGAGAAAGACGGATCGCTTGCACCATCGGTTCGGCCATTATTCGCCTCGCAGCGTCCTGGCAGGATCGACAGACATCGCTTGCCGCATCGGGACCAGCCCGGCGGCGAGGGTCACACCCAGCCCGACAAGCAGCGTCCCCGGCAATCCCCACACGGCCGGCGTGATGGTCGATTCAAACACGTTCCGCCCAATCGCAACCGCCAGAGCCAATCCGGCCAGGTATCCGACCATGCCACCCGCGGCACCCACCGTCAGGGCCTCCCCCAGGAACAAACCGGCCAGGCGCCGATCGTTGGCGCCGAGCGCTTTCATCAGACCGACCTCCCCCCTTCGTTCAATGGCGATCGTGTTGAGGGTGCCGGCGACGGTCAGCGCGCCGGCGATGAGCACCAGCCCCGCCACAAGTGCGATGAGCAGGCGCACTTTGTCGAGCACCGTCGCCTCGGCCTTGGCGAACTGCTGCAGCGTTCCCACCTCCGCCTCTGGTAGGAGTGTCTGGAGTTCCTTGACCATAGCCTCCAGGGGCCGGACGGAGGTCAACGCGCCGACCATGACCAGTCCCACCTGACCTGGCTGGCCGGTGAGCGTCTGTACGGTGGGAAGGTCGGCGAAGAGCTGGTCGTCCTCCGCGCCGCCAGTTTCTAACAGGCCAACGACTCGCACGTCTCGGGTTTGCCTTCCATATCGAATGGTTAGGCTGTCACCTGGCTTGAGATTGAGGGCCGCGGCTGCCCGGATCCCGGCGAGTACCTCATCTTCCGCCTTTGGCCACAGGCCCTGCACCTGCCACCACGCGTTGAGCGTCTGAGCTGCTACGAGGTCGAGGCCGGCCAGGATGGCGGGACCTCCGTCGGTCTGCGCGACCACGTAGAGATAGGGAACCAAGCCGACGACACCCTCGACGCGTTCGGCGGAGCGAAGATCGGACTCCGGGATCGTGGACGCGGCCAAAACGGCTCCAAGGTCCAATGCCTCGCTACCGACGAGCAACGGCTGCTCGCGCGGGCGAATCACGAGATTGGCCCCATAGGCGCGCAGTTCTCGCCCGACGTTCCCGCCGACGTCTCCAGACAGGTTGACCAGTCCCGAGACGAGGGCGCTGCCAAGGGCCATCGCCAGGGCTGCGACGCTCAGGCGTGCACGTTGATGGCGAAGGGAGGCAGACAGAATCCTCAAGGCAAAGCTCATTTCACTTGCCTCGGAGAAGCCGAACTGGATCGAGGCGCATGGCCTGTCGGACGGGCAGTGCACTGCCCAGCAAGGCCACAGCCATCGCCAGGAGTAGCGTGATCGGTAGCACAACTGCTGGAACGTTGGCTCCGGCCGAGAACACCGTTCGCGCCAATCCCTTAGCCAGCCCCAGGCCGAGTGCATAGCCCGCGGCACCGCCGGCCAATCCAATCAGCGCCGCTTCGCTAAGAAAGATCATGCCGACCTGGCGTTCGTCCGCGCCGAGGGCTTTCATCAGCCCAATCTCTGCCCGCCGCTCCATCACAGAGGCCGTCATCGCCGTCATGACCGCCAGCGCCGAACCGCCCAGCGCGATGATCGTCAGCAGGCTCATCAGGAGGCCGATCCTGTCCAGGAAGTCCACCTCGGCCTGACTGATCTGGCGAATACGGGCGACCTCGGCGCCCGGCATGGCTTCTCGAATCTGCGTGAGGATGGCCCCCATGATGGGCGAGCAATACCACGTGGCGTACTGGTCGGGTGTCATCTCAGAAGGATCGAGCCCGCGCAAATCCGGCCGCAGCTTGGAGTCCGGCTCAACCAGCGCGCTGATCTGCACGCGATCTGCGCCCTTGGCTAGCCCTAGGAGCCCCTGTGCCGCAGGAAGGGCGACGAACACCTGGTCTTCCTCATAACCCCCGGTGTTGACAAGGCCGACGATCCGAAAGCGCGCCGTCCGGCCCATGGTCATAGCGACAATCTCGTCCCCGAGCTGCCAGCTCATCCGCTGGGCCAGCCGCGCCCCGGCCATCGCCGAGGTGAGGTCGTCATCCTGTACCCAGTCGCCCTGCACCTGCCACCAAGGCGCGATCGTCCTGACGCCAGTCTGGAAGGTTGTGTCAACCGAGGCGTTTTGCGTGTTGGCAAAGCCGGTGCGAAGGGCAGCGCCCTTGGGGAGGGTGAGCAGCCTGTCAAACCACGTTCCCGTCAGGGCAACGGTCTGTCCGTTCACCTGCACCAGGTTGGTGAGGTACGGGGCAAATCCCACGATGTTGTGCCGCCAGAAAATCGTCTTCAACTTCACGAGCTCGTTCTCGTCCAGAAGGGTCCGCTCGCCTGGCACCCGCACGGGGACCCCACCGATCTCCAATCTCAAGTCCCCGTTGGCCGGCGAGGCGAGGATGTTCGCGCCGTAGGCGCGCAGTTCCCGACCCATTTGGCCGGTGATGTCCAGGGAGATGCCCAGGAGTGCGGCCGCAAGGGACGCGCCGGTGGTCACGGCCAGCACCGCAATCAGCACACGGCGGGTCCTGCGGTGCCATGTGTCTTGGAGAAGGCGCAGGAGCATTCGAGGCTTACCCTGTGGCAAACACGGGTCGAGCCCCTTCGAGGTCGGCGGCAGCGATCAGCAGTTCACTCTCCGACAGAGAAGCCGCCAGCGGGATCGGGTTGCACCCGCCCGACATGCCCACCGTCTCCATGTTGATGGGGGCATTGCAGTTGTCGCAGATCAGGATCCCGCCCTCTTGATGGTAGCCCCGCGGCGGGCAAATGCTGCAGGCGTTGAGTGCCACGGCGACGTCGTCCTCGCCGCGCTTGATGACCATGAAGCTCACATTCGCCTCGGCGCCATCATACAAGTACAGGTTGAGCTGGCCGGTCGTGAGGGCTTGCAGGGAGATGTGGACCATCCCGTCGGCGTGGACGGTGACGACCTGCGGATCGGGCCGGTATCCGGCCCGGCCCATCGCATAAGCCGCTGTGCCCAGCGGCAAGACCATGGCCAGCGTGACGCTCACGAGGGCTACCTGCCAGTTCCGGGAACGGTAGAGCTCCGCTAGGCGCTTGCGACGCTCCGGCGCCGTTTCGTCCGGAAGCATCCTCAGGGCTTCTGGACGGAGGCGCATCTCTGGCAGCATGGAAACCACGGGTAATGCCACGAGTGCGATGAGGACAAGCGTGGACGTGCTGTCTTTGACAACGAAGCCGATGACAGCCAAGAGGGCCGTTGTGCTTGGCAGCAGGCCGACCTCGAAGAACTCATGCAGACTCCCAGCCAACAGCCGTGCGACAAGCACCATCAACACAAATCCGGTCACCGCAAAGAAGCGGCGCAGGTTGATCCGCAGACTTCCCTTTACGAACAGCACGCCGAACAGCGCCGCCAGGCCTAGACCAGCCAGCCCGCCGATCACGCCCAGCAGGTCAGGGGTCCCAGCCAATGAGAGGGCGGCGAGAAAGAGGACCGTCTCGACGCCCTCGCGGAAGACCATGAAGAACACAAAGGCGAGAAGCGCCCACCCCTGAGGCCCTCTTTGGGTTTCGGATCCCGTAAGCGACTCGAGGCGCCCTTCGACATGCCCCTTCAGGCCCCTTGAGGCCCTCCACATCCAAACGACCAGGCTGAGCACCAGCACCGCCGCGACTCCGAGGAGCGAGCCTTCCAGGATTTCGTTCTCCGGGTCGAAACCGGACAGACGGAAGGCCACCGCGCCCAGGAGGCTGGCGGCTGCCGCCAGGGTCAAACCTCCATAAACCCAGCGGCGCAGGCCGGCGCGCCCGGTCCGGCTCAGGTAGGTCAGGACGAGTCCGACGATAAGCGCCGCCTCCATCCCTTCGCGCAAGGTAATGACAAAAGCTTCCATATGGCCTACCTCAATGTCCCCTATGACCATAGGATTATTAGGGCAGCCTAACGTTCTTGTTAAGGACTACCAAATCCGGCTGCGCATCGTCTGGAGGATTCGGATGGTTCTTCTACCGGATCTGGCGTCTCGCCCTTCCCGACTACCTCGAGGCGACCACGGTACCTATACCGTCCCTGCCTCGTGTTTTCGGGCCCATGTCGGGCAGTATCCTTCGAGACAGATGCAAATATGCCTTTGGCCGGATTCCGTATGAGGGTCTGCTGATTCTAGGTTGCCTGGCGCCCATGCGCTCCGCATAGCCCACACCCTGGGAAAACCGCGTCCCAGGCCACGCACACTGCGAACGAAACGGCGAGAAAGCCACTCACCGCAAACGCCGTCGGCAGATACTCGAGGCGGCTCTTCATTGTCAACACACCTCACTTTCTCTCACCTGGTGTTGTCCCCGGCACCATCAGTCGGGTTCGGTATGGCCACGGGTCCGCGGAAACCGGATCGGGCTGTGGCGATAGCACGTGTCGTTGCGGTTGTAGATGCTGAGCCGAGTAGGACAATCCGGCGCGACACAGACCCTCCCGGCGGAGATCCGCCTCGGGGCTCGACCTTGGGGACGGACCCTGCTCCCAGCCGAAACCGTTTGGTTCATCCTCTACAGCGCTCCCGGGTGATGCTCATGTTCTTCAAGCACCATCCTAAGCCTTCTAGTCGACCGGAATGTCAAGGGGGGGGACGAGCACAGCTCAAAAAGAAACGAGGTCAAGACAACGCGCGGCCTTTTTTGGGGTATTCGAAGGATCGACTTGACCTTCCATTCGAGGGGAAGGTGTACGGTGCGGGTCGATACGCTTGTGAACCAATTCACAAGCACTGCACGACCTTGAGGAGGTCCAATG
>Ga0209751_10004337_pt1 | contig 13610 bp, 10 predicted proteins | sample RifCSP13_1_FD_184019 | JGI IMG/M metagenome (GOLD analysis project Ga0209751, IMG submission 184019) | Soil microbial communities from Rifle, Colorado - Rifle CSP2_sed 13_1 (SPAdes) (version 2) | ecosystem: Environmental > Terrestrial > Deep subsurface > Rock core/Sediment | place: Rifle... | reverse complement strand
AGTCAAACGGGATGGGGAAGGCATCTCGAGATTGCTCTGCACCGACAAGTTCGGCCGGGAAATCGACCTCCAGGAGACAGGCATTCCCTATCGCCGCTCCTCGGGCCGTCCGTCGTCGCCCGGCGCCCCGCTTGAACTCGAGGGGAGCGGACAAGAAGTGTTCGAGCGAGCCATCCGCCAGCTCCCCAGGTGGACCTATCCCGACCTAGAGGCATTCCTGCGATCTGTGACGGAAACCGGATCCGATGACGAGAGACGAGCCCGGGCGATCGAGGCCTTGACGCTCCTGGTCGATCGTAGATTCCCCACGGGCGGCCTGCGACCCAGTTCGGTGCGGTCGCTGTGTGACGGGGCGCTGGCTGACGTCTTCAGCTCGATCAAAGGCAGCCCTTCGCCTGGGTTCACATTCATTGAAGCACTGCAAGAGTTCCCTCGACCCGATGATAACCTGCAGACAATCGTGATCGATGCGCGCGGCTTCGCCGCCGAGAACAAGGGATCACTCGCTTACGCATTACGCGAGCTGACCCAAAGGGGATACAAGCATGTGATCGTCGCCAACGCCCGGGGGCACCGCTTCATCGCCAACGGGTTGGGTGTTGGTACGGAGGGCTTGCGGATCGACGTTTACGGTTCCCCTGGCGATTACCTCGCCTCTGGGATCGATGGAGCGGAAGTCCATGTGCATGCCAACGGGCAGGATCAGTTGGCTCAGATCATGAAGGCCGGTCGTTTGGTAGTCCACGGTGATGTCGGGCAGACCTTCATGTACGCTGCCAAGGGGGGCCAGGCTTTCGTGATGGGCAACGCCGCCGGCCGGCCACTGATCAATGCCGTCGGCAAACCACGTGTGGTGATCAACGGAACCTGCCTGGACTACTTGGCTGAATCATTCATGGCCGGCGATCCAATGAACGGGGGCGGCTTCGCTATTGTGAACGGCATCAGCTTCGGTCATGAGGGCGCGGTCGTCGATCTGGACACACCCTATCCCGGTGGGAACCTCTTTTCACTTGCGTCGGGTGGGGCCCTCTTCTTGCGTGATCCGCACGGCCGAGTCGGCGTCGATCAACTCAACGGCGGGGTCTTCGCCACTTTCAATTCGGACCACTGGGAACTGATCAGGCCGTTGCTGCGGGAGAACGAGCGCCTGTTCGGGATACTCATCTCAAGGCTGCTCGAGGTGGAGGGGCAGCCGCGGCGCCCGGAGGAGGTCTATCGGGTCGTGCTCCCGGCCGGACACACAGCCCTGCAGCCGGAGGAGGCCTGGGTCGCAAACGCGGGCAACTCGGCCTAGATCCTTGGACCGCTCGCCGCCCCAAGCCCCGGTAGCGGCAGCACGCCGAGAAACGCGAGGCTGATGAAGACCGCCGGGTCGGCGCCTTTTGCCCCGAGGGTCGAGCCGATCGTCCGCATCCACAAGCACCGACCCCAAGTCCTGACCTTCTCAGGCCATCAAGCAGTGATTGAGCGGCTCTCCGACGACAGAGGATCCATTTGCATTTCAGCGTGTCAAACCGACACGCGCTGCCGAGCACGCACCGCGTCCCAGGTCCGACAGAACGCGCATTGCCCGGGGGCGGTGGTAGGTTGACCGCACGTTGAACAGGCCTGCAGGCTATCCGTCGGCCCATCGGCAGCCTCGGCGAACAACCCCTGTTGTCTTGCGCGCAGGAATGCCAGGTAGAAGGACAACTTCATCCCCGGGCGATCCGCTTCCATCCGGTTGAGAGTTTCTTTGTAGTAGATCGAGGTCGCCCCAACGGCGTGTGGACACTCATCGTAGATGTACTCGATGCCTCTTACCAGCGCGTACGCCGCCGTCTCACGTTCGTACAGCCGGCAGAAGGGTTTCACCTTCCGGATCAAGCCGTCTCGGCCCTCGAGGACGGGTCCTTGGCGCGCCAGGTAGCCTGAGGCCCAGTTGAGCGTGTTGCCGAAGAGGACGGCGACCTCGTCGTCAAGGTTGTGGCCGGTGGCCAGGACATCGTATCCGCCATCGCGCGCGACGCGGTTCATCACATGACGCTTGGTCAGACCACATACCGAGCACGGTTTTCCTCTCCCGCGGTTTGTCAGGCTCGCTGCGGTGGGGATGGTCGCGCCTTCGACCTCGGCCACGTCGACAACGATCAGATGCAGCCCGTGCGCCTCGGCAAACGCCTCGCACTTGCGTTGCGACTCGGCAGAGTAGCCTGTGCCGCCGTCGATCCCCAGGCCGATGTAAAGCCCGTCCGCCTGAAAGCCGAGCCGGCCGAGAACGTCCCACAGGCCTAGGGAGTCCTTCCCCCCCGACACGGCTACGAGGATCCGGGAATCCGCATCGAACATCCGGTACTTCTCGATGAAACGCAGCGCCTGGTCCGGGATCCAGTCCAGGAAATGCGGGCCGCAAAGTGCCAGCTTGTGCTGGCGCATGTTGATCACGGCCCTGTCCCCGCACTTACGGCATTTCATCGGCGCATCCCAAGACCGAGGGGGTCGGATGGAAGTGAACCCCCCGAGATAACCGACACCAGGCGGATATGTTCACCTTCCTGGAGGATCTCATCTTCCGTGATGAGCTCGCCCTGGCGAGTCGGGAGGACCGAGTCAGGTTCGATCCCGATCTGCAGGAGGGCATCCCTGATGGTCATGCCGGCCCGAACCTCATAGTCTTTGTCGCGCAATCTCAATGTGACGGTCATTCGACCACCTGGGGGAGCGGATTGTACCGTAGGCCTGAGGGAGCGTCAACGATCCGACCGACCAGGGCGCGTCCCGAGTGAGGCGGAGCATCCAGCGCCCTTCTAGAGGATGTACTCAGGTCGGATGGAGAGTTGATCCGACCGACGGATTACCGGTGCGAGGATCTCCGGCGTCCATATTGCGGCGCGTGATCCAATCAGACATCCTCGAGATCAGGCCGGATTGGAGGCAGACCCCTCAGCCGATTGAAGCGCCTGGAATGCGGCGATTGCCACCTCGACCATTTGGGGCTCTGGGCGCCGCGTGGTCAGCTCTTGCATGGCGAGGTTGGGGGCGAAAAGGGGCCGGATCAACGGATAGTGGGATAGGCGAGCGGAGAGACGGATGTACTCGTAGGCGAGCGAGGCCAGCACCGGAAGGAGCACCAGCCGGCTCAGAAGCCGCCAGGCGAGCGGCAGCGGACCGAGGGCGCTGAAGATCAGGATTGAAAGGACGACCACGGTCAAGAGGAATGCCGTCCCGCAGCGCGCGTGCAGGCGAGAGTAGCTCGAGACCGATTCGACGGTCAGGGGGGCATGGGCTTCGTAAGCGTTGATCGTCATGTGCTCCGCCCCGTGATAGCCGTAGACGCGGCGGATGTCGGGGATGAAACCGATCGCCCAGATATAGCCGAGGAGGATCGCCAGGCGAATCAGACCTTCAAGAAAGTTCGTCCACCAACCGGGCCAGGCGAAGATCCGCTCGATGAAAAGTGCTGCCCCGACGGGGAGAAGGAAGAAGAATCCGATGCCCACGGCCAGCGAGAACACGATCGTTATTGTGAGTGGTGCACCCTCGATCTTGCTGTCCTCGCCTGCCTGAACGTTGGCTGAGAAGGTCAGGGCGCCCATCCCCAGAACAAGGGCGTCCCATAGGATCAACAATCCTCTGACGAAGGGCGTTTTCGCCAGACGGCCCCGATAGATCGTGCTTAGATCTTTCACGTCGATTCGGATGGAGGCGTCGGGAGCACGCACGGCGACGGCACACGCGCGTGTGCCACGCATCATGACACCTTCAATGACTGCCTGACCGCCGTACATCGGCATCCGCTCTTCCAAACCGGGTCGCTCCTCCTTGATCACGTCCCCGATCGACCGACGCCAGTCCCCCATGAAGACCCATGGTGGCCCAAATCTGCGTCCGATGATTTACTTCCCCGCCCCCAGTTTTGCCAGAAGGCGGATGAAGGTCTCAATACCCCGGAAGTGAGTCGGCAGGTGCTGCTTCTCGTTCGGCGCGTGCAGATTATCATCCGGCAGTCCGAAGCCAACCATCAAAGTCGGAACCCCGATCATCTCTTTGATCAGCCCGACAATCGGTACGCTTCCTCCCTCACGCTTGAAGAGAGGCGCCACCCCCCACACTTCCTCTAGAGCTTCACCCGCCGCCCTGGCGGCGTCCGAGTCGAGTGAGAGCATCGCCGGATAACTGTGCGAGAGCTCTTCGACCTCCCAGCGGATTGTCTTGGGGAGGGTGGCCTCGAGATATTCGCTCAGACTTCGAGCGACATCCACAGGAACCTGGTCCGGAACGAGCCTCATCGAGACTTTGCCCATGGCGCGCGCCGGGAGCACGGTCTTCGACCCGACTCCGGTGAAACCGCTCAGCAATCCGTTGACGTCCAACGTGGGGCGGGCCGTCGCCCGTTCGGTGGCCGTATAGCCAGGCTCACCTGCTCGCAGGAAGGCGACGTTCGCCTTCCCGGCCCACCAGGCATCCGTCTGAGGCAGCTTGGCGAGCTCGGCCCGCTCGGCCGGAGAGATAGGGCGGACATTGTCGTAGAAGCCAGGCAGCGTGACCCTACCTTCCGCGTCGTGCATGCCCGCGATCACGCGGCAGAGCGCGGTGGCCGGGTTGTCGACAATCCCCCCGTACGTGCCGGAGTGCAGATCTCCTTCGGGTCCATGAAGCCTGATTTCGAAGTAGGCCAATCCGCGCAAGGCATAGGTCAGGGCCGGGGTATCTGCCGCCAGGATGCTCGTGTCGGCATTCAAGGAAAGGTCACAGCGCAAGAGGTCCTTGTGCCCCGCAATGAAGGCCTCCAAGTTGGCCGATCCAACCTCCTCTTCACCTTCGATCATGGCTTTGAAGTTGAGTGCAAGCTCCGAGGTCTTGGCGATCGACTCAAGCGCCTTGAGGACGGCGATAAGCTGGCCTTTCATGTCCGAGGCGCCTCGGGCGTACAGGTTCTCCCCTCGAACCTCGGGCTCGAACGGCGGGCTGTCCCATTCCTCGATAGGATCCACCGGTTGGACGTCGTAATGCCCATAGAGCAAGACCGTCGGCGCGCCGGGCCCGGCGTTCAACCGCTCCCCGTAGACAATCGGATGGCCGCCGGTCGGCATGATCTCGACCGGATCGAAATCGAGCCGGCGGAATCGCTCGGCAATCCACTCCGCCGCGCGGCGCATGTCAGGTTTGTGCTCAGGCAGCGTTGAGACCGATGGAATACGCAGGAGCTCCTGGTACTCCTGCATGAAGTCCTTCTGATGATCATGGGCGTATTGGACAGCCTGTTCAACGTTAGTCATGCTCGAGGCTCCGATGAAGTCAAATGGCGGATTCGTGAAGGGGGCAGGTCCAGCCGTGCATTAACCGCGCCCGCGGCATGACCGAGGCCCGACCGACTTGAGGTTGAGCCAGAGGGAGACTGATCTCGATGGGTTCGGGGCGCGGAGGGCGTGCCTCCCCACAATGCTATCGAATTATAGCGTGCGAGGTGCTCCCGGCCAAGATATAGCACCCAGCTGCAACCACACCGCCGCCCGTCAGTCGCACCTTGCTGCCGCATGTGGATCCGTTGATCGGAGAACCGATAGTATCGGTTTCTTTGGGTTGACTCCCCCGCGCATCAGGGGAACTCGGTGCATTCGGACTGGTAAAGGGGAACGGGGTGATTCACGAATTCGTTGGCTTCGGGTTTCATGGTACGCTTGAGTCCCTTCCGGCTCGAGTCAGGTGGTGAGATGGCCAGCCAGGTTTCGTTTGGACCCTCCGCCGACAGGCATGTCTTCTCCGATATCGCTGGAACGATCGGCTGGACCCCGATGGTTCGCTTGAATAGGGTGACGCGCGGTCTGGCATGCGAAGTCTATGCCAAGCTCGAGATGTTCAACCCCGGAGGATCGGTCAAGGATCGGATCGCGTTCCCCATGATCGAGGCCCACGAGCGAGCGGGAGCTCTCAAGCCTGGGGGGACAGTGGTCGAGGCGACATCGGGGAACACCGGGGTCGGGTTGGCGATCGCGTGTGCGCTCAAGGGTTACCAGGCGGTGTTCGTCATGCCTGACAAGATGAGCGGCGAGAAGATACGTCTACTTCGGGCCTTCGGTGGCCGGGTCGTCATTACACCCACAGCAGTCTCCCCGGAAGACCCTCGCTCGTATTACTCGGTTGCCCGCCGCATCGTTGAAGAAACCCCGAACGCCGTTCTGGCCAATCAGTATCACAACCCGGTGAACCCGGCCAGCCACTATGACACGACCGCGCCGGAGATCTGGGAACAGTCTCAAGGCCGGGTCACTGACATCATAGTGGGAATGGGAACCGGGGGGACAATCACTGGGATCGCCCGGTACATGCGCGAGAAGGACCGCCAGGTACGGATCGTCGGCGTCGATCCTCAAGGATCAATCCTGTACGAGGCCTGGAAGCGCGGGGGCTCGGCCAACGGCCTGGAAGGAACGAGCTACAAGGTCGAGGGGATCGGTGAGGACTTCATCCCTTCGACGTTGGAGCTTTCCCTTGTGGACGAGGTTGTCGTCGTCGATGATGCCGAATCGTTCGTTTGGACCCGACGCCTGGTCCGAGAGGAGGGGATTTTCTGCGGGGGCTCGTCAGGGTCGGCCATGGCCGGGGCATTCAAAGTCGCTCGAGATCTGGGCCCCGATCACCTGGTAGTCGTGATCTTCCCCGACTCGGGTTCGCGCTACCTTTCAAGGGTGTTCGATGATGGCTGGATGAGGGAGAACGGCTTCCTGGCGACCGGGCGGCGCGCCATCACGGTGGGCCAAGTCGCTCAGGCTCGCGGATTGGCCCAGCTCGTGACCGCCCACGTGACCGACCCCGTCGGCAAGGTCGTGGCGCGGATGCGGAAACATGGGATTTCTCAACTGCCGGTTGTCGACTCGGGTGGTCACCTTCTCGGGATGGTCTCCGAGGTCGAGCTCCTCAATCACCTGCTGACAAGAGGTGGGGAGGGGGCCGCCGAACAAACGATCGAGCTGCTGGTCAATCGCGAAGTCAGAACCTCTCCCGTCAGCGGGCCGCTGGAGGAGGCTCTCCCCGATCTGATGGCCAGCAAAGTCGTCGTCCTCGTCGACGGCGAGCGTAGGCCGGATGGGATCCTGACGATGATTGACGCCCTCGAGTACCTGGCCTCGCCGGAAGGTGCATGAGACCTCTTCCCGATCTGCCTCAACTCCGCATCGTCCCATCGGACTCCCTTCAACCGCATGAGTTCGTCGATGAGGATCGAGTCGAGCCTTTGCTCCGGGCGCTGAAGCGCGAGCGCGTCCTGCGCAACCCGCCGATCGTCCTGCCCGTGACCGGGCATACCGCCCAGTTCGTCGTCCTCGACGGCGCCAACCGGACGACGGCCTTCCGCCAGATGGGTCTCCCCACTGCCCTGGTGCAGGTCGTTCACCCGGGTGAATCCGAGGTGCGCGTTGAGACCTGGAATCATGTCGTTCTCGGCTTGACCTCCGAGGAGCTGATGCAGCTTGTCAAGGGAGTTGAAGGAGTCTCTGTTACCGCCGCCGACATCGAGCAGGCGTCCTTCGATCTGCAAACCGGTGAGGCGCTGTGCTATGTGTCGTTACCGGATGGAGGGGTGTGGGAAGTCACTGCCAGCCCGTCCAGGTTCCAGGAGCGCGTAACCCAATTGGGGGCACTGGCTAGCTCCTATTCTCAGTCCGGCAGGATCGAGCGGGCCAGCGTGGTGGACTGTGAAGGTCTAAGCCGGGTCTATGCCGATCTGGCAGGACTGGTCGTCTTCCCTCGCTTTGAGGTCGAGCAGGTCGTGGCAGTTGCGGCTGATGGGTTACTGTTTCCTCCCGGCCTGACGCGGTTCGTCGTGTCGCCTCGTGCGCTACGCCTGAACTACCCGATCGACAGGCTTGCCGCGGAGACTTCGATCGAAGATAAGCAGAAGGAGCTTGACGAGTGGGTCCGTCAGGCCGTAGCCCGACGTTCCGTACGGTACTATGCCGAGGCGACTTTCCTCTTCGACGAATAGGATTAGGGAGAGGGTTGGCGGGCCCGCTCAATCGCTCGAGAGGGCCGCGTCCAGATCTGCGATCAAGTCGGCGATTCCCTCCAACCCGACAGACACTCGGATAAGCGCCGGATCGATCGTGAGCGGAGTTCCGGCGGTCGAGGCATGGGTCATTTCGGCCGGCATCTCGATCAGCGACTCGACAGCTCCCAGCGACTCAGCCAGCGAGAACAGCTTTGTACCTTCTACGACTAGCTTCGCCTTCTTCGGCCCGCCACGCGGGATGAAGGACAGCATCCCGCCGTTGTTGCGCATCTGCTTGCGCGCCAGGTCGGATTGGGGATGACTGGGCAGCCCGGGGTATCTCACCGAAATTACACCCGGATGACCGGCCAGGAAGGCCGCGATCTGCTCTGCGTTGGCCGCATGCCGATCCATCCGCACGGGCAGGGTCTTGATCCCGCGAAGGACCAGAAAGCAGTCCATCGGACCGGGCACTGCCCCGGCAGCGTTCTGCAGGAACGCCAGTCGTTCTACCAGATCTGCATCGTCGGCGATGACAGCTCCTCCGACGACATCCGAATGACCCCCGAGGTACTTTGTCGTCGAGTGCACAACGAGGTCGGCCCCAAGCGTGAGCGGGCGCTGGAGGTAGGGAGTGGCGAAGGTATTATCAACGCAGACCCGCAGTTGCGGATCGGCCGCGTGGGCCGTTCGGGCGATCACTCCGATGTCGCACAGGCTTAGCATCGGGTTCGTCGGGCTCTCCAGCCAGATCAGCCTGGTCTCCGGTCTGACGTTAGAAAGGAAGGCCGGCGGATCTTCTGCGGATGCATAGGTGAAGGCCAGACCGAACTTGGCATAGACGCTCTCGAATAACCTATACGTGCCACCATACAGGTCATTGACCGCAAGCACGTGATCACCGGGCTTGAGAAGACGGAGGACGGCGTCGATTGCGGCCATCCCGGAAGCGAACGCCAACGCGCCGCGGCCTGCCTCGAGCTTGGCCAGGCAGGCCTCAAGGGCGGCCCGGGTGGGGTTGGCCGTGCGCGAGTAGTCGTAGCCTTTGTGCCGGCCGACGCCCTCTTGGCGATAGGTCGTGGTCTGATAGATCGGAGTCATCACGGCCCCCGTGGTGGGATCGGCGGGTTGCCCGGCGTGAATAACCAGTGTCTCGAACGAATACTCGTCATTCATAGCCACCTCCCGGGGTCCATTCTAGCCCGGCCGCAACAAGGTGGTCAATCAACCCGGATTGCCGGTTTATAATCCTCCCCTGGCTCCGCCCCGGTGGTCGGATGGACATCACTTTCTTCCCAACCTCGGAGGTACCTCTACCTCCAGACCAAGTCCGCTTTCGCTCCGTGAAGGTCGCAGGATATCCGGACGGGAGGCGCGTGGGTGTCCTGGTCGAGCTGACCCCTTTCCAGGTCCGCCCGAATGTCGACATCACCCTCCTTGCCCCGGGAGGGGATGTCGTTGCGCTGGCCAACATCGTGGAAGCGAGTGAACCGCAGATGTCCGTGACCCTGCACATTCGTGGCAACCCTCCCGCCGGAGTGTTCACGGCGCGCTTGACGCTGGGCTACCCAGACAAGGCGCCGGCCGATCAGGCCAACCTGGAGTTCGATCTCTCTGCGGAAGAGGCCGACCAGGCGGAGTGATCCCGGCAGTGCCTGGCTGGCGTGGATCACGAGCCTCCACCAGCGGCCGGGAGTTCCTAGCCGGTGCATCCCCCAAGGGGCTTCCCTGAGCATACGAGACATCTCTCGGCCGGGCCCGGCCCACACCGCTCTCCGGGCTGGCGGGGGACGGCCCAGATTCTGGATCCTCCGGCCATCCCTCCGTAATCTTGTGTGCCTGCAAATAGAACAAACGGGCTAGGTTGGCAATCCTTCGAGTGCGCCGTGTCATTAGTGGTTATATAATGGCTGAGCAGGTCGTTCAATTGGGGGCAGACTCGCCTCCTGATGTCACCGGCAGTTGAAGGCTTGTTCTCCAAGCCGGCTGTCAAGGGTGGGGAGCAACTGCCCAGCGTATGGCAAAGACTGACGCTCTGCTCCGACATGCGATAACCCCCCCGGCCTTTGACCGGCGGGCCAAGCTCCACCGTGAACGGCTCGTCGACGCAATCCACGCCAACGTTCCTCGCAAGTTGATCGCCATTGCCGCCCCGGCCGGATACGGCAAGACAACCCTTCTGGCGGACTTCATCGCCCACTCCGAGTTGCCGATATGCTGGGTCCGCCTCACCGAGTCCGACAAGGATGTGGTGCGCCTGGCGACGGTGCTCGGAGCTTCGCTGCAGAAACGCTTCCGGCGACTTCGCGGGAAGCTAGACCTGGAGGCTCTGGCCGGTAGTTCTCCTGTGGCCCTGGCGCATTACTTCACGGACGCGATCGAGTCGAATGTCGGGGAGACCTTCGTCATCATCATTGACGACGTGCATCTGATCAATCGATCCAAGCCGGCATTGTTATTCATGGACAACTTGCTCGAGAACTTGCCCGACCAGGCAACCGTTCTCACCGCCGGTCGGGAAGTCCTCGAGGTGTCGCTAGCCAGGCTGATGGCCGAGGGCGACCTGGGAGGCTTTGGCCCGCACGATCTGACCTTCACTCGAGAGGAGGTCGGAGATCTGGCCAAGCTCAATTCGGTCGGAGAGCTTGGGGAACTTGAAATCGAGCGACTGCTCGACGAGACGCGGGGCTGGATCACCGGCATCCTGCTCTCCGGGAATCTGATCGACGGTGGGATCACTGCCGTCGTTCAGAGCCCGCGGCCGATGGTCTACGAATACCTGGCAGCGGTAGTGCTGAACAGACAGCCGGACCCGCTTCGCAGGTTCATGCTCGATTCATCGGTCCTGCCCGTGATGAGCGCGGCCGCGTGTGATTCGGTGCTTCGCAGAACGGACAGCTCCCGCTTTCTGACACGGCTCGTCAGGGAAGGCCTGTTCGTTGCCGCGACGGATGAGAGCCCACGGACTTACGAGTATCATCCTCAGTTCAGACAGTTCCTCCTCCAGTCGCTCAAAGGCGCTGATCAGAAGCGGATGCGGACCCTGACATTGAGGGCGGCAAGCCACCTGGCAGCGAACGGCTCGGTCGAAGACGCAGTCGACCTGTATCTGGATGCCGGGGCGGCAACCAAGGCCGCGGCCCTTGCCGATCGCCATGCCAGAGAGATGTTCGGTGCCGGCCGGATCCAAACCCTCGAAAGCTGGGCGCGGAGGTTGGAGGGTACCAAGACGCCGGCGCCGGAGGTCTTCCTTTACCTGGCGATGGCCTACGGAGACCAGGGGGATATCGATGCCGAGGAGGCGGCCCTTGACAATGCTCTGATCATGATCAAGGCCGGGTCAAACCAGTCTCTCCTGAGCGCGGCCTATCGGGAGAGGGGCTTCGTCGCTCTCGATCGTGGGAAATACGAAGAGGCCTTGAAGGCCGCCTCCATGGCTGAAGCACACCTTCCGAAGAAGGGCGGAAGGCTCGAGAGATCGATCATCCTCAGGCTGAGGGCATTGACCATCTTCAGAGCCAGGGCCGATTTGGAGGAGGCCGAGGCCCTGGCGCAAGAGGCAGTCAGGCTGCTGAGTGACTCGAGAGAGAGTTACAGTCTCATCAATGCTCTCTCGACGCTGTCCACAATCAAGGCAGCCTTGGGCAAAGCCCTCGAGGCTAACGCGATCAACCTGCGCGCCCACGAAATCCTCAAAGTGGTCGGTGCCCCAATTCAGCTCGCGGTCTCGTTCAACAACCTCTCCATTGACGCGCACATGCAGGGTCGGTTCGACGAAGCTTTGGACTTCTACCGGGAAGGACTGAAGCGCGCCCGTCAGGCAGGGAGCGTGACACGCGAAGCCAACATCCTTTACGGGCAGGCGGACCTGTTCTCGGACTTGGACCTGCCCCTCCAGGCAGCCGAGCTGTTCGGACAGGGCCTGACTCTTGCCACCCGAATCGACGATCCGGCCCTGATCCAGGAGGGATGCCTCCATACCAGCATCCTTCACCGAAGGCGGGGCGGGATCAGCCTGGCCTATGAGTGGCTTCGACGTGCGGCGGCATTGGACGAGGGCCGGGATGCGAGCGTGCTTGTCCGGATCCAGCGTGCTGCACTGGAGGTCACGGGATCTCCTCGAAACGCCTCCGCCAGTCTGGTGGCGATCCTCGACGACAGGGAGCGCGCCATCGATGCTTCCGAGCGAACGCTGGCCTTGTACATGCTGGCCAAGGTTCACCACTTCGAGGGGGAGCAGCAAGCCTCGGCTGACGCTATGAGCCGCTGTCTGGAGTCGGCCAGCGGGCACGGCACAGAACAGATCATCGCCGCCGAGCTTTCCTTCGACACCGAGCTGCGGGACTTCTTGCGAACCAGGCTCGGCGGGAGCACCGAGCTCGCGACCGTGTTGCAGCGGATTGACATGATGCGAGCAATCGCCCGGCAGTATCGTGATGTCCCGGAGGAACGCAAGGCGGGGATTCAACTGGCCTTTGCGGCTCTCGGGCAGACCTCGATCCGCTGTGATGGTTCCTCCGTGACCGATCTCAAACCTCTTGCGCGTGAGGTGTTGTTCTACGTCGTCGATCGCCGTCAGATCGATCGCGACATGCTTGTTGAGCACTTCTGGGCCCACTACCCGCCGGGCCGACAGACGGCGAACTTACATATGGCCGTCTACGGCCTACGCCGGGCGTTGGGGAAGGATGTCGTGCAACTGGAGGGGACGGTCTACGCCATCAATCCGGAGATCCCCGTCGAGTATGATGTCGGACGCTTTGAGCGTGCGGCAGACATCGCCGACGGACTTCCGCCGGGCGATCCCAGGCGCTTCTTCGCATTGACGGAAGCCATCAACGCCTACGGGGGGGCTTTCCTTCCGGAATTCACCTCCGATTGGGTGATCGAGCGTCGAAGAGGCCTTGAGCTACGCTACCTTGACTTGCTCACAATCCACGCCGATGAGGCGATGGTCCGCGACCAACCCCTTCGGGCTGTGGGGACGTTGCGCCGGGCCCTCGACCTTGACCCTTACCGGGATGATTTGAATCTCCAATATATGGAAGCACTCGGCCGCCTCGATCGCCGGAGCGAGGTCGTTTCACACTACCAACGTTATGTAAGGTTGCTTGCCGATGAGCTCGGGCTCGATCCGCCTACGTCGGTTCGAGAGCTGTATGCCAGGTTGATCGGCTAGCATCCGACCCCGGCTTCAGGCTTTGGCAAGACTTTGACCGATAACGGTCCCGGTGGAGAGCCTCCCGGGACCGGGAGCCTGTGCTAGATTCCGGAGGAACGGACGTTCGCCGTCCTTCGCTCGGCAGGGTGAATAGGTCCCTAGGAATGCCGGGTTTCTGTTCCAGGGCGATAAGAATCCGCTGAGTGGCTTAAGGTATCGTTGTCCCAGAGTGGAAAGCAGAAATTACAGGGAGGTTGCCATGGATAGCGTTCGCCTTGCAAGGGACGGCGGGGGGCACTAATCGTCTGGTTATCCAGACCCCCAGCTCTGTAATCTAGCCTAACACGGGCGTCCGGCAGCGAGGCGGTGTAAGCCAGGCTGCCTTTCGCTTTCTATAGACCAAGTGACAAAGATCACAGCTTCAGGAGGAACTAAAATGACCATGCAAGCGCTCAACCAACTTGTGGCCCGTTCGATCAT
>Ga0209751_10004336_pt1 | contig 13610 bp, 13 predicted proteins | sample RifCSP13_1_FD_184019 | JGI IMG/M metagenome (GOLD analysis project Ga0209751, IMG submission 184019) | Soil microbial communities from Rifle, Colorado - Rifle CSP2_sed 13_1 (SPAdes) (version 2) | ecosystem: Environmental > Terrestrial > Deep subsurface > Rock core/Sediment | place: Rifle... | reverse complement strand
GGGGTGCGGGGTAGGTCGGGCGCTGGTTTGCACTTCGTACCTCGCACTTCGCACTTCGCGCCTGCTACTTGGAACATTATTCCGAACGACATTACCTTTTGCCGATTCAGCGCCCGCTGCCGCTGCCCAGGCCTGTGCTCTTGTCACCCCCTCCGCCGGAGGGTTGGACCGCCCGCGCCTGCCCGAACTTCGCCTGATCCACCGCCATTCTTAAGGTGTAGAGGTCCAGGGACTTCTCCCCTCGCCGGCCCGTCCAGGCGACGCGAACCCGGACCTGGTAGAGGCCTGCGGGAAGGCCTTCTTGCTGTTCTTGAGGAAGCGGCTGAACCTCCGAGGACCAGCGGAACCCTCCGCCGAACTCTCCCGCATCGGCCGACGCCTCGAGGCTTGGCGTCGCTGCGATCTCAGCCAACTTCTGGCGGGCCAACAGGACCGCCTGAGTGTAATCCTCCGAGGCCTTCGCCGAGCGAACCCCATTCGCCAGCAACTCCATGGCCAAAGCGAAAGCCACGCCAAGGATCGCCAGCGCGATGATGACCTCGAGGAGGGTAAACCCCGCCTCACGGCGGTGTTCCAAGTTTCGAGTTTCGCGTTCCGAGTTGAGGAACAGGATTCCCGGTCTTAGGAATCCGGAACCTGGAACTTGCAACCTGGGACTTACCCCTAACTTGGAACTTGCCACTTGGAACCTGGCACTCTTGCGGCTACGCGGCAGGCCCGGCTTCGATACGAACAAGTCCCACCGATGGATCAACGACGATCTTAAACCCCCGTCCCTTCTCATCCGACACTACGACCTCTCCCCCTGTCGAACTCCCCTGCGGGTAGAAGGCGATTGAGCCTCGCTCATCCTCGCGAAGAGGGCCCGTGTCCAGAACTACGGACTTCAAGGTCACACCAGCCGGAAAGGGACGCATCCTGGCCTGAACCATTTGGGCCTGCCGCGGCTGCTCGAGGTTCTGCTCCGCCGCCCCCTGATCGCTGCCGCTCGGGCCGCCGATGTTCCAGTCCGGTCCCTGCAACCAGTAGGTGTTGGTGTGGCGATCTAATACCACCTCCAGCACTCCCTGGGATGAGACAGCCTGGGTCCTGGCAAACCGGAAGAGGGCGGCGAGATCTCTTGTTGCGGCTTTGAGTCGAAGCTGCCCGAAGGAGCGGCTGAACCCCGGCGCGACCAACGCAGCCGCCAGAATAAGTATAAAGATAACGACGGCGAGCTCGAGGAGGCTAAAGCCCGCAGAAGTGCGGGGTGCGGGGTGCCGGGTGCGGGGTGCGTAATGACTCCAGCGGTACAACAGGCTTCGCACCTCGCACTTCGCACTTGGCACCAGGCACTTTCTCATTTTCTACTGGTCAACCTGCTGCTGTCCGGCTCGTTTAATGTTCTGCCAACTCACGATGTCCTGATTCTCGCCATCTCCGCCGGCAACGCCGTCTCCGCCAAAGGAAATAATGTCGTAATCTCCGTGCTCTCCGGGCGACTTGTAATCGTAAGGATGTCCCCACGGATCCGCAGGAATCTCCTGCTTCTTCAGATAGGGTCCGTCCCAGTTCTCGACCCCCCCAGGGTTGACAAGGAGGGCCCTCAATCCCTCGGCGCTAGTGGGATACCGTCCAACGTCCAGCCGGAGGTTGTCCAGGGCGGTTCCGAACAGCTCGATCTGCGCCTGGGCCGCCGCTTGCCTCCCCTTCCCCACCCTGCCAAAAAGCTTCGGGCCAACAAGGGCAGCCAACAGCCCGATGATGATGATGACCACGAGGAGCTCGATCAGGGTGAACCCCGCCTCATGGCATGCTACCGGATTCCGGGTTTCGGGTTTCGGGTTTCGAGTTCCGGGTTCTGGACGATGGGTCGCCGGGCTGCAATTGATGAAAGCCTCCTCTAACGGATCATTATCTGGACGTTTTAGCCCTTTCAGATATCTGATGAATCCCAGGATCAGATGGCTGACAAGATCAGTCTGTTGAAATAGCCTATCGAATTGCTCCTTACCGAAACACCTGTGATCCAAAGCCAGATAGAGGTGCGACTGCACTAAGGAGCATGATCGCAAGGCGATATACAGGAACTTGATAAACTCTTTGTTGCTCTGACTACTGAACCCTTCGGCAATGTTCGCCATTACAGAGATCGTGGTTCGACGGAGCTGGTCCCCCAGGGCGAAATCCCTTTCGAATGATTCGCGCCCCAGCGCATCGTGGATCATTCCGGCCAGGGCTCGCGCCTCCTGCCATGCCCGTATCTCCTCACACCGCTGGATCGCCACTTCTTTCTCCTTCCCCACACCCTGGCATTATGTCACCCGGAAGCAGTTGCCCGCCACTTTCCGCCCGGAACCCGAGCACTTGGAACCTGGAACCCGGCACTCTCATACTGGAATCTCGTTGATGCTGAAAATCGCCAGCAGCATCGAGAGGACGATGAAGCCGACGATCGCTCCAAGGCAGAGGATCAGGACCGGCTCCAGCAGCGAGGTCAGGCGCTTGACGGTCCGCCGTACGCGCTCGTCGTAGGTATCGGCTACCTTCATCAGCATGTCTTCCAACTTTCCGGTCTCCTCCCCCACCTTCGCCATATGGATGGAAAAGGAGGGAAAGGCCCCCGTGGCCCGTAGCGGCCCACTGATCCCTTCTCCTCGCTTGACGCCCTCGTGCAGCCGAGACATGGCCCCCGCGATCACCCTGTTGGTGATCGTCTCCCTGACGATCGACACCGCAGCCAGCACCGGAACACCGCTCTGGAGAAGCGTCCCGAATGTCCGAGCGAAGCGAGAGACCTCGATCTCCTGAATCAGGCCGCCCAGAAGCGGCAGGCTGAGTTTCCCCTCATCCCATCGTAACCGACCCTGTTCCGTCTGCACATAGGCTCGGATGGCGATCCACGCTACCGCGATCAGGCCCAAAATGATCCACCAGTAGCTGGTCGTGAAGGTGCTGATGGCCAGCAAGATGCGGGTCGGCAGCGGCATGATCTGCTTGGTATCCGCAAAAATCTGGGCAAAACGCGGGATCACGAAGTTCATCATGACCACGACCGCGCCGCCGCCTACCAGGAGCAACAGGAGCGGATAGATCAGGGCCGAGGTCACCTCGTCCCGCACCGCCTTCGACCTCTCCAGGAACCCCGACAGGCGGGAGAGGATCACCTCCAGCACCCCGCTCGCCTCGCCCGCCTTGACCATGCTCACATAGAGCCGGGGGAAGAGCCGCGGGTATTTGGCCAGACTGTCAGCGAACGAACTCCCACCCTGAATGTCCGCCAGAATATTGCGGAGAATCGTCCGGAACCGCGGGTTGTCGGTCAGGTCCAGAAGGATCGCCATGCTCCGATCCAACTCCATTCCCGCCTCGAGCAGCGTGGCGAGTTGCTGGGTGAAGGCAAGGACCTCGTTGGAAGAAGGGGCGCGAGAAAAACGGCCCGGGAGACGGACGAGGCCGGGTTTGGCTTCAGGCGCTGCGCCGGGCTGCCCGATCTTGATGGGGTAATAACCGTTTGATCGGAGCCAAGTCACAACCGCCCGTTCGTCGGCTGCCTCCATGCTCCCACGGACGATCTTGGCGGCTTGATCGGTGGCGGTGTATTGAAACGTGCCCATAATAATAAAGTTTTTTCTTTTATTGACACATAGTTTCGCGGTTAGGTTTAGGACTATAGCAACAATTCATCCACTGTCAATGGAATTCGGCCCCATAGGCCTGCCGAATGGGCCTCAAAAACAAGGCAGATAGGGGCCCTATCTGCACAGTTGACGGACATCTTGCCAGAACCTGAGAGAGGGAATCGCCCTTTCTACCCCTCCTCCTTCGTGACCCTTAGCAGATCCTCGATGGTCGTGACCCCCATCTCGACCTTCCGCCACCCATCCTCCCACAGGGTCTTCATGCCTAGCGCCACTGCCTTCTGCCGAATCACATTCGCGTCGACTTTCTCCAGAATCAGGCGCTGGATCTCCTCCCCGACCACCAAGAACTCATAGATCCCGTTCCGCCCCCGGTACCCCGTGAAATTGCAGGCAGCGCAGCCCTTGCCGCGGAACACCTGCAACGGCCCGCTCACTTCGGTTTTGATGCCCATTCTCCGAACCGCCGCCACGTCCAATTGGTACGGTTCCCGGCACTCTGCGCAGATGACGCGGACCAGGCGCTGAGCCAGAACCGCGACCAGGACACTGGAGACCAGATAGTTCTCTATTCCCATATCCAGGAGTCGCGTGATCGCGCCGGACGCATCGTTCGTGTGCAGGGTGCTGAACACCAGGTGTCCGGTCAGAGCCGAGTGGATGGCGATGTCCGCCGTTTCGGCATCGCGGATCTCTCCGACCATGATAACGTCGGGATCTTGCCGGACGATGGATCGCAAACCGTTGGCGAAGGTCAGTCCGATCTTCGGTTTGACATGAATCTGGTTGACCCCGCGAAGCTGGTACTCGACCGGATCTTCGATCGTGATGATCTTCTTGTCAACCGAGTTGATCTCGCTCAACGCCGTGTAGAGGGTCGTGCTCTTCCCGCTTCCCGTCGGGCCGGTCACCAGCATCATGCCATGGGGCTTGCGGATCAGGCGCTGGAATTGCACGCGAACGTCGTCCGGCATGCCCAGCTCCCCCAGGCTCAGGAGGAGGGTGCTCCGATCCAGGATTCGCATGACCACGCTTTCACCATAGAGCGTCGGAATCGTGGAGACCCGGAGGTCCAGGTCCTTGCCCAGGATCTGGAGCCGGATCCGGCCGTCCTGCGGAAGCCGTCGCTCGGCGATATTCATCTTCGCCATGATCTTGACGCGGGAGATCACGGCCGCCTGCAGCCGTTTCGGGGGGGACTCGTAATCCAGCAGGACCCCGTCCACCCGGTAGCGGATCCGAACCTTATCCTCGAACGGCTCGATGTGGATGTCGCTGGCTCTGGCCTCCACCGCCCGGGTGATCAAGAGGTTCACGAGCTGGATGACGGGAGCCTCGGACGCGAGATCGCGCAGGTGATCGACGTCTTCGCGATCCTCGCCCGACGCCCCGCCCTCTTCTTCGTTGTAGCCCTTGACGATCTTCTCGATGGTCGTCTGGCCTTCACCGTAGTACTGATCGACCGCCTCGAGGATCTCGCGTTCCCTGGCCAGACAGACTGAAATGGCGAACCCCGTGCTGAGCTGCAGGTCGTCCAAGGTGTACGGATCGCTCAAGTCGCTCATGGCAACGGTCATGACGCCGTTCTGGACTTCGACAGGGAAGACCTTGTGCTCGCGCATGTACTTCGGCGAAAGACGGTCTCGGATCGGGACAGGCGTGATCGAGAGGGAGGAAAGCGAGAGGTAAGGGACCGCAAAGTGTTGCGCGAGGGCCTTTAGTACATCCTCATCGGAGACATAGCCGAGCTCCACCAGAGCTTCGCCCAGCTGCTTGCCGAGCTCCCGCTGGCGGATCAGTCCTCGTTGGAGCTGATCCCGGGTGATCGATCCCTTACGAACGAGAATCTCGCCGAGGGGATCGGATGGCCGGTCCCTCTGCTCATTCATCATCGCGCGATCTGCCCTCCTGACGAACACCCTTCACGCATTCCATACCTATACATTTACATTCACTCGCACGCGGCGAAAACCCCCCTCTTGCAAATGATAGACCAGCTCAGGAGACAGCGTCAAGTGGTTCTGACTGAGAGGTGACACCTGAGACGGCCATCCTGCACGCTTGGTGCCCCGCCATCGGTTCGCCTGATGGCGGTGAAATCGGGCAGCATTGCCGTTGTCGGATGAAATTCGAGAATGAGCGCGGAGGAGTCGGAGCGCTGGACCCGGCTACGGTCGGCCAGGTCAAAATATGGTACAAGTCTCCCCCACACCCGGACGAAAGCCCCAGCCACCTCCTCCGGCCATCGGATTCTTCTCACGGCCGACTCTCGCACGTCTGTGCTGTCACTATACGATTCCTGCCGAAGAGGGTCAAGGCAAATCGGTGCTTGCGAGGCCCCGCTGGGCGCGTCACTTCGCCAAGTGGCAAGCGGGGGCACACCGGCGACCGGGATTCTTTGAGAACCCCCGCAGGCTTCCAGGCTAAGACCGAGACCGAGGATCGTCCAAAAACTTATTGACACTATGGGGCGAGGCAGATATTTTTGGTAGGTCTCGGAGCGAGGGAGATCGCTGGCGGGCGGCTGGTTCCCAGCCTCTCCTCCCAGAGGGAAGAATTGCCGGCCCTTCTTCGCTCACCCGAACGATTTCCCGTGCTCAGTCGTTGGCAAGAGTGGAGAGAGAGACGATTCCCAGATGAGCTCAAGCTTCCGGCACAATGATCCTACCTTTGTCGTGACTGGTGGGGCTGGCTTTCTTGGGTCCGCGGTCGTCAAGGTCTTGAGCGATCGCGGCATCACACGGTTGTTCATCCCACGAAAGGCACAGTATGATCTGACTCGAGAGGCCGATGTCATCCGGCTTTACCGCGATACTCGCCCCAACGCCGTTGTTCATCTCGCCGCGAATGTGGGAGGAATCGGCGCCAATCAAGAAAACCCCGGGAGGTTCTTCTACGACAATCTGCTCATGGGCGCCTTCCTGATGGAGCATGCCCGCCTCTCTGGGGTCGAGAAATTCGTCGCAGTCGGAACGGTCTGTTCCTACCCCAAATTCACCCCCACTCCCTTCAAGGAGGACGATCTCTGGAACGGCTATCCCGAAGAGACCAACGCGCCATACGGGCTAGCCAAGAAGATGCTGCTGGTCCAATCCCAGGCCTATAGGGCCCAGTACGGCTTCAACTCGATTTTCCTGCTCCCCGCGAACCTCTATGGCCCAAGCGACCACGTCGATCCCAGTCGGTCTCACGTAATCCCGGCGCTCATCAAGAAGTGTTATGACGCCATCAAGGATGGACGTAAAGAGATCGTCGTATGGGGAGATGGAACGCCAACTCGCGAGTTTCTCTATGTCGACGATGCGGCTGAAGGGATCGTGCTCGCCCTGGAACGGTATGAAAAGTCCGATCCGGTCAACCTCGGCTCCGGCTCGGAGATCAGCATCAAGGATCTCGTGACGCTGATCACCGCTCTGACGGGATTCGACGGACAAGTGGTATGGGATACGACAAGGCCTAACGGACAGCCTCGCCGACAGCTCGATACCACCAGAGCGGAACGGGAATTCGGATTCAAGGCCCGGGTGCCCCTCGAAGAGGGACTCCGGAAGACGATCGACTGGTACAAGCAGATTCAACTTTAGGGCCACGATGCCCTTCGGAGCACGAGCCACGTCCATGGGCTGATCAGCCGCTGTCGCGCCAGGCGGTCGGGCGGCACGCACACGCGCGCGTCTTGTGCGGTGACCCCAGCGATGGCGATCAACCGCCAGGACTCGGCTAGCTGTTGGTGATCGGCCGCTACAGAGATCTTCCCGGCCCCCGGTTTCCACACCCTCACGCGGTCAAGATTCGGACGCTGAGCTGGCAAGGTTTGCGCTCCCACGAACAGGGAGCGGCCAAATCGGCCGGGCACGATCGGTCGGCTCTCCCGCCCGTCGGCGCCGCTCATCAGCGGCGTCGTTGGCCCCCAGATGCTGTACGGTATCCGGCAACACCTGTTCGCGCTCGGTGCCACCCCATGATCGGCCTGAACCCTTTCCTGTCGAGGGCGGCCATTGATGTGCCCGCCAATCCGGACGTGGCAGCGGTCCATGAAGATGCCCATGACATCGAGTAGGAGACTGCCGTGACCGGCCACGCGACGAGGGACTTCGAGATGTCCCCGAAATGGCGAGTCGACCGTGTCTGCTGCCGACTTGTCAATCTCTCCTGGCCGGGGGCCCGATGGAGGCTGTTGCGGGCGGGAGAGATGCTCCACGCGGGGGTTCACCAATGGCGGGAGATGGAGTTCCCATTGCTTATCCGATCGACGAGCAGTGGCCTGGCAGGCCCTGGTGGCAGGCAGTGAAGCGGGCTCTGGTGACCGGGATCACCGGACAGGACGGCTCCTACCTCGCTGAATGGCTGCTTCAGAAAGGTTACGAGGTCTTCGGGATGGTCCGCCGCTCCAGTGCTGACAACCTGGAACGGATCCGGCATCTCCTCGGACGGATCACGCTGTCGACTGGCGATCTCCTCGATCAATCGTCCCTGATCTCGATCGTCAGGGCGGTGCAGCCCGACGAAGTGTATAACCTCGGGGCCCAGTCGTTTGTCCCCGCCTCGTGGCAGCAGCCGATTGCAACCACCCAGTACACGGCCTTGGGGGTCGCCAGGATCCTCGAGGCGATCCGGCTGGAGCGGCCGCAGGCTCGCTTCTACCAGGCCAGCAGCAGCGAGATGTTCGGGAGGGCGCTGGAGGTGCCTCAGCACGAGCGCACCCCCTTCTATCCGCGAAGCCCCTACGGGGTAGCAAAGAGCTACGGGCACTGGGTGACCGTGAACTACCGGGAAAGCCATCAGATCTTTGCCGTTTCCGGGATCCTCTTCAACCACGAGTCCCCCCGACGTGGCAAAGAATTCGTCAGCAGGAAAGTGACAGATGGCGCCGCGCGCATCGCCCACCGCCTGGCCACCGAACTGCGGCTGGGCAACCTCGATGCCAGGCGTGACTGGGGCTTCGCAGGCGACTACGTCGAAGCGATGTGGCTGATGCTCCAGCAGGACTCACCAGATGACTACGTCATCGCCACTGGTGAGACCCACTCGGTCCGAGAACTGGTTGAGATCGCCTTCAGCGCCGCCGGCCTTGACTGGACGCAGTACGTCGTTGTGGATCAGAAGCTGCTTCGACCTGCAGAGGTCGAGCTGCTGCAAGGTGACTACACCAAGGCCAGGATGCATCTAGGCTGGAAGCCGAAGGTCTCTTTCCGGGAGCTGATCGAGATGATGGTAAAGGCCGACTTGGAGCTGTACCGTTGACCCAGTGGTGTGACACAGTCGGGCCGCCGGCCTCTGATCGCCGGGCCTTTCACGACGCGAGTTCCTGTCTCTGATGGAGGGATGCGCCTGCAGTCAGAGGAAACCGGGCCGAGCCATGGGTGATCTGCGGCCCTATCTGACGCATGATGCGACTGCCTCGCCCCCGCTCCGCCAGAGGAAGCGTCCACGAGAGGAATGGCGTTGATCAACTCAGAGAGCGAAAACACCAAAGGCTGAGCGGTTCAAACGCTCAGTCCTCTGATCATTGATGAGTCCGAGAAATTGGAAAGAATTGAACAAAGAATGATGTCGAAGAGCGTGGTCGAGCTCGATCGGCCTGGAAGGTCTTGCCTCGAACTCCCTTCACCTCGAACCCGCCGAGGTCAGTGCGCGCAGCCTCAGCCGCCTGCCGCACATCCCCCTCACCCGGCACCGGAGCCAACAAAGCCCCGCTCGCCCTTCACACTGAAAGCGGAGAACTGTTTTTCCACGGAAGCGCCGGGGCAGCTCGGACACCCGACGACCACATCGCTCCGCAGGACGAGCTTCTCAAACACCCGCCCGCAGCTCGAGCAGAGGAACTCATAGATCGGCATCTGTGACCGCGCCCTTCGGGTTATTCCCCGCCGCGTTGGACGTAGCTTTTCACAAACTCCTCAGCGTTCTCTTCGAGGACCTCGTCGATCTCATCCATGAGTTTGTCGAGATCCTCCTTCAGCTTCTTTCCTTTCTTCGTGGTCTCCTGATTGGGCTGGCCGGCCTCGGGCGGGGGACCACCAGCGTCGCGCTTCTGCTTCCGTTCCTGTTCAGCCATCCCTCTTCCCTCCTTCCTACCTCACCGGGCCGCCTGCCAGACGAGGTGCTGCGCCTCGGGTATCAAGAGCTTCGTCAGAGCGAGACGCACGGCGTGCTCCGAACCCGGCAGGCACACGATGACCTTCCCCTTGGCCGTCCCACAGAGCGCCCGGCTCATCAGGGCGGCGCTCCCGACGTCCTGGAAGCTCAGACTCCGGAATAGCTCGCCGAAACCCGGCAGCACCTTGTCCAGAAGGGGGCTGATGGCTTCGATCGTCTGATCCTTTCTGCTGAGCCCGGTCCCACCGGTCGTGACGATCAGGTCCACGTCTTCCTCACACAGCTTTTTGATAACCTCCCTCAGACCTTTGGGATCATTCTTCAGGATCATAGAGGCCACCTGAGAATGTCCGGCCTCGTTCAACAGCGATTCGATGAGTCGGCCCGAGTGATCCTCTTGCGGCTTGCGCCTATCGGTGATGCTCAGCCTGACATATCGGACCGGTCCAACCTTCTTCGCCTCTGCGTGATGATCGTGAACACCCATGGCGTATCGCTTATCTCCGAGGAATTTCCTGCTCGATACGTAATATAGTGGAATAGTCGATCCCGGTCAATGCCGACAGTCGCAACAGGTCGCGTTCGGTGATCTTATTCCCTTGCTCACGTATGGAGATCAGTTCCTTCCGTATTCGCTCCAAGACATCCTCACTCTCGACTGGCATGATGGGTCTCACTCCCTTCGCCGGACCCGACCCTCCTCTGCGTGACGCGCAACTCGTGTCGGCCCCGAGGAGTCCGGACCGGCCCTTGTATGAACCGTGCGACATATGATCTGGTACATTCCAAACCATCAACGAATGTGGATGATAGGGGCCGCGAGAGTCTCGACCTTGACCCGCTCGGCCAGCGCCTCTGCCAGCTTGCGGTAGGTCCCCGCCGTCGGTGATTCCGGGGACCGGATAAGGATCGGCTGCCCCATGTCGCCGCCAACGCGGAGTTCCTCCTCCAACGGGATCTCCCCGAGGAACGGGACGCCCAGTCGCTCGCTGGCCCTCCTGCCCCCGCCCCGGCTGAAAATTTCGGTTGATTGATGACAGTGGGGGCAGATGAAGTAGCTCATGTTCTCGATGATGCCCAGCACCTTCACCTTCAACTGGCGGAACATCCCAAGCGCCTTGGAAGCGATCTGTATGGCGACATCTTGGGGCGTCATGACGATGACGACTCCGGTCAGCGGAATCGTTTGAGCCAAGGTGAGCTGGGCGTCCCCCGTGCCGGGCGGCAGATCGATCAGGAGATAGTCCAGATCGCCCCACGCCACGTCATGCAGGAACTGCTGGATGGCGCCTGCCACCATCGGCCCGCGCCAAATGACCGGCGAGTTGTCCGGCAGCAGGAAGCCCAGCGACATCAGTTTGATGCCAAACCCGTCGAGCGGTTCGATCTTCTCCCCGTCGCCCCGCGGGGCCCCGTGCACCCCCATCATGGTGGGAATGCTGGGCCCGTAGATGTCGGCGTCCAGCAATCCGACCTTTGCCCCTGTCGCCCCGAGCGCCACGGCCAGATTCACGGCGACCGTGGACTTCCCGACACCACCCTTGCCGCTGGCGATGGCGATGGGGTATCTGACGCCCGGGATGGCTCCTCTCTGCTGTTCGCTAGCCATTGGTCTCCCCCTTCCCTTCGACGCCCTCAGGGCAGGCATGCGTCATCGTCGGACCGCCCCAGCACTCGAGCGGGGACGATACCGCTGACGTGCCCGGAGTTCCAGGGTGCCCTTGAGATAGACCGGGCAATCCCTGCATATCGCATTAGCGCCGACCCAAATGTTCTCGACCACCCGCCAGCAGGGCGCAAAGTGCAAGAGGTGCCGGACCCCTTCGACGCTCACCTTGTCTTCGTGAATCAGGTGACGGAGGCATTCAATCCACCTGATATCGCACGTGGAATAGTAGCGTTCGCCGTTTCGTCGCGCCGGCCTCAACAAGCCCTTCGACTCGTACAGGCGGAGCGTCTGGCCGCTGACTCCGAAATGCTCGGCGACCACCCCGATGGAATAGACCGGCAGATCAACCTCAGCATCCAGGCTGTGACCGGGCCGGTTTCGCTCTAGGACCCCCTTCGTTCCTCTCATCCTTCATCACCAGTTTGAACTTTCCTGCTAATTACAACTTTAAGGAGCCAGGCATGGAATGTCAAGCATCTTCCACCTCACACTCCGCACTTTTCAGCCTCATATGTTGTGGGGTCGGATCAACTGCATGAACTCGGTCCGGGTCTCCAGCCGCTCGCGGAAAATTCCGTGCATGGATGAGGTCACAGCCTTGCTGTTTTGCTTCTCCACGCCGCGCATCATCATGCAGAGGTGGTAGGCTTCGATCACAACAGCCACGCCCCGTGGACGCAACGCGTCCAGGATCGCGGTGGCGATCTGGGAGGTCATGCGCTCCTGGACCTGAAGCCGGCGGCTGTACATCTCGACCAGCCGAACCAGCTTGCTCAATCCCATGATCTTGCCGTCCGGCAGGTACCCGACATGGCATTTTCCAAAAAAGGGGAGCAGGTGATGCTCGCACAGGGAGTAAAAATCGATGTCCTTCACCAAGACGATCTCATCGTAGGTCTCCTGGAACACCGCGTCATTAAGGACATCGTCAACCTGGTTTCGATACCCGGAGGTCAGGAACTTGAACATCCGCTCTACCCGCTCCGGGGTCTTGATCAAGCCTTCCCGATCGGGGTCCTCGCCGATCTCCTTCAGCAGGTCTCTCACCAGACTCGCGATCATCGTTGCACTCCTCACATGCTGGCAACCCAGAGATAGAAGCTTCGTAGCTCGTAGGTCAGAGTTGAGAACTAAACACCTAGAATGCCTTCGAATTTGTGTCCTGGCCGTGAACGATGAATCCTGAACTATGAACTGGTTCCCGGCCGCCATTCACATTCTACGGGAGCGTACAGGAGCATGCAAGGGAAACCAGGCGACACCACGAAGGGTGGCGACTCTGCATCAGCGCGCCATCGTGTCGTCGGGAAAGACCGCTTCCAAGAACTGTTTGAGAATCCGTGCGGTCAATCCCCAGATCACGTGCGAACCGACCATGTAGAAGTATACAGGGACTTTCACGCCGTCACGGTCCCACAGCTCCTCTCTGAAGCGGGAAGGATCGCACAGGAGAGCCAGGGGGAGCGGAATCAGCTCGACGATCTCGCCCGGGTTCACCTGGAACGAGTACGGATGGGGGATCAGGCCCACGAACGGCGTCACAACGTAGTTGGATGTCGCAGTCACCGTATCGTCCAGGGCGCCCAGGATCTGCACATCGCACGGCTTTAGACCAACCTCCTCTTCGCTCTCCCGCAGCGCAGTCGCCAACGGGCTTTGATCGCCGGGCTGTTGGGTGCCGCCGGGGAAGGCGATCTGCCCCTTGTGCTGCGGCAACGCCTCGCTTCGCCGCGTGAGCAAGACGTAAAGGCCCTCGGCGTGCTCGTAGACGGGCATCAAGACCGCCGCCCTCCTGAGGCGCGGTTCCGCAAGCTCCTTTCGTTGCCGTCTCGCAAGAGCAGTGCGGATCTGATCTGCGGTTGGACGAGACATCACGCTAGTGCCGTTCCAACTTGTTGCGGCCAATGGCCGACAGGAGCCCTGCTAAGAGCTATCGCTTTCCCTAGCCTCGCCATTTTGGCGTACATAGTTGGAACGGCACTAGCAAATCGGGAAGGCAACCCAGTACGAGCAGGCAGGACAGGTCATGAGGATTTCGTTTTCGCAGAAGGCGATGAGAGGGCGACGATACGCCTTGGCCCCAGGCCCGCTTTTCACGTAGAGGGTGCACAGCTCAGGCTTGAGATCGTGCTCCTTGACGCTCAGCGGGCCGCCGCACCGCGGGCACCCCTCGATGATGCCGTCCGCGTCCGGCGTCATTCGATGCCCCGACCCTTTTTCGG
>Ga0209751_10004328_pt1 | contig 13621 bp, 11 predicted proteins | sample RifCSP13_1_FD_184019 | JGI IMG/M metagenome (GOLD analysis project Ga0209751, IMG submission 184019) | Soil microbial communities from Rifle, Colorado - Rifle CSP2_sed 13_1 (SPAdes) (version 2) | ecosystem: Environmental > Terrestrial > Deep subsurface > Rock core/Sediment | place: Rifle... | reverse complement strand
GGGGCCAAGATCACCGCCGGCATCCCGGCGGCGGCAGCCATTCCGGCCAGGGCAGCGCCGGCGTTGCCCGTTGAGGCTGTGACGACCACCTCCGCTCCCACCTGGCGCGCCCGGGCGACGGCCACCGCGCTGGCACGATCCTTGAAGGAAGCGGTGGGGTTTCGTCCGTCGTCCTTCAGCCAGAGGCGCCGCAGGCCCAGCTCGGCCGCAAGGAGTGGGGGCGAAAGGAGAGGCGTCCATCCCACCGCCCGGAGCGCGGTGCCGTGCAGGCCCGGATCCTCCACCGGGAGGAGGGACAGATAGCGCCAAATCGACTCGTCCCTCGAGTCGCCGATCACCTTTGGAGAGCTCGCGCGCGAGATGGCCTCGTAGTCCAGGAGAACGTCGAGGTTGCCTCCATCGACCGGGCAAGTGTAGCTCACCTCGTCGAAGGAGTAGTCTCGCCGGCAGACCGTGCAGCGATAGCCGAGGGCGGCCGAGGAGCTCAAGAGTCACTCCTGCTCAAACGGCGTGCCGAGGGAAGCGGGCGGCGACGCCCGCAGGGAACGAAGGGCTCATACCACGATTCGAGGCGCATCGGGCCATTGCGGGTGCTCGCCGTCGCCTGCCCGAATTGCACGAGCGCTCCCTGGAGGACGCCAGAGAGTGAGGATTCGTGGTACAGCGCGATCGGCAGCTGGAAGCATCCGAGATCGAGGGCGGCGAAGTGGAACTCTACAGGTGCCACCGACATCCAACGCCACATCCAGGACGACCGCGAGAACCTGGAACAGCACTTCCACCCCGGTCGAGGTTGGCTTGGCTGCTTCCACCCGGCTCTCCTACTCGGCACGCCTGGCGTCCCGCGATCGGCTCCGGCGCGCAAATACGACGGCCACGGTCGCCTCTAGGCCAACCAGGGCGCGCAGGAAGATCAATGAGTCCACGGGGAAACGGAATCTCGGCGTCCCCCAGAACGGGAGCGTGACCAGAAAGATGTAAGCGATGACGGCCAGCGAGGGCCAGTCGACCTGCCAGGGCGTACGGAGGAACGACAGGGCGGAGAACAGAAGCGTTGGAAACCAGATCAGCGACATCACCGTATCGTTGGCCGTCCAGGATGAGTCAAAAGGGTCGGGCCGGGGCGTCCAGAAATTCACCGCCCTATGGAACACCGCCTCCAGGAATAGCCATGGATGCTGGCGGATTCCCTCCAGGCCAAGCCGGAGGCCTTCCGAGCCCCACGTGTTCTCTGGCAGCTCATGCAGGCGGCCGCGGATCTCCGGCGCATGGTAATACCCGCCCGCCTGGACGACCGGATTCCCCAGGCTGGCATTGCTGCTGGAGAACATGATCCCGCCGTAGCTCGTCACGGGGATGAACGCCCCGAGCACGCGGAGGTTGCGTACGGTCCACGGCGCGAGGGCGACCACGAGACCCGCCAGCGCGAAGCCCCATTGCCGGCCCGACCAACGCCACGGGTGCCCGCGACTCAGAACCACATGAGCGGCCAGCAGGACGAGTGGCAGAAGGAGCATGGTCGGGCGGTTGAGTGCGGCGGCCGCCCACAGAACTCCGGTCAGCAACGCTGGCCAACGATTGCGCGAGCTTGCGGCCCAAAGGAAGCTGCCAACGCTGGAGACGGCCAGCAGCGCGGCGAGACTCTCGGTCACCAGGGAGGCAGAATAGAAGACCGCCGGCGGGTAGACCGTCCACGCGATCCCGGCCCAAAGGGGAGCGTGCGAGCCAGCCCCGTAAAAGGCCCTCCCGGTGAGGAAGAGAACCGGCGCGACGAGCGAAGCGACGACCACCATCGTCCAACGGCCCGCTTCGATCCGGGGCCCCGTGAAGAAGTAGACCAGGGTGAGCAGCCAGGACGCTAGAGGCGGGCGAGTGGCAAAGAAGGGCCCGTCATGCCATCCCTCGCCTGCGAGGAAGCCAGCCGCGATGCCGTGGTAGCCCGGCTCGTCGCCAATCAGGGGCCGGCTGTCGCCGGCGACGAGCGCTAAGTGCGCGCCTCGCACAAGGAGCCCGGCCAGAGTGAGAAGCAGGACCGTCCAGAGGAGTCGACGGCGAGACCATCCGCCATCGGCCTTGCCCGTGCCGGGGCCGTTCGTCGTGTCTGAGCTGCCTGACCCCTTCATGATCCCCGGGACTCCTGATTCATGGTTGTGATGGGGCTTGCTGATCCACCCGGTCTGCCGAGGTCTCCCGCCCCTTTCGCTGAGGGTCTGTGTCAAGAGCCCAAGGGCCGACGAAGCCGCGCATGTCGGTCCGCTCACTCCTGCTCAAACGGCACCCCCAGCGACGCAGGTGGCGAGGCGCGCAGGGAACGCAGCAGGCGGGCGATCGTTCGCCGCACGTTCTCGGGCAGGCTGGCCAACGTTCGCTCGACCCACTCGGCGTTGCCAAGGTTAACGAGAAGGAGCGTCAAGATCATCAACGGGAACGGAGCCACCTGAAGCACCTGCGACGGGATGCCCGGCAATCTCGACTGGAGGACAAGCCCCAACCACTGTAGCAGCGCGAAGAGATAGGCGCCCAGGGCAGCTCGAAGTGGGTTCCAGCCTCCGAAGATCGTGATCGCCAGTGCAATCCAGCCGATGCCGTCCAGCCCGGACTGCGTCCCCATCCAGCCCGCCTTGATGTTGAGGGAAAACGCCGGCCCGGCAATCCCGATGATCGCTCCACCCAGGACCGTGTACAGGTAGCGGAGGCGGTTTATATTGGCGCCGCGCACGAAGGCCGCTGCCGGACGTTCTCCGATCCCCCGAAGGATCAGGCCTGGGCGGGTACGGAAGATCCACAACCAGGCCAGGAAGATGAGGGCATAGCTGGCGTAGGTGATCAGATCCTGGCGGAAGAGAAGCTGCCCGATAATCGGAACGTCCCTCAAGCCGGGGATCGCCCAGCCCGGAAGTCGCGGGCCGGGGAGGTTCATGTAAGGGACCCCCAGGAAGTAGGACAGGTCGCGACAGGCCAGCGCCAATACGAAGCCAACGGCCACCTGAGATTGCTTCAGTGTAATGCTGCTGAATGCCACGATCAGAGCGACCAACGCGCCGATCAGCATGCCGGCCAGGATACCGAGCAGCAGGCTGTTCGACTCGTAGGCGACGGCGAAGCTCCCCACGGCCGAGAGCAGGATCGTCCCGTTCATCGAGAGGTTGATGATCCCAGCCCGCTCGGTAATGGTCTCGCCAACGACGGCAAACAGGACCGGCGCGGCGGCCGCCAGGACCCCGGCGAGCCCCGTCAGGAGGGCGTTCGCATCCATCGCGGCTTCCACTGCAACTTGAGAAATCGCTGGCGTGCGCCCTCACCCAGCAAGACCAACAGCACCAGAAAGCTCTGTAGAACGCCGGAGAAGGATGAGTCCAGCTGGTAGAGGAGCTGGAGCTGGACGCTGCCCGTGTTCAACGAGGCGAAGAAGAACGCCACCGGCGCGGCCCAGATCGCCTGGTAGTTCACCAACATTGCCACGAGCAAGCCCAGGAAACCATACCCGTTGGAGATGTTGGGCAGAAGGCGGTGGTAGACCCCCGTCACCTGAATGGCGCCGGCCAAGCCGGCGAACGCGCCACACAACAGGAAGGCGAACAGGCTGTACTGCCAGGTCGGGACGCCCATGAGGAAGGCGGCCTTCGAGTTCTTGCCAACCGCCTTCAGCCGCAAGCCGAAGTGGGTGCCGCGCAGCAAGAGGAAGACACACAGGATGGCGAGGATCGACAGCGCTAACGACCAGGGGCTCAGTTGCATGTCGGGAAGACTTGGCAACCACAATGTGCGGTCGAACGGCTGCGTCCCCGACATCGAGCCGGTGCCGGGCCTCTTCCAGGGTCCGAAGACCAGGTAGATCGTCAGCGCGGTCGAAACGAAATTCAATCCCAGGCCGCCGAAGATCTCGTTCACGCCGCCGAAGGTCTTGAGGGCGCCGGCCACGCCTGCCCACAGTGCGCCGCCCACGGCGCCGGCCAGGATGCCCAGGGCGATGATCAGCGCGGGCGGGAACCCCGTATCCTGGAGCGAGCGCAGCATCCCGGTGGCGAAGATCGCTCCCAGGACCATCTGTCCTTCCACGCCGATATTCCACAACCCGGCCGAGAACGTGATCAGGACCCCGGCGGAGGTCAGCAACAGAGGCGACCAGGAGATCAGCAGGTTCTCAAGGTTGCTGGACGAGCCGAATGCGCCCCGCAGGATGCTCGCATAGGCCCCAAGTGGTGGCGCCCCGACAGCCACCAGGATGAGAGTCGTCAACAGCAACGCCGCCACCAGCGCGCCGAGCTGAAAGGCGACATGGATCCAGAGGCTCTTCCTCATGCAGCCTTCCCCGGTTTGAGCTCCGGCGCGCCTTTCCCGCCGATCAGCTGGCCGAGCATCTCACTAGTGAGCCCTCCGGCGTCCAGCGGCGAGGTTACCTTCCCGCCGAAAAAGACAAGCACGCGGTCACTGTAGTGCAGGGTCTCTTCCAGGTCGGATGAAATGAAGAGGATGGAGGTGCCTTGTCTGCAGCGCTCTTTCAGCTTCGACCAGATGTAGATCGTGGACTCGACGTCCAGGCCACGTGTCGGATGCTCGAGCAGCAAGAGGGCCAGGGGCTCGCGCAGCAGCGCCAGCAAGGCGCGCTGCTGATTCCCACCCGAGAGCGCTTCGACCCGGCTGGTGGGCGTCCCGTGAATGTTGAAATCCTCGATCCGCTTCTGGGCCAGCTGCCGGGCCGCGCGCCAGTCGACGAGGAAGCCTCGCGCCTCCTCCGCCAGCACGAAGTGCTCGGTGAGATTGAGGCCGGTCGCCAGGCCTTCCTCGAGGCGCGACGCCGGCAAGAACGCCGCCCCGTGACGCTTGAACGCGTGATAGGAGCGGCCGGTCAGGTCCTTGCCTCGCAGGACGATGCGTCCACCCACCGTCCGCACCAGACCGGCCACCGAGCGGAGGAAGAGGCCTTGGCCGCTGCCCTCCATCCCGGCCAGGCCGATCACCTCTCCGGAAAGGACCTCCAGCGACAAACCGCGGACCTTGAGGCGGTAGTCCTCCACCGAGAGATCCTTGAGGCTCAGCGTGATCTCTTGCCCGGGGCAGGGATTACGGGCCTCGACCTCGATAGCCTTGCCGAACATCATCTCGACCAGCTTGCTGGTTTCATACGGCGGTCGGACTTCCCCGACCAGATGTCCCTGGTACAGCACAGCCGTGCGGTGGCAAAGCCCCTCGACGTCTTCGAGCTTGTGGGAGACGAATAGGACGGTCTTGCCCTGCTCGGCCAGGAGTCGAAGGGCGGCGAAGAGCTTCTCCTTCTGCACTGCGCTGATGCCGGTCGTCGGTTCATCGAAGATGAGGACACGCGCTCCCCACCACAGCAAGCGCAGGATTTCGAGTTGCTGGCGTTCTCCGACTGTGAGTGAGTCGACGTAGGTCTCCGGGTCGAGGGCGAACCCGAATTGGTCGGCGAGCATGCGGAAGCCCTGGGCCGCGGCCGACCGGTCTGGAAACAGGCCGCCCGCGCGTCCCAAGACAAAATCATCGATGATGCGCAGGGGCGGGAAATCCAGCGGATCTTGGTGCAGCATGCCGACGCCGTGCCGGATCGCATCCGCCGGGGAGTGGATGAGCACCGGTCGGCCGTCGAGCAGGATCTCACCGCTGTCCGCCCGTATGAATCCAGACAAGACCTTCATCAACGTGCTCTTGCCGGCGCCGTTCTCCCCCAGGATGCCCTGGATGGTCCCGGCCGGGATGCTCAGATTGATGCCGACGCTGGCCCGCACGGGGCCGAATGTCTTGTGGATATCCCTGAGTTCGACGTCCATCACGCGGGTCCGGAAAGGGGGGAAGGCTTACGCCTTCCCCCTTCCCTGATCTGAGAGCCTACTCTGAAACGCTCTGGCCTTCCATCCCCTCCAGCAGCGCGGGCAGGTACCAGACCTGCTGATCGGTGCCGACCTCACCGTCTGCCAGGTAGGGTGCTCCGTCCTGCAGGTTGATCGGGCCGGTCCAGAGGTTCAAGCCGCCGGCCAAGGCAGCGATGAACTCATTGAGGCTGGTCGTGGCCTCCGCGCTCAGGGCCGGACCGGTGACGAAGCCGACCGCGCTGGTGTCCGGATTGTTGATGTCGGCCCAGTCGGGTCCGTTCCATTGGAAGTTCGAGGTGAAGGTGCCGTCCAGGGCGCTGGCGATAGTCGCCGCGTAAGCCGGGCCCCAGTTGAAGTACGGCACGCCGAGGCAGATCGCGGGAGCCTGGTCGCAGGCGCCCTGGAAGTCATACGGGATCGCCCAGACGGCCTGGCCGGCGTCGCTCAGGCGCTGGGCCTCCGTCAGGGCCTCGGTGGTGTCGATGCCCGAAATGACCACGTCGTAGCCGCTGTTGAAGAAGTCGTCCGCAACCTGCGTCGGGTCGGAGGTCACGCCGGGGATGTTGAACCAGAAGCCGATCCAGGTCACACGGAAGGCCAGGTCGGCCGGGTCGTTGCCGAGCACTTCGGTCCAGCAGTAGCGGGCGCCGAGGTAGGCCGAGGAGGCCAGGCGGCGCGTCTCGTCGTTGATCAGCGGGCCGAGGTACCCGATCTGTCCGGTCTGGGACGTCAGGGCCGCGGCGCATCCGGCGATCATCTTGCCGTATTCCATGCGGCCCATGATGTTGACCATGTTGTCGATGGGGGTATAGCGTTGGCCGTCTTCCCAGACCTGGTCACCCGAAGCCATGATCACCGGCACGTCTGGATTATCCTGGGCGAAGATGGTGGACTCATCCAGCATGTCGTCCGAGTTGAAGATGATCAGGTGGGCGCCCTCCTGGACAAGCTGCCCCGCCAGCTGCGAGGCGGTCGTCCCGGGATAGGCTGGCGAACCGGAGTAGACGTTCTCGAGGTAGATCATCCGGGTGCCGGGGATCTGCTCCTGAACGTAGAGGCCGGCTTCATAGTGCGCCTGGCTCCAGCCGTGGTCATTGGCCGGGCCGACCAGGAGCATCCCGAAGACGAACTCCTCGGGCGGCGCCTCGGTTTCTGGCGGTGCTTCGGTCTCGGGTGGTGCTTCGGTCTCGGGCGGCGCTTCGGTCTCGGGCGCGGGCGCTTCGGTTGCGGCCCCGCCGCAGGCGGCGATAAGCATGGCGAAGATCACAAACAATCCACAGATTCGCCACGTCCTTCTGCTAGGCATCTCTAACTCCTCCTGGTTGTCGTTGAAGTCCGGTGAAACATTCCGCAGATCAATGCCGGGTGAGAGACCACCTCCTTTCCTGCCACGACCTGGCGGGCCACTCAGGGGACGATCCACGTGCCGGTCTTGCCTTCCAGGGCCCGCTCGATGTTGCCCGGGTCGGTGATCAGGGCCTGCTTGCCTCCCTGCTCCAGGTAGCTAACGATCGCCTGGATCTTGGGAGCCATGCTCCCCTTGAGAAAGTGCCCTTCGGCCGAGTACGATCGAGCCTCGGCCAGCGACATCCGATCCAGCCAGCGCTGGCCAGGCTTATTGTAGTTGATAGCGACTTTCTCCACCGCCGTGGTGATCAGGAATAGGTCGGCCCCGATGCTCGAGGCCAGGATCGCCGCCCCGAAGTCCTTATCGATCACCGCTTCCACGCCGGTGAGGCGCCCCCGCTCGTCCTCCACCACCGGGATACCGCCGCCGCCTGTGCTGATGACGACATACCCCGCTCGAATCAGGGCTTCGATCGCGTCGCGCTCGATGATCCTCACGGGGATGGGCGACGGCACCACCCTCCGCCAGCCTCGGCCGGCATCTTCCACCACTGCCCACCCGTCTGCCTGGCGGTGGCCCACGGCGATCGGCTCGTCCATAAAGGAGCCGATCGGCTTGGAAGGGTTCTGGAAGGCCGGGTCGTTGCGGTCGACGAGCACCTGAGTGACGACCGTGGCCGCCTGCCTGGCGATGCCGCGTGCCAGGAACTCATTGTACAGCGCCTGCTGGAACATGTAGCCGATCGCGCCCTGGGTATCGGCCCCGCAGTAGTCGAGCGGCACCGGGTGCAGCTCGTGGAGCGAGAGCTCGGCCCGGCGCAGGATGAAGCCCACCTGCGGCCCGTTGCCATGCGTGACGACGACATCCCATCCGGCTTCAATCATGCCAGCGATGTGCCCCATCGATTCCACGGCAGCCGCGTATTGATCGGGGATCGTCTGATGGTTCTTGTCCTTGATCAGCGAATTGCCGCCAACCGCGACCACCGCCACTTTGCGCTTCTTCTCTGCCTTGGCCATCTTCCCGCCTCTCCTAGGATCGCATGGTGAGGGCCATGACGGCCTTCTGAACGTGCATGCGGTTCTCGGCCTCGTCGTAGACTACGCTCTGCGGGCCGTCGATCACCGCGTCGGTCACCTCGATATTCCGGTCGGCGGGAAGCGGGTGCATGTAGATCGCATCCGGCCTGGCCAGCCCCATCTTGCGCTCGTCGGTGATCCAGTGGGAATACTTGCCGATGATCCTGGCTCCTTCTTCCGCATCCGCGGTATGAACCATCGCCCCCCATGATTTGGCGTAGACGACGTCGGCGTCCTGGAACGCCTTCTCCATACTGTCGGCGTCGGAAATCACTTCGAAGCCGGTGCCGGCCCTGCGCGCCTCCTGGCGGGCCTGCTCCATCACCTCGGGCATCAGCTTGAACTCCGGCGGGTGGGCGAGCACTACGTCGAGGCCGAAGCGCGGCATCTGCAGCAGGAGCGACTGCGGCACCGACATCGGCTTCTGGTAGGAGGCGGCGTAGGCCCACGACACAATCATCCTCTTTCCCTTCAGATCTCGGCCTTTCTTCTCCATCACGGTCATCAAGTCGGCCAGGATCTGGAATGGGTGGTAGACCTCACACTGCATGTTCAACACAGGGACGCGCGAGGCTCGGGCCACGTCGTTCAGGTATTTGTTGCCGACGCCCCAATCCACATGCCGGATGGCGATGCCGTCAAAATAGCGGCCGAAAATCTCGCCGATCTCCTTGGGCGTGTCGCCATGGGCGATCTGGGTGGTCTTGGATTCGATGAAGGCGGCGTGGCCCCCCAGTTGGGCCATACCCGCCTCGAAGGAGCCGCGGGTGCGGGTGCTACTGAAGAAGAAGAGCATCGCCAGCACCTTATCGCGCAGGTAGGCGTGCGGCTCGCCCAGGGCTCGTTTGCGCTTGAGGTCGAAGGCCACGTCCAGGACGGTCTCCACCTCTTCGCGGCTGAAATCCAGGTCGGAGATCAGGTCGCGGCCACGGAGGTCGGTTTGCATTCGATCACTCGGTCCCTTTCTAATTGACTCGGAAAGTATCCGCTGGTGATCGGTGATCAGTGATCGGTAGTTGGTTCCCCGGCACAATGGCACCCGGCCGCGAGGGCATGAGGTGCCTGGCTGACCCCGTGCCCGAGTCCCCGATAGCCGTGTAGCCAATCACTGAGTGACCGATCACCGAGTAACCGATCACCGAACTAACCGATCACCGTTCACTTTCCTGCCCTACTCCATCCCTCCCAGCACGAGCGCCAGGAGGGCCATCCGCACAACGACGCCGTTGAACGCTTCTTCCCAATAGCGGGCGTGGCGCGTGGCGTCCACTTCCTCGAGGAGCTCGTCCATGCGGGGCAGCGAGTGGAGGATGATCGCGTCGGGCTTGGCCTTGCGCATCAGGGCCCTGGTCACCTTGTAGTTGGCAGGGGTGAGCCCGACGTCGCCCTGGCGCTCATCGCGCGACTTGGTGTAATCCGGCTGGACGACCGGCTCCATATAGACCACGTCCGCCTCGGCGATCGCCTTCTCGACGTGCGGCAGCTCTTTGTAGTTCAGATTGAGCTCGTCGAGCTCCTTCTTGAACTCCGGTGTCAGCGACATCTCCGGCGGCGCGACGTAGGTGGCGAAGATGTCGAACTGGCTCATCGCATACGACATCGAGTGCATCGTGCGCATGCGCATATCGCCGATCAGGAGGAAGTTCAGGCCGTCGAGCCGTCCTTTCTCCTTCCAGATCGTATACAGATCGGTGAGCACCTGGGTGGGATGCTCGCCCCAGCCATCGCCTGCGTTGATCACCGGAATGGACGCCCAGCGGGCCGCCTCGGCGGGCGCTCCTTGCTGGAAGTGACGCATCACGATCACGTCGCCGTAGTACTCGAGCATGTGGACCGTGTCTTTGATCGACTCCTGATAGAAGTCGCCGGCCCGGGTCATCTTGGCGTCGGAGAAGCCCGTCACGGCGCCTCCCAGCCGCAGCATGGCCGCTTCGTGCGCCAGACGTGTGCGGGTGCTCGGCTGATAGAAGGCCGTCACCAGAGTCTTTTCCTTGAGAAGGTCGCTCCGTTTCCGGTCGCGGGCGATCGGGGCCAGGCGGTCGGCCGCCTCGAACACGCGGAAGAACTCCGAACGTTCAAATCCCTTCAGCGACAGGATGTCGCGTCCCATGAAACTGCGCATTGATTTCACTCCTTGTCTGAACTGACTCGGACGCCGGCGAAATCCCGGCGAAACGAGTGCGGGAAACGCTATTCTTCCGCCGTGCCGGACCTCCCCACCTGGGCCGGATGGCCGATTCGCCTCAAGACGTGGAAGCGGAAGATCCCGGGAAGGAAGTAGCTGAGCGAATGATCGATCACCCGTCCATCACGCCCATACAGGCCGGCCTCAAAGCGGAGCAAGACATCGCCGCGCTGGATGCTCAGATGCCGGGCGATCTCCGGCGCGGCCGAGGCGGCGGTGATCTCCGTCCGCGAGACGCCGAGGGGAGGATCGCCGCGGCGAAGAAGCAGGTCGAGCACGGAGCCACGGAAGCTCTCACGCAATTCGCGCTCGGAGAGGATGGCGGCAGGCAGCGTATCGATGAGGAAGGCGACCGGCCGACCTTCGGCGGCGATCACCCGAGAGACCTCCAGAAGATCGTCCCCTTCGGCGATCCCAAACTGCTGGGCCTCGTCTGAGGTCGAGGGGCGCCGCGCCACCGTGCGCGCACCCATCTGGACAGGCAGCCCCTTGCGCGCCGCAAGCGTCTCGATGCTCTCGAGCACCTCCAGCCCGCTCTCGATGAGGGGAGGCCTCCGCCGAACAAACGTGCCCACGCCTTGCCGCCGGACTACCAACCCTCGCTCCTCGAAGGCGCGCATCGCCTCGCGCAGCGTCGCCCGCGAGACTCCGAGGCACCGCGCCAGGGCCGGCTCGGAAGGCAGCAGGCCGCCCTCCGGCGTCCCCGCCACGACTTCGGCCAGGGCTTCGGCCGTCCGCTGGTAGAGGGGCCGACGATTGTCACGCCTCTCTGGCGGGAGCTTCGCCATCGCGGTTCCGGCCTCCGCCTACCCGGCCGGCTCGGCGACAGGGATGATTCTCATGCGGGTGACATCGACCAGGCCGAGATCGGAGATGCGGAGCTCGGGGATCACCACCAGCGCCAGAAGGCTCAATTGCATGTTGGCGTTGTTGAGGGCGCAGCCGCACTCGCGAATCGCTTCGAGGACTCGCCGGGCCTTTTCCGCAACGATCTCGGCCGGCTCGTCCGACATCAGCCCGGCGATCGGCAGCTCCACGCAGGCTGCCACCTTCCCATCTTGCACGACGACCTGCCCGCCGCCCACTCGGGCCAGCTCGTTGCCGGCGGCCGCCATGGACCCCTCATCCGTGCCGACAAGGATCATGTGGTGCGAGTCGTGGGCGACGCTGGAGCCAAAGGCGCAGCGCCCCTGGAAACCGAATCCCGACACCAATCCCATCTGGATGTTGCCCGACCCCCGGTGCCGCTCCACGAGAGCCACCTTCGCCAGGTCCGACGAGGGATTGAGGCGGATCTCGCCCCCCTCGGGCTCCAGGATCATCTCGATGTGCCGCGTGGGGGCCTGGTTCTCAATCACTCCGATGACGTGGGCGCGCACCTTGCCCCCCGCCGGCGCGTGGATGGAGAAGTCTTCCGCCCGCAGGGGGCGGGCCAGATGCACCGACGCCTTGACGTGGTCTGGGTAGGCGTACGGCGCTAGATTGAGGAGCAGCTTCCCACGCTCAGCCGCCAGCCGACCGCGGGCGAGCACCATCTCCGCCTCGAAGTGCGCAAGATCCCGCACCAGCACCAGATCGGCAAAGCGGCCGGGGGCGATCTGCCCCACGTCTCGGGCGACCCCAAAGTGCTCGGCGGTATTGAGTGTCGCCATCTGGAGGACGGTGATTGGCGGCGCGCCCTGGGCGATCGCGTGCCGGACGACGCGGTCCATGTGTCCCTCGTCGACCAACGTGCCCGAGTGGCTGTCATCGGTGACCAGGAGGAAATGCCGGGGGTCGAGCCCGCCGCGGGTGACCGCCTGGATCTGAGCGGCTACATCGTGCCAAGCCGACCCGAAGCGCATCATCACTTTCATCCCTTGGCGCGCGCGATCGATTGCGTCTTCCAGACGAGTCCCCTCGTGATCGTCTTCCGGTCCCCCGGCTACGTAGCCGTGGAACGGGAGGCCGAGATCGAGGGAGGCATAGTGCCCACCGATCACTTTGCCCGCCTTGCGCGCCTCCGCCATTTCCGCGTGCACATGTGACTCACTTCGAATGACGGCGGGGAAGGTCATCATCTCCCCCAGCCCAATCACCCCCGGCCAGCGCATGGCCTCCGCCACGTCGGCGGGGCCGATCGCCGCTCCGGGCGTCTCCAGCCCGGGCGCCGAGGGCACGCACGAAGGCATCTGCACCCAAACGTGGATGGGCTGGGCGTTGGCCTCGTCGACCATCATGCGCACGCCGGGCAGCCCGAGGACATTGGCGATTTCGTGGGGATCGATGAACATCCCCGTCGTGCCATGGGGGAGGACGGCGCGGACGAATTCGGTGACGGTGAGCATCCCCGATTCGACGTGCATGTGGCCGTCGAGCAGGCCGGGAACTAGGTGGCGGCCTTCGGCCTCAACCACCCGCGTCTCCGCACCGACGGCGTGCCGGGCGTCGGGCCCGACGTAGGCGATCCGTTCGCCGAACACAGCCACATCGGTGCCGGGGAGGATTTCCCCGGTCTGGACGCAGACCCAACGGCCGTTTCGGATCACCAAGCTGGCCGCTCGCCGCCCCATGGCGACGTCGACGAGCGAGCGGGTCATCGCGGCCCAGTCTGCACCCGTCATCGGGACTCACCTGGCTGGAGAATTGGGGATGCGCTCAAGAGGCTTCCGCCGGCCTGATGGCGCCAGTCTATCACCGGCGTCGTGGAGCGTCAATTGTCAGACAACATGGCCGGGGGGAGTTTCGTCCCCGAGGTTGCTCGGGGGATTCAACCGCAGAGATCGCCGAGTGCGCAGAGACTCACAGTTGCCTCCACTCCTCTGCGCATCGGGAGTGCTCCGCGAAAGCCCGGTCTCTGGCCCCTAGCCCTCATCTCGTGCTGAGACATCTTCGCGAACCTGGGCGCCTCGATTGGCGGACCCATGCCTATTAGCGTCATCCTGAGGCCGTCCTTCGTTCGGCCTCAACGTCGCAACCCATTGGAGGCCGAAGGATCTCACTAGTGACACATGAGAGATCCTTCGGCCTCCGAGGACATGAATCCAACCTCCTTTCCGACATACGGCCTCAGGATGACGTTAAGGAGAGGGATGCGCCTGCCCGCATTTGTCCGCCGCGACAGCCTGGGGCTGGCGCGGGCGCGACGTTGGGCGAACCAGAGTCAATGGTGACGGGCGCGAGGGTGGAGCGCGAGCCG
>Ga0209751_10004326_pt1 | contig 13623 bp, 12 predicted proteins | sample RifCSP13_1_FD_184019 | JGI IMG/M metagenome (GOLD analysis project Ga0209751, IMG submission 184019) | Soil microbial communities from Rifle, Colorado - Rifle CSP2_sed 13_1 (SPAdes) (version 2) | ecosystem: Environmental > Terrestrial > Deep subsurface > Rock core/Sediment | place: Rifle... | reverse complement strand
CTTTAGCCGAGACGCTACCCAGCATCTGGTGCTTAAGATCTGAACTACCTGCCGCACCGAGCACAATGAGGTCATAGTCTCCGGCTTCTGCCTCACCCAGAATCTCAGTACCGGGATTTCCTTCCCGGATTACTGATTTCAGGCCAAGTACATAGTTGAATAGTTGTTTTTCGACGGCCTCTACAATGCCGCGGGCCTCGCGCTCCAGCTCCTGCTCGAGTTGAATTTCCGGATCAACCCTGTCGAAGACGTCGCCGGGGTAATCAAACAGATTTTGATTCAAACCAGTATGGATCCACGGAGTTTCGACCACATGCATGATAGTTACTTCGATCGCAGCGGCATTAAAGTGTCTGACCATCGCTCTCAGCGCTTGTTCAGAGGAATCTGAGCCATCCACTGCCAAGAGTACGCGCCAGTTGCTGTCACTGGTCAACTCGCGTGCAACCAAAATCGTTCCCGTTCCATGTTCTACAACCCGGCTCGTGACAGGTCCAATTCCTAATTTTGATAGAGCTCGTTCGTTCAAAGGATAAACGTTAGCACTAGCAGGCCCCGAGCAGGTGCAGCGGGGCCGCATGACAGGGAGAATTAAAGTGATCTTTGTCTTACACCACTGCCCCGGCTTCTATCGTCGGAACGTGCCGGGCCGCATCGTGCGGATGCGCTCCCGTTTCGATGAATGACTTCATCAGCATAAGATCGTCGTCCATTTCGTGCTTCGGATCGACGCCAAATAGCTTAGCGATTGAATGACCCAACGCTCCTGCCGGTGGAATATAACGCATCTGCACAGCAACTCGGGTGCTGCCGTCTGGATTTGCACTGAACCTTGTCACGCCGCTTTGTCCAATTATTGAGCCAGGCAGGCTTTTCCACGCCAGGAGTTTGTTAAACTCCAGCTCTGTTATTCCTGCGTACCACCGGGCCATAAGACCGGCTGGACCACCGACGCTCCATTGATACAGCCCATCGCCGATACGCCTCACCTCACGGATATGCGACATGAAGTCGGGGAAATTCTCAGGATGTGACCAATAGTCAAACACTCGGTCGATCGGAGCGTCGATATTGATCGTTTTCTCGATCTTGAAGCCGTTGAGGTTATTGTCGATCCCGATAAGTCGTCGCGCTTCAAGATTCGTCAAGGCCCGAGTCGTGACGCCAAGGCCCAGGCTGGTTATGGCCGATCCAAGCCACCCCCGCCGTTTGAGGCCATAAATTGCCATGCATGTCTAACCCTATTGCGTATTAATGCCCGACGCCCCGTTCCGCGATCAGGATCGAACAAGTACATTAAACTCGCACCGACCCCCCCTGCACTGACTAAACCTACTGCTTTGTTCATTTTTCACCACCTTCCGTCGCTCATGCTTAGCCTACGGCCTTTTCTTATCGTGCCCGGTCACTGGACTCGGACGCGGTTTCACTGCGGCGCAGCGCTAATGAGCTAGTTCTTCCAACTCAGCTTCGCATTCGTCGCAGCAAAAGGGATTTTCGAGACCCTCTTCCATTGCCGACATTGCTTGCTGAAAAATTACCCCATCGACGTAGTAGATCTCACCGCAAATACCACAGACGAGCTGCAATTGGTTGGGCCCTTGCCTGGACCACGACGGTCCTTCAACCAGGTTTGTCTGTTCTTCGGGATTCAGCCTTGATCTCAGTCTCATCTTGGGACCTCCTTTAGTTGATGCCTGCGCTCTGCGCGGGAGGCCATCAGCAAACCGAGGACTGCGGCGGCTACCCCAGCCACTGTGCCGACGATTCCTACGACTCGCCCCTCCCACTCATGCCAAAAAGCCCACTGGAAACCAAACAGACCAATACCAACCAACAACACAATTAGTGATGTAGCCACTCCCGCTCCGATTGCATAACCGATCAGTTTTGTTTTACCCATGACGTTTCACCTCCTTTTGATTTTGAGGTGATCGAAAAAATGGGGCACAACTCACCGCTACCAGCGTGCGTGTGCCCCCTGCAAATCTGCAGCAACGGCAAGGCCACTTAACTGCCGCAGCCCAGTTGATATTCAAGCGCCCCAGCCTTGGCACCTGCCAAATCTATTCTTGACTCAATGAAATAGAATCATCGCGCCATACTTGTTCTCACGAGCAAGCGGTCTCGACGAAGCCCTTCCCGAACCGGACGAGCGTCTTTTAACGCATCCGGCTCTCCATCGCGTGCGAGCTCTCTCCATCCTGCAAACGTCTCCAACGCAGTTGGAGAACATTCTTGGTTGGGGGCACCGCGACTGTGGTCCTTTGCCTTGTGAACGGAATTACCGTCTCCCTGGATGGGCATTACTCCACCGACTACTACGACCACTCTGCCCCTAACTGCGACTAGCCACTCAGCCAACCTATCCCTTGTTTCCGCGGGAAGTCGCAATTAGGTTCCGGCGTAGCTCACATGACAATTTCCCCGCCGACTTAAGGTCTCCTTCCGATCCCGTTACTTGGAGGGCCAAGCTTAAGATTTATCCGCAAGATTTTGCGAAGAGCTTGCGGCCCTGTGACTCGCAACCAGAACAAGTCGCAGGACGGAACAAATAAAAGATGACTCTCTTCAGTTTCCGCTCATCTCCCACACCACTTAGCTACCATAGGTGTGTTAGGGAAAGGATCTCGGATTCGACAAAAACCGTCTGACCATATCGGCTTCCGTGGCGTGCTCTGTCAGGAGTGTAACTCTCCCGCAAGCCTCGCCCGTTTCCCCTGCAAGCTTGATCTCATGCCTGTCCACTGCGGCTCGTGCAACGGAGTTCGGCAGGGTTAGGACACCACCGCTTCGCCGGTGATGACCGGTTCCAACCGGCTTTGCCATGCGGCCTTTTCGCCGCGCCCTCTGGCTTTAAAAATCAACCCCTCTGTTTTCAAACAACCAGCTGCTTGCTGAGGCCAAGCCGCTGCGCTTTGCTTCTTGTTCGCGTCCTGAGATTCACGCAAGTTACATGCCCGTTGACATCATTAGAAGGAACCGTTCTTTCTGGGAATATGTGTGGGAATATGCGGAAATCCAGGAGCGAAGCTGCTCGGTCATGCGGGCTTTCACGCACATGCGTGAGTATGTTTCCACAGTTTAGATCTTCTTGTTCGTTAATCGGCCGGACGCTAACCCGCCTTCGATCCCCTGTCCGGCGTAGAGGCTTCCGTTTGATCAGGGGATTCAAGGGTTACAGCACCAGAATGGCCATCGGTTTGTTCAGTATCAAAAGGGTCGGGTGGTAATGCTTCCCCCGGAACAACCAGAGCTTCTACAGGTTGTGGCTCATATTTCTTACGCTCGCTCACATAAAACAGCACCGGCACGGTCATACGTGAGAGAAAGAGTGAAGCAACTTCGCCAGCCATCAGTGAGATTGCCAGCCCTTGGAAGATCGGATCAAACAAGATCACTGCTGAACCTACAATTACGGCAGCCGCCGTCAACATCATCGGACGAAAACGAACTGCTCCGGCGTCGATCACGGCGTCGGCGAGCGACATCCCTTGCCTCAATCTTATTTGGACAAAATCGACGAGAATGATCGAGTTGCGCACAACGATGCCGGCCCCAGCAATGAAACCGATCATCGAAGTTGCGGTAAAGAATGCACCCATTAGGGCATGCGCGGGGAGGATGCCCACCAGCGAAAACGGAATTGCCGCCATGATAGTAAAGGGCGTCTTGAACGATTGAAACCAACCGACGACCAGGATATAGATCAAAACCAGTACGGCAGCAAAAGCTAATCCCAGATCGCGGAAGACCTCATAAGTAATGTGCCATTCGCCATCCCATTTCATCGCGAGTTTGTTCGCGTTAACGGGTTGCCGGGCCACATAACGATCGAGTGCGTAGCCTTCGGGTAGTTTGAATTGATCGATCGCCTGGTTGAGCTTGAGAATAGCGTAGACGGGACTCTCTTCCTGGCCAGCTACGTCACCAGTGACGTAAACCACCGGCATCAGATTTTTATGATAGATACTCTGCTCGGAATTGCGCTGTTCGACCATTACTAGTTCACCAAGCGAAACCATATTGCCACGGTCGCCGATAACTCTGATTCGCTTCAGATCATCAATGTTGGAGCGATGGGCCAGCGCTAACTGCAGCATAATTGGCACATCTTCCTTCTCCTCCGGTAGGTGGGCGAGCCCAACTTTTGCACCTCCGACTGCAATGCGCAGCGTCGCCACAATCTGCTCGGGCGAAACGCCGTTGAGCGCCGCTTTCTCCTTGTCCACGACAAACTGATACTTCGTCTGCTCGTCTTCAATGTACGAGTCCACATCAACCACGCCGTCGGTCCGATCAAAGACGTCGCGAATCTGGCGTGCCACTTCGAGCTGGCGCTGGTAGTCAGGTCCGTAGACCTCGGCCACCAGAGTTTGCAGCACTGGTGGACCAGGAGGTACCTCCGAAACCTTTACGCGCGCCTGATACTTCGCGGCAATCTCCTGAATGGCCGGCCGTACGCGCTTGGCTATTTCGTGACTCTGTAGCTTCCGCTCGTCTTTGGGAGCAAGATTGACTTGAATGTCGCCGACGTTGGGACCGCGGCGCAGAAAGTAATGCCGTACGAGTCCATTGAAGTTATAGGGGGAAGCCGTGCCGTCGTAAATTTGATAGTCGGCAACCTCAGGCACCGTGCGCACATAATCGGCGATTTCGCGCGTCACCACTGCCGTTTGTTCAAGCGTCGAGCCTTCGGGCATATCGACAATCACCTGAAACTCGCTCTTGTTGTCAAAAGGCAGCATCTTCACCCGCACAGCCTTTAAGATAACCAGTGAGAACGAGCCGAGCAGCAGCAAGCCGACAAGCAAAAGGAATCCAACTCGCCAGCGTGTCTCATGAATCAGCTTGTCCATTACGCGGCGGTACATACGAGTCGTCCAACCGGCGCGACCGTCCGACTCATTTCCAGCATGTGCTTTAAGCAGCCGGAGACTGGCCCACGGTGTAACAATGAAGGCAACGAGCAACGAAAAGACCATTGCTGCGGATGCGCCCACTGGTATGGGACGCATATAGGGCCCCATCAGACCACTGACGAAAGCCATTGGCAGAATAGCCGCGATTACGGCAAAGGTCGCGAGGATGGTGGGATTGCCAACTTCGGCAACAGCTTCGATGGCTATTTCCACGCGGGGTCGGCCGCGGTTTTCCGCCAATGCGTAATGCCGCGCCATGTTCTCGACGACGACGATCGCATCGTCGACAAGAATGCCGATGGAAAAGATGAGAGCGAACAGTGTGATCCGATTGAGAGTGTAGCCATAGAAATAAAAGACCGCGAGCGTCAGCGCCAGCGTTACTGGAATGGCTGTAGCCACTATGCCCGATTCGCGGATCCCCAGCGCCAGCCAGATCAAGACTGAGACCGAAAGGATTGCGATCATCATATGCAGCAAAAGTTCATTTGACTTCTCGCTCGCTGTCTCCCCATAGTTACGCGTAATTACCACATTGACGTCACTGGGAATCAGAGAGCCTTTCAGCCTTTCAACCTTGTCTATGACGCGGTTCGCGATTGTGATTGCATTTGTACCCTTCCGCTTAGCTATAGAGATCGTCACCGCGGGAAGCGCGGTCTGCCCCCCAGCGGAGATTTTGGCGTTGTCATGGTGTAGTTCCTGCTTGTCGTTTCGAAACGCGGGGCCCGTGCCGTAAAAGACATAGTCAGCCGGCTCTTCCGGGCCATCGTCAATTCGGCTTACGTCCCGCAGGTAAATGGGACGATTGTTTGAGACGCCAACCACCACATTGCCTGCCTCCTCTGCTGAATGCAGGAAGCCGCTGGTCTCGACGAGAAACTCGCGATTGCCGGCGGCGAAGCTGCCCGATTGCAACTGGCGGTTAGCGTGTTCAAGCAGCGGTTGAATGCTTGCCGGCGCGACGTTGTAGGCCGCCATCCTTGACTCGTCGAGCATCACGCGGATCTGCCGGCGCTGCCCGCCGATGATTTTGACCTCGGAGACATCAGAGACCTCCTTGATCTGATCGTGAATCTGCGCCGCGATACGCCGCAGCATGAAGTGATCATAGCGATCGCTGGAGAACGTCAACGCGAGAACAGGAACATCGTCAATGGAACGAGGTTTGACGATTGGTGGTTCGGCCCCTGGCGGAATCAGATCGAAATTTCCGGACATCTTCTGGTTAAGACGAACAATGCTGCCTTCTTCATCTTGACCCACAAAGAACCGCACCACCGCCATGGCAAAGCCCGGTGCGGACGTCGAATAAACGTATTCGACGCCGGGCACTTCCCAGAGCAGCTTTTCCATCGGCTTTGTAACGCGCTCTTCGACTTCTTTCGCTGACGCACCGGGCATCTGCACAAATAGATCGATCATTGGGACAATGATCTGGGGTTCTTCTTCGCGCGGAAGCAACAGCACCGCGCCGATACCCAGCAGGATCGACGCCACCATGGCCAGGGGAGTCAGTTTAGATTTGATGAAGGCCTGCGCAAGTTTCCCTGCTGGCCCCAGCGTTTCCCTCATGGACTCCTCATCTATCTACTCACGGACGCGGGTTCCTTCCTGAATTGATGCAACGCTCTCAACCACGATCTGTTCACCACCAGAGAGGCCTGACAGCACCTCAACACGCTCGCCGAAGGTCTTTCCTGTTTTGATCAGCCGCAGTCGTGCAGTGCCCAATTGATCCAGGACGAATACCCCGACGAGTTGGCCACGTTGTGTGATAGAGGTTTGTGGAATTGTGAGAGCCTGCCGCTGACCCGAAATAAATCGCGCCTTTCCGTATAAGCCGGAGCGCAACTGAGCGCCGGCAATCTGGGGCAAACTAACTTTTATGATATAACTGTGGCTACCTGGATCAGCCGCTGGACCTATTTCGGCAACGGCAGCCATTAGATCCCTGACTCCCAGCGCTTCGATCTGCACCCGCGCTTGATCGTGAAGAAAGATCCTGCCTGACTGTGATTCTTCTATCGAGAGTTCAAGCTGATATTGGGAATCATCCTCAATCGACAGCAGTGGCGTTCCCGGCGTGACCATCGAACCCAGGTCCGTCTGTTTTGTCACCACTATGCCGTTAATCGGCGAGGTCAGGCGCGCGTAACCGGCATAAACCCGAGCATTGGCTACATCCGCTTTTGCCTGATCGATCCGGGCCAGCACCTGATTCTGCTTTGCCCTGGTTGCCTGCAGCAGCCGCTCCGATCTCTCACTCTCAGCGGCAGCCACTTCATATTTGGCGCGTACCTCATCAAACTCCTGAGGGCTTACAGAGCGGCGCTCGAATAATGCCTGGTAGCGATCGAACGTCTTCCCCGTTAGCGTTGCATTTGCTCGTGCCGCCACGCGGGCAGATTCCGCCGCGTCAATATTTCGTTGAACTTCGTCAAGCGCGTTCTGCGCCTCGCGCACTCCGGCCTGGGCCTTCTGTAATTGAATGCCTGCATCGCGATTCTCGATTTCTATTAATGTCTGGCCGGTGCGCACCCGGTCGCCTTCGCGAACGCGGATTGCAACGACGTTTCCCATGATTCTTGCGGCAATGACTGTGCTATTTTTTGCGTGCACGGTACCGACGGCTTCGTAATAGTCGTCAACAGCCGCGGCTTGCACTGTGTCAATCTTAACGCCCTGAACAATGGGCGCCGGCTGCGATGTCTGTGGTTTATTCGAACACGAAATCATCGTCATCAGCGCGATGGCGCAGGCGATAGGGACAATTCGTTTCATCTCTCCCCTCAAGAACCAAACGGTCCGACATCATTTAATCTTCCGGTAGCCAGGAGCACATTGGCGAAAGAAACATATTGATCGTAGCGAGCTGCCAGCACATCTGAGCGCATCCGCATTAGCGCCGTTTCCGCACGTAATAGTTCAGTAATTGTGGTCAGTCCTGCCTGATACCGATCCTGAATAATGCGTAAAGTCTCAGTCGCATGCGTGGACGCCTGAGAGGCGACTGCCAGACGCTCGTGCGCTGAAATGTATTCTTGATAAGCGCGTACAATTTCCAGGTGAATCTGATTAGCGAGTTGTTGCTGTTTGGCGCGGGCGATTAATTCGGCGGCGCGTGCCTGATCAATTCGCGCCTTTCGGCCCGCGTCAAACGCGTTGAAGGTAATGGTTGCGCCCGCCGCATAGTCGCTGCTGCCGCCGCCGAGATATCGACTACTAACGCCTACGGTCAAAAATGCGTCTACTTTAGGCAACCATTCGCCGCGCGCCCCACGCAGCCGCACAACACTCGCTTGTGACGTCAAGGCGGCACTCTGGTAATCTGGGCGATTCTGCAAGGCCTTTTCAGATAATTCGTCGAGAGCTTCGATGATGAAGCTTCGATCCACGAGTTTGCCTGTGAGCTGTTGTGGTGTGTTTACCGGCAAACCCAGTGCTGTGTTCAGGGCGGCCAGCGAGGTCACCAGCTCACCGCTGGTTTGAATCCTGTGTTGACGAAACTCGGACAATTGCACTTCGGCAGCCAGCAGATCTGACTGAACCACCAGCCCGCTTTCGAACAAATCGCGTGCCCGCTTGACATCCGCCTCTGCTGTTTTCACTGCGTCGTCGGCAACTCCAAGACGCGCCTCAGCCAGCAATAGACCGTAATAGCCACGGATGACTTCGAAACGAATCTGCTGCTCCACGAGATCGGTTTCGTGATCTGCCTGTTCACTTTTGATCCGAGCTTGCGCCAGTCGGGTGGCCGTTTGTCGTTGATCGAAAACTGGCGCTCGTAACGTCACTCCAGTGCGAAAGTTGTTTACGGCATTGGGGTGATTCAGAAAATCTATGTCGAAGTTATTAGGACCGAACCGTCCCTGCTCGAGAAAGGTCCCGAATACAAAGACGGGATTATTGCTTTGGGTAAATGTCTCTGTGGCTTGCAATGAGGGCAAACGCCCGCTGCGTGCTTCTCGTTGCTGCGCATCAGCCATCTGCCGGCCTGCGGCGGCGACTCTGGTCAATGGATTCGTACGGAGCGCGATCTCCACGGCCCGCGACACAGAGAGCGCTTCCTCCTCCTGAGCTAGTCCGTTTTGGGCCAAGGGCGATATCTGGGCCAAGCACGGGGTCGCTTCGAACAAAGACCATGTACCGAACAGGAACCACAAAAGAAGGGAACCCGTGCGCGCCCGTAGAGACTTTCTGGACATTATCTTCGCTCTTTCAATCCGCAATCCGCAATCCGCAATCCGCTTGACTCTTTGCCCTTTGCTCTACGCCCTTTGCTCTACGCCCTTTGCTCTCTCGCACCTAGCCAACGCAGTAACGTCATCATTGGGCACCGGTTTGTAAACGCCGACTGAATCAAGTTCAGCGCCACAAATCCGGTAAACAGAAACCAATAGGGAGTCTGGAAATAACCCAGCAACAGGGTGGCCAGAACAAAGCAGCCGGCAATCAAGCGCAAGTATCTTTCGAGTGTCATTTGAGATCCTCCATTCATAACGACTTGCAAACAGCAATCGTCATTCCCACCACGGTTCGGGAATAACTTCCCTCAAGTTCTTGCGAGGTGCACCGATTCACAGTTGCGAAATTACGCAACTGAGAAACCAAGTTTGCGGAGTTTTGCGCAACCCGACACAGGGTTTCCAAATGAAAGACTTCCAGCTTTAGACAGACCGACCTCCGCTTAATGGGATTTTCCTTAGATTTTGAGGCGGATGATCACCGGGTATCTTGATGAAGAGAATTCAAACCAGGAGGTGGCCTGCGGGTTGCGATGATCCGGCGGGGGTCTCCTCATGGTTCAACCAAGGTGTAGCCGGGATTGACGGTTGGAATTTTTCAACCTTCGCCCTTGAAAGGCTGGCAGAGTGAACACAAAGAGAAGTAACAGCGCCGAGATCTACGAACGACAGGCGCGTATCTGCAAAGCATTCGCGCACTCCGCGCGGCTCCGGATTCTAGATAGATTGGGTAACGGTGAACTGGCTGCTTCGGACTTACAAGAGCAGCTTGGTCTTTCAAAGACAAATATTTCCCAGCACATGTCCTTGCTGAAGTCGGCGGGGGTCCTGTCAACGCGCCGGGAAGGGAAACAGATCTATTGCTCCCTGGCGATGCCGGAAGTGAAACAGGCCTGTCAGTTGATCCGCAAAGTACTGGAGAACCAGATCTCTGAAAGCAATCGGTTGATTGAGAAATCTGGCACGCCGGTCAACGAGAGACCGAAGGAAGCAACGGTTACTAACCGGCGAATGAACATATGAAAACAATCATAGAACCCTTTAGAGTCAAAGTAGTCGAACCCATCAAGATGACAACGCGCCAAGAGCGTGAGACATACCTCTACGAAGCCTCATACAACCTGTTCCTGATCAAAGCTGAAAACGTCATCATCGATTTGCTCACCGACAGCGGCACGGCGGCCATGAGCGCCGCGCAATGGTCGGCCCTGATGCGCGGTGACGAATCTTATGCGGGGAGTGCCAGCTTTTATCGCTTTGAAGATACGGTGCGCGACATCTTCGGCTTCAGGCAAGTGATTCCGATGCATCAGGGACGAGCTGCCGAACGAATCCTGTTCTCAATCATGTGCAAGAAGGAAAGTGTCATACCGAGTAACACCCACTTTGACACCACACGGGCCAACATCGAATATCTCGGAGCCGAGGCAGTTGATTTGCCGATCGCCGAATTCTACCAACCCGCCGTCAATCATCCCTTCAAAGGCAATATGGATACAGATGGGCTCCTTGAGTTTATCGAGCGCGTGGGACCGGAGCGCATCCCCCTGGTCATGCTGACCGTGACGAATAATTCCGGAGGAGGCCAGCCGGTATCAATGGCCAATATACGCCATGTGAGTGCGATCTGTTCTCGCTACGGGCTCCCGCTTTATCTCGACGCCTGCCGGTTCGCCGAGAACGCTTACTTCATCAAGCTGCGCGAGGAAGGTTACGGCCAGAAATCGGTCAAGGAAATCGCCCGCGAGATGTTCTCCTATGCAGATGGCTGCACAATGTCGGCGAAGAAGGATGGCCTCGCAAACATTGGCGGCTTTCTTTGCACGAATGATGAGCAGTTGGCTCAACAGGAGAAGGACCTGCTTATCCTCACTGAAGGCTTTCCCACTTATGGCGGTTTGGCCGGGCGTGACCTTGAGGCTATCGCAGTGGGTCTGGAAGAGGTGCTGCACGAAGACTACTTACAATACCGTTTCGCCTCAATTCGCTATCTTGGTGAGCACATAGCAAGCGCTGGGGTGCCCATCGTTCAACCGCCGGGAGGTCATGCTATCTACATCGACGCGCATGCGATGTTGCCGCACATTCCGTCACTGCAATATCCGGGACAAGCGCTGGCGGTCGAACTCTACCGCGAGGCCGGCATTCGTTCATGTGAAATCGGCTCAGTGATGCACGCCGAAAACCATTCGGAAAACGGTACTGAGATACCATCAAGCATGGAGCTGGTTCGTCTGGCTATTCCTCACCGCGTGTACACGCAAAGCCACATTGATTACGTGATAGAAGCAATTCTTCAGGTGAATCAAAGGCGTGATTCGATCGGTGGATATCGCATTATTAATCAACCAAAGTTTCTGCGTCACTTCACTGCGCGCTTTGAGCCCGTCGAGCAGTTAACAGAGATGAGCAGATTGAGGAGCAATCATGGAAAGCAAATATTTCTACAGAACTGAAGTTGAATGGACTGGAGAGCGCCACGGCGATTTGCGCGCGCCGGTGCTACCAAGTCTGAAGATTGATGCCCCACCCGAGTTCCAGGGGCACGAAGGCGTTTGGACGCCGGAGCATCTGTTCGTTGCCTCAGTCAACTCATGCTTCATGACCACCTTTCTGGCGATTGCCGGAAATTCAAAACTCGAATTCGTCAGCTTTAAGTCCGACGCGAGGGGAAAGCTGGAAAGAGTGGATGGCCAGGGATTCGCAATGACTGAGATAGTATTGCATCCGAAACTCGTTATTAGTCATGCTCGCGATGCTGAGCGCGCGAGGCGGATTTTAGAGAAAGCTGAAAAACATTGCCTTATTTCCAATTCGATCAAAACAGACACGAGGCTCGAGCCGGAGATTAATGCGGCCGGCGTATAATAGTCACAGGGAGGACTGGTTTATGTCGGAAACAATTACCGATGCAGTGCGGGCCAGGTATGCCGAAGTCGCAGAGAGCGGCCTTTCTAACGAACAAGGTGGCGTACGCGCAGTGGCCGAGGCCTTCGGCTACACGCCGGAAGAGCTGGCTTCCATACCCGCGGAAGCCAATATGGGATTATCCTGCGGCAATCCAACAGCCATCGCCAATCTGCGCCCGGGCGAAACGGTAGTCGACCTTGGTTCAGGTGGAGGTTTGGACGTATTTCTCGCCGCCGCGAAAGTCGGCCTGACTGGGCGCGTTATCGGAATTGATATGACTCCGGAGATGATTGAACTTGCACGCCGCAACGCGACGAAACAGGCTGGGGGCGCGGCCAATGTTGAGTTTCATCTGGCCACAATTGACAGGTTGCCGTTGGCGGACGAGACGGTTGACTGCGTCATCAGCAACTGTGTGATTAATCTGGCCCCTGACAAACGAGCTGTGTTTCGTGAGGTTGCCCGGGTGTTAAAACCTGGTGGCCGCCTGGCTGTCAGTGACATTGCCCTCAAGCAACCTCTTCCAGCAGAAATCAGTAACGACGTGCTTGCTTATGTTGGCTGCATCGCCGGCGCGATCTCTCTTGCAAATTACCGGCAGGGTCTGCTTGATGCTGGTTTCAGCGACGTCATGATCGTTGATTCAGGCGCCGATCTGAACGCCTATGCCAAGGTTGAGAACCAGGCGGCCTGTTGCTCTCCAGCTGAGGAAAAACGGAATGTAGCAAGCAGTCTTCCGGTGGCAATTGAGAGTGGCTGCTGTGCTACGGCGCCCAGCGATAATTTAGCACGGAGACTTCAGGGTGATTTCAGAGACTTGCTCAGCCGCTACAACGTCAACGAGTACGCCGCCAGCGTCAAAGTTTTTGCTATAAAACCCAATCCGTCGATCCAAAGAAGTTGATTGTCCACAACTCGATACTGGCGTTAGTATCGATGTGAGGGTTTCCCGATGTGAATATGGGGACCCGTGGCTGTCCCGGGTATTGCCTGTCGAAATGCTGAGAAGGGAATTCCGTTCGTTCGCAGGTAAGCCATTAGCAACTGTCCCTCGGCGCTGTCGGGAAATAACGAAACATCAAGTGCGTTGCGATGATCGAGACGCCATTCGTCATGAATTGTTCCTTGTCCCAGAACGGCAATTGGTAGTGGCCAGCCAAACCTTTGAAGATAGAAACTCTGGATCTTTTCCACTTGCCATATCGCCCAATTGCCGACGCCAGTGTAGCGAATGAAAGCTGTCGTCGTGAGCAGCCCGCGGGAAACGCGCGCAGCTTTTCTTATCAGTTTTTCGTTCTCAATCTCTACCAGCGCTTGGGCGATTTGCGTGTCCGCTGTCGCCAATTGCAGGCGGGCTTCCTTGACCTTTTCCGCTGCGGCTGTCAAACCGAGCCCACTTTCGTCAAGATCCTTTCTGGCAATTAGACCTTGTTTGAATAACTGTTCGCTGAGAGCGAACTTTTCTGCTGCCTTACGTTGAGAGCTTTCATATAGAGTCAGCAGCCTTTCAAGACTGCACCTGTAATCTTTTGTTGCCTTAATAT
>Ga0209751_10004324_pt1 | contig 13627 bp, 16 predicted proteins | sample RifCSP13_1_FD_184019 | JGI IMG/M metagenome (GOLD analysis project Ga0209751, IMG submission 184019) | Soil microbial communities from Rifle, Colorado - Rifle CSP2_sed 13_1 (SPAdes) (version 2) | ecosystem: Environmental > Terrestrial > Deep subsurface > Rock core/Sediment | place: Rifle... | reverse complement strand
TACGAACGGCTCAGCGCTGGCAAGAGGGCGAGCTTCCACGACTCGGCACGCTCATGGAGCTCGCCGACAAGATGGAGGTCGAGCGCTCCTACTTCGTGGAGGACTCGGGCGACCGTTTCACTCGCCTCGAGGAACTAACCGCAGAGATGGTCGAGCGGGTTGGTCGGATCGAGGATCTTCTTCGTGGTGGCGAAGTTTCTCCTCCATCTCGGCGAGCACGCGGTTGAGCGCCACCAGCGCAACGATCAGCCTCTCCAGCTCGGGCGGCGAGGCGACCGCGCTTTCGAGCACAACTCCCCTTCCCTAACGCCGTACCCTCACTTGTGTCATACCACATTAGACAACAAACGTCTATAGCGGGGGTGTTCCGCTCCGAGTGGTTCTGGCTCGTCGTCGCCATCGCGATCTTCGTGGCCCTGACGCTCCTCATCGGCGGGGACGGTTGCGGGGACGGCTACTACCGTGAGGACGTCGGCCAGCGGCGGGACGGCTCCTTCGTGCAGGAGTGTGTCGCTAAGTGACGTCCAGCCTTCGTGCCGCGTACACGAGCGCATCCGCCAGTTCCTCCGCGATCTCCCCCGCCAACTCGTCGCGCGTCTGGGAGTAGAGCGGACCGGCTGGGTAGCGAAAGACGCCGAGCGCGTAACGGCCACGAGCGAGCGCGACGAGCTCGCTGCGGTAGGCCGCCATGAATCCCTCGAGCCACGAGAACGCGGCTTCGATCTCCGGCTCGTTCATCCGAGAATCAGCCTTCCTCGTCGCTCACGCGACGTCCCGGGATGACACACAGCCTCCTGGCAATCAGGGTTATCGCAAACTACAACGCCGTTGGCATGGGCAGGACTACGCGACGGCGTAACCCGATATTCCCGGAGCACTCCACCACACCGGCAAATCACAGTCCTACCCGTCGCCCGCCAATGATACTGAGTCATCCGACGATCCTCCCTTCCCAGAAGCGGAACCAGCGAGCGAGAAACTGCACGACCGAGCCGTCGTCTCCGAAGGTGAGGTCGAGAACGTGGAATCCGACCGCCGGAGTCAGCCCCTTGCGCTCGAGGAACTTGGACGCCCACTCGAAGCAGCCGGGCCAGAGCACCTCGACTCCGCGGGCTTCGATGTTCCCGCGGACGTGCCAGTGCCCCACGACCAGGACGGCGGGCTTGCGGCCTCCGGGGTAGCCATCTACAAGCTTCTGGGCTTTGTAGCTGTAGCTGTACGCCATTCCACCGGAGCCGTGCAGCAAGTGAATCCAGGGCCCCTCCTCGCCGCCGACTTGCAGCCAGGCTGAGTAGGGACCGAGGTAGGTGATGTCCTCGCGGCGGTGCGCGAACGCCGCCACCGGGTCGAGTCCAACGCGCCCCGCCTCGCCGTCGAGATCGTGGTTGCCCCCGATGCCGAGAGTGGTTATGCCCTCCCGGTGCGGGTAGTGCTCGACGAGGTAGTCGATCTGCGCGTCGAGCGTGTGGACCTTGATCTCCGAGTCCTGACCGCGGAAGATCCCGCGGCCGGTGAGCCAGTCCCCGGCGTGCAGGACTTGGGAGACACCCTCGGCTGCGAAGTGGTCGTAGGCGAGGTGGAGTTCGGCGAGCGCCTCCTCCTGCGATCCGAGATGTGTGTCCGAGACGACGCCGAGCCGGAGCTCGCTGCCGGCGAGAAGGCCCGGGTGGATGTTCTGCTTGTCCGGCGCGACGCGCTCGAGCACGACCTTCTGTTCGTCCTCGGAGACGCGAAAGCCGCCGCGCCCAAGACGCTCGAGGGCGTCCCGGACACGGCGGGGTGACACGTCGGCTGCGTCGGCGAGGTCTGTGACCGTCGCCGAGTCACCGTACTTCTTGAGGAGCGCGAGGAGCCAGGAGTCCTGCTCCGCCTCTGGCGAGACGGGCGCAGGCAGCGCACGGCCACCTATCTGAACAGGCGGGAGCCCGTGCTTGCGCCACCACATGCGAAGCGTCTTGACCGAGACGCCGTGGGCGGTCTCGATCTTCTCGAACGTCTCGTGCTCGGCGTACTCCGTCTGCAGCTTGTCCCTGTCGCGCCACCAGGGGTCTTCGGTCCCCCGGTGAACGGTCAAGCTGACTTCAGGTAGCCCGCGGCGAACGAGATCAAGCCCGCGATGGCCGCAGCCGCCTCGGGTGCCAGGTCTACGCCGAAAAGCCCGGCCAGAGCGATGATGCCGAGGGCCAGAGCTGATCCACCCGCTCCGGCCTTCACCTTCGGGTTGATGGGCTTCATGGGATGACCTCCTTGGTAGAGGGCAGTTGACAAGGTGAGGAGAGGTACACGGAGGGAAGACGAAGGTGTCGCTGTACGGCCTCGTACACGAGCATCCGGCGAGCGATGGGATTCGTCACTCCGAGGCGTGCTGCCACGTAGCCGACATGCCGGACAGCCCAACACTCGGTCTTGGATTCGTTCGCACTCCAGCGATGACCGCGCAGATGCCCCGACTCGTGGGTGAAAATCAGGATCGCGCGCGCCAGATCGGAGACGGAGTATTTGGCCGCGCGTCCGTTCTGGAGAGCTTGCAGAGCCTCGCAGATCCCGGGTGAGAAGGTGGCGTTGCGGCCCGGGTGCCAGTTGCCGCGCGTGTCGAACCAGCCCTGCACGTACGCACTCGCACCCCACAGGATCACGAGGTCGAAGTCCGCCTCGGCCGGCGTGAGACACTGCACCGAGACCTGCCGCATGGCGAGCCAGGACGCGAGGTCATTCAGCGTGGCAGGAGATGAGAAGGAGAGAGCGGGTGCCGCGAATGTGAGTGCGGCGACGCACGCAGCGAGCAGCTTCCTCATGGAAGCCTCCCTCTAGTTCTGGACCATCTCGTCCATCACGAACTGATGGGAGGCCCCTTTGTGGATCAGGTACTCGGCGCGATGCCAGTCGAAGTTGCGGTCCTGCACGAGCGCCGTTGCCTGCTCAACCGAGAACTTGAGATCGAGCAGCATGAGAAAGCGCCAGGCGACGAGGCGCTGGAAGTCCTCGAGGACGCGGCCGTCCTCCCCTGGGGTCTCTTCCGCTGCTGCTGAGCCCTTTGCGCTAGGTACAGGTACGGCTGGCATGAGCCACCTCGAATCATCCCGCCCAGACCTTTTGGCGATGAAGCTCCGTCACGAAAAGCGCGCGACGGTGAAGAAGCGCCTTGCCGGTGAGGTTGGGCTTGGCGCGCGAGCCGACGTCCACCTGGCCCGCGAGCAGCTCGCCGACGAGCTTGGTTCTCTCCGCGCGCGGCTTGCTCGCGACCAACTGCACGGCAGCTTCTACGTTGAGAAGCTGCTCCTTCACAGGAGGCCGAGAACAGGATGCGCCAGGAGAGGCCGCAGCTTCTCGGCGTAGTTCAGATCCACGCGGCCGAGCACGCCCTCGATATTCCCGTTGGACGTGTATTGGTGCAGCACGGCCTTCTTCCACGGGCGAGGAACGGCGTAAGGCCAGCGCTGGCCGTCGTTGACTCCCCAGGAGGCGAGCCAGAGCCCGCAGCCGATGGGAGTCTCGGCCCGCATGGAGGCGATGAAGAACGGGTACGAGTAGAACAGCGGGCACGTCCCGGTGCGCTCCCAGACGACGCGGTTCCAGTCTCGGGCCCACTTGACGAGCGCGGCACCGTTCAGATTGCCGGGGTTCTCCTCGAAGTCGAGAGCGGGGCGGAAGTCTCGGCGCTGGATACCGCCCAAGCCCATGAGCGACTCGGAGAAGTTGCGGGCCTCAGCTATGGCGTCTCCACCGGAGGGCTGCGCGTAGTGGTATGCGCCGACACGTAGACCAGCCAGTCGTGCCCGCGGCGCCCATTCGGTGTAGACGTCCCAGTCCGAGTTGTAGGTGGCCCCCTCGGTCAACTTGATCAAGACTCCGTCACAGCCCGCGGCCCGCATCTTGCGGAAGTTCGGGAGCGACTGGTTCGAGGAGAGGTCGACGATGAGATAGCCCATGTGGGCCTCCTTCGGAAGAAACTCAGATCGGCGAGCCGGTTAGGGCAGACCGGGAACCTTCGGGGAGCAAGAGGCACCTGTTTGGCGCATGATCTTCCCGAAGCGTGCAGCGAAAGCGTCGGCCTCCGGGCCGTCATGTTCAAGTCGGATGGCGACTGATTCGCATACAAAGCGGAGCAGTAAGGCGCGCTCGCGAGTTGCCTGCTGCTCTGAAGAGACCAGCGCGCCAGCCGCGCCTAGCCAGGCGATCAAGGTAAGAGCGAGAGCGCCGAGTAAAAGCCGCACGCTCATCTAGCTTCCTCCTGCGAGCACCGTGAAGGCGAAGACCGCCACACTGACGGCAAAGGTGAGTGCCGCGCCAGTGACGGCCATGACCAAGCGGTCGACCTTGGCTTCCAGTTCCTCGACCGTCTTTTCTAGTTGTGCGAGGCGCCAGGCAACTGTGCCGTTGATGGGAGTAGTCGTCATCGGCGCCTCTCTGTTAGGTCGCGGACTCGCTCGGGAGATACCCGCGCGTAGGGGACGCCGAGGTAGCGCATGAGTTCGTCCCAGCGCTCGCGATCGGTGAGCGTCGGCTTGCCCGGAGTCCCTTGGTAGAGATTGCCCCGGAGCGCCTCGGCGAGTCGCACTTGCGGGATCGACTGCCAGAAGTTCGTGGCGGAGGTGCCGAGGACCCCGTAGCGGTTGTTCTGGTAGCGGGCGCGGCCGACGCCAGCGAGTGCCTCCAGCGGCATTCCGAAGATCGGGTTCAGTCCGGGCAGGACTTCCCAGGCATCGCCAGGCTTGCCGACCGCGAGGGCCGCGACGAACTCCTGGAGTTGCCCGACCGTGGCATACGGGTTCGTGGAGGTGGTTGCAAGGCCCCGAATCCTGCCCTCGGCATCCGGTGGCCCAAAGGAGAAGAACCCCTTGGCGTAGTTGATTGCGTCCGGATCGTCGATCCCGAGTTCCTCGAGCGCCGAGACCGTCCCCGCTTGGCCGAGTCGCGAAAGGAGCGCGGCCTTCACCGGATGCGTCAGCGGCATCTTGAGCGTGATGAGCGTGATGACGCGGTACCAGGCGTAGAAGGGGAACGCGGAGCGAACGGTGTTGCGCTCGAAGCGGCCGAGGGCGAGGAAGTCTCCGAGAGCGTCGTTCACCCGGTCCGAGATGCGCTCACCGAGCAACGGGTTCCGCGCGAGCTCCTCGTCCGCCAGCTTCCAGAACTCGTCCGTCTGGCGGCGCATCTTGCCTGCGAACTGACGGAGCTCCGGAGACTTGCGAAGCTCTGCCCGGACGATCGCGCTGCGAAGTGATTGCTCCCAGAGGCGGTCGACATGCGCCATACCGACCCCAACGACGGAGGCTGTTCGCTCCATCGTCGCGAGCTTGCTGGTCGTCGGAAAGACAGGCAACTGCGAACCCATGAAGGTGCCGTGGATCTGCTCGGGGAAGTTCTTTCGCATGAGCGCGTCGAACGCTGCGCGGTCTTTCTTGGGGGTCAAGCCCCGGAAGGTGCGAGCTAGTTCTTGAAACGCCACCGGATCGGAAGAGTGAGCGAAGTAGAGAAGCGTGTTGCCCAAGATGTTGTTGACGAGCCAGGCCGAGCGAACCTTCAGAACGAGGTGCCGCCATACCCGGACGGGGTACTTGTTCAGGAGGTAGGCGAACCGACCGGAGCGCACGAACTCGCCCGTGAGCTCGCGGGAGAACGCAGTCGGCACGGCGAGATAGCGTCCCTCCGCATTCGCAACAGCCTCAGCGCGAGCGGTCGTAGTGAACACGACCTGCTCCTTGTCGAAGCGGAACTCGGCCTCGTCGTCCAGATGGCGCGCGGCGAACTCCTTGAAGTCCTCGGCCGTCTTGGCGGTGTAGGGGATGCGCTCGGAGTGCTTGCGCCGAACGAACTGCCAGCCTCGGGGCAGTTCGTCGACCGGGACTGCGTGCTTGATATGCAGCGCGTGGATGTCCGAGTAAAGCCGGAACTTGATCGCTCCCGCGAACGATCGTGCGAGCACTTGGGGCTCCTGGATCAGTTGCCCGCGGCCGAGCAGAATCCCCATCGTCTGTCGGAGTGGGCCCGGCGTCCGCTGCGGCCCCGCACCCCCGGAACCATAGATGCCGACCGGCGAGGGTGCCTCGCTCGTGTGCGGCATGTAGACGGGCTTCGGACGGCCGGCCGCTTCCAGATCGGCGTCGATCTTGGCGATCATGTCGTCGATCGTGCCGTAGCCTGGAGCGGGCGCCAGGCGCCCTTCCTCCGTGAGGAGGTCGCCGAAGACGCGCTCTGGATCGTTGAGATACGCCTTGAGCTGATCGCGCTCAGCGAGCATCTCAGCAACTTGCTTCGCGCGAGGGTCGGCATCCGCCGCTTGCCCCATGCGCCTCACTTGCTCTTCGATCCGCTCGAAGGCGTTAGCAAGGACGCTGCTACTCGAGCCCCCGACTCCCATGGCTTCGATCTCTCGTTCCAGGCCGGCTGCAGCACGCTTGCCGCGAGTAGAGCCGAGCAAGTTTCGCATACCCTGTTCGCGCTGACGAGCAGCAGCGGGGAATGCCTCATCGACCAGAGGGCGAAGAACCTTGTCAATCTCACGCTCTAGTTCAGAGAGACGCAGGGTAGGGACGGGTTGCTCTACGTACTTCGCCCCTCGCGCGATGAGCGTCGGCATGTACGCCCTCTGCCTTGCGACGTCGTCCGTGATGCCGAGGATGGCTCGCTGTGCGTCCGCGACGTACCCAGCCTCCTCCACGATCCGGAGCAGCTTCGGATTCGGGCGCATGTAGCTCTCGAGGAAGCGCTCGTTGCGAAGCATCGCCGTCGTTTTGAGTGCCGTGGCAGAGCCCTCGGCGTCGAGGATCTTGGAAAGGGCTCCGAGGTCTTGGGGAAGCGGGGTTTGGGTGATCCAGAACGCGGCTTGCTGGTCGTCGTGATTGCGGACTTTGGCGAGTGTGCGGAGGAACGGCTGGGCAAGAAGCTCGCGAGCGCGAGCTTCCCTGAGCGGCCCTTTGCGGACTTGACGACCCGCGCGGACGCTTTCTCCCACGAACGGTGTCTCGGCGGCAAGACGGTTGTAAGCCGCCGCACGTCCGACCTGGAGCTCGGCACGAAGGGTCTGCTTGGCGAGAGGCTTGCGGACGATCTCGCCCGAGGGAGTGCGGACTTCGATGTATCTGCGCTTGACAGCGGCGGGCGCGAGTCCCGCCTTGGCTGCTCCGCCGGCTCCGAGGCTCAAGACGGTGGCAGCGTCCAAGATCGGGCCAAGCGGATGCTCGTACAGGCGATGCCCGAACTCCCCGAACTCCCCGCGCACGAGGGGTCCGTAGGTGTGGGCATAGCTCTTGGCGACGGGGCGCAGGACTTTCTTCCAGGTTTCGCTCTCCCCAAGGTCGAAGTTGAAGGGGTCTCTTACGTCCCTGTAGAGCGCCCGACCCGTGGTGACGGCGGCCGGGCCCAGCCCGACCACCGTGTTCTCGACGTCGCCCCAGAGGTTGCCGACGAATCCCGGGATCGGGAAGAAGCTCCCGCGCTTGCGCTTCGGCTTCGCGCTTGCGCCGCTAACCGACGCCGAACGCCCAGAAAGGTACGGGCTTCCGCCGCCGCCGGAACTCCCGGGCAGGTACGGACTCGCCATCAGACGCCACCCCCGAAGCTCCCGGAGACATGAATGTGGCTGTCATGCCCGCCACTCGTGTAGGCGTGAAGCCCACGCGAGGGCGACCAAATCTTGTCGCCCAAGATGACGTACTTGACCCCGGGCTGGCGGGTCATGTACCAGAACATCTTGCGAGCCTTGGCGTTGCCCCATCCTCGCGCGCCCTTGAACCCGAGGTCGAACGCGCGAGCCGGGTAGACCGCGTGGTCGGAGATCCCGCCTCCGGGCAGTCGCGAGTCGGGGTTGTATGTGCCGAGGTCCGTGAAGCCCTGACTGAGCGCGTAGTTGTACGGCGCCCAGAGCGGCTGCTCGAGAGACTCCGGCCCCTGCATCGCCGTGTTCTGGCGCCCCCCGCTGGGGGGCTTACCTTTTGGGGCTAGTGGGCCGATGAAGTTCTTGCGGTAGAAGCTGACGACGATGGCCTTGCCGAGACCCCAGGGGATGCCCGTCTTCTTCAGTTCCTCGAGCGCCTCCGGCAGCGTAAGCGGGGGATGCGCTATCGGCGGATCGTTCTGATACCTACCCGGCTCCGAGAAGCCGAAGAGAGCATTTTGGGCGAAGGTTGCCGCCTGCCCCCGAAACTTCGCGCGCTGTTGAGCGGTGAGTTTGGAACGGGAACCCTTCGGGGGCGGCGCGATCACGCTCGTCTGTCCAGTGTTCGGATCGAAGACCGCCGTGGAGCCGTCCTTCAGCGTCTTCAACTGGTAGCCCTTGGGCGCGTACTGCTTCGGCTGCGGGGGCAGGACGTTGAAGATGTCCCCCGTCACGGGGTCCTGCATCCAGTAGCCCGCTGACGCGGAGCCGAACCGCTCCAGATTCCGGGGCAGCGCGATCGGCTTGCCCTTGGAGTTGAGGATCGGCTGCCCGAACTCATCCACGAGATAGCCGACCGCTTTGGAGAGCGAGGCGGACGCCTTGGCAGGCTTCTCGCCGGGAAGCGAGTTCGGGAACTTGCGCCAGTTGGAGACCCCCATGCGCCGTGCGAGTTGGCGCTGCGTCAGAAGCCCCGCCTGGTACAGGTCCATCGCCTCGGCCTTGCGCTTGTCCTTGATCTCCGCCACGAGCGAAGGCCGCTTGGTGCGGATGAGCGCTTCCTTCTCCGTGAACTCCGGCAGCACCTTGTCGATGAAGTCCTGGATCTGCTTGCTCGCAGCGATCTGACCGAACTGCAACGCGAAGCCAGGTTGGAGCGCGGCCTCGGAGGCAAAGGCCGCGCCCGTCTGTTCGAGACCGCGGGCGGGAATGAATCCCTGCGCTCCGTAGAGCACGTCCCCCATGCCCACGCCCTCGTTTCTGACCGCTCCCTCCTGCCCCGTGCCGGCAACCATGTTCGCCTGCTCGGCTCCCTGCGCGGCTGCGAGGTCGCGGAACTCTCCCGAGAAGCCCTGCGCGAGCCCGGAGACACCCTGGGCTGCGGACTGGTAGATGTTCTGGATGTTGGCGGGGATGCCGAGCGCCTGAAGCGCTTGCGCGAGCGCCTGCGCCCTGGCGATCTCCTGCTGCGCGGAGCGCTCGGCTTCCTGACGAGCGGAGCCGCGTGCCAGCCCGAGCTCGGACAGAAGCTCGGCGATGATGCGATCGGCTTCTGCCTCGGCGGATGAGCCGAACCCCTGCCCGGGGCGAATCGGCCTGGGCGCGGGTCTCTTGGGCGGTCCCTTCTTGGGCTTCGGATACGACTTGGGATCGAAAGCGATCGAGGGTGGTGAATAGCGAGTGGGCATCAGTAAGCCTGACGACCGGCGCCGGAGCTGGAGTAGGAGCCACTACCACCGTAAAGGGCCGCCGCACCTGAGGGCACGGGCGTCTGGGTCCCATAGGTGGAGTAGTCGGGCAAAAACGGGTTAGAGTAGGGGGTGTTGGGATCCCTGGCACCAGAGCCGCCGCCTCCGCCGCCACCGTAGCCCCCCATCTGCGAGGAGGCGTAGGCAAGCGCGTTGGCAAGCGCCAGTTGGCGCTGGTACTCGTTCTGGCCGAACTGCGAGTAGAGGTTGCCGGTGTAGCCGAGCAACTTCGAGAGTGCGTCGGCGTAGCCCTGGTCGAACTGGAGTTGGCGACGTCGAAGGCCGTAGCCCTTGGCACCCGAGCGGCGCAGTCCTCGCGCGGAGAGGGAACGGCTGAACTGGCGGATAGCATCGGCTCGAGCCTGGAGGAGTCTCGCCTTGGTCGAGATGCCGGTGAGCGTGTTCTTCGATGCGAGTGAGCGGGTCAACTCGTCGATGTCGCCGTAGCGATCCTTGAAGTCCCCGGGGACTTCTCCCCATCCGATCAGCGCTTGCTGAATCGCGCTTCTCCGGGAAGCCGCGTCTGCGGCGCCACCGGCATTGACCGCCGCGAGCACCTGCTGGTAGTACGGTGAGCTTCCGAGCGCGCCCGCGCCGCCTCCTGTGCCGCCACCGCCTCCACCGCCTCCACCGCCTCCATACTGGTTCGGGTTGTAGTTCGGCCCAGGCGTACCTGTGTCGTAGTTCCAGCCGTCCATCTTGCCCGGCGTCATGCCGTTGCGAAGGGCGACCTCAGCGTTTACGTTCCCGGAGTAGCCGGTGTCCCAGGGATTCGACGGGTTGAGGAAACCCGGAGCGCGCTGCTGACCGTCCGGGGTAAAGGTGATCTCGGGCGTGCTGGGTTGCGGCGGTTCTGGAATCCAGCGTCCATTCTTCCAGGGCATAGGTGACTCCTAGTTTCCGATCCTGAGAACGACGAGCCAGCGGTTGTAGAACGTGCCCGTGCCCGCCCCAACGCGATACTGGAGCTTGACGGTGTTAGACGCGGCGTCCAGGCTCTTTGTGACGGCCCGACTCAAGTTGAAGTCTGCGGTCGTCGAGATTGGCTCGGCTGACGCCGCATCCGCATCGACCGGCGTGGCGCCGTTCACCGAGACAGAGATGAAGGCGTGACTTCCCACGCTGTTCTCGATGATGCCGCCGAAGAGAAGAAGGTACGTGCCCTTGGAAAGCCCCGAGATGGTGGGGCCATCCGTCGCAAGGTTCGTGTAGGTCAGCGAAGTCGTCGTCTCCGACGTGACGACTTGTACCTGGTTGGCCGTGAACTGCGAGAAGCCGACGATCTGCGAAATGGGGATCTGCGGAATGTTGACCGCGATGAAGTCGACGAGCCAGGACTTGAACCTGGGCGGGAAGTCCTCGGGGAATCCGAGTCCGCGTTGCCAGAACTTTCGCTCATCGGGATCCAAGTACGCTTCCGGGCCCCGCGCGGGAGTCGAGACTTTCGTCTGCTCCTTTGGCTCCGCGTAGTCCGACATCTACTGCTCCAGCCGCGCCGGCCGTAGCGGGTGCTGCTCGAGCGTGAGATCGTGGATCAAGAAATCCCCCGCGTTCGCCTTCGCCAGCTTGAACGCGATCCCCGGTGCTCGCTTCAAGACAGGCAGTCGCTTGCGCTTGTAGGTCGTCTGCTCAGCCAGAGTGGGCGAGATGGCCGTGTACGAGGTCTCCTCGGGGGTAAGCACGTAGGAGATCGTCACGGCGGGGTTGTCGGTCGCATAGTCCGTCGTCTCATAGCCCACGTAGACCCTGCGGATGCGCTTGAGCCCCGGCTTGCCGAGGGTGTAGTACGGAGTCTCCAGGACGCCCGCCACCGCATCCCCGTCCCCGTCCAGTTTGTAGGTCAAGTTGCCGACGTTGAAGATGCTGGAGAGCCGCGCGACTCGCGCCGCTCCCCTTCTGCCCCAGTAGAGCTCGTCGGCCTGATTCAAGAGCCCCGTCCAGAAGGACTGAGCGTCCACGTTCAGGTGCCGCGTCCAGGCGTAGCTCTGGAGATCGACGAGCAGGCAGTCCTTGAAGGTCGCTCCGTCCATGACGGTGATGACCATGTGGTCGCGGATGACCCCGGCAGCGAAGGTCCAAGTGGAGGTGGCATCTTTGACGAGATCCAGCCAGTGACGGAGAATGCCGCCCTTCTTGGTCAGGTCGTCCAGCACCACGCCGTCTGAGCGAAACACGCCTTCGGGCGCGCACCAGAAGATCGACTCCTTGTGCTCCACGATCGAGAAGGGGTCGAGCAGGCCGATCTGAAACAGGGGATCGTCCACCACCATGTCCTCGTCCGGAGGCGGAGTGGAGCCCCGGATGCGCGAGACGGTGGAGTCTCCGAAAACGAGCAGGGCGTTCTTGGTCGCGCCGAACCCCTTGATCGGCTGCGAGAAGTCGATCCAGGAGTCGGTCGTGTCCCAGGCCGTGACCGCGCCCGAGACCGCCACGTCCGGATCGCCCTCGGGGGAGAACCAGGCTCGGTTCGGAAACTCGGTCGTCCCCACCTTGCCGTTGCCCAAGACCGTGAAGTCCTTGTAGACGGAGGCTCGCCGAGCTTTCGGGGGGTTGCCGCCGAGGTTGGAGAGAGTAGTGCCGTCGTACTTCTTGGGAACTGCGGCTCCGGTCGCGTCGGGGATGATGACGAGTCCCGTGTAGACGATCGTCCCCGCCGAGGCCGCCGTGCCCCCGTGAAAGACTGGATTCTGCGAGATCGTGACGCCCGTCCCGATCAGCACCGTGCTGCTAGCGGTCGTGGCGTCGAAGACAAGCCCGTCCTCGTCCACCGCCACGCACTTCTGGCTCGAGCCGCCGGCCGAGGTCGAGAAGACGGCGAAGACGCCGCCCCGGATCTGGGAGGCCGTGGCGGTGACGGATGCGATGTCCTGCGAGTGGTGCGCCCAGCCGCCGCGTACGCGCAGCGGAGCTCCGTAGTTGAGGATGAGATCCACCGCGTCCCAGCAAGAGCCGGGAGGCATCTGGTTTCGGGGGTGGTCCTTCTTGACTCCGTTGATCCAGGAGTTCTGGAGAGCAGTGAGGGGCACTTACAGGCGGGGGTAGACGTCGTTGTTGGAAAACCCGCGAGTGCGAGAGCGAGCCCGGACCGCCTGCGGCATCCGCACCCCGCCCTTCTTGTTGAGATCGCGGATGATGTCCTTGAGTCCCATCATGTAGCGCTGCGCGTACTTCTCGGGATCCTGGGTGCCGCTCGCCTCTTCGTGGTCGGCCCCGCGCCAGAGCGTGTAGTCCACGATCAGGTCGTGGTACTGGGCCGGGATGAGGCCGTAGGTCGTAGTCGCGGGATCATGGGCGTCGCTGCTCATCACGGAGGGACGCGGGACGTAGTAGACGCGCATGACGTCCGCCGCTGCCGGCGTCGGGTAGACCATGAGCAGGTTGTCGCCCTGAATCGCGTATTTGTACGGCTGCCCCGAATTGTCCGCGCTGCCGAGACGGAAGTCGAGGATCTCGAACGGCGCGATGCGCTGCATGAGCCGGTCTGATCCGCCCACGGGGGACAGATAGGCGTACCTGATCTTGAGGATGGAGGAGGAGAGGTCGTAGTCCGCCGTCCCCGAGGTCAGGGTCATGTTGGCGCAGTCCACGTAGCAATCGGTCTGGAGCAGGATGTCCAGGACGGCTTCGTTCGCCCATTGGTCGATCATGGGCTGATCGCCGCCTGCCGAGTTGTCCAGGCCGAGCACGTTCGCCACGTTCGTCCGGATGGTTCCTAGTGTCATGTCTTCCCCACGAGTTCGATGTCTTCGGTTGTGACGGCCGCCGCTCCGACCGTCTCGACGGTATTGGCCGTGATGCCCAGATTCCCCACCGCTTTGCCGTTGAGTGCCGGAAGCTCGGTCGTAACAGTCCCGAACACGAGCACGTCGCACTCGCGAGTGAAGAAGAAGACGAGGCCCGCAGAGGCAGCGGCGGAGGCGCTCGCCGCAGGAGCGACGATGAGTCTTGATGCCGGAGCGATGATCGTCGGCGCGGCGACGGAGGCAGTAGCTCCGGGTGCGGTCGCCGTGATCGTGATAACCGGGATGTGGGAGGTCGTACTCCCCGTGGCCACCGCGATAGCCGGGAAGATCGCCATGAGCGGAGCCGGGGGGTTCCCTGCCGCCGTCGCTTGCGCGGCGGGCGGAACGATCGCGCTCAGTCGAATGAGAACCGGCGCCGTTACCGCCGCTGTCGCCGCCGCTGCCGCTGGAGTCAGGAAAACCTGGCTCCCGACCATGATGAGCGGGTTCAGGCCCGCTGCGGTAGCCGCACCAGGGACGGCGATCGTGATGACCTGCGG
>Ga0209751_10004320_pt1 | contig 13635 bp, 8 predicted proteins | sample RifCSP13_1_FD_184019 | JGI IMG/M metagenome (GOLD analysis project Ga0209751, IMG submission 184019) | Soil microbial communities from Rifle, Colorado - Rifle CSP2_sed 13_1 (SPAdes) (version 2) | ecosystem: Environmental > Terrestrial > Deep subsurface > Rock core/Sediment | place: Rifle... | reverse complement strand
TAGTTAAGATGCTCGTGAATTTCTGCGCGAACTTCATCAAGAAGAATTCCCTTTGAATAATCGTTTAGATAATATTTTACTTCGGTACAATTCATTCGGTTTAACAGCGGTTAGTTTTAATTTTGATCGTCTAGAATTCGTTTTACTAAGTCGTACAGTTCAATTTTTTTCTCATCTCCCAATTGTTCAAATTCCTTTTTGTGATTTATCATAGTATGCAAATAAAACCTTCTCTTTATTTCATTTTCGGAATTACCGGTTGAGGTAAAATTACATGAATCGAAACCTATATCCTTGCATTTAAGCTGGTAGTTAATCATTTGGAGCCCTCTTTGAGATAAAGCTTATTGAAAATATAGATAAATTAAAACCCTTCTTTTAGAGCAATAATTTCATTATAAATAGACTAATAATTTTTAAGCTAACTCTAATATTGCTTCAATTATTATGCACATCGAAAAGCTCACAATACGTGCTAAATTGTAAATTAATAATGTGTTGGTATTGGATTTTGTAAAATAACGAGGCAATTCACTTGAAAAGTATTTCAATAATATTTAAATATGAACTGAACTTTGAAAGGATTATTTATGGAAAACAGAAAAACTCAAAAAGTTGCTGCTGCATTTTTATTCGGAGCCGTTGTAGGCGGGGTTATAGCTTTGTTATATGCCCCTAAAAGCGGTAAAGAAACAAGAAAAGACGTCTCCGATGAAATTAATAATTACATGAAAAAAGCAAGCGATGCAAAAAATAGTATTATAGAGAAAGCAAAAAAGTTTTCTAATGATATGGTTGATCAAACGGAAAAAGTTTACTCTGATGTGAGAAGCTTTAAAGAAGGAAAATTTTCGGGAACAGCAGAGAAAATAGAAAGTGAAATTAACCGCCTTCGCAAAGCAATTAAATCTGCTATTGATTCGTATAAAGATACGAGGAAGGCCAGAAGATTTTTTCCCGATGAAGATAAATATTACTTCACCGATTTCAACGATTATCTTTTCCAGGATGATGAAGAGCAATCTCTTCCCAAATTTGAAGGTATGAAGAAGCGAAGCAATTAATTTGATAAAAAAAGCGCCCAATATTTATTTCTGCCGCCGTTGAAATGAAATACTTAAACCTTGGAAAAAACGGACCTCGTGTTTCATCCATTGGCTATGGTACATGGGGAATTAGCGGCAGAGATTGGGGGTTTACTGATGATGAGGTTTCAAAAAAAGCAATTTATGCCGCATTAGATAATGGGGTTAATTTAATTGATACCGCCGATGTTTACGGTTTCGGGCATTCTGAGGAATTAATTGCGCAAGTTCTCAATGAAAGAGGCGAAAAAGAAAAGGTAATCATTGCTACAAAAGCCGGCAATAATTTTTATCCGTTCTTAAATGAAAAGCATAATACAACTCCTGCAAATCCCGACTATTCAAAAAAGCATCTTATTTTTGCTGCCGAGCAAAGTTTAAAAAGATTAAAACGAGATTATCTTGATGTGCTTCAACTTCATAGTCCCACCACCGATTTGTTGATGAAGGATGAACCATGGGAAACTCTGCTGAAGCTTAAAGAGCAAGGAAAAATAAAACAAGCCGGTTTAAGTGTTCAATCATTTAAGGAAACAGAGCAAGCATTTTTGCTTGATGAACACAAAGATATTTTAGATGTAATTCAAGTGAGGTATAATCTTTTAGAAAGAGAAGCAGAAAAAGAACTTTTTCCCAAAGCATTGAAATATGGAATTGGAGTTATAGTGAGAATACCATTGCTGTTTGGTTTGCTTGCAGGCAAGTTTGATAGAAATAGCACATTTGGTGAGGATGATCATAGAAGATTTAATTTATCGGAAGAAAAATTGAACGCTTATCTTGAACAGCTAGATACTATGAAATCTTTTTTTGAGCTTCATAAGCAATACTCTATGGCTCAGCTTAGTTTAAGATTTTGCATTTCACATCCTGCTTGTCATATTGCAATTCCAGGCGGTAAAGCTGCAGAGCAAGTAGTTGAAAATGTTGGTGCATCTGATTTAGATTTTATTCCCTATGATGATTTCCCGAAATTGAAACAGGAATAATCTTATCGGCCGGGTAGTTATCACTCATCTCTTCTAAACTCAATTAAAAATTCAGTCCCCGAATTATTATTCAAGCTTATCTCGCCATCTAATTGTTTAACAAGAGACATAACGAGTTGAAGTCCCAATGATTCAGTATTCTTAAAATCTATATTGTCCGGGAAACCGCATCCGTTATCACCAATTTTAATTGAGTAACCATAATTCGGATCTTGTTGAACGCCGATGAATATCTTTTTCTGTAGTTCTCCATTATCATCAAGAGGAGCTGATTTGAAAGCATGTTTTAAAGAGTTTGAAACTAATTCGTTGACAAGAAGCCCAAGGTAAACCGCCTGATCAGCATTTAAGCTTATGTTGTCAATACTCAATTCCGTATTTACTGAAGAAGATTCTACTCCGAAAGAGTGAAATAAATTTTTGAATAATTCCTCTATGAACTCGTGGATATCAATACTTGAAAAGTTTTTACTTTGATAAAGCTTTTCGTGTATGAGAGCCATTGACTTAACTCTGTTTTTACTTTCTTCCAAAATTTCATTTGTTTTTTTATCGGTAGTGAAACCAGCTTGAAGATTTAAGAGACTCGAAATTATTTGTAGGTTGTTCTTTACGCGATGATGAATTTCTCTAAGCAGCACTTCTTTTTCTCGCAGCGATCCTTCAATTTGAGCGAGAGTTTTTTTACGCTCGGTGATGTCATTAAAAGTTACGACTGTTCCTGTTATGAGTCCGTTTTCAATAATCGGGTGCGAAGAATATTCTATTGAGAAACTCGTCTTATCCTTTCGCTCCAATGTTACTTCCGAAGTATTATTTGTTTTTCCATTTTTAATAGTTTTAATTAACGGACATTGATTTACATTACAAATTTTTCCATCCACTTCTATACAGTGAATGAACTCATGCATAGTTTTATTAAGACATTCAGACATATTATAACCAAGCATCTCGAGAGTTGAACTATTAATAAATGTGCATTTCAACGAATTGTCTACGCCAAAAATTCCTTCTCCTGTTGATTCTAAAACCTCGGAAAGTTTTTTACTTGTTTTTCGTGAGTTAATGAAAGAGAGAGTTACCAGGGAAAAAAGTAAGCTTATCAATATTCCGGAAAGAAGAACAATTACTGGTTTATCGGATTCAAACGATGCTATAAATTTTGGAAGCGCTGTAAACTTTAGTGTCCACGTTTTTCCGTACAGGTTAAGAATGCTCATTCCCGTAAACGATTCATCCGGTACAGTAGCGTACAAAGAATCGCTATTGTACATTAGATTTTTAGGAATAGTATCAATACCATCATAGATCTGAATCTTTATATTACTAAGTTCATTTCCTAACGTTGACCCCATAAGATGGCTCATTCTGAAAGGGCTATAAACATATCCTTTAAATAAATCTCTTCGCTGTTCTACGGTAGGGGCTTGAATATTCTTTTTATAGAATGGGATAAATATTAAGAACCCGGCTTGAATGTTATATTCGGTTTCTTGAACCAATGTAATTTTTCCTGTGATTGTGGTTAAACCGTCATCCCTTGCTTCCAGCATTGCAGATTTGCGCAAAGGTTCGAACAGCAAGTCATAACCAAATGCACGTTGGTTTCGTTCGTTAAATGGTTCAATGTAAATCACCGATGTATATTCTTCTCTCGTACCCTCAGGCCAAATTCTAAAATTAGAAAACCCTTCACTTTGCATTGCTTTTACAAGCTTAAGAGAATCTGAATACCTTAGGCCATATGAATATCCAAGTCCTAAAATACCGGGAAAGTTTTTATCTATAAGAAGATTCTCAACGTATGTTTTCCATTCACCACGCGTAACTGTATCGGATGAGGCAAGCAATCCAATGCCGCCCAATAAAACCTGCTCATAGACATGCATTCTTTTTAAAATTGTCTGATTGGTTTCTCTGATCTTAAAATCGAAGTTGACACGAGCATCACTTTTATCATCTGCATTTGCAATTTGCCAGCCCACGTACGTTATAATTAGCGGGATGATTAATGCTATCCACGCAAGTAAAACTCCACTCCTGTAGTAAACGTTTGTAAGTGATTTTAAAAAATCAGAAGGGAATATTTTTTTAATATTTATCACTTTTGCCTTAATAATTTTGTTCTAACTAAAATGACACCGTTAGGAAATAAACCCTGCCTTTGTAGAGAATAAAATAATAATTTGAAACCAAATAAGTAATTAAAAATTCAAATGAATGAAAAAATATTATGAACAATAAAATTAAGTATTTGAAATGGCATGAATAACCAGGGGGAATTAGTTATTTTCGAATAAATGATTTTCACTTTTGGTAACTTTTAAAAAGAGAGTGTTATGGAAATTTTTCAAAAGTATCCCTTAAAATCTAAACTTCTATCAGTACTATTTACTTTTTTAATTTATTCATCAATACTTCCGCAAGTAATTTTAGATACTGTTCAACATAAGCAAGTTGGACCTGGAATGTTCTATACAAAATACTTGGTACATTCCATTCCATGCAGTATAGATGTTTTTGAAGCTGACATGACAAATGAATTCTTTGCAATTGAAACAGTAAAAGCATTTGAACTGCTTTCCGGGGACAGGGAAAAGACGAGCGCAATGTCAATTAGAAAAAATTTTGCCGGTCATTGGTCAGTGTGTCCTGTCAACGGGGACTTTTTTAATTTAAAAACCGGGATGCCAAATAATATTCAAGTAGAGAATGGCGAAGTGCTTCGAAATGAAAGGGTTGATTGGCCGACAGTCGGTTTTAGTGTGAATAATGAAGTCTCTATTTCCAATCCAAATTTAAGCGGAAGAATTGTGCTGAAAGATTCTTCATTAAAAATAAACGGGATAAATGTTGCAAGGGATATCAACCAACTAATATTTTATAATCAATTTTATGGAACATCAACGGGAACGAGTGACGACGGTTTTGAGATGATTGTAAATCCTATCGCTTCATGGTTGGCAAATGATACAGTTTATTGTGTTGTTGATTCAATTAATCTATCCGGTCGAAATACAGTAATTCCAGATAGCTCAATGGTTGTTTCTGCAAGCGATATGGTCGCAAATTATTTGAGTTCTCATGTATCGGTCAAGAACACAATTAAAATATTATTGAATATTCTTCCTTCAGTTTCTAAGCTTAAAGAAATGTTGGGCGGCCATCCCATAATTGTTAAGGATGGCATGGCTGCTTCAATGAATCCTAATGAATCATTTGTGTTCACCAGACATCCAAGAACTGCTGTTGGAATAAATCAAGACTCAACAAAATTATTTTTAGTTACTGTTGATGGAAGACAAATTTCAAGTTTAGGGATGAATCTTTATGAACTTGCAGATCTCATGGTTCAGATTGGAGTTTATCAAGGAATAAATCTCGATGGCGGCGGCTCAACTACAATGGTAATTAGAAATGAGGCAGTTAATTCTCCTTCAGACGCTTCTGGAGAAAGACCAGTATCGAATGCTCTCCTCGTTTTATCAAAAGCCCCGCTTGATGCATTCAGCATTATTGATTTTTCCCCTTCTCTTTCCCAAAGGGAGAAATAAACCATGATCTGCTGAACTGAAAGTATACGATATTCTCGGAATATAAATTGCAACTTTAGTTAATGGAGAGAAATATGTTTTGTCAACAGTATCACGAGTAATCAAAAAATTATTTTTTCGCCATCAATATTTGCTTATGTTTGCCAAATTCAAGATAAATTCTAATTTTATAATTCATGAAATCGATCACTTCAATCCCTAATTACAAAGGAAATTAAGATTTTATGCTATCAACTGAAAAGCAAAGAGAAGAAAGAAAAAACAGTTGGAAATTTCCGGAAGCATTTTGGACTGCAAACATCGTAGAGCTTTTTGAACGCGCCGCTTATTATGCAGTTTTCATAGCAATAACATTATACTTATCACGTGTAGTTGGTTATACCGATATTGAAGCCGGATGGATTGGCGGAATATTCGCAGCCGGTTTATATTTTCTTCCTCCTTTTACAGGTGCATTTGCCGATAAAATCGGATTTAGAAAAGCGATTATCTTAGCATTCTCCCTGCTAACAATTGGATATTTTACGCTTGGTGCGCTGCCGTACAAAAGTACTGTTCCTCCATCACTTGTAATTTTAATGTTCGGCGGATCTTTTATCAAATCCATTATTACAGGTACTGTTGCCAAGACAACCACACAAGAAACAAGAGCAAGAGGATACTCAATTTTTTATGGGATGGTAAATGTTGGAGCTTTTCTTGGAAAAACTTTTGCATATCCTCTCAGGTTAGAATGGGGATTAATATCAATTAATTATTATGCCGCCTTCATGACTTTCTTAGCATTGGTAACAGTTTACTTTTTCTATAAAAATGCAAATATTGATGGAGAGGGAAAATCATTAAATGAAGTGTGGAAAAGTTTTATGAGGGTGGTAAAAAATTTTCGTTTGTTATTATTAATTATAATTGTTTCGGGTTTTTGGATTATTCAGCATCAGCTTTATGCAACGATGCCAAAGTATGTACTTAGAACTGTTGGTGAACATGCTTCGCCGGAATGGATTGCGAATGTTAATCCTTTTATCGTCATGCTGTCTGTTGTATTTATAACCAACATGATGAAAAAAGTTCGAGCTGTAACTTCAATGAGTGTGGGAATGTTTCTAATGCCGATATCTGCTTTGCTTATGGCATCGAGTTCTTTGCTTGAATCATTTACAGGACAAAGCGTATCCATATTCGGAGTTTTTTCTGCACATCCAATAACGGTAATGATGATATCAGGAATAGTCGTTCAAGGTTTGGCTGAATGTTTTATCTCTCCGCGTTATCTCGAATATTTTTCACTTCAAGCACCAAAAGGCGAAGAAGGACTGTATTTAGGATTCTCGCATCTTCATTCATTTCTTTCATCCATTTTAGGATTTGGTATTTCAGGATACCTGTTAACTGCTTACGCACCTGATCCAGCAACATTATCTCCCGAAAATTTAAAAACTGTATATGATGATGCTTACGTTATTTGGTACTACTTTGCAGCCATCGGATTTACAGCGGCAATTGCTCTGTTGTTATATCGGAAGTTTGTGGATAAATCTGTAAAACCAGAGATGGTTAAGTAATTAAAAAAAAACATTGACTTTAATAATATATTTTAGGAAATTCGTTCGAGTGTTTTCAAATTCTATAAAAAAAGGAATTATTTATCTGATTGATTGATACAATTTTTTTTATATTTCTTGTATCCAGGGTGATAGATTTATCTGACGCTTCTTTGGGTAATCAAGCAAATCCTTATGCTCGCAGAACAAATATTGTTCTGTGCAAATCATCAGAAGATTCCATAATTCTCTATTTATAGTTAGTTGTGTCTTTTAACAATTTGTAATTTGGTCTATGGTTTAATTCGTTACTGAATTACGCTATAATAATTAAACTATGAACCTTATTATTATTTTATTAAATGTTTTTCAACTTATCAAAATTAAATATTTTACTAGGAGGTAAAATGAAAATACCTTACAAAAGACTACTTTTGACAATGAGTATTTTGACGGTAGTTTTTATTGCTGGTTGTGTTGACGTTAGTGTTCAACCCATTCCTAACAGTGTTAATTATTCGAGTCAAATTAAAGTTGTCAATTTAGTATCGGGTGCTGGAACAGCTACCCTTACATTGAATGGTCAATCGCTTGGCTCGGTAGATTTTGGAAGCGAAGTACCTGGTCCACAATTAACCTTTCTAACCATTCCGGCTGGAAGTAAAACTCTTAGCGCGAGTTTTACGAGCGCAGCAAGCAAAGATTTTCAATTTGCGGCAACAACTGATTACAAAATCAGAATTTTTTTAGTCGGAACAGCGGCTTCCAATGATTTAGTTACACATACCCAAAGATATATATGGCAAACAAAAGATTCTGATAATGGGAAAGCTTTGTTTCCCCCAGATACAGGACAAGTAACTTTCTTCAATGGATCGCCAGATGCTGTTCTTAAGAGTGTGACAATTAACAATGCTACTGATACTACAACAATTACTTTTGATAGCCCGCTTGAAATGGGTGATGGGGCTCCTTATATAATGCTTAAATCTGGTTCTTACTCATTTAATGTCTTATATAATGATTCCTTGCATACTACCTTCGATTATACTTTGGGTGCAAAAGATAGATATACAGCAGTTATATATGATGCTGCGTCTAGTATAAAAAATACAGTTTTTGTTGATGATTAATAAAATAGTTAATAAATAACGGAGGAAAAAAATGTTTCCGAAATTTTACAAAATTTTACTTTTGATTCTGTTTACCTGCTCGTTCACCTTTTCGCAAACCGCAAGAATTTCTGGAAAGGTTACTGATCAGCAAACAGGAGAGCCCTTAATAGGGGCTAATATAATAATTGTGGGTACAAGCTTAGGTGCTGCCTCAGATGTTAATGGAGATTATTTGATTTCTAATGTTTCTGCGGGCGAATATAGCGTGCGGGCTTCATATATAGGTTATCAGGATGTAACCGTTAATAAGCTGATTGTTAATTCTGGCTTAACCACAAGATTTAACTTTGAACTCCAATCAACAGAATTTTCTACTTCAGAAGTTGTAATAGTTGCCCAAAGACCTCTTATTGAAAAAACTTCAACTAATGCAAAAAGAATTATTGGAACTGAAGATTTTGAAGTTTTGGGTCGAAACCTTAATGCTATTGTCTCACTTCAACCTGGGGTAGTTCGCCAGAATGATATAGTATATATCCGTGGAAGCAGACCGGATGAAACAGGTTATACTGTAGAAGGTGCTGATGTAAAAGATGTATTAAACAGAAATGGCGGCTCCCTTGTTACAGTTACAAGCGACGCTTTGCAAGAAATTATTGTACAAGCAGGTGGCTATACTGCGGAATTTGGAAATGCTAATGCTGGAATTATATCATCAGAATTTAAAACCGGTACAAACCAGTATCACGCCTCATTAAGAGCTGAAACAGATAATTTTGGTAATTATCCGGGCGATAAATTTTTAGGTACGCATTCTTTTGGTTACTCTGATTATACTCTAACTCTTAGTGGTCCCGTATTTACCGATAAACTTAAAGTATTTTTATCTGCGGAAAATGCTTTTCAGCGTGATAATCCTAAATTTTTCAGTGGAAACCCTGCTGCGTTCTCTGATGGAGCACGCCTTGATACTACAAAAGTATTCGATACAGGTTTTTATGGGGGATCAACATCAGAATACCAGTATCTGACCTGGGATGCAGCAAATATTCCCGGCAATTCAAATAATAGATATACTTTAAATGGGACAGTTGTATTTGATAATAACCCGCTTATATTAAGGTTGGCAGGTGCATTTACTTGGTCTAGAGGAAGAGGCGCAGGCTTTACTTCACTAGGCGACCAATTTAATAACACGATACAAGAGTTATTTAATACTTCGAGAATACCTCAAACTGATAATTCCAACCTTTTATTAAACTTAAAAGGAACTTATTTATTAGGGTCAAATTCGTTTATAGATGGAAGTGTTGGTTTTTTTGATGCTCGAGCTAAAAGATATGACCCATACTTTGAAGACAATTTGTTAGCTTATAGCGACAGTCTTGTGGCTTCACAATTTGGATGGAAGTACAGCAATTACACCTCCAGCCCTGATCCCTACGATTTTTATGGATTTCCATTCGATAGAACAGGAGCATTGTTAACGACAGGAGGTAGTCCATATACTAAAGACCATAACAATTATTTTACGGGATCTCTTGCTTATACAGGCCAGATTAAAGATCATGCAATAAAAATTGGCGGTTCTTTTCAGAGATGGACGGTAAGACGCTTTCAGCAATTAGATCCGAGCGACCTTCTATCCGTATTAAGAAATAATCCTGATTTAGCGAGAGACTCCATGGCAACTCTTGTCGGATCTACAATGTTTACTAACTATAATAATTATGGTTTTGATGTATTTGGTAACGAAACAGATGAAGCCGGGCTTTTTGCTCCTAAAAATCCCGTCCTTGCTTCAGGATACCTATTGGATAGGATCGAAGTTAATGATATGATAATAAATGCAGGTTTGCGATATGATTATATAGATATGGATAGTTGGGCATGGACGGATCCTCTTTTACCTAATTTCGATCGGGTAACACACTTAATACCTGAGGCAAATATAATCGAAGGAAGCACATATAGCTATATTTCCCCTAGATTGGGATTTGCATTTCCAGTAACTGATAGAACTGTTTTTCATTTACAATATGGCAAATTTGTCCAATCGCCAAGTTTGGATGTTGCTTATAGAGGTGTTTATCAGGCAACGCAAATAATCCAGGGCCAAAATCTGTTTGTCAACCCAATTGCATACAATCCTAGCCCAATTAGGACAACTCAATATGAAATTGGATTTTCGCATCAGTTTACAGATTTTGCTGCTTTTGACATCACCGCTTTTTATAAAGATATTAAAGGACAGCTACAGTATGCCGTAGTTAATACTGCTCCGGGTGCTATCAGAAGTAAATACAATGTTTTTACTAATCAAGATTTCGCTACAACAAAAGGTGTGGAGCTTAGCTTTAAAATTAGGCGAGTTGAAAGATTTAGTGCGATAATGTATTATACATATTCAACTTCCGAAGGAACAAACTCGCTGTCAGGCAGCGGTGTAGGATCCACCGAAGTTAACGGTGATGTTCCAACCGTACTGATTCCATTAGATTACGACCAAACTCATAGGGGATCCATTTCCTTGGATTATAGATTTGATAAGGGTGATGGAGGTCCAATCCTTGAGCAATTAGGTTTAAACGTTTTACTTACTTTCAACAGCGGTCACCCATTCACTTATTCTCAAACAACTGGGTTAGGACAGGCCCAAGCTTGGACGGGTGGTATTACTCCAATAGGAACTGGTGATACAAGGGGAAGAAGACCTATTGGACCAATAAATTCATCAATTACTCCTTGGGTTTATAACATAGATCTTCGTATTGATAAAACTGTAAATTTATATAATTTCGACTTTAATTTTTACGTTGTTGTACAAAACTTACTTGACACCAAGAATGTTCTTAATGTTTATGATAAGACAGGTAATGCCTACAACGATGGATTCTTGAATTCCAAGGATGGGCAACAGATCATTGCTGGTTCCAGATATACAGAAAGGTTTGCTGATTTATATAGATCAATAAATTATGATAATAGGCAAGCTGCTTACAGTCAATATGGATACGATTTGTTTGGTCCACCCAGACAGTTGCGTGCCGGAATATTGGTTAATTTTTAATTTACAGGATAATTTAATTTTGTCTTATGAAAAATATAATTTTGCGGAGGTTATCTAATATGAAAAAATTCAATTATTTAAGTTTAATAGTAACTCTTATTTTCTTTTTTACGGCGCCTAATAATTTATTACCAAATTATAAAGGAAGTGGAAAAGATAAGGAAAAAAAGCCCGTATTACAGAAAACTACGATTAACCCATCTCAAAGTCTTCTTAATATTAATAATGCTACTATGTGGGTTAGGGATGATGGTTTCCATGATTGGGTTGTCGCTTCAGGTTGGAATGGAGCTTTCCCAAATGGAACTACCGTAGGAGCAATTTTTGCCGAAGGTATAGTGTGGGGAGGACAAGTTGATGATGGTTCATCACCTACTATACGAGTTAATGGTAATACTTATGGAACAGGTTGCGCCGCTGTAACTCGTTTATACAGAGTGAGACCCGATTATTTAACAGGCAATCTTGCCTCGGATGCAGCAAGCTTTAATAATATTCCGATTGGGGCAGTAACAGAAGCCAATATCCAGGCATTAAGAGATCAATATGCAATTGATTGGAAAGAATGGCCTGCCAACGAAGGAGCTCCATTTAAGGATCTTAATAGCAACGGCACATATGAACCAGATGTAGATGTACCGGGAATTTCCGGTGCCGCACAAAGTTTATTTATTAAGTATAATGATAACCTATCTGCATCTAATTATGGTTCACCACCAATAGGTTTGGAAGTATCAGAAACTTATTGGGCTTATGCATATTCAGGTGCGTTAGGTAATGTTATATACAAAAAAGTAGATATGGTTTATAAAGGTACTCCAACTTCTAAATCTAATTCTAAAATAGATAGTATGTTTATTGTTCAATGGGCAGATGCTGATGTTGGAAACTCTACAGATGATTTTGCGGGCTGTGACACAACTCTGAATTTAGGTTATGCATACAGTTCGGGAGTTACAGATGCAACCTATGCAGGGTTGGGTTTAGCTCCGGCGGCAGTAGGGTATGATTTTTTACAGGGTGTTTCTAAGTTTACTGGAAACCCCAACGATAGCGCAATTTTCAATCTGCAGTGGCGTAAAGAATATAAGTATGTAAATCGTAAACCTATGAGTTCTTATGTTTATTTTGCGGCGGGTGGCGCTTGGAGTGATCCAGACTTTGAATATAATGGAACCTTAGAGTTTTATAATTTAATGAGAGGTTCTCGGCCTATTCCTCGATATCCAACTTTTACACCATTCCCAACAACGGTGGCAGATGTTATCTCTGATGGGACCTATCTTCTTGCTGGTGATCCCGTAGCTGGTACGGGGAAACTTGATGGGTCAGCCGAGGGACCCGGTGACAGAAGAATTATGGTTACCAACGGACCAATCACCATGAATCTGGGTGATACTGCTCAAGTGGTTTTGGCTTTAGTTTACGGATTAGGTACCGATAACTTAACTAGTATATCGGCGTTAAAGCAAAATGATTTAACTGCTCAAATAGTTTTTGATCAACTATTTAAATTGCCATCACTTGATCCACCAAATGTGCAAATTGCTAATTTGGATAATAAAGTAGTTCTTAACTGGGGAACAAATGCTACTAGTATAAACAATATAGAAAGCTTTTCTGATCAGAATTATACCTTTGAAGGTTATGAGGTTTATCAAGTACCTTCGCCTTCTTCCAGCTTATCCGATGGAGTTTTGCTTGGCACTTTTGACCTGGTGAATAGTGTCACGGCAATTTATGATACGGTGATAGATGCTAATGGAACAAGTATACCTCAACTTGCTTCGGATGGTAAGGATAAAGGTGTTCAGAGATATTTAACTATAGATAATGATAAGGTCAGGGGTACGGCATTACGTAATGGTCAGCAGTATTATTTTGCTGTAGTATCGTATGCTTATAACCCGGTACCACTTCTTCCATTTCACGTACTGAGATCAGCATTTACAGTTTTAACAACAATACCCCAATCGCCTGAACCAGGTGTTCGTTATTCTAATGTGGTAGGAGACACTATCCAAACAGCGCATACCGGACCAAGTGATGGGTCTGTAACTGCAATAGTCGTTGACCCAACGCAATTAACCGGGCATAGTTACGAAGTAACTTTTAAAGTTGATGGCGGGGCAATTAAGTGGGATGTTACCGATGTCTCGGTAACACCCCCTGTAGTAAAAGCAAGCAATCAGGTTAATCAAGGTGGCGGTGAAGATTATCCAATAGTTGATGGGATTCTGGTTAAGGCGGAAGGACCTCCACTTTTAGGTGTAAGTTT
>Ga0209751_10004319_pt1 | contig 13637 bp, 20 predicted proteins | sample RifCSP13_1_FD_184019 | JGI IMG/M metagenome (GOLD analysis project Ga0209751, IMG submission 184019) | Soil microbial communities from Rifle, Colorado - Rifle CSP2_sed 13_1 (SPAdes) (version 2) | ecosystem: Environmental > Terrestrial > Deep subsurface > Rock core/Sediment | place: Rifle... | reverse complement strand
CATCAACAATCCAAAAAAACCAAGCGTTAACCTCAAAAATCTGAAGTATGGGTTTGAGATAACATGAACCTCAATTTGACCCTTCAAAAATGGGGAAAACTAGCATGATCCTATCAAAAGCTCGGTCAAATCGCTTATCGAGGCCTTCCTGTCTTATTTAGTTACAGCATTCTAGAAATCGGTGTCCCGGCAGGCTGTCTGCTGTGATCTTTCGATCCCTCATACAGGCCTGAGCTTTTCTATTCCTAACAATTCCAATCCGCTGGTTACCGTGAATCTCCAGAAAATTAGTTGTTGAGTTTTCCGGCAGCTAATTACCGCAGTAGAAATAAAGTCCTTTTTCATCCGCTCACATATTTCTTCCTCAGTAAATGGAAGATAGAAGACCGGCAGCAACAATAAATCATTACGGGAGCAACAATAGTAAATCCTCTAGCAAGCTCTGATAGTGACACGAAAATTACAAATCATAGCACATACATCATGCCACCGGAAACAAGCGTCACAAATTCTATTCCTGCAAGCTCTTTCGTCCTTGCAACGATCGCGTTGAGCCACAGGCTGTCAATGCCCTGACTCCAAATCGTGACTTTTTTGTAATGCCGATGTGTGCCGTGAAAAAACCCGACACAATCTTCCACCGTACTGTTGGCATATTTCTGGCCCACTTCGTCAACTACAGCCTTGGCCTCAGAAGGCAGGTAAAGGATCGTGAGCGTTGGAAAAGGTATCGCCGCTGCAGGCGAAGATGACGAAGAGGCGTCGTCGGACAATTTACTCTACAAGCTATCATTGCCGATTATATCATGATTTCGAAAATGTAAGTTTGTGTAAATTGAATACCAGATCGTGTTAGCTAACTTGGACTAGGAGAGATTTTATTCAAAAAATTGACAACCCGTTAAATCCCTTTTAATGGCACACTCTTTGAGTAGGACGGGTTATAGAAAGTTGGACGCAAAGAACCGCGACATTTGACTTCGACGGAGAAATGCTGACTGCGGCCGAAGGCGGGGACATAGAGGCTGAAGGCAGCAACGGCATGACATCCACTCTCTCTAGCAACGCAACCTCTACAAACAACAATTCAACCACAAGCAGCACTAACAGCAACATAACACCGCAATACTGAGTACTGCACCCCTCTTTTCCTTTCTTGCAAAAACAAAAAGTTAATTCCTATGCACCCGTTATTCTAGAAAATGGCAAACAAGATCAAGTGCTCTCACATCCTAGTGCAAAAGCAGAGCGAAGCCCTTGCTATACTTGAGCGGCTGAAAAAGGGCGAAAGCTTTGCAAACCTTGCAAAGGAGCTGTCAATAGACAAGGGAAGCGGAAAGCGTGGAGGCGACCTCGGCTACTTTGGCCGCGGCATGATGGTCAAGCCCTTTGAAGAAACGGCGTTCAAGCTGGAAAAGGGGCAGATGTCAGAGCCGGTCAAGACAGAGTTCGGCTACCACATTATCAAGAGGCTGGACTGAGTGGACGCGTACCTGGAAGAAGAGTTGTACGACCTGCTTACCTACTGCATCCAGAACCCGCAGGCCCCGGATTTTGCAGGCAAGAAAGGGCGCGTGCAGGAAATCGGGCGCGAGCTTTACGCCGACGGCGGGACCGACGCGCTTGAAAACATGTTCTTTTCTATTGAAGATAGAGTGAAAGAAGAGATCGGCAGTGACGCAAAACCCTACCGGGTGTGGTGGAACGGCATCGCAGGCGAATGGAAGTAATAGGTCACTTTCTGGTCTTTAGCAGCACAACTACGGCGATTGCTGCCATCATGCCGCCGAGTACAAGTAGTACCATTATAGTGAAATTCGTGACCTGCTACCTTCTGGATGGTGGTAAACCCTGCGATCTCTATGTGGGAATTTGGCTGCGGGGTAGAGATGTGCACCTGCACCGACGCGCCGTCGATGCTGGCCGTGGCGTCGGCTTCCTTTGGCGGCGGGCACCCTTCCCGGATGCTGCATTCTCCAAGCGAGTACACCGACAGCACCTTTGCCCTGCCAATGTCGCCTTTGAATATGTCATTGCCGCTTACCTGGCTGAAGGTTGGGTCAAAGAGCGCATGCCATCTTTCCATCGGCATTGCCCCTATTTCGCTGAAATCCAGTATCGGCTCTATCATGATTGCACGCGCTTCAGAGCTAGCAAGCTTGTCAGCGAATTCCGGGAACGTGGCCTGCAGCAGCCCGATCGGGTGGTTGACGTTTATCCTGCTGCGCTCCGGCGCGTCCACAAACACCGGCCCATCGATCACGAAACCTCTCCAGTTGATGTCCACCAGTATGTTGTCAGTCGCGTTGCTGTCCAACTTGAACCCGGAAAACGCTGGGCTGAATTCGACGCTGTATGTGAGCGTGAGCCTTTCCGGCCCTCCCCTGAGGATGCCAGTGTATGTGAGATTTGCGCTGGCTACCTGAACGGGGCTTTGCACCCTGAAGAGCGCCTGGTTGGCAGCGGCTATCAGTTCGCTCATGCCGCTTGCGTTTGTTCCCCTTATGGAGAACTCGATCCTCTCTGTCCTGCCATTGAATTGGGCTGCCACCGCGCTGCCCGGCTCGTACTTTATCGTGACAAACTTTACTCCGACAAAGCTTCCCGCAGCCCTGTCAAATTCCGGTATCAGTGACGCGTCAATCTGCGCGGCGTGCGCCTGGCTACCAAAGCCGGCAAGCAAGAGCGCGGCTACGACAGACATGACTGTTGCTTGACTATTCGCGCACACAGTTACTGTATGGACATGCCTTCCCTTATCGCTTTTTTCCGGGCTTTTTTGGCCCTCTTTCATATACTTATTCACCTGCAGGATTCACTTATGGGACTCTCTTTTGGTGAGTATCGGCAACCCATAATAGCTCTATTGGTGCATCCAGTGTACGACACCACATAAGCCATTTTCAGACTGGGCGGCCGGGATCAACAGGCCGGTGTACTCGTCAGACCAGAAAAAGGTGCGCTTTTTGCGGAGAACTCTGCCAGAGTACATGGTGGTCAAGAAGGGCTTGGTGGGCCTTTCAAGCTACCTGATAACAAAGTCGCTTGCCGAATCCGTTGACAAAAAGGGGATCAGGCTCTGGATCACCGCGTACAAAGCGCGGCACAAGTATTCGCATTCAAAGCTAAAGCGATTCGCCGTCTACGGCCATGTGCCAAGGTCGGCCGTCAAGCAGCGCATTGTCTACGATCGCATGCAGACCCTGCGTCACAGCACGACAAGGAACAGGATTGCTGCAGGCATTGCGCTTATCTCCGGCATCCTGTTCCTGCTGTCCGGCTACCGAGCAAACATCGAGATCTACAACTTGGCTAAGGAGCAGCTGGTGGTACACACGGTCGGGGATTTCTGGACCTACGCCGTGATGCCCGTTGGCTTTTTGGCGCTCCTGAGCCAGCTAGGCGGCCTGACAGTTCTGATGGGTGCAGGATTGTTTACAGCAAACAGTATTAACGCCGGCAAATTCTTGGTGATGGTCGGGACCGGGCAGGGGCTTGTCACCATCCTGATCAACATCGCGCTAGAGTTCTCGAGTGGCACGTGGGCCATTGACAACAACTATGTCACGTGGCTCACGTCGACTGCCACCGGGCTTGGGATACTGTTCGCGGTGATCGCACCATATGTCACAAAGGGCAGGGGCGGGAGCATCTACCTCCGGGTCGCAAGGTTTGTTCTGCGGATAAAAAAGAACTAGACGTCGGCGTACATCGAGAATTCGTGCGGGTGCGGCCTGACTGCAATCTCGACGTGCTCCTTTTCCTCGTGTTCTACTATCCTGTCTATCGTTTCGCTGTCAAATATCGGCTTTAGGAACGCACTGTCGCTTTCCAGCTCTTCATAAGCCTCTCTCAGGCTCGCGGGTAGCTGCGTGATGTTAAGCTCACGCCTCCTCTTGGGACTCATCTTGAAAATGTCCTCGTTGACAGGGTCGCCGATTTCCTTCTTTTTCTTGATCCCGTCGAGGCCGGCCGCAAGCACTGCAGAGAACGCAAGGTACGGGTTGCACGACGGGTCCGGCGCCCTGAACTCGATGCGCTTCAGGTTGGCAAACTTGGTTCCCTTGAAGTGCGCGGGGATTCTGATTATCGCCGACCGGTTACCTGTGCTCCACGCCACGTAGACAGGCGCTTCGTAGCCGGGAACGAGCCTTCGATAAGAGTTGGTGGTCGGCGCTACTATTGCAGCCAGGGCCCGCGCGTGCTCTATTATGCCCCCACCGAAATGGCGCGCCGTTTGCGACATTTCCGCGTACTCGTCGGCAGAATCATAGAACAGGTTCTTGCCCTTGTTCCAGAGACTGACATTAATGTGCATGCCAGAGCCGTTGTCAAGTGCAATCGGCTTCGGCATCATGGTCGCAATCATGTTGTGCTTTTTAGCAATGTTCTTGACGATGTACTTGTAGCTCTGGACAGCATCGGCTGCGTTAACGAGCGTATCAAAGCGTATGTCTATTTCGCACTGGCCGGCAGTAGCCACTTCGTGGTGGTGCGCGTCGCACACTATGCCAAAGTTGTTGGTGAGCACGTCGACGCACTCGTTGCGGTACTCCATCAGGGTGTCGCCGGGCGCGCTCGGCAGATAGCCCTCTTTAAGTCTAAGCGCGTAGCCGACGCTATCAGTCGACCACGGCGCTTCCTTCGATGCAATGTGGTAGCTCTGCCCTTGGTACGGGGTCATGGTGTTGACCTCAAGCTTGTCAAAGACGAAAAACTCTATTTCAGGCCCCCAGTAGGATGTGTCAAAGCCCTGCTCAGTGACGTACTTTTCGGCCCTCTTTGCAATACCGCGCGGGTCGCGCGGGAACGTGTCGCGCTCGCTCCCGCCGCTCAGGATGTCGCAGATCATCCTTGCAGTTGGCGTTCCGATCCAAGGAACGGTGGCAAACGTGGCCGGGTCGGGCCTTATGATAAGGTCGGACTCGTGGATTTCTGTAAAGCCGCGGATCGACGAGCCGTCAAGCTTTGGAAGGCCGTCAGTGAAATCCTCAACTCGGAACATCTTGGAATCCATCGTGGTGTGGTGGAACCGGCCAAATAGCCCGGTGAACTGCAAATCAAGGAACTTGATCTCGTCATCCTTGAGCCGACGCATCACTTGGTCGGCGGTAAATGTTAGCTGCTCGATCTTGCCGTCAATCAATTTATAAGGCAACTAGAGTACTCCATCAGTAGGCACTAAAATCCTGCAATTTAAGGATTGTCAAGTGATATGAAATGTCAACAGCTGAGCCGCAAAATCGCAGAGAAATGGATGCAGGGGAGAGCGAGCACCTTGCGCTCAAGGACGTTTTTAAGCTGTTGAAAAAAGAAATTGAAACTCCGTCGCTGCAGGCGATAGAGCCGGACATCTTCCAGAAGTTAGCCGCGGCGCTTGGAAACCTGAAGGGGCAGGGCTACGAAGGCATTGAAGCAAAGGTAAGGGATCGCATGGCCGAGCTGCTAGCAAGCTCGGCGCGATTGCTGATAGATGCAAGGCAGACCAAGATCCGCTCCGGCAACGAGCCGCTCGACTACTCTAAACTCACGGACGAGGAGAAATACGTCCTCGACGGCAAGCGCGAGTCTGAAGGCAGGATAAGCGAGGTTGTAGCAGCCACCGTCAAGGGAAGGCCAAAGGTGCTCGAATCGATATCCGCGAGGATGCGCTCAAAGCAAATAGTGGTCAGGTTTCTTAAGCCGACAGAAGCGTTCATCGGGGTAGACATGAGCAAGTACGGGCCATTCCAGCAGGAGGACGTGGCGTCGCTCCCTTATGAAAACGCGCGCTCGATAATCGAAGGCAGCGGCGCAGTTGAAGTGCACGTCGAATAAGCAAATAAATACCTATTTTGCGATCGTACGATCGCTTGGTCCACCTCGGCATAGACATCGACCAATTCATCTTGCTCACGATCTACCCTGCGGCCGCGTTTTTCGCGATAGGGTACATTGCCAAGAAAACTAAGATGCCGCAGGTGAAATCGTACCTCCTGCAGGCGCTAACGTGCATCGCGTTTTCAATCGCGTACTTTGTGGCCGTGCCAAACGGCGGCGCGCAGGGGCTTGCAATAGTGCTCGGGATGTTTGGAGCGCTCTTGCTCTTCATGGCAAGGAAGCAAAAGATACAGCAGCCAGAGCAACAGAGCGTTTAATGCGAATTTAGCATCTTGTTTGCCCGCTCGATCCTGCTGTCCATCAGGCCCTCGATCCACGTGTGGAACTCGCGCTCGGCCGCTTCAAAAGTGCAGTTGTTCTTGCTCATGTATTTCTGGACAAATTTTACTTTGGTCCACAGGTAGGCTAGCTCGTCGCCGTCATCGAGGCTCATAAGCACACGACTTTAGAGATGTGAACATCATACTTAAGGTTGACGCCTATTGGCAAAAGCATATCAACGTGCAAAACTGAATTATGAGATAATGATAAAAGGCAAAGTTGCGATTATCACGGGGGCAAGCAGCGGAATAGGCTACGCCACTGCCCTTGCGTTGTCGCGGGCCGGCGCCAAGATAGCGGCAGGCGCAAGGCGCGCCGACAGACTCGAGTCGCTGCAGAGCGAGATCGCCAAGAGCGGCGGAGAAATTCTTATTCACAAGTTGGACGTCACGAAAAAGAACGAGTGCGATATTTTCGTCGACGTCGTGGTGAAAAAGTGGGACGCCGTGGACATACTTGTCAACAACGCCGGCCTCATGCCATTGAGCTTTTTCAAGAGCCTCAAGGTTGAAGAGTGGGACCGGATGATAGACGTCAACATAAAGGGAGTGCTCTACTGCACAGCAGCTGTAATCACACATATGCTGGCCAAAAAATCTGGGCACATCGTCAATATCTCTTCCGTGGCCGGAAGGGTGGTGTTCCCGGCCGGGAGCGTCTACTGCGCGACAAAGCACGCGGTTGTGGCGCTCAGCGAGGGGCTGAGGCAGGAGTTCAGCCAGAGGTCAAACATACGGGTCACCTGCATCGAGCCGGGAGTAGTCGCGACCGAGCTCACAAACACGATAACTGACAAGGCCCTGGAAAAGTTTGTTGAGTCGACAAGACAGATGGAGGCGCTGCAGGCAGAGGACATCGCAAACGCGATACTGTTTGCAGTTGAGTCGCCCAGCCACATGAATGTGAACGAGATACTAATAAGACCGACAACGCAGGAGAGGTAAACTCCCTTCGAGGACTACTCAAGAGTGAGCAAGCGATAATGCGAGGGCTGCGGTGCAGGGGATAAACGTAGCAGTCGGCTAAGGCGAGTCAATCTCTTCGAAAATGTCGATGTGCCTTCGCATCCCGTGAGTCTTGATGTACTTTAACAGCTCGTCATGGTCTTCTTGCCGGAAATAGCGCTTCATCCTTTCCAGCGTCGCGTCATCATACAGCGCGTGGTTTTTTTCCTCCGGCATCACTGTTATAGCGCATTCATCACTAAAAAGTTTTTACATAGTCTTCACATCTTTTTGCTGATGGGAAAGCGAATTTTGATCCTTGGAGCCGGCTTTGGCGGCCTGGCAGCGGCCACCGCGCTCAGGAAAGGGCTCAGCCAGGAACACCGCGTCATTATTGTGGACAGGAAAAAGTCGTTCATGATGGGACTTGTGAAATTGTGGATACTGGATGGGAGCCGCAAGCTCGAAGAGTCCCAGACGCTCCTTGACGGGCTGAACGCAAAGGGAATCGAGTACCTCAACGACGAGGTAGCCAAGATCGATATTACATCAAACAGGGTGCAGGCAAGGGACCACGGCTGGATTGAATACGACTACCTGGTAGTTGCGCTGGGCGCCGAGCTTGTACCGGACAGGATAGCCGGGTTTGTCGGCAGGGGCTACAACCTTTATGACGCACAGCAGGTCCCCAAGCTGCGCGACCGGCTGCTAGAGCTAGAACGCGGCAGGGTGGCAATTGCGATAATGGGCATGCCCTACAAGTGCCCGCCGGCGCCATACGAGGCGTCGCTTATAATCGAGAGCATCCTGACAGGGCAGGGTACCAGGGGCTCTATCGAAATCGACATTTACGCGCCTGCCCCAATTGCTCTCCCGGTTGCCGGGCCACAGGTGAGCGCAAACGTCGTGGAGATAGTTTCGCAGCGCGGCATACTGTTCCACCCGTCGCACAAGCTCAAGTCAGTGTCTGACAAGCTAGAATTTGAGAACGGCAGCAAGGCAGACTATGATGTGCTTGTCGGCATCCCGCCCCACCGGGCCCCGGAAGTGGTCAGGAGCTCCGGCTTGGCAGAGGGCGACTGGGTGGCAGTCGACAGGAACACGATGAAGACCCGCCATGCGAACGTCTTTGCGATAGGCGACGTGACAGAGATAAAGGTGGGCGCGATGGCCCTGCCCAAGGCCGGCATATTTGCCGAAGAGCAGGCAAAAGTCGCCGCCAGGCAGATTATGGACGAGATCAGCGGCAGGCGGCCAGTTGCGGCATTTGCTGGTCAAGGATATTGCTTCATGGAAACAGGCAACAGGCGCGCCGGCTACCTCGAAGCCGACTTTTTCAACCCCGCCGGCCCGATCGTCAGGCTAGAAGCGCCATCAGAGCAGAATTTTCAGAAAAAGCAGGACTTTGAAAGGACCAGAATAAAAGAATGGCTACTCTGACTTTTTGGCCATCGTGTAAAAGCCATGGGCAGAGATCAGGAACGCGGCAAGCGACATCTTGGTCGCAAACACCAAATTCCACGGGGTCTCGGGGTTGGGGTAGGGCACGTTGATGTCGTCAAACTCTATCACCCCCCTTAGTGCGTCGGCGGTAATGAACGAGTTCCACACAATAAAGTTGTAGACGAATTCATAGAGCGCCACGACCGCGATCACAAGCACTGACAGCTGTAGTATCGACTTGAGCCACTTTGGGATGCTCTTTACCCTGTTGCCACCAAGCCTTACCACGCAGTACCAGCCGACGACCGACACTATCATCAGGTATGTGACAAGCTTGGCAAACCCGGGGAACGGAAACTCGGTGTCGACCAGCACCTCGCCTATCACGATCCTGCCAGTCTGCACGTATTCGCCGATGCTGACATAGATGGCATAGAACGTTATGGCAGCCATGACGCCGGCGCAAAAGTAAAAGATACCAAGGAATACGCTCCTTTCCTTCAGGTCGTCCTTTTCAAAGGTCGTGTGCACGCCGTAAATTATTGGCACTAGTCATATAATTGATTTACTTTAGGGCTCCCAGCAACCTGTCTGCCGGGAGCGTGTTGAGGATGTCTTGCTGCGTCGCCCAGCCGCGCCTTGCCTGCCCGACGCCAAACGTGAGGAACGCATAGTGGATGGGGTGGTGCGCGTCAGAGTCGATAACCAATTTCACCCCATTCCTTACGGCCATCCTCACATACTCGTCCTTCAGGTCAAGTCTGTCATAGTGCGCGTCAATCTCGAGGACGGTGCCGGTATCCTTTGCAACTTCAACCACTTTTTCAACGTCGACAGGGTAGCCGGGCCGCTTGTTGATGAGCCTGCCAGTCGGGTGGAACAGTATGTCCACGCTCGGATTCTTTGCAGCTTGTACCAGCCGCTCGGTCTGGGCTTCAATTGGCAGTGAAAAGTGCGAGTGGATTGCCGCGCCCACTAAGTCGAGCCTGTCAAGGACGTTGTTTGAAATGTCAAGCGAGCCGTCCTTCATGATGTTCACCTCTGCCGACGCAAGGACGCGGAACCCTATCAGCCTGTCGTTGAGCTCTGATATTTTTTCGGCCTGATCCAGGAGCTCCTGCTCGTCGAGGCCACCTGCCAGTGCAAGGCTCTTCGTGTGATCAGTGATTGCTATGTAGTCTAGCTCGAACGCCTTGGCGCCACGGGCCATATCCCCTATCGTGGCCGTGCCATCGCTGTTTTCACTGTGGACCTGCAAGTCGCCTTTCAGGCTCCCATATTCGACAAGCTTTGGAATTTTATTCTGCCTTGCAAGCTCTATCTCGCCAGCGTTCTCGCGCATCTCCGGCGGCACCCACTGCAGGCCAAGCTCCTGGTACACCTCTTCTTCCGTCGATCCTGCAACCTTTTTTTCGCCTTTGAAGACGCCCCATTCATTCAGCCGCAGCCCCTTTGCAATCGCTATCTTGCGTAATTCGACAGAATGTTCCTTGCTCCCGGTGAAATACTGGAGGGCCGAGCCCCAGCTTTCCTCCGGCACCACCAGCAGGTCTGCGTCTATGCCGCCTGCCAGCCTGACAAACGCCTTTGCCGGACCTCTGCCGATAATCTCCTGCACTTCAGGCATCGTGGTGAAAAACTCCATCACGGCCTCCGGGTCGCTTACGGCCACGATGTAGTCGATGTCGCCTATCGTCTCCTTCATCCGGCGGAGCGAGCCGGCAGCCACCGCGCTTTTCACGCCTGCGATCTGCAATAACCGCGCCTCGATCTGCTTTACAAGCGGCCATACATCGCCTATTATGCGCCGGCCCTTCCCCCTTTTGAAAAACTCTATTCGCTTGAGCATGGCCTGCTCCTTTTTCTCGGTAAACCCGGGCACCGTACGCAGCCTGCCTTCTGTCGCAGCTTTTTCCAGCTCTGCAAGGTCCTTTATGCGCAGCTTGTCGTACAGCATCTTGATCGTCTTGGCCCCGACGCCCTCTATACCGTACAGCTCATCAATGTTGATGGGGATCTTTACTTTCAGCTCTTCAAGCTTGCGCACCTTTCCAGTCGTGATATATTCCTCTATCTTTGCCGCGATGGCCTTGCCGACCGAAGGGATTTCCAAGAGTCCGGCGACGCCATTCTTGCTGTAAATGTCGGCGACATTTTCAGACAGGCCTGCTATCGTGTCCGCAGCCCTGTCGTAGGCGCGGGCGCGGAACTGCACATTCGGGTCGTCCTCGCCCACCTCTGTGAGAAAGCCGAGGTCGCGCATCACCCTGGCCAAGTCCGAATTCTGCAAACAGCAGTAAACCGACCAGCCGGCTTCTTAACATTTATCTGCTGGATTGCCGTACCAAAAGGCACTGTTACTGCGGAAATGGTGATGATGATCGCTTTCTAGCGCTGAGCCGTTTCCAAATTTCAAGAAATGCAACATGGAAATGGCGGGAAATGCCTTTTTGCTTGCCCACTCCCATGTCATGCCTTGCGGTCTGGAATTGCTTGAGCAAGACATGATTTTACTTTTGATAAAACGCTCCGGTGAGCTATCATAACCTCGATTGATTGGTATAAAGTGCCGCTGATAATGCCGGTGAGCTGTGATAATTATACTCCGCCTATGAGAAGGGTTAATCTTTCAACCCGCCGTCAATACTTTATGGAAATGTTCGAATCAATCGGATGGATATTGCTTGGATTTGTGCCCACTCTAGCTGCAATGGAAGCTGCGTGGAAGATAGGCAAACGCTGGCTGGCCCTGGCAGAGGCAGGCGTCCATTGATGGACTATTACACAATTACATGCCTGGCCGCCATGGCGGTTGTCGCGGGGCTGGTAGGACTTCGCTTGGTAAAGGACGAGAGGCTGCTGAGGCACAAAATGCTTACAGAAAAGTAATTCTTGCAGCCAGTGTCTCGGTTTATTTACAGTCTTTGGTGCGATTTTGACTAGATCTCCCCCCGCAGAATTGGCAAAAAAGCTGACCCGTTGCAAGCTTTTGTTGACCGCAAGGACCGACCTCCCTGCATATGGATAGTAGCCCTATGGGACAGGCCTATGAAATCCACAAGTACCGGGGGCAGTCGTTCCTGTATGTTGTCGCGAGAACCAACAAGCATGCAGAAGACTGCGTCAAGGGCGACGTAGAAAAGATGAACGGAATGCTGTCGCCACAAATGAAGTCGGAGGGCATCCAGTATGTGTTTGCATTAGGAACAGTGGACAGCATGAGCAAAAAGGCAGGCGACCGGACAAGAAAGAAGGATAAGCAGGGTGTCCTTGACGACGGCACTGCCGCCAGCTAACAATTTTTATAGCAATTGCGATTACTGCTAGAGGATGCAGAGGCCAGACTGGGACACCTATTTCATGCTACAGGCAGAGATTGCAAAGCTCCGCTCAAACTGCCTGACCCGGCACATTGGCGCGGTCATTGTAAAAGAAAACCGGCAGATAGCCACCGGCTATAACGGGACGCCGTCGGGGATAAGGAACTGCTTTGAAGGAGGCTGTCCCCGCTGCATGGCCCGAATGAAGGGCGAGATCAAGTCCGGTGAGGGACTTGACCGGTGTTTGTGCACGCACGCAGAAGCAAACGCGATAATGCAGTGTGCCCTATTTGGCAACGCGGGGAGCACAAGGGGCGCCACGCTCTACTCCACCTTTGCGCCCTGCATAGAGTGTAGCAAGATGACCATAAGCGTCGGCATCAAGAGGATAGTGGTTATTGCCGACTACCTGGAAGACGGAACGCAGCTATTGAGAGAAGCCAATATCGAGCTGGTAAAGATGGACACAGAGCTGCTAAAGCCCTGGCTCACAATCATCCCTGCAGATCCGGAATCGTCGGCAAAGGCAGTGAAATAGGTGGACGTCCACGTCACCCAGTTCAACGTGCAGCTTTATTTTAGAAAACCAATACTTGACACGGACAGGCTGAATTCAGCTTTCAGCAAGTCAGAAGGCTTTGCCGCAAGCCCGATGCAGCAGGGAAACCACCCAATGCAGGACACGATGTCGTTTTTCAGACAAGGCTTTCGGATCGCGCCAGTCCAGTCAAACGTCCTTCCGTTCCGCATACTGCAGGTCATGAGCTACCCAAACGCGCTTCAGAACCCCGATCAGGAGACCATATCGTGCCTCCACTATGTGGCCGCGTCGCTCAAGCAGCACCTGAATGTCGACATTGACAGTGACATCTATGCCGTCAGGGTGGTGTTCCACTCTATCGTAACTGGCACGAGCGACATCCACAGGATGCTGACAAAATTAGACCGAATCGACAATGTTCCTTCTCTTGCAGGCATGTACGTCGGACACAAGAACCCGATGGACGCGATACAGCTCACCTCCAAGACAGGGAGCGAGCTATTGCAGAAATCCTGGAACGACATGCGGATAAGCCAGTTTGACACCCATTCTTACGTAGTCACGATATTTAACGAGACCGACTCGCTTGCCAGCTCGCTCGAATTTGTCAGGGGCGTCGGGCAGTTCGTCGCAACTCTTATGCACGAGATAGAAGCAGCCGTGACAGGGAATTGAAGATCAGGCCAGCCAGGAGATCAGACAGGGAAGAGATCCTCAGCTTTTGCATAAACAGCTTCAGCTGGGGCGACTACGTCGACCGGATGTGGGACTACTGGTACAGGAACGGCCGGCTGCTCGTGGTCGAGTATGGTGGCAGGAAAATCGCAATGTCGCACGTGGCGATATGCCCAGATGACAAGAGCATGTGGCTTGAAGGCGTGAGGGTGCACCCCGATTACCGGCGCTCCCGGATCGCGACAGAGCTCATTACGAAAATGATCCAGTACGGCAGGCAGAGTGGCGCGCGGCAGGCGTCTGCTATTGTTGACGTAACAAACGTTGCATCGCAGCGCGTGATGGAAAAGAATGGCTTTGAAGTAATATCGAGGTGGGCGTACTACAGCACAGATGGAAGACCGGAGCGGAAAAAGTCAAGCGCAAGGCTCGCAACCAATGCCGAGCTAAATGACGTCTGGCAATATTTGCAGAATTCTGAAATCTATCGCCTGTCTGCGAAAAGGTACGTCA